>Ga0335077_10009969_pt1 | contig 11804 bp, 8 predicted proteins | sample Lox_Sample_31_FD_207151 | JGI IMG/M metagenome (GOLD analysis project Ga0335077, IMG submission 207151) | Soil microbial communities from Loxahatchee National Wildlife Refuge, Florida, United States - Lox_Sample_3.1 | ecosystem: Environmental > Terrestrial > Soil > Wetlands | place: USA: Florida...
GTCTGTGAGCGGATTAGCGTCTTGACCTGCTCGAGGGTCATTTTGTTCACTCCGCGTTGTCGATCTGGGCGCGTTGGAGTCTGTCCGAGTAATCCACGTACACCGCTTTCCACGTGGTGAAGAACTCGATGGCTTCGGAGCCTTCGCGATGGCCGTTGCCGGTTTGCTTTACGCCGCCGAACGGCAGATGCACTTCCGCCCCGATCGTCGGCGCGTTGATGTACGTAATCCCGGCCTCCAGATCGCGGATCGCGGCAAACGCGCGGTTGAGATCCTTCGTGTACAGCGCGCTGGAGAGGCCGTAGTCGATCGAGTTTGCAATGTCGATACCCTGCTCGAAGGAGTCGAACTCGATGAGCGAGACCACCGGACCGAAGACTTCTTCGCGCGCGATGCGCATGCACTTGGTCACTCCGCCCACTACCGTCGGCTCAAAGAACGTGCCCTTGCTGAATTCACCCTCGGTCAGCGCGTGCCCGCCGCAAAGAATCTTTCCGCCCTCACTCTTCGCGATCTCGACGTAATTCATTGACGTCTCGATCTGGCTCGGGTTTACCTGCGGGCCGACCTGCACCGATTCGTCGAGGCCGTTGCCGATCTTCAGCTTCTTCGCGCGTTCGACCAGCTTCTCCGTGAACTCCGCGGCGATGCGCTTCTGCAGCAGGATGCGGCTGGTGGCGGTGCAGCGCTGGCCAGTGGTGCCGAACGCGCCCCACAAGGCGCCATCGAGAGCCAGCTCGAGGTTGGCGTCGTCGAGGACGATCTGCGCGTTCTTGCCGCCCATTTCCAGCGACACCGGCTTGAAGTTGGCTGCCGCGCGCTGCGCCACGCGAGAGCCCACTTCGCTCGATCCAGTGAAGCTGATGGCGCGCACGTCGGGATGCTCCACCAGCGCGTTTCCGACCGAGCCTCCGCCGCCGCACACGATGTTGATCACCCCAGGCGGCAGGCCCGCATCGACGAGCGTCTGCACCAGGTTGTAGACCGAGAGCGGGGTGTCCGTGGCCGGCTTGATGACACACGTGTTGCCGCCCACCAGCGCCGGAAACAGCTTCCACGAGGGAATCGCCATGGGAAAATTCCATGGCGTAATCAGGCCGACGACACCGACCGGCATGCGCACGCTCATCGCGAATTTATTCTGGAGTTCACTCGGGGTCGTCTTACCGAACAAACGCCTGCCCTCGCCGGCCACGTAGAACGACTCGTCGATGGCTTCCTGCACGTCGCCGCGCGTTTCGGCCAGCACCTTGCCCATTTCGCGGGTCATGTCCTTTGCGAATTGTTCCTTGCGCTCCTGCAGCAACCGCCCGGTACGATAAAGGATCTCCGCGCGCTTCGGCGCGGGAACCAGGCGCCAGGTGGCGAAGGCCTTCTTTGCGGCCGCCACGGCATCGGCGACATCCTCAGACCCGGAAGCCGGAAACTCCCCCACGATGTCGGCGTGATCCGCCGGGTTCACATTCGAAAACGTCTTGCCGCTGCGGGCGGGCAGCCATTGGCCGCCAATCAGGTTGCGATACTCGTTCCGGGGCATGGGATTTCTCCAGTGGAAAGTGACAGTGGGCAAGCGGCTCATACGTGACGGAAGTGTGTTCTCTCACGTTTTGGGCGGTTTACATGCGCTATTCTGAGAATGCGGCAAACCACTAGAGTTTATAGCACCGGCTCGACCCTGACAGCCCACAGGCTGCTGACAGCCCACAGGCTGCGAAGCCTATGCCTGGGCCACCGTTCCGCTTTGGCTCGCTGGCCGTACAATATTCCATGAGGTAGAACCAAGCTTTCCATGTCTTCAAACGGCTATCAGTCGCGCTCTCCGCGCACCCACGGCCTGCGTTCGCTCTTCAGTATGTTTTCGAGCGACCTGGCGATCGACCTGGGTACCGCCAACACGCTGGTTTATGCGGCCGGAAAAGGCATCGTCGTCAACGAGCCTTCCATCGTGGCCATCAACAAGAACACCGGCGAAGTGGAAGCGGTGGGCAAGGAAGCCAAGGAGATGCTGGGCCGCACACCCGGGAACATCGTGGCCATCAAGCCCATGAAGGACGGCGTGATCGCCGACTTCAAAGTCACCGAGAAGATGTTGAACTACTTCATCCAGAAGGCGCACAACCGCAAGATGCTGGTGCATCCGCGCATCGTGATCGGCGTGCCCTCGGAAATCACGCAGGTGGAGAAGCGCGCGGTTGAAGATTCCGCCTACCGCGCCAAGGCCAGCGAAGTCTACCTCGTCGAACAGGCCATGGTTGCGGCCATCGGCGCCGGACTGCCCATCACCGAGCCCGGCGGAAACATGGTGGTCGACATTGGCGGCGGCACCACCGACATCGCGGTGATCTCGCTCTCCGGTATCGTCTATTCGCGCTCGGTCCGCATGGCCGGCAACCAGATGGACGAGGCCATCACCAACTACCTGAAGCGCAAGTACAACCTGCTCATCGGCGAACGAACCGCCGAGCACATCAAGATGGAGATCGGCTCGGCTTTCCCGCTGGACAAGCCGATGACGCTCGAGATCAAGGGCCGGAACCTGATCGAGGGCGTGCCCAAGAGCATCACCATCGACGACAGCGAGATCCGCGAAGCGCTGGGCGAATCCATCGCCGTGATTCTGAACGCGATCCGCGTGGCGCTGGAGCGTACCCCGCCCGAGCTTTCGGCCGACATCTCCGACCGCGGCATCGTGCTTACCGGCGGCGGCGCGCTCATCAAGAATCTCGACAAGCGCATCCGCGAGGAAACCGGGTTGCCGGTCTCCGTGGCCGACGACCCGCTGGCATCAGTCGTGTTGGGCACGGGCAAGATGCTTTCGGACTTCCGCCTGCTGCGCAAGATCAAGATCGACTAAAACAGTGGACAGGGAACAGTGATCAGTGAACAGTTGGGGATACGGGCACACCATCAGACGTGCCTGATTCCTCATTCCCGGCAATCGCGCCGGACAGCTCGGTGCACTGTCCAAGGTCCACTGTCCACTTGTTCTGTTCACTGTTCACTGTTCACTGTCCACTAAGCTTCCCATGGAATCCTTCTTCGTCCGCTACCGCAACCTGCTCGTGCTGCTGGTGTTGCTGCTGGTGCAGGTCATCGGGCTGGCGGTGCAGGTGCGGCGTACCGATTCCGGGCGCAGAAGCCTGGACAGCGCCGACAGCTCCAGCGTCCGCCTCATCCGGCTCTGGGCCAACGCCCTCGTCTCCCCGGTCGAGCGGGCTGTCGAGAATTCCAAGACTGCTGTCTTCGGCTTCTGGAAGAGCTACGTTGACCTGCGCCACGTGCGTCAGCAGAACCAGGACCTGCAGGACACGGTGGACCGCCTGCGGCTGGAACAGGCCGCCCTGCTGGAAGACGCGCGCCAGGGCCAGCGTCTGCAGGCCATGCTCGGTTTCCAGCAGAAGTACCTCTACAAGACCCTGCCCGCCCAGATCATCGGTTCCAGCGGCTCGGAGCAGTCCCGCGTGTTTTATATCGATAAGGGCAAGGCTGACGGGCTGGCACGCGACATGGCGGTCATTTCGGGAGACGGCATTGTGGGCAAGGTGCGCGAAGTCTTTCCGCGCTCGGCGCAGGTGCTGGCCATAAACGACCAGACCAGCGGAGCGGGCGTGATCCTCGAAACGACTCGCATCCGGGGCATCCTGCGCGGCAATGAGCAGGGTCAGCCGCAGATCGTAGGCATTCTCGCCGACCAGCGCATCAAGCCGGGAGAAAACGTCCTAACAGCCGGCGGTGACCAGATTTATCCCCGCGGGCTGCCCGTGGGCGTGGTAGAGAAGGTCGAGCCCGATCCGGATCGCGATGGATTTATCGTCGTCATCGTCAAGCCCGCCGCCCACCTCGACCGGCTGGACGAAGTTCTGGTCATCAGCGACAACGAACCGCGCTTTTCGCCGCAGCAGGAAAAGGACATCGCCACCAGCGAGGAGCTGAAGAGCGCCGACGCCGCGGCGCTCTCTGAGCAGAGAAAGGCGTCGGCCATCATGGCGGAGCGCCTTCCTGGACTGACTGATCCAAACGCGCCCAAGCCGGCCAGCGCCTCGCAAGACGCAAACGGCGCGCCCGCTCCGCCGTCCACTACCCAGGTTCCCAAGCTTCTGCCGCCCCAGCATCCGGATCGGTTTACGCCGGGCCACGCGGGTGAGCCGGCGGAGCAGGGCACCTCCGGCGCCACCGCGCCGAAATCGCCATCCGCGAATCCGCCGGCTGCAAAGCCGGAGAAGAAGGAAGCCACGCCCGGGACAACCGCCGCGCCGAAAACGACAGAGCCGGGGGGAACCGCCGCCCCGGGGACCACCACCGCGCCGAAGCCTAAAACTCCGGCCAGACCTACTGAGCAGCCGCAGCCACTGCCGCAGCAGCCGCAGAGGAACGAATAATCGATGTCAGTGCTGACGGCCAATTCCCGCCGCGATCTTGAAGTCCACCGCTACCCGGCCCCGCTTTACCTGGCGGCGCCGATCATCGCCCTGGTGCTCCAGGCCCTGCTGCCGCGCCTGCTGGGGCGCTTCGCCTACTTCGACCTGCCGCTGATCATTACGGTCTATTTCGCCCTCGGCCGTCGCAGCCCCATCCAGGGGATGCTCATGGGCGGGTTCATGGGGGTTTTCGAGGACGCGCTCACGCATCACGCCATCGGTATCAACGGCATCGCCAAAACCATTGCCGGCTACCTCGCGGCCTCGGTGGGCATCCGCATCGATGTGCAGAACACCACCATCCGCCTGCTGCTGAATTTCGTGCTCTCGCTGCTGTGCAGCGCCATCGTTGTGTTTATCCACCGCGTGCTGCTGGGCCTGGAACTGCACTGGAACTGGCTGGGCATGCTGTTCGAGGCCATCGGCAACTCCGTCATCGCGCTGTTCGTGTTTCCGCTGCTCGACCGGTTCCAGGTCCGGGACTGATCCGCTTTCGAGCCTAAACTAATCTAAGTCCACCCCGCCTTTCTCCGTGCGCTCGCGATCTCAAAGCTTGGCCCAACTGGAGACAAGCATCGACAGTCCTATGCAACACAGGATGAAGATCATGGGAGCTAACACGTATGACGACAGATTGGAAGGAGCTTGGATTACCAATTACCCACTAGCAAACCACCAGATCATGCCGCAGGCGCGACCTTTCTCGCGGCCTTGAGGAGCACGCGCAGCGCTTCGTTTACAGACTCTGCGTCTGGAAAGGCGGCCGCAACATCCGCTGCGAGCGTAACCCTCACGATTTCTTTCGGCAATCGCTTCGCGTACTTGCCACGGACTCCACCCCGCATGTCGTACGCGGGGCGCATCGTGTCTTTGTACTTGTTGGACTCAGGTCATTCTCGTAGGCATCCCGTTCACTCCGCGTCGGCAATCTTGCAGAAATGATGCGGATTCGTCCATATCCAACTACACGCCCACCGGGAACGGCTTCGGGCTGGACTCGTCCGTGGTATTCACCCCGCCGCTGCGCCAGCGCTCGAATCTTCCCTGCAGCAGGCTCATCAGCCCCGTGTACCAATAGCCGATCACGAACAGGATTAGGAACGGCGCGGTGAAGTAGTTGTGGTTCGAGAAGCAGTAAATAATCGCCAGGAAGAAGTAGCAGCCGATCACCAGCTCGATCCACGGCGCCAGTTTCAGGCGCTTGCGGTACTTCGCGGCCTGCGATTTCTCTCCTTTCTTCGCCACGCGGTACTTGGGCGTGCGCGCGAAGGCGCTCTTGATACCGAACACCGCTTCCATCACCGCCTTCGAGTTCGTCACCGTCAATCCAATGCCCAGCGCCATCAGGAACGGCAGGTAGAGGAAGGTCTTCATCCACTTCTTCGGAAAGAGCACCCGCTGGCTCATCAGGTAGAACACGGCAATCGACAGGCTCGACGCCGTGAACAGCGGCACGTCGATCAGCAGCATCTGGAACCAGCCCTGGTAGAAGCGCACGATCATGCACGGGATCAGCAGGGCCGTCATCACGATCATCAGCGGATAGCTGACGTTCGCCGTCAGGTGGTACACCGCCTCCACCTTCACGCGCCGAGGCACATCCGAGCGGAACATCATCGGCAGCACTTTCTTGCTTGTCTGGATGAGCCCCTTCGCCCAGCGCGCCTGCTGCGTCTTGAACGCCGTCATTTCGATGGGCAGCTCCGCCGGGCACTCGATCTCGGGGATGTACTTGAATTTCCAGCCGGCCATCTGCGAGCGGTAGCTCAGGTCGGTGTCCTCGGTGAGGGTGTCATGCTGCCAGCCGCCCGCGTCGTTGATGGCCTGGCGGCGCCACATCCCGGCCGTGCCGTTGAAGTTGAAGAACTGTTGCGCCCGGGCGCGCGCCCCGTGCTCCAGCACGAAGTGCCCGTCCAGCAGGATGGCCTCGATCTGGGTCAGGAGACTATAGTCGCGGTTCAGGTGCGTCCAGCGCGTCTGCACCATGCCGATCTCAGGCTCGGCGAAGTGGTGGATTACCCGCATCAGCCAGTCGGCCGGGGGGACGAAGTCGGCGTCGAAGATGGCGATAAACTCACCTTTTGCCACTTTCAGTCCCGCGTCCAGCGCGCCGGCCTTGAAGCCGTGCCGGTTGGTGCGGTGGATGTACACGATGGGTTGCCCCAGCGCGGCATACCGCTCCACAATCCCCGCCGCCACCTGCGTCGTCTCGTCGGTCGAGTCGTCCAGTACTTGGATTTCGAGCTTTTCGCGCGGATACTCCATCGCGCACACCGCCTCGATGAGTCGGTCGATCACGAACTGCTCGTTGAAGATGGGTAGCTGCACGGTCACGTGCGGCAGTTCGGCAAAGCGCATCGGCGGCTCGGGTTTGTGGCGCTTGCGGAACTTGAAGTAGTGGTAGCACATCGTGTAGCGGTGAATGCCGTAAAGCGCCAGCACGATCATCACCAGGAAGTAGGGAGCCAGCAGCAGAGAGTCGAACCAGTTAAAGGAATGATGCACCGTGGAGAACGGGTCGGTAAACCAGGTCTTCATCTGGCGGGAAAAGCCCTTGTCAGCCGCAAACGCCATCGCATGAAGCGGATCCGCGACGAGCATCAGACCCGTAAATGACGTAGAAATCAGGGCAAGCCTCCCCCGGTACCGCTACATGTTATTGTAAGCGAACCAGTAATCGAATCGTGCAGCCTGTAACCTATCGTGATCGTCACCGGCGGAGCATCGAGCTAAATGTGGTCTCGGCCTCCGTCCGCGGCAAGAGACCCGAGATCCAGGAGAGTAGACGTTGTCATCGACCGCTTCGTCCAACCACAATGACCCGAGGAGGCCGTGAGGCCTCATCTTCTGAATTCCGTTATCAACCCGCCGGCGGTGTCCTTGCCCCCGGGTGAACGGGCCAGCCTATGTTCTTCCAGTACCTGGAGAAAGCCTGATGTCTACTGTCGTCGCTTCCCCGATTGCCGCAGCCAAGGGCGGCAGTTTTCTGATCGAAACCCGCACCCCGGCCGAGGTTTTCACACCGGAGGACCTGACCCCAGAGCAGCGCCAGATTGCTGCCACTGCCGCCCAGTTTGCCCGGGAGGAGATTGAGCCCGCGATTGACGCCATCGAAGCCAGGGAGCCCGGTGTGATGCGCGGATTGCTGGCCAAGGCTGCCGGGCTGGGCTTCACCTCCGTCGAGATCCCGGAAGAATATGGCGGCATGGGCATGGACAAAGTCTCCTCCACCGTGGTGACGGACCATGTCTCCGTGCTGGCCAGCTTTTCGACCGCCTTTGGCGCTCAGACCGGCATCGGAGCCCTGCCCCTGGTCTGGTACGGCACAGAGGAGCAAAAACGGAAATACCTGCCCAAGCTGGCCTCCGGCGAATGGGTCGCGGCCTATGCCCTCTCTGAGGCAAGTTCCGGTTCGGATGCCATGAACATCCGCACTCGTGCCACCCTGTCGCCCGACGGAAGCCACTACGTTTTGAACGGCGAAAAAATGTGGATCACCAACTGCGGGTTTGCCGACCTGTTTACCGTGTTTGCCAAGATCGATGGCGCCCGCTTCTCCGCCTTCCTCGTTGAGCGCACCTTCCCAGGCCTGAAGGTCGGCGCCGAGGAGCACAAAATGGGGATTCGCGGCTCTTCCACCTGCCCGCTGGTTCTGGACAATTGCCAGGTGCCGGCCGCCAACCTGCTTGGCGAGGCCGGCAAGGGCCACTACATCGCTTTCAACGTTCTCAACGTCGGCCGTTTCAAGCTGGGCGTTGCCTGCATCGGCGGGGCGCGCCAGGGGCTGGCCCGCATGGTCCGGTACGCAAACGAACGGCAGGCCTTCGGAAAGTCAATTGCCGAATTCGGCCTGATCCAGCGCAAGATCGCCACGGCAGCGGCACGTCTGTATGCCGCCGAAAGCATGGCCTATCGCACGGCGGGCATGATCGACGCGGCGCTCGCGCACCTCACCCCTGAAAGCGCCCACGACCCCCGTGAGATCCAGAAACGCCTTGGGGAGTACGCCGTCGAGTGCTCCATCCTCAAGGTTTACGGCTCGGAGATGCTCAGCTACCTCGCCGACGAGTGGGTAGCGGTGATGGGCGGCTACGGCTACGTCGAGGATTACCCCGCCGAGCGTTGCTATCGAGACGCGCGCATCAACCGTATCTTCGAGGGAACAAACGAGATAAACCGGCTGATCATCACCGGCTGGCTCCTGAAGCGGGCCCAGAACGGCGAGCTGCCGCTGCTCAAGGCCATCCGCACCCTGATGGACGACGTAATGCAGCCGCCTGCGCTTGACGGCAACAACGAAATTGCCGAGATCTTAGGCCGCGAGGCCGAATTGCTGACCGCCTCGCGCAAGATTGGCCTGTTCGCCGCCGGGGTGGCCAGCAAGCGGTTCCTTGCCGAACTCCAGGAGCAGCAGGAGATCATGGCCGACCTCGCCGACATCATCTCGCAGGTTTACGCCCTGGATTCGGCGCTGGTGCGGGCCCTCAAGATGGCCGGCGCTGGAAAGCCCGCCACGGACGTCGCGGCGGCCATGGTCGGCCTGCTTGCGGATGAGACCATCACGTTTGCCGAACAGGCCGCCCGCCGCGTGCTCGCCGCCTGCGCCGAGGGAGACGAGCTTCGCACTCAACTGGCAATCCTGCGCAGGCTGGCCCGCTCCACTCCCTCCGATACGGTCGCCCTCACACGCGCCGTCGCGAAGAAATGCATCGAGGTGGAGAAGTACCCGATGTGAGAGGCAGGGATCGGGGATGAGCGGAGCAGATGTCCGTGCCCCATCCTTGCGCCTTTTTTCGGGCGCAAGGGTGGGAAACCGCGGACCATGGTTCCCGTTCCCGTCTCAGCTTCCGCCCGATGATCGCCGTAACCCCTCACAATTCCCGTGCTCTTCCAATTGTGCCTGAGCTATAGTCGCCCCATGCGACGCTCTGTTCTTCTTCCCCGGGTGCGCTGGTTCCTGATTGTTGTTTCCGCATTGGCCGTTTCCTCTGCCGGACGCCCGTCAGCCGCCCAGGCCGCGCACAACATGGCCGACATGGAAATGATCCCGCCGCCGGAGCAGCTTCCGGTTCCGCTCAAGATGGAAGGCATCGGCAACAGCCATATCGCGATCAAGGCCACGCCCGAAGCCCAGGCGTGGTTCGACCAGGGGCTCAGCCTCTACCACGACTTTTGGGACTATGAGTCGCAGAAGGCCTTTGAGCAGGCGATCCGCGTCGATCCCAATTGCGCCATGTGCTGGTGGGGCCTTGCGCAGGCGGAAGGTTTCTACCACAGCGACGCCCAGGTGTACGGCAAGAAAGCCCTCGCTGAAGCTGTACGGCTGAAAAGCAGGGCAGGCGCTTCCGGCAAACTCTACATCGAGGCGGCCCAGGCCGAAGCCGGCGCTAAGGACGACGACGACAAGGCGGCCGTGCCGATCTACCGCAAGCTGGTGAAGAAGAATCCCCACGATCCGCAGGCACGCATCTTTCTGGCCGAATCGCTCTGCGACGGTTTCGACGACGCGGGCGAGCCCAAAGCAGGACAGAAGGAATGCATCTCAATCCTGGAGGGGGTGCTCAAGGATTTCCCCAACGATTCAGCAGCCAACCACTACTGGATTCACGCCATCGAGCCCGGCAATCATCCCGAGCGCGCCCTGAACAGCGCCGCGCTGCTGGCCAGTCTTGCGCCCACCTCCGGACACATGGTCCACATGCCGGGGCACATCTACTATCGCGTTGGCAATTATCCGGAGGCGGAGCGCTGGTTCACCGCTTCCATGAATGCCGACGAAAAGTATATGCGCGAGCAGCACGTAGGCCCCGACAACGACTGGAACTACGCGCACAACATGATGTACGCCATCGCGAACTTGATGGAGCAGGGTCGTCTGAACGACGCCAACGGGTTGAGCGATCATCTGGCCGGCGCCCGCGGCCGGCTGTCGAACTCGCTCTACATCTGGTCGGCGCGCGATCAGATGGCGCGCGTCAGCTATCGGCTGCCGGTGGCGCTTCGCATCGGCGACTGGGACGCGGTCCTCACCATGCTGGGGCAGGTGAGCCTGGACGGAGACAAGACGGTAAATCTGCGTGCCCTGACGGTCGAGCTGACGGACTATGCGAAGGGTATGAAGGCCCTCGACGACAATGATCTTGCCGCCGCCGAAGCCGCCAGCCAGCGCATGGACGCCGGCTTGTGGCGCGTCCAGCAGCGCCAGAAGGAAGAAGCCGCGGCCAAGGCCAAAGAGAAGGAAGAACAGAAGAACAAGCCGGACAAAAAGAACGACGAGCCGCCGACCATGCCCGTCAACCCCGACGCGCTGGGTGAGCCGCTGATGAAGAGCCTGAGCATCCAGTCGCTCGAGTTGCGCGCCGGAATCCTCGCCGCCAAAGGCAAGCTGGACGAAGCCAAAAAGATGTACGTTGAAGCGGCTCGCGAAGAAAAGAAACTCGGCTATCACGAGCCGCCCATGTACATCCGTCCGGTGGGCGAGACCGAGGCCGCGGCGCTGCTGAAAGCCGGGGATTACGAGGGCGCGAAATCGGCCTTCGAAGCGGCGCTGAAGGAACGGCCGCAGTCCGGCTTCGGGCTCTACGGGTTGGCCCGCGTGAAAGAGCTCAGCGGCGACCCGACCGGAGCGCGCGAAGCCTACGCCGCCTTCCTGAAAGCCTGGCCGGCAGCCGACGCCGGACTGCCCGAAATGACCCACGCACGCAAAGTGGTGAACGGCGAAAGCGTCGCCGAGAAGTAGTACACACCCGGGTGCCCCAGGTCTCCGGGGTCACACGAACATCTTTTCGTTCGTGGGGTGGAGGTCCCGATTTTGAGACCTGGAGGCCACCTATTGAAGCGGCGTTGCCGTCACCACAAAATGCATTCCCCCTTTGTTGTCGAGGGCATCGGAGGAGAAGACGACTGTCGGTTTGCCCATCGGGATGAGCACCGACGCCTGCCAGGTGTTCTGACGGATGACCGGATCATTCAACATCGCCGAGGCCGCGGAGGGACCGGACTCGGCCAGAGCCGTGATTTCAGCTTTCAGGTCAATCGCGAGCTGATGGCCGATCTCCCGCACATTCTGCGTGTCGATGTTGACGCCCACGTCGACGTATTGGTACTGGTACTCCAATTTGCTGTTACCGTTTGGATTGCTGACAGGGCTCTGGAGAGCTCCGGTGATGATTGGCACCCTTGACCCGGTGCGAATCGCGCTGAACTGCTCGTGCCGCTCGGTCCCGACAATGGTGGAATAGGTACGGCTGTTCGTAGGCTTGCCGTCCGCACCGAGTTCCTGGATCACATATTCGAGGTGGTAGTAATGAGCCGGAGGCTCGGCTGGCTTGGCTGTTTCAGGCGCTTTAACCGTGTCCTGGGCGCGTGCGCGCAGTCCCAGGGCCG
>Ga0335077_10009971_pt1 | contig 11803 bp, 8 predicted proteins | sample Lox_Sample_31_FD_207151 | JGI IMG/M metagenome (GOLD analysis project Ga0335077, IMG submission 207151) | Soil microbial communities from Loxahatchee National Wildlife Refuge, Florida, United States - Lox_Sample_3.1 | ecosystem: Environmental > Terrestrial > Soil > Wetlands | place: USA: Florida...
TGGATATTTGGTTCGAAACATCACTCGCAGGAATCCGGCGTTCGGCACGCGACACGTTGTATTCCGGGAGAAAAACGACTCTCATTCGACTGCGTACAGCAGGATCGTCATCGATCGTTGCCGCGAGATTGTTAATGAACTTAATGACTAGCTTCGCGAAGTGATAGGCAGGTGCGGCCTTACCAGCAAAGAAGAATGTGCGCGGCACCACATCCATGTTCGGGTTCGCACGCAATCTGTTGTAGAAGACGATAACGCGCAGCGCGTTCAACAGTTGACGTTTGTATTCGTGAATGCGCTTGATCTGGCAATCGAAGACCGCGTCGGGGTCCACCTCTTGGCCGGAGGTCGACCTAAGCCAATCTACGAATCGAACTTTGCTTTCCCTCTTAGACGCGAGGAATGAAGCACGAAAGCCGCTGTCCTCGGCAAGCGGTTTCAGCGCCCTCAGCTTGCTGAGATTGGTGATCCATTCTTCGCCAATGGCTTCCGAAATGGTTGTGGCCAGTTTCGGATTGGCTTGCAGCAACCATCGGCGGGGCGTCACACCATTGGTCTTGTTGCTGAAGCGCTCCGGGTACATCTCCGCGAGGTCTTTGACGGTGGTGGTTCGCAAGAGCTCGGAGTGAATTGCGGCAACCCCATTTGTACTGTGCGAGCCCACAATGGCCAGGTTGGCCATGCGAATCTTGCGTTCGTTGTCCTCTTCCACAAGGCTAACGCGCGCGACGCGCCCGTCATCACCAGGAAAACGAACTCGAACCTCATCGAGAAGACGCCGGTTGATCTCGTAAATGATCTCCAGATGACGGGGGATGAACATCTCGAATAACTCGACTGGCCACTTTTCGAGCGCTTCTGGCAGCAGGGTGTGGTTCGTATAGGCGAGCGTCTTCTTCGCCAATTCCCACGCTCGGTCCCATCCCAAGTGGGCATCATCGAGTAAGATCCGCATCAACTCGGCAACGGCCAACGAGGGATGTGTATCGTTGAGCTGGATTGCCGCCTTCTCCGGCAGATGCTCCCAATCCTCGTTGAGCCGTCGAAACCGCCGTACGACGTCCGCGAGCGAACAAGCCACCAAGAAATATTCCTGAATGAAACGTAGTCCCCGGCCCGGAGTCGTTGAATCGTTCGGATAGAGAACACGAGTGAGCGACTCCGCCCCTAAACTCTCGGCGAGGGCGCCTACGAAATCGCCAGCACCAAACTCCTCGATATCGAAGTAATCCGGCGCCGCTGCAGCCCACAGCCGCAGGGTATTAATGATCTTGCCGCCATAGCCAACTACGGGTCGGTCGAACGGTACGCCGAACCAGGTAGATGGTCGACCAGGGACAGGTTGAAGGCTACCGCCAATTAGCTTAAATGAGCATCCCAGCTTAACCTCCACCATCTCGACAGGGCGGGCCACCTCCCAGGGATCGCCCCAGCGGATCCAATTGTCGGGATTCTCTTTTTGCCATCCATCGACAATGGATTGCCTAAACATGCCGTACTCATAACGCAGACCGTATCCCGTCGCCGGCAGTTGCATCGTTGCCATGGAGTCCAAGAAACACACAGCAAGACGGCCAAGGCCACCGTTGCCGAGCCCTGCATCCGGTTCCTGCTCAATGACCTCGAGCCAATCGAGTCCCTTGTCTTGCACCACGTGCTGCACCACTGGGCTGAGCAACAGGTTGACGATATTGTTCGTCAGCGACCGGCCGATCAGAAACTCCATCGAGAGGTAGTAGACGCGTTTGGCGTTTGTCTCTTCATAGGTACTCCTGGTTAGCTCCCAGCGTTGTGCGAGCACGTCCCGTATGGAATGGGAAACGGCCTCGAAACGCTCTCGTGCCGTCGCGACTTGCGGATTGATAACACGGTCGAAGATCAAATGTCGTTCGTAAAGCGCGTTTGGCGAACCGGAGAATGCAATCGGGCCGCACCCGTACTGTTTGAGGAGTTGCAAAACACGCGGCTCCGGCTGCGGAAGGTGTTCATTCCGCTCCGGCGCTGTCACATTTCTTTTGCTCATTGACGATCCTTCGGTTCAGAGTTATTGAAAGTACTGACACCATAAATGGTTTGCCCCGGTCTTCTTGTTGCGGAGGGAGCTGGCTACAGCGGCCATCTCCATCCAGTGATGTCGGGGTTGTCGATACCATGCTTGTAGGCATACGCCCGACACGCGATTTGGGCGTTGCGGAACTTTTCTTTGGCGTGGCCACCTATGCGCTGCAGCCACGGAACTCGGTCTATGGCATCAATCGCGAGGCTGAAACGGTCAACCTCATTGTTGATCGCCAGCTCCATGGGCGTGTTGATGTTTCCTTTTTCCTTGTAACCGCGTACGTGGAGGTTGTGGTGATTGTGCCGACGATACGCCAGGCGATGGATCAGCCATGGATATCCGTGGAAATTGAAAATGATTGGCTTGTCGCAGGTAAACAGAGAGTTAAAGTCCGCGTCCGTCAAGCCGTGGGGATGCTCGGTGCTGGGTTGTAGCTTAAACAGATCGACAACGTTAATGAAGCGGATCTTGATGTCGGGAAATTCCTCCCGGAGCAACACCGTTGCCGCCAAAGCCTCCTGTGTTGGGATATCCCCTGCAGACGCCATGACCAGGTCGGGCTCAGCTCCATGGTCGTTGCTGGCCCAATCCCAGATACCAATGCCCTTCGTGCAGTGCGCAATCGCTGCATCCATATTCAGGTACTGCAGGTGCAGTTGTTTGTCGGAAACGATCACGTTGATGTAGTTCTCGCTGCGCAGGCAGTGATCGGCTACGGACAGCAAGCAATTCGCGTCCGGCGGAAGATAAATACGTGTCACTGCAGCGCTCTTGTTGAGGACCACGTCCAGGAAACCGGGGTCCTGGTGCGTGAAGCCGTTGTGGTCCTGCCGCCAGACTGTAGCCGTGATCAACAAATTCAGTGAGGCAATCTTACGGCGCCAGGACAGATGATTGCAGATGGACAGCCACTTGGCGTGCTGGTTGAACATGGAATCGATGACGTGGACAAAGGCTTCATAGGAAGATAAGAACCCGTTCCTGCCCGTAAGAAGGTAACCCTCCAACATCCCCTCCAGCGTGTGCTCACTGAGCATCTCAATCACGCGTCCATCCGTCGCCAACTCGGTGCCATCCTCGTCTTCAGGGAAATATTCGGCGATCCAGAACTTCTTCGAAGCCTCATAAAGCGCCTGCAATTTGTTAGAAGTGGTTTCGTCCGGCCCAAAGACGCGGAAACTGTCGGCGTTCAACCTCATCACGTCGCGCAAGAAGCGCCCCAGCGGCGGAACATTCTCTATTTCAATTGCTCCGGGGCGCTCCAGCTTTATTGCGTAGTCGCGAAAATCCGGTAAGCGGAGAGCCCTCTTCAAAATTCCACCGTTCGCGTGCGGGTTCGCGCTCATTCGGCGGTTTCCTTGGGGCGCAAGCTCTTTCAGTTCTGTGATCAGTCGGCCGTTCTCGTCGAATAACTCCTCGGGTTTTTGCTCGCGCATCCATCTCTCGAGGAGCCGCAACTGTTCAGGATTCCTTTTCACCTCGGTCAATGGAACTTGATGCGCTCGCCAAGAACCTTCGAGCCGGTGACCGCCGACCTCTTTCGGCGCGCCCCAGCCTTTCGGAGAACGCAATACGATCATGGGCCAGCGCGGTCGCTTCGCCACGCCGGCCGCCCGGCATTCCCGCTGGTATGTCTGGATTTCGGTGACGCAATGTTCGACGGTCGCTGCCATCGCCTGGTGCATGCTGTTCGTATCCGAGCCTTCCACGAAATAAGGCGTCCAGCCATACCCGCGAAGCAGGTTCTCCAACTCTTCATGGCTAATGCGCGCCAGTAGCGTAGGATTATTAATCTTGTAACCATTTAAGTGCAGTATCGGCAGGACTGCTCCGTCGCGGATAGGATTCAGGAACTTGCTGATGTGCCAGGAAGTCGCAAGTGGGCCAGTTTCCGATTCGCCGTCGCCCACTACTGCGGCGACGATCAACTCCGGATTGTCGAACGCTGCGCCACACGCATGCGAAAGCACATATCCCAACTCGCCTCCTTCGTGAATCGAACCGGGAGTTTCCGGCGTGCAGTGGCTACCAATTCCTCCTGGGAAGGAAAACTGCCTGAAGAACTCTTGCAGGCCTACTTCGTCCTCGCTTTTATCTGGGTAAATTTCGGAGTACGTTCCCTCTAGATAGCCGGGCCCTAATACTCCTGGTGCGCCGTGTCCAGGACCTGCCATGAAAATCATGTCCAGATCGAATTTCTTAATCAGTCGATTCAGGTGAGTGTAAATGAACGCCAACCCTGGGCTCGAGCCCCAATGTCCCAGCAGACGGTTCTTGATGTGTTCAGGTTTCAACGGCTCTTTCAACAACGGATTCGCTTGGAGGTAAATCATTCCGAGCGCCAAATAATTGCACGCGCGCCAATACGCGTGGATCTTCCGGCACTCCTCTGCACTCATCGGCGTTCCTTGCACTGTGGCACGCGCCTCACCATATGCACTCAGCGAGCGCATTGCGGTTTCGTCAACGAGTACTCTCGAGGGCATTATGCGGGCTCCTTGCGTCGGCGCCGTGCAGGCTCCTGGCTAGTGATGAATGTGCAAGAGAAATGCCACTTCCGAACAATGAGAAAGCAGTGGCTTTCGCAGGATGAGAGGATTTCCTGACCGAATGCCGGCAGCGTGCGCCCACAATGTGGCGGCTCTCGCGACCGTACAGGATCACCGAGCCCTCCTATGTTATCCGCAGAAACACACTTGAACACTGAATCCAGGCCAGGTATTCGATGGCCTCTCGAATGCACTAGGCCACGGAATCTTTGCTGACGAAAGATCAGCGCAAGTTCTGAAGGGAGAATTACGATGTGGCAAAAATCTCGAGACTGGATGACAAAATTGCGTCCTGCATTGCTCCTGCCGTTCCTGGCGTGCTCAGTAACATACGCGCAGGATGTCAGAACGAACTACATGCCGGGCACTGACTTTTCGAAGTATCGCACCTACGGATGGGTCGACGAGGTAAAGGGCGTACCCCGAGTGGGTGGCCAGCCTGATCAGATTCTGGACACCCAGGTCAAGCAAGCAGTCGATACACAAATGGCGGCCAAGGGCTTCACCAAAGTGGTCGACGGCGGGAAGGCCGATATAGTCCTCGGCTACCAACTCGCTATCGATCGGGAGAAACAAATAAACGGCTTCGCGGATGGTTGGGGTGGCTGGGTCCCCTGGGGCGGCGGGCTCAATTCATTTTCGGCGACGACTTCAACGATCAACATCGGCACATTCGTCCTCGGCATATATGACCCTGCTGCAAAAAAGCTCGTTTGGATAGGTGCTGCCCAACATGCCCTTGAACCCAGCAAAAAGCAGGAGAAAAACCAGGAGCGGCTCAATAAGGGAGCACAAAAACTGCTGAAGGACTTTCCACCGGGACGGAAGTAGACCGTCTTGCGGGGCTGGCGCCGAAAACGTGTGAAGTGATCTCTACGCCACGCACTCAGATTGCAAAGACCACACCCATACTAATCTCTCGCCGCCCACAAGATCGCGGGGGCTCAGCTCCGATTCGGTCGAAGCAATATGTTTTCTAGACGGAGAATTCATCTCGACTGTCCAGCGACCGATCAGCCCTCGCCCGACCTGGGCACCGGAAACCATCACCTTTTCGGATTCACCATTAAGCATTGCCTTTCGCCTTTGCTGGCGACCATAATCGGTCGCAGAACAGTTGCAAGCCGGCTACGACATTTAGGGCTATTCAACTGATGCAATCAATTCGAATAGCGGACCACAATGCTGATCGTGTCGACGATCGCTAGCAACAGAGCCGCGCCCACCAGCACAGAGACCGCAAGAATCTGATCCTCCATGCTGTCGGCCCGCAGGCACGTACCTATCGGGTACGCCATAGCAATCATGTTGATCGCCCCCAACACCGACCAAAATTCTTCCTTCGTTTTGTTTTTCCGCATTGAGCACCTCAAGTCGAGTATTGTGTGCACTCTCTGCGACATGCAGGTCGCATGCCAACATAAGTCTTTGCTAAGTGCTGACTGCAGTTCCTTTTATGTGACGATGAGGAACGCGGCAATGCCCGCCCGAGGGCATTGCTGCGGCGCTCGGCAGAGTCTGGGAGCGATCGCGTCCACACAAGCATTAACTTCAAGCCAATAAACGCTTTACGTCCGAAGTTCCTGGTGACGAAGAAGGGTATTCCCGGGATTTACCGCACAAGTACGAAGGCGTATCAACGTGTCGCCAGGATGGCTCCCGACTTTCCTCGAGCCCGGTGTGTTCTTAGCGGGGCTGCGGATGTTGTACGCGGCGGGCGGGATACCCTCCAGTATGAATAAACAGCAATGATCCAAACCAGATTTGCGCCGACCGCGCTTGCGATAAAGGCGAAGCGGATCAGGTTGAAAACGGCGAACGCTAACAGAGCGTAAGGCAGGAAGCACCGACGGATGATGAATTCGGTATTTCGTGCCACATACATTAACGGATTGCTTGTTTGCTGTTCGGCCTTGCGTTGCCAGACATTCAAGAATCGCTCCGGATGTCTCGACGAAAAGTAATGCCGGGCAAAACCGACCACTAGGAAACTAGCCACAGCTCCAAAAAGCAGAAAGCCACCCCACACCAGGTACGCTTCCGTTCCCCGGCTTCTCGTCAACCCCAGGCTCATTCCAACAAAAATGAAAATGTAATACAGATAATCGCAAACAGTTTCCAACCAGCAACCGAACTTGCTGACTTGGAGTTTCAATCGCGCAACTTCCCCGTCGCATCCATCGAGAATGCTGGCCCACACGGAAAGAAGCGCGCCAATCACTGTATTCCCATACCCTCCGAATGCAAAAAATAGGCCCGACAGAAAACTGACACCGAGCGTGAACAGCGTCACCATGTTCGGTGTAATCGGGAATCTGGCGACCGCTCGGCTGATGGGAATTGACACCCGGCGATTCATCCGGGCGAACACCCCATCGGTTGGTTTGACCAACCAAGTGTCCAGCCTGTGCTCCGCGATCAATCGGTCTGCCGGAGCGTCCACCAAGTGCCACAGATTGTGATCAACAGTTTTGAATGCGACGGAATGCGTTGGTCTGAACCAGGCATATAGATCGACGAGGCTACTGATGCGCTCTCTGCAGTTTCTCGCAATGTCGAACGCTGCCTGGCGAGATAAGGCGGAAATACCGACAAACTGAGCGCCAGTCGTGAGTGTAACCGCGTCCTCTCGTCCGTCCCATTCCCGAATGAGCTCATAGAGGCTGGGATGAGCCGCCGTGTTTCCGGACAACAACAGAATACGTTCTGACTGCGCGGCCAGTTGCCCTAATAACAGCGGTAACGGCGCATACTCAGCGTCGAGCTCGAACCATTGGACATCTTTCGGCAAGCGGCCGGTTCGCAACAATTCGCGGCGAATCACGAGGACGGCCGCTCGGCTTGCGGCTACCACAATCGGATTCGCATGAAGGCTTTTGGCCACGAGAATTACACGGAGGATAAGCGGAAGAGCTCCAACTCGCGACAATTCTGGGGTGAATCCACGTGCGTCGCGGAACTCATCGACCAAGATAATTGCCGCGGTACGCTCCGCGGACGGCTCAGTTTGTTCTCCGCTCTTTGACTCGCGAATGCGGACATCGTTTTTCCGGACAGGAGACTCCGAACCCTCAGTCAGCTTTTGCTGCCCAGCTGAACGTAACAATACGAGCCAGAGAACGCCGGCTAGCGCCCAGAACATTCCACGGGCTCGCCGGCATAGGCTCAACGTGAGCCCAGTTATAGCGCTCAGACCGAATCTTCTTACCAACAGCATCGTGCCACCTTCATATAACCCGACGTTACCAGGGCTGAGGGAACCCAAAATATTGATCACCTTCGTCAGCGATTCGAGCACCAGTGCACTGGTCAAACTGACGCGCTGTCCCAGCAACAGAAGGATAAAGTAAACCTCCAACACCGCAAGCGCATGGCACACGAAGTTCAGAACTACATTTCCCCAGAATGCGGCGGGCCGTTGCCGATGGAAAACCAGCAGTTTTTCTTCAAGCGAGCACAGCAGCGCTTCCTTGGTCTGAAACCATTTGCCCAGCTTCGGCAAGCGGCCGAATACGCGTGCCGGACCTGATAGGAGCGGCCATCGTTTCTTCATTGCCAAAGCGGCGAGGGCTACCACGATCACCAGGAGCATCGCAAACAGGGTGGCGTAAGCCTGGAGCGCAGCTGGAAGGGGCAAGATAAAGAGCCCCAAGGCAATCCCACAAATCGTGACAATGGCGCCGCAAGCGATGAACAGTCCGCGGTCAACGGTCACCGATAAAATCCGGCTTTCCAGAGGCACTTCGGAACCGAGTAGCGTAGCGCGTGTCGCTTCACCGGCTATCATGCCAACAAAACCTAGCTGACCAATCGCTTCTGATACCAGCCGCAACCCAAGCATCTTCGCAAATGAAACCTTCCGCGCTTCCCCAGACAATGCCAAACGCCAGGCAGCCGTCTTGACGAGGTGTGATATTCCGCCGAGTGCGATCACAAACCCGAGTCCCCACCCCATCAACTTCGCGTTCTCTAAAAGCACCTTCGGGCCGGTATGGACAACCAGATAAACGAGGAGGGCAAGCCCCAACAGCGCAAACACGTATCCGACAGTCCTTCGCGAATTTCCTGTGGACTCAAGCATTGGCTATCTCCTGCAGAGCTCCTGGAAGTGAAGTCTCTGCCAACCCCTGGCTCAGAGCAAAATCGTAGGCTTCGGGCGTATCGATGTCCTGCCACAGTGCGTCTCCAATGTCGAAGGCCCGCAATTTTCGCTGAGAAGCCATCCGCTGCATACCGTCCGACAAGGAGCAATTTCCCTGGGTCATCGCTGCTTCGAGCGAATCAAAGATCGCTGGACTGCACAGGAACATCCCGGTGTCGATCGCGTCGTAGCGATTGATGTTTTTTCCGATCTGGATGATGTAATCCCCCATGGATAACACCTTGGTGGCGTCGTCCATATCAAAGATACAATCCAGTTTTCGATCCACCGCCAGGATGACCTCCTTCTCACCTAAGGGCTGGCGAATAAGCGCGCCGGCAGCGATCGGGTCAAAGATGTGGTCGGTCATGAGGAGCAAGAATGGCTGCGCGAGGGCGTCCTTCGCCGCTAAGAGCGAGACCCCATTGCTCTTCCTATATTCGGAGTTTTCCACGAACGTAACGGAGGTGCCGTGAAGCGGACTTGTCGCAAACCATCGACGCACCATACCTGCCTTATGTCCCAATACGATGACGAAACGCTCGATCCCCGCTTGGCGAGCACCACGCATTACGTGTTCGATGAGCGGAGCGCCGCAGAACGACATCAGCGGTTTTGGAAGCTCACCCGACAGGCGATTGAGCCTTTGGCCCAAGCCCGCGGCAAGGATCACAGCAGTATTAGTGTTCAGCATGATTTCCCTCGGAAAGATATTTGAGGCCGGCGACTGGAGTCTGGGCCGCGGAACGCTCGCTCAACTCCGTATTTGGCGAGTATCCGAAATAGCTAATGGTCACGTCGGTTTGCCCGAAAATGCGCGCTTCCGTAACGCTTTCTGTCGAGAGCGGGAACCAAAAATCACCTGTTTTCTGATAGCGGGCTACGAAATGAATGCTTCGTGTCCAAAATGAAGGGGTCTTCGCTGGCTTGCCTTCCGCCTGGACCATGGCAAAATCCGCAGCATCGACCCAAATGCGCCCTTCGAATAGGTACTTGTCTTGGCGTTTCGGCATGGCTCGAAGCACATAGGCAAGCCTTCCATTTACGAGCTCGGTCCCCAGCAACTCGAAATCGTAATTCTCGAGAGCTACACGCGTGGCCGAGCGCTTCTCGGGCTGCGAAGTGTCCTCCTCGGATTCCAGCATCTTGTGGAGCACATGACTGTTAGCGGACTTCCAGCCCTGCTCCGATACCACCTCAAAATGCTTCCGCCCATTGCCTTCGCAGCTAACGCTTACGAGCATCTCGGCTTTTTTGTTCAGCCGTTGGTTTTCCAGGGTGTATCGCCTGTATCCGGTATAACCGCCACCGAGTTTCTCCCGTGCGGCGTCATGCGCCACGAGGCGGGCGATCACCTCGTCGGCATGTACCACAGGTGTTTCTTGAGCCCGCACTTGGATGGCGAAAATCAGTGAAAGCAAGCAGAGTGGTGTAACAATTTGAATTCTCATCATTAGAACTCCACGACAAACTTTCCTCGGTATTCGCGCCACGCGTTGTTGAAAAAACCACCAAAGCGAGCGCTTTCCTCGATGTTCTGCACATCTCGAGGATTGAATTGGTTGAATAGATTAAAAACGGCTAGACCTACGCGGGTCTTCAGCCTCCTGTCACCGCCCAGAGGAATCGAGAGAGGCCGCGACAATTGCAGGTCAAACGATGAAAATTGAGGATAGTGGCGGGTGTTCCGCGGTCCAACATACTCGCGGAACTCGTTTTGCACCGAGTAGGGGAATCCGGTGTGCAGATCGTAGACGGGAATGAAGATGAGCTTCAATGGCCCGTGGAATTCGCCCGAGAGCAGGAACCGGTTTGGCGCGTCGAACGGAAGGCGTCCCTGTCCATTGGGTTGGATGACCGGCTTCGCGGAATTCCCGAAGAATTGAAAGAAGTCGTTCAGATCCCCATAAGCACGGGAGCGCACATAGGAGGCAGTGAGCACCTGCTTCCCGAAGTGATATCGGCCGGTTACTTGCAACTCTTTGTAAGATTGACTGCCGGTGTTCGAAACAGTGATCAGGCCAACGCCAGCGGGACCATTTGTCGAAGACACCACGAAGTCGCGGGCCGTGTTACGTTGCTCATAGCCCACCTGGAGCAGAAGTCGACTAGAGACGGTTTGACTGAGCGCTACGTTCCAGGCCGTGCTCCGAGGATTATGAAGCCCACCGATGATTCTGTTGCTATACGCGGTCGAATCGGTGACCTGGCCTGCGGGATCGAGCAAAAATACGGTCCGGTCGGGGAACCAGCGAAACGAGGGGATCATCAACGGTACGCGGTCGTAGAACTCCCCGATTCCACCGCGCAACATTGTTCGAGCGCTGCGGTTCAGGGCCAATTGGAAGCCGGCGCGTGGCGCGGCATGCGCGGAACTCGTCACCGTGTCACTGTCAAAACGCAGGCCAACATCCAGAAGCAAGCGTTGAGAAACACTCCACCGATCTGCGGCGAACCCGGTGACTTCCTGCTGGGACACATCGTAGGGACTCCCGGCGCTAAAATTGATTCGCTCAATTGCATTCCCGGTGGCCCCTTGAATGGTCACTGGGAAGAATGATTGCTCGCCACTGTAATTCGAGTGCGCGTATTCCAAGCCCACGTGCAATTGATGGGTTCCGAGAAAATGCTGCGGAGCAAATTGATACGTCTCCTCCCAGTCGAACCGAGAAGCGCGGCGCTTTTGAGAATTGAAGAATCCACCTTCCGTGGTCTCGATCAACAATTGATAGGGACCGGAGCCTGCCGGAGTGATGTCCACATCGAAGGTCTTGTAACTGAATTGCGAGGTCAGCGCGCTTTCGTTGCCAGTGAGATACCGGTGTTGGCCGTAGAGCTGGTATCCACGCTGGTGGTAGTCCGAGGTGGACGGTTGTGGAGTGAAGGTATTCAAACCCATGTACTGCAGCCGCTGTGGGTAAACGGCTGCGGAGAAGGTCGCCGTCTGTTTCGGACTCAGGTTGAAATCGAGTTGGGTGTAGGAATTGAAGCTCGCCAGTGTAGTGTCCCGCTGAAAGGGCGGGAGGCTGTTTACAGGTGTTCGTACGAATCGAT
>Ga0335077_10009973_pt1 | contig 11803 bp, 9 predicted proteins | sample Lox_Sample_31_FD_207151 | JGI IMG/M metagenome (GOLD analysis project Ga0335077, IMG submission 207151) | Soil microbial communities from Loxahatchee National Wildlife Refuge, Florida, United States - Lox_Sample_3.1 | ecosystem: Environmental > Terrestrial > Soil > Wetlands | place: USA: Florida...
GGTGAGCTACGGGATGGAGACGCTGGCGCAGGACACTGTCGTCGACGGCGCCATCATGGACGCGCCGCAAGTCGCCAACGCCATCACAAAGATTTTCGATAACGAACATATCAAGACCAAGAACGTGGCCACTTCGGTTTCGGGACACTCGGTGATCGTCAAGCGGGTGCCCCTGCCGCTGATGACCGAAGAAGAGCTCTACGACCGGATTCCTTCCGAAGCCAGCCAGCATATCCCCTTCGACATCGCGGACGTGAACCTCAGCTACCAACTACTGGAAGCCATGGACGCTCAGATGGACGTCCTGCTGGTGGCGGTGAAGAAAGACAAGATCCTGAACCATACGAACGTGCTCGCGCAAGCCGGGAAGACGCCCGTCGTGGTGGACATTGACGCGTTTGGCCTGCAGAACTGCTTCGAAATCAACTACGAGCCGGACGCCGGACAGACCGTGGCGCTGCTGAATATTGGCGCCAGCGTTATGAACATTAATATTGTGCGCGGGGGCATCCCGCTGTTCACCCGCGACGTCAGCGTGGGGGGCAACCAGTACACCGACGCCCTGCAGAAGGAATTGGACCTGAGCTTCGACGATGCGGAACGGCTGAAGAAGGGCGACACCCTGCCGAGCGTCACCGACGAACAGAAGGGCCAGATTTTGCGCAGCGTGTCCGATATTTTGACGCTGGAAATCCAAAAGACCTTTGACTTTTTCCGGGCCACCGCCAGCGGAGAGAACATCCAGCGCATCATGGTGGCGGGAGGGACGGCCCGGGTGCCGGGCCTCGTGGATCTGCTCCGGGAAGAATTTGCAATGCCGGTGGAGGAGTTGAATCCGTTCCGGAAGGTCCTGATCAATCCGGGGAAGCACAGTGAAGATCAGATTCGGGAGCTGGCGCCGAGGTTGGTAGTGGCGGTGGGCCTGGCCCTGAGGAGCTTCGACTAGCCATGATCCGCATAAACTTACTTGGACAAACGCGGCCGAAAACCGCACGGAGGCCGGTGGATACCGGGGCAGCCATGCCGTTGGTGTTCGTGGGAGCCGGTTTGCTGCTGGGCGTGCTATTCCTCTTCTACTTCTATCATTCCTGGGAAACCCAGTTGACGGAAGAGAACAAGCGCATCAAGACGCTCCAGGGGCAGAAGACGGAACTCGAACAGATCAAGTCTCAGGTGGAAGCCTTCGACAAGCAGAAGCAGGTTCTGCAACAGCGGGTCGGCACGATTGAGCAACTGCAGAGAGACCGGACGGGCGGCCAGGAGTTTCTGGACCAGGTGGCCAACACCGTGTCGCGCGCCGAGAATCTGTGGCTGACCTCGATGAGCAAGAAGGGAACGGCGGTGACGATGGAAGGCGCATCGGCCTCGATCAATTCGGTGGCCAACTTCATCACTGCGCTGAAGCGTTCCGGCTACTTCCAGAAGATCGAGATCAAGGAATCGAAGCAGGACGACCGCAACGCGGGGGTACAGACGTTCCTGTTCACCATCAATGCCGAGATTGCGCCGAATGGCCCGGAAGCAGGAACCCAGGCCAAACCGGCCAGCGCGCCGGGACAGGGTGCCCCGGGTGCGGCACCGGCGAAGAAAGGATAACGGGAAGCCATGGCAAATCCTTTCCGAGACATGTCGGTAATCATGCAGGGCCTGGTGGCCTTGGCCATCGCGGTGATTCTGGTGCTTGCGGGACTATATGTGCCGTTCTCACCGGTGGCCCAGGAACGCGCGGCGTACGACAAGGCCGTGCAGGACCGCACGAAATTGAACCAGGAAGTGACTCAGTTGCAGGTCTACAAGCAGCGCTACGGCGAGCTGAAGCAGCAGATGGACGCGCTAAACAAGCAACTGGACACCCTGAAGACGATCGTGCCGGAAGAGAAAGAAGTGGATGAGTTCATCCGGCAAGTCCAGGGAGCGGCCAGCGCGTCAAACGTGCAGTTGCGCCGGTTGACGGCCCAGCCGATCACGCCAAAGGAATTTCACTTCGAGATGCCGTTCGAGGCGCAGGCCGACGGTCCATACTTCAATGTGCTGGATTTCTTTTCGAGGCTGAGCCGGTTGTCGCGCATTATCAACGTCGGCGATCTGCAGTTTGACGATCCTAGCGGGTCAACGAGCAAGGGTACGAGATACCCTGTGCGCCCGGGCGAGACGGTTTCCGGAGTGTTCACGATCACGACCTATTTCACGAAGCCGGCTGATACGGGAGGAGCGGGCGGTGCGAAGAGCGCGCCGGCTGCGAAAAAACCGTGACCAGGAATGAGCTAGCTATGCGTCGAGCAACCACACTATTCATCGGACTACTGCTTGCCGCCGCAGGATTCGGTGGCGTGCAAGCACAGACTGCGCCAGCCAAACAGCCGGCGAAGCAGGCGGCCAAGCCCGCGGCGAAGCCGGCCGCGCCCAAGCCCAAGGCCAGCACCAAGAAAGCCGCCGCGCCGAGCGCCGCCGTGCCCAAGGCGGCCGCCGAGCCTGAGGCGAAGGTGACGCGGCGCGATCCATTCGAGTCGCTGGTCGGCCACGAGAAGGCCCAGGCCGATATGTACAAGAACCTGCCACCTGGGAAGGCGGGGCTGCTGGTCGCCTCGCTGCGTCTGGACGGCATTGTGAAGGCTCCTAACGGAATGATCGCGGTGGTCACCAATCCGCAGGCGCGGACCTATTTCCTGCGGGAAGGGGATCAGTTGTACGACGGAAGAGTGGAAAAGATAGCGATGGATAGCGTGTCGTTCCATGAGATGGGGAAGGACGCGTTCGGAAAACCAGTGGAACGGCAAGTCAACAAGAGAATTTACTCCAGTGCAGGAGAACAGCAATGACGACGAACTGGCGGGCCTTTCGGTTTGGCTGCCTGATACTGGCGGGCGTGGCGCTGGGCGGGAACCCGGCCGTCGTCCGCGGGCAGGAGTCCGCTGGCGCGAGCACGACCGCGGCGGTGATCTCCAGCGTGGCAATCACGCAGGACCCGCAACGGGCGGCGATCCGCGTAGAAGGCGCGGGAAAACTCGACGTGCATGCCGTGCGGATGCAGAATCCGGAGCGGTTGGTGCTGGATTTTACGGGCGCCCGGCTGAACGTCCAGAAAACCACGATCCCCGGCGTTTCGGCGCCGGTGCGCGACGTGCGGATGGGGCAGTTCCGGCCTGACGTGGCGCGCGTGGTGATCGACCTGACGGGGTCGGCGCCTTACCAGATCGCTCACGAAGGCGAAGCCGTGGTGGTCTACCTGGCCGTGGCTCCGGAAGGCAGCACGCCGGCCGCGACCCCTGCGAAGACCGCACAGGCCGTCAAGAAGATTTCGTACACCGCGAGTGCGTCCGGCGACAAGAACAGCGCCGGCGCGGCCCAGCATTTCCCGTTGCCCAACGAACTGACCCAGCCCTCAGCCTCCTTGGCGACTCCGGAAGCAAAGCCCACGACGGAAACGGCCACCCAGCAGGCGGCGGAACAAGCCGTTCAGCAGGCGAGCAATGCCGCAGCCACGGTTGCGACCCAGCAGGCCAGCAATGCCCCGGCGAACGCGCAAGCGCCAAGCCGGTACACCGGAGAACCCATCTCCGTGAACCTGAAGGACGTGGACCTCAAGGACTTCTTCCGGCTGATTCACGAAATCAGCGGCCTGAACGTGGTGCTGGATCCGAACGTCAAGGGCACGCTCACGATCGTGTTGGACGAAGTGCCCTGGGATCAGGCGCTGGACATCGTTTTGCTGAACAACGGTTTGGAGAAGCAGCTTACCGGAAATGTGTTGCGCGTGGCGACGCGGGACACCCTGAAGAGGGAAGCGGATACCGCGCGCGACCTGCAAAAGGCTCAGGCCGAAGCAGTGGCTCCGGTAACCGTTACTCGCGTCCTCAGCTATGCGAAGGCCGCGACCATGAAGGATACGCTGAAGAAGTTCCTTTCGGCCCGCGGCGACATCTTCTCCGACGACCGCTCCAACCAGTTGGTGATTCGCGATATCCCGTCAGTCATTCCGACGGTTGACAATCTGATCCGCCAGTTGGACCGCAAGTCGCAACAGGTGGAAATCGAAGCGCGCGTCATCGCCGCATCCCGCTCCTTCAGCCAGGATATCGGCGTACAGTGGGGTTTCGCGGGTACCACCACGGGCGGCCGCTCGGTCTTCGGAGGCGTTCCCGGGGTGGGCGTGAGCCCGACTCAGACGGGGGCGGGCCTTCCGCAGCCTCCACTGATTGCTACCGCCACGGGCACCAGCTCGGGGTCGGGTTTGCCATTCAACGTGAATCTGGGCGCCGGGGTGCCGACCAGCGGCTTCTACTTCGGCCACAGGTCGCCGAACTTTGCTGTTGACCTGTTCATCACGGCCGCGGAAGCGAAGGGCGTCGGCAAACTGTTGTCCAAGCCCAAGGTCATCACGCAGAACAACGAAAAGGCGACCGTCAAGCAAGGTACCAAGATTCCGATCCAGACCACGATCAACAACACCATCTCGGTGCAGTACATCGACGCGGTGCTGAAGCTGGAAGTGACCCCGCAGATCACGGCCGAAGGCACGGTGTTCATGGATGTACTGGTGGAAAACACGCAAATCGACAACGGTATTCCCCGCGTTCAGGGCATCCCCGCGCTGGATACGCAGTCCGCGGAGACGAAAGTGCTCGTGGCGGACGGAGGCACCGTGGTCATCGGCGGCATCATCGTGACGCAACAGCAGGTGGACGTGACCGAAGTGCCGATCGTCGGCAGCTTGCCCGTCATCGGTTACTTGTTCCGCCGGACCAACGTGGTGGTTCAGTCTCAGGAGTTGCTGTTCTTCCTGACCCCGCGAATCATCCCCGGGTAAAACGGGCTGGATGAGGCTTGCGGCGGAAGCCGCGTAGAGAATTCAGGTAAACTGGAGTCGAGGAGGCGAAAGTCTCCTCGACTTTTTTTATGAGCGAAGCGCATATCAGACGGCGGAGGGAAGTCGTCCTGGAACTGAAACGCAGGGACTTGGACTGCCTGCTGGTGACCCATCCGGCCAATTGGTTCTACCTGACCGGTTTCACCGGAGAAGCGGGAGTCCTGGTGGTCTCAAAGGACGGATCGACGCTGATTACGGATGGGCGGTTCACGGCGCAGGCGAAGGAAGAGGCGCCGGGAATCCACGTGGAATTGCAGAAGGGAACGGTGGTCGTCTCGGCGGGCGAGTGGTTGAAACGGAGGCGGATGCGACGCGTGGGCTTCGATCCCGGCCAATGGACCGTGGCCCAATGGAAGGCTTGGAGAAAGGCAAGCGGGAGCGTGTGCAGGGGGATCGAGGCGCCGGGAATCGTGGAACGCCTGAGAACAAGAAAGGACGCCCAGGAACTGGCTGTAATGCGAAAGGCGGCCATTCTGGCAGGAGAAGTCCTGGAAGGAGTGCTGCATCTGGTGCGGCCGGGGATCCGGGAGAGTGAGATCGCGGGGGAGATTGAATACCAGATGAAGAAGCGGGGCGCCAGCGGGCCGTCCTTTGAAACTATCGTCGCCAGCGGGAAACGGGCGGCCCTGCCGCACGGGCGGCCGACGGCCAAACGGTTGAGGAAAAATGAGTTGGTGGTGCTGGACCTGGGTGCTATACTCGGCAACTACTGCAGTGACATCACGCGAACGGTGCACGTAGGTCGAGCCTCCCGACGAATCCGAACTTTGTATGGGGCGGTACAAAAAGCGCAAGAAGCAGCCGTGGCAGCGGTAAAGGCAGGCGTGACCTGCGGAGACGTGGACGCTGCGGCGCGGGACGTTTTGAAGAAGGAGGGGCTGGACGCGTATTTCGTGCACAGTACGGGTCATGGCTTGGGGCTGGAAGTTCATGAAGAGCCCCGAGTGGCCCGGGGGCAGGCGATTCGACTTGAACCCGGAAATGTGATTACCATAGAACCCGGGGTTTACGTCGAAGGCGTCGGTGGAATTCGAATTGAAGACGACGTGGCGGTGCGCTTCCATGGAAGCGAAATCTTGACCCGCGTGAGGCGGGATCTCATCGAACTCTAGAAAATGGCATGAAACCGAAAAAGCCCACGAAAGCGAGTGGAAGTTCATCATTTGCGGTCCCGGAAATCGGGCAAATTGAGCAGTTGTTGCAGTTCATGACCGAGCACAACCTGGAAGAATTCGAGTATTCGCGAGGAGACTTGCGTATCCGGCTAAGGAAGCCCGGGACCAACACGGTGCTAGCAGCGCCAAGAGCGCCCGCGGAAATCATTGTGCCAGGAGCGGTGCCGGCGCCAGCGGCAGAGAGTCCGGCGGCGAATTCGGACATGGAGCTGCATGGCGGGGAAGACCTGTTTCTGGTGAAGTCGCCGATTGTGGGCACGTTCTACGGTTCGCCCAGTCCCGGGGCGGAACCCTTCGTGACGATCGGCGTGCATGTGGACACGGGCCAGACGCTTTGCATCGTCGAAGCCATGAAGCTGATGAACGAGATTGAATCCGAAGTGACCGGGGAAGTGTTGCGTATCTTCGCGGAAAACGGCCAGCCCGTGGAGTACGGACAGCCACTATTTGGAATCCGCCCCAGCCGGAAACGGTAGGCGGCCCGCCAGACTATGTTTCAGAAAATTCTCGTAGCCAACCGCGGGGAAATCGCCCTGCGGGTCATCTGCGCGTGCAAGGAACTGGGAATTGCCACGGTAGCCGTGTATTCGGAGGCTGATCGCAATGCGCTGCACGTGCGCTATGCCGATGAGGCGGTGTGCATCGGCCCGGCGCGCAGCAGCGAGAGCTACCTGAATATTCCCCAAGTGATCAGCGCGGCGGAGATCACCAATGTGGACGCCGTCCATCCGGGCTACGGCTTTCTTTCGGAGAACGCCAATTTTGCCAAGGTGTGCGAGGCCTCAGAGATCACCTTCATCGGCCCCAAACCGGAAGTGATCGAAATGATGGGGGAGAAGGACCGCGCGCGCCGCGAGATGGCCGTCGCGGGCCTGCCGACAATTCCCGGGAGCGAAGGCGTCGTGGATGGCGAGGAGCAGCTGGCCAAAGAAGCCAAGCGCATCGGGTATCCCCTCATCCTGAAGGCAGCGGCAGGCGGGGGTGGGCGGGGCATGCGCGTCGTGCGGAAGAGCGAAGAACTGCTCGGGGCGTACCAAACGGCGCGCAGCGAGGCGCAGCAGGCATTTGGCACCCCGGACGTCTACATGGAGAAGTTCCTGGAGCACCCGCGGCACATTGAGATTCAGGTGCTTGGCGACCAGCACGGCAAGGTCATCCACCTGGGCGAGCGCGAGTGCACCATCCAGCGGCGCCACCAGAAGCTGCTGGAGGAATCGCCGTCCCCGGCCATGGACGCCAAGCGTAGAAAAGAGCTCGGCACCAAAGTCGTGAAAGCGATGGAGGGAATCGGCTACACGAACGCGGGCACCATCGAATTCCTGATGGACGAAGACGGGTCGACCTACTTCATCGAGATGAACACGCGTATCCAGGTGGAGCATCCGGTGACGGAGTTCGTGACCGGCGTGGACCTGGTGAAGGCACAGATTCGCATCGCGGCGGGCGAGCGTCTGGAAGCGGCGGCGGGCGAGATGACTTTTGCCGGACATGCCATCGAGTGCCGCATCAATGCGGAAGACCCGGACACGTTTGTGCCCTCGGCGGGGCGCATCACAACGTTCCAAGCCCCCGGTGGGACCGGCGTGCGCGTGGATTCCGCCGCGTACACGGACGCGATCATTCCGCCGTACTACGATTCACTGGTGGCGAAGCTCATCGTGAAAGGACGCGACCGGTCGGAGGCCATCAACCGCATGCGGCGCGCGCTCGAGATGTTCACCATTGAAGGGATCAAGACGTCGATTCCCCTGCACCGGCGGATCCTGGCCGACCCGGACTTTGTTTCCGGAAACTTCAACACGCACTTCATCGAAAAGCTGGTTACCACCAACGGAAAATAAGTTTCCCGTGCGCCGTCAAGGCTAGCCCGGATGACTGGCAAGGCCGGATTCTCCGATCCGCCAAACTCAGCCCGGCCTGCGCGGCGCGGCGGGGACCCTGCAACTTTTTTGGCCCATTGCACGTAGGAAAGAGTGAGGTCCACAAAGGCTGAACCACTTCCCCGCGCGCTCCCGCGCCGGACGGCATTTTGTCAAGCTGTTCCGTGGTTCTCCGTACCTCAATCCTTAAACCTTGCAGCGATCCACGGCCCCCAATTTTCAGAAGAAGGATTGATCACAATGGAAATCGAAATTGCAGAACAAAGTCCGGCAATCCAGGGACCAACCGCAAGGCGCGAGAATTTCCGCACAGCCTACGTGCTTTCCGTAATCGTTGCCGTGCTGGCGACGGCGGTGTCCGTTGCCGGCCTGCGCTTTCCGAGCCTGTATCACGGCGATTGGAGCAACGGCACGTCCTTGGGCAACGACCTGGTGACGCTGGTGGTGGCTGTCCCCGTGCTGGTGCTGGGAGTTATGTACTCATCCCGCGGCTCGGTTCGCGGACGCTTGCTATGGCTGGGGGCGCTGTACTACATGGTCTACAACTATGGGTTCTATGTGTTCGGCATTCCCGTCACCAAGCTGTATCTGCCCTGGATCGCCCTGTTCGTGCTGTCCGCGTTCGCGTTCGCGCTGGGCATGGGCACCCTCGATATCCAGTCCATTGCCGCCAGATTCAGCGCCCGCACGCCGGCCCGGTGGATCGCCGGCTACATGTTCTATGTAGCGGCGATGGTCTCCTTTTTGTGGATTTCGCAGTGGGTCAAGTTTCTGTTTACGGGGCGCGTCCCTGAGGTAAATGGAAGCCAGAGCGCATACCAGGTAATTGCCGCTGTCGATCTGAGCCTCTTGGTGCCGATGTTCCTTTCGGCGGGGTACTTGCTGTTCAGGCGCCGTCCCTGGGGCTATGTATTAGGCGCAACGGGGCTCGTGCAGGGCGCGGTTTACACCGCCGTCATGGCAACGGTTTGCGTATTCGGCTGGAAGCTGACGCCGGGAGCACACCTGTTGTCAGGCTGGTTCATCAATTGCGTCATTGGCTGCACTGTGTGCCTGCTGTGTCTGGCGGGATTGCTGCTGAATGTGAAAAGGCCGGAAGAAGTGAACCCTTTGTAGCGGCCAGGGCTGGTGCGCGCCCGCGTGCGCGGCATTGCAGACTAGCAGGAAACGTCCCGTTCCCCAAGTTCCCTCCGGTTTCTCCAGGTTCTTCCCAAGTTCCGGAGCGCTCTGCCGGTGTGTCTCCACGCCTCATTGTTGCCGGCAGAAAGAAGCAAGAAGACGCTCAAACCTCTTGACACGTCGCAGCGCTTTCATACATGACGTGTCATAGCCCCACCCGGTGCCAAAGGCACCGTCCCCCCGGCGCTCCACGGTAACCGGCCCGCGGAAGGCGCGGCAGGCCCCTGGGCGGTTCACTGCTCGTTCTTCGCGGGCGGCGGAGGCACAACAGGCGGCACCCAATCTTGCTTCCTCACAGAGGGTGCTCTACCCGGCCAAAAAAAGAGCGGCCCCGCGATATTCCCACGGGGCCGCCGGTAGTCTGTCTGGGATTGGCTGAAGGCGCGAAGGCCTCTGCAAATCCGAAATTCGCCAGGACTTAAAACTCACGCCTTAAGCCTCAGCCACCTCACGTAAGTCACTACAATCAAAATTTTTCATTTTTCTGGATCAGCCTCCTTTCCCGTGTAGGCTCATACTAAATTCAAGTCGGGCCAACTTCAACCCGGAAGTTCTTGGTGGTGCAGAAAGAGGCATAGCTCTCCTGGAATCCCTCGGCGGGCAAGGCACCTGATTCCTTGCGGCCGGGCGAGCCCTTTTCTTCGGGGCAAGCCACCGGGAAAGACGGCGGGACAAACCCGCCGCTAGACGAAACGCAGCGGTTTGCCGATGTGACGGTGTTCAAGCAGAATAGCTGGCATGCGCCTTGTGATGCCGCGGCTCTATGTGATATTAGACGCTGGACTGGTTCGCGGGTCCATCCACGGAATTGCCGAACAATTGATGGGCGCCGGCGTGCGATTCCTGCAGTATCGCGCGAAAGGCGCAACTGCGCGGGAGATGCTGCGCTCCGCGGGCGAGTTGGCGGCGCTTGCGCGAGGGCAAAGCGCGACCTTCTTCGTAAACGACCGGCCTGATGTGGCCTATCTGGGGGGCGCGGACGGAGTTCACGTGGGACAAGAGGATTTGGGCGTGGAGCAGGCGCGACTGGTGATGGGGAACGATCGCCGGGTAGGGGTTTCGACACACAACCGCGAGCAATTTGAGCGCGCGGCGGCCAGTTCGGCGGATTATATTGCCATCGGTCCCATCTTTGCGACGACGAGCAAGGCGAATCCGGATCCGGTGGTGGGTACGCATCTGATTCGCGAGTTGCGGCCGTTGACCTCCAAGCCGATTGTGGCCATCGGGGGAATCCGGCTGGAAAAGGCGGCCGAAGTGATCGAGGCGGGAGCGGACTCCGTGGCGGTGATCAGCGACATTTTATGCGCGGCGGACCCGGCGCAACGAGCCCGCGAGTTTCTGCAACGGCTGGAAGCCGCGAAGAGCGCGGCCCGACGCTGAGGCGCGCGAAGAATGGCCGAGTCCACCAGCGCAAGCGCGCATCGCAGCCACAAAACACAGCATGAATTCGTGCGAGCCATCGGCTTGTTCGATGGAACCATGATCGTCGTGGGCTCGATGATCGGCTCGGGAATCTTCATTGTCGCCGCGGACATTGCGCGGCAGACCGGGTCCGCGGGGGGATTGCTGCTGACCTGGGTCCTCACGGGCATCCTGACGATTGCCGCCGCGCTCTCCTATGGGGAACTGGCGGCGCTATTTCCCCACGCGGGCGGGCAGTATGTCTATCTACGCGAGGCGTTTTCGCCGCTTTGGGGTTTCCTGTACGGCTGGACGTTGTTCCTCGTGATTCAGACGGGAACCATCGCCGCGGTGGCCATCGGCTTTGCACGTTACCTGGGCGTGCTGTTTCCGGCAATCTCTCCGACAACGTGGATCATTCCGCCAGTCAATTTCTCTCCCAAATTCGCCATCAGCCTGTCGGTGCAGCAGCTTGTCGCCGTGCTGATGATCGTCTTCCTGACTTTCCTGAACACGCGCGGCGTAAAGCTGGGAAAGTGGATTCAGAACATTTTCACTTCGGCGAAGATGCTTTCGCTGCTGGGGCTGATCTTCCTGTGCGTGTTTGTGGCGCGGAAAGCACCAGTGATCGCCGAAAATTTCGCGCACATGTGGGCCATCCGGGGAGCGAGCACCATTGAGCCTGGCGCGGGCTTCCTGAAGAGCATCATACCGACGGTGACCGCGGCGAGCGGCTGGTACGGATTGCTGCTCGCGCTGGCGGTGGCGCAGGTGGGCTCGCTCTTTTCCGCCGACGCCTGGAACAACATCGGATTCACGGCCGCGGAAGTTAAGAATCCGACGCGCGACGTGGCTCTTTCGATGGCTTTCGGCACGATCATCGTCATCTCGCTCTACTGCCTTGCGAACCTGGCGTACCTCTGCGTCCTGCCGCTCGGGAACATTCAGAACGCCCCGGACGACCGGGTGGCGACGGCGGCGCTTTCCGCGATCTTCGGGGCCAAGGGCGCTTTAATGATGGCCGTGGCCATCATCATCTCGACGTTCGGCTGCAACAATGGCCTGATCCTCGCCGGTTCCCGCGTGGCCTACGCGATGGCGAAGGACGGCGTCTTTTTCAAGGCCACCGGGAAGTTGAACGGCAAAGGCGTGCCGGGAACGGCCCTGGTCTATCAGGGCATCTGGATTGCGATCCTGATCTTGTTGCGCACGCGGAAGCCGGACGGCACTTACGGGAACCTCTACAGCAATCTGCTGGACTACGTCGTCTTCGCGGCGCTGCTTTTCTACGTCCTGAC
>Ga0335077_10009974_pt1 | contig 11803 bp, 7 predicted proteins | sample Lox_Sample_31_FD_207151 | JGI IMG/M metagenome (GOLD analysis project Ga0335077, IMG submission 207151) | Soil microbial communities from Loxahatchee National Wildlife Refuge, Florida, United States - Lox_Sample_3.1 | ecosystem: Environmental > Terrestrial > Soil > Wetlands | place: USA: Florida...
TGAAATGACGACCGGCCGGAGGCCATTTGGCGGGCCCACGGTGGCCGTCGTATTCGACGCCATTCTGAATCGGCAGCCCCTGGTTCCAGGCATCTTGAATGCCGCCGTACCGCTATCGTTAGAAAGGGTAATCACGCGCCTACTAGCCAAGGACCGATCGCAGCGATTCCAGAGCGCACGAGAGCTGTTGGACGATCTTCGCAGAATCCGCCTGGAACGAGGAACAGGCGACCCATATACAGGATCGATTGCTGTGTTGCCGTTTGAGGATCTGAGCCCAGACCGTAGTCAGCACCCGTTCTGCGAAGGAATGGCGGCAGAAATTATCAACGCTTTGGGAGCTATACAAGGCTTGCGCGTCATCTCTAGAACGTCCGCTGTCCGCTGCTGCGAGAAAGGCATGGACATCGGCGAGATCGGCCAGCACCTCAATGTCCAAAGTGTGCTGGAGGGCACCGTCAGGAAGTCAGGCGCGCGACTCCGAGTAACGGCCCAGCTGATCAAGAGCTGCGACAGATCGCAAATGTGGTCGGAACGTTACGACCGGACCGAGGGCGACGTTTTTGATATTCAGGAGGAGATCGCAAACGCGATAGTAAAGAATCTGAAGGGCAGGCTCACGAGCAGCCAGTCGCCAACGGTTAGGCGTGCCACCGACAAAGTTGAAGCTTACAAGCTGTACCTCAAGGGCCGCTACTTTTGGGAACGGCGCAACCGAGATGCACTGCACAGCGCAGCAACGTACTTCGAGGAGGCTGTCGCCGCCGATCCAGAGTATGCCCTGCCTCACGCTGGGTTGGCCGACTGCCATACCATCATGGGAATATACTCCATCAGGCCCACCCGTGAGGTGCACCCAAGAGCTCTCGAGCTTGCATTGCGCGCACTGGAGTTGGATCCCGATCTGGCGGAAGCCCATCACTCGCTAGGTGCTGTGAGACACTTTCTCGAGTGGAACTGGGCTGACGCCGATGCATGTTACACGCGCGCACTGGAGTTGGATCCGCGTCTCGCTATTGCTAGATCTTGGCGTGCAAGTTTGCTTATTGGTAGCACAAAGGGAGGGCTGGAAGCCGTTGCCGAGTCCATCGATGCGATGAAACTCGAACCGGATTCCGGTCTCATCGCCTACATCGCCGCCATAAACCATTACTGGGCCCGCGATCCGGATAGTGCGGCGGAACTGATCGAACGCGCGCTTGAGCTCGAACCGAAGGCGGTCTTTGCCCACTGGGTTCGCGCACTAATCTTTTCTGTCAAAGGGCTCCACGAGGAAGCCATCTCGGCCACAATGCGCGCAGTATTACTTGCAAATCACCACCCGCTGCTGGTCTCGGCGCTTGGAGCTGCGTATGCCCGTGCCGGGCGTACCGCTGACGCCGAGGAGCTAATCGAGGAACTAAACAACCGATCTGCGCGAGAATACATTGCGCCGCAACACATTGCGGAGATCTATCTCGCACTCGACCGAGTAGCTGAGGCTTGCGAATGGTTTGGACGTGCAATTGATGAACGCAACCCTCTGGTGATTGGGATGGCGGCGGCCCAGCACTATGACCCCCTCCGCAACGAGCCCCGATTTCGAGCACTCCTGCGGGGCATGAACCTTCCTGAGGAGTAGGAACCGCTCAAGATCGACCTGTCGGATGAACCTCGCCCGGAACCTTACAAAGGATCATGCAGAAGGCGTGAAGGCCCAATCCCTGAAGCTCCTTTGAAGGAAATTGGAACGCTTCGCTCATATTGCCAACGATTCTGAGCGGATGACGGGCAACCCTTACCTTATGGATTAGGGAAGGTTTGCCGACAATCCGTCCACGATCGTCGGATCGCTGCGATTCGCTTCCTCCGGACTATAATGACGCGCACGATGGCCCTCACCTCTGGCACGAAGCTCGGGCCTTATGAAATTGTCTCGCCCCTAGGAGCCGGCGGGATGGGCGAAGTGTATCGCGCGCGTGACACACGCCTCGACCGCACTGTCGCCATCAAGATTCTTCCCGAGCACCTTTCCGGCAGTCCCGAAGCCCGGCAGCGCTTTGACCGCGAAGCCCGTGCTATCTCATCGCTGAGCCATCCCAATATCTGTCATCTCTACGACGTCGGTCAGCAGGACAGAACCAGCTATCTGGTCATGGAGTATCTAGAGGGCGAGACGCTGGCCGATCGTTTGCGCAAGGGGCCGCTGGCACTGGAGCAAGTGCTGCGAGCGGGAACGGAAATCTGCGAGGGGCTGGAGAAAGCGCACCGCAGCGGAGTGGTGCATCGTGACCTGAAGCCGGCGAACATCATGCTCACTAAGTCGGGTGTGAAACTTCTGGACTTCGGTCTGGCGAAGCCGACCATTGCCGGAGGAGCGGGTTCGGCCTCCGCCTCCCTGGAGACGATGTCACAGCCGCTGACAGTAGAAGGAACGATCGTGGGGACGTTCCAGTACATGGCACCGGAGCAGTTGGAGGGCAAGGATGCTGACGTCCGATCAGACATCTTCGCCCTCGGCGCCGTGCTCTATGAAATGATTACCGGAAGGCGCGCGTTCGAAGGGAAAACGACGGCAAGCACAATAGCGGCTATTTTGGCCTCGGAGCCGACGCCGATCTCCTCGATACAGCCAATGAACCCAGCCACCCTGGACCGTGTGGTGGTGACCGCTCTGGCGAAGGATCCGGACGAACGGTTCCAAACGGTGCACGACCTCAAAGTTCAACTGAAGTGGATCGCAGAAACTGCGCCGCCGATAGCGCCACCGACAGTTCGTCCGCTCCGTGAGCGATGGGCCTGGATTTCCGTGGTGGTGATTCTCGCAGCAGCGCTTCTCGCCCTCTACTCCCGCATGCCTCCGAATGTTTCGCAGCCGACCCTGTCTTACATCTTGGCGCCGGAACAGACCAGCCTCGCCTATTTTACTGGCCCGGTGACGGTGTCGCACGACGGCAGAACGCTGGCCTTCGTGGCCACGACCTCCGCGGGAAAGGACGGGGTTTGGGTACGCCCCCTGGATGCTTCAGAAGCTCGAGCTTTAGCGGGCACCGAAGGCGCCTCCTCTCCCTTCTGGTCGGCGGATGATCGGTCGATAGGTTTCTTCGCGGGGGGAAAACTCAAAACGATCGGAGCTGTGGGTGGCCCAGTGGTCACGATCTGCGATGCGCCTAACCCCCGCGGTGGAACCTGGAACCAGAATGGAGTCATCCTGTTCGCCACGAACTGGAGTGGGATTTATCGTGTCCCGAGTTCCGGGGGTACACCCGCTGAGGTCACGAAGCCGGACGCGTCGCACGGCGAGACCAGCCACCGCTGGCCGTATTTCCTACCCGACGGACAGCACTTTCTTTACCTAGCCGCTAACTTTGCCGGCGGGAATACCGAAGTAGCCTCAGTTCGTGTAGCGGCACTGGATTCTAGCGACAACAAGGTCTTATTCCACGCTCGCTCCAATGCGGCTTTCATGCCGGGTTATGTGCTCTATATCCGCGACCGGATGCTCATGGCACAAGCGTTTGACGAGAAAAAACTGCAGCTCAAAGGCCAGGCCTTTCCGGTCGCTGGGCAGGTTCAATACGACCAACTACTCTGGAGAGGCGCATTTTCCTGCTCCCCCAGTGGGATTCTGGTCTATCAGGGAGCGAACAATGGCTCTGACTCGCGCCTGATCATGTTTGACCGCACCGGCAAGGAGATCAAGACCGTCGGGACGCCGGGGGATCTTACCAACCACAGGATCTCTCCTGACGGGCAAAGGCTTGCGGTCGCTGTGCTGGACTCCAGCGTGGCGAACTACAAACTCTGGGTCTACGACCTGTTCCGGGAAAAAGAGACACGCCTTACCTTTGGATCCAATCGAGATAGTTATCCGATTTGGGCGCCCGATGGAAAGTCTCTGGTGTTCGCGTCGATCAAGAATGGTCCCTACGATCTTTTTGAAAAGCGCTCGGACACAACCGGCTCTGAAGAGCCCCTGCTACAATCCGTCGCCGCTAAGAGCCCTACCGACTGGTCTCCGGACGGACGCTTCATCGCTTTCAATTCCACCACCCCAGGGAATTCGAAGACCGCCGTATGGATTTTGCCCCGCTTTGGAGAACGCAAGCCGTATATTTTCTTGCAGGGTGACTTCAACATCGGAGAAGGGCATTTTTTCCCTGACGGACACTGGCTGGCCTATAGCTCGGACGAGACGGGGCGATCTGAGATATATGTCACACCGTTTCCTGGGGGCGGGAGCAAATGGCAGGTTTCTGCGGCCGGAGGATCAGGCCCCAGGTGGCGGCGCGATGGCAAAGAACTCTTCTATATGGCGGCGGATTCGACACTGATAGCAGCAGAAGTGGACACCAGCGGGTCCGTCTTCCAAGTTGGTGCCCTACGTCCGCTCTTCCATCTGGTGCTGAGAACAGGGGTAACACGTCTGGACCTCTCTGGGGTGGTCGCCTATGATGCCGCACCTGATGGAAAATGGTTTGTAGTGAATTCGCCTCCCGCTGGCAATCCACCACCGATTACTCTGATCACCAACTGGACACCGAAGCCGGGGAAGTAACGCCGCCGTCGGCAAATGCAAGTAATTGTTCTCGGCGTCACCACCCAAGCGATGGAGAATGAAGAACGCGGCCCAGACTTTACCCACCGGCCACTTTGGAAGTTGTGCCTGGTTGACGGGCAACCCTTCGCGCAATCCGGTAAGTTAAGGTTAGCCGACAAGCCGTCCAGAAGTGTCGCTTCTTGCTCCGCATTGGTGCTTCATGCCTTTCGGTAGTAGCCTGTCGGGATTAAGAAGGTGCCGGTCCGTGAAATTTCGATACAGAGTCGGAGCCCTTCTGTTTTTTCTGGCGCTCATTACCTACCTCGACCGCATTTGCATTTCGGTTGCCGGCCCTCGAATCCAGGAGTACTTGCGCATCGGACCCGAGCAGTGGGGTTGGATCGTTGGAATATTCGCAATTGCGTACGGGGTATCTGAAATTCCCGGCGGATGGATGGCCGACCGCTTTGGCCCGAGGATCACGCTGACGAGGATCCTACTTACTGTGGTGGTCGGCGTTTACGGCGCTCACTGGGGAGGTCTCTATGTATCCTCTTCTCTTGGTGACAAGATTCTGCCTTTGGGGCCGGTGAAGCAGGTGCATTTCCGAACTCCACGGCCAGCATCGCTTCATGAAATCCAAAGCGGAAGAGCTTGCCGTCCACCACCGACAGTGGTGGCGTTTCCAGGCCCGGGAGGCAAATTTCAAATTTCGCAAGACGGCGGCTGGAATGACATGTGGGACAAAAAGGGACATCTCTATTTCCTGAGCATGGGCAATCGGCTGACGGAGGTCGACCTTGGGTTCAGCGGTGGGGCTGTGCAAGTGAAGGCGATCCATCCTCTGTTCCAGTTGAGCGTGCCGAGCTTCGCATCTCCGTTCTACGATGTGAGCGCCGATGGCAGCCGCTTCCTGGTTGTCACCAGGGCCGATCCCAATGCTTCCCCGTTCCACCTTCTCGATTGGGAATCAAAGCTGAAAGGCAATTGCAAAATGACCTTCTTTATTCAAGAGCGGTCGTTCCTATGAATAAGACCTTCTTCTTTGTTCTGTTATTGCCCATGTCTGCGTGGTTGCTGCAGGCGGAGACGATCCCAGGTTTGGGCAAGGCCACATTTCCGACCTCAACCCACTCGGCGGCGGCGCAGAGCGACTTCATGCGCGGCCTGTTGCTCCTACACCTCTTTGAGTACTCCGACGCAGCCAAGTCGTTTGTTGCCGCTGAAAAGACCGACCCCGGATTTGCCATGGCTTATTGGGGGGAGGCAATGACCTTGAATCATGGGGTCTGGAACCAGGTCGATGTAAGCGCGGGTCAAGCTGCGCTGGCCAAATTCGGGGCGACGGCGGAAGAACGAGCGCGCCGTATTGCCGATCCACGCGAACGGGCCTATATGAGCGCGGTAGAAATCCTGTACGGCGGCAAGGCGGACAAGCGCGAACGGGACGCGCAGTATGCGGCGGCGATGGAGCAGTTGACCGAGGCTTATCCGAAGGACGACGAGGCACAGCTTTTTTATGCCCTGGCGTTGCTGGGAAAGAGCGAGGGTGTACGCGATGTACCGACGTATTTGAAGGCTGCGGAAATCGCGAAGACCGCTTTCGTGAGGAACCCCGACCATCCCGGCGCTGCCCACTACTGGATTCATGGGATGGACGATCCGCAGCATGCCGCAGGCGCCCTGGAAGCGGCGCGTACGTTGTCCAAGATTGCGCCGGCTGCAGGCCACGCGCAACATATGTGCTCCCATATCTTCATGGCGCTGGGCATGTGGGACGAGGTAGTGCAGGCCAACATCGCTGCGATGAGCGTGGTGAACCGCCAGAGAGCTGCAGTGGGAAAGCCTCCCGGACATTGCGGCCACTACAACTACTGGCTCGAATACGGCTATCTGGAACAAGGCCGCTTTGGCGAAGCAGAAAAAGTGGTCGCTGGCTGCCGCGCGGAGGCAGCGGAATCTGGCATGGCCGCGCGGGCGCGCGGTACGGTGGATCCTGACGATGCAAGTGTCGGTTCTTTCGCCGTGATGCGTAGCCGCTACATCGTTGACACCGGCCGTTGGAATGGCGAAGTTGCTGGCTGGAACGCGGACCTGGGCGGCGCACAGATGCCGGAATTCAATTTCGCATTCGGGACTGGTTATGCCGCCGCTGAACTTGGCGATGTGGCCGCGGCGCGAGAATCTCTCGCCTCGCTGGGTCAGCTTCTTACGCAACTCCCGGCCCTTTTCGAGCACGAAGGGCTTTCAGCCGACGATCCCGATCGCCGTGTGCCGGAGATTCAAAAGGCACAGATTGAGGCGGTCATTCTCTCGGTCGAGGGACATGGCGATCAGGCGGTCGCAACCATGCAGCAAGCGGTCGCAACCGGGAAGGACTTGCCCTATGCGTTCGGCCCGCCAAGTCCTGAGAAACCTTCCTACGAGCTTCTCGGAGAACTCCTACTGAAGGCGAATAAGGCTCCGCAGGCACGGGAAGCATTCGAAGATTCTCTGAAACACGCGCCGAGAAGGGCCGAATCCTTGCTGGGGCTGGCGCGAGCCGAAAGCGCGATGGGAGACAAAGCGGCAGCGGCGAATAGCTACGGTGAACTTCTCCAGATTTGGAAGAATGCAGACCCGGGGTATGCACCAAAAGAAGAGGCTCAGCGCTATGTTTCTGCCCCGTCGCACACTGCAAACTAGAACTGGGGCGAAGTTGCAATAGCTGTACTCCGTGCTGCCTAAATTGCGGCCCGCAACCGGGTGGAAGGTATCGCAGCCGGCCTCGCGTCTCTTATTTCTGCGCTAGCTGATTCTCGTGCTCGATCATCACGTGGGACCAGAACGTACCAGACGCCATGACATAGGGCATGGTGGAGCTAACCTGTCCCTCTTCAGGCAAGCCGATTTCTGCCGCCGTTTTGTAAGGAAAGTGAACGGACTGCCATGACTCGATTTCCTTGCCGACAGTGTTGGTTGTCACCTGGTAGGCGGAAATAGGGCCGAGCATGCGGTATCCGGCAGTGGGATGATCGGGAATCGCTAGCTTCTTTGCTTTCAATTCCGCATCGATGGTGCGATAGATTTCGTCGCCCTTTACACCCTGGGAGTGCAAGTCACGCATTCGACGAACGACGGGCATGAACGACTCGTGATAGCAACGCACATCGAACTCAGAATCACCGGGCCGAGAAGCGGTGCAAACCATTCCATTCGAACCTTGACGAAGGGTTACAAGTGATAGGTCAGGAGCGTAGCCGAGTACGGTGGCGTGCTCCCGCATGACTTCGGGCAAAGGCAAGACCGCAGCCGCGATTTGCTGGCTGGCAGAAGGCACCTGCGTCGATTGTGCGGTTGCGGACGCGGAGTAAAAAGTTGAGCAATAAATCACGATCAGTAACGGGATCAACCAGCCTCGCATCGGTCTTGTCTCCATTCCTAGTCTGAAACCGGTCTCTCACTATAAACGTAAATGGCCGTGTAAGGGCACTCCTGTCGACAGCGAATCCGCCGACTGGTCAGAAGCCGGCTCGTGCGACGTTGGGGCCTCCACTAACGCTTGCCACTGGTTTTGGGCGAATGACGAGCAACTCTGACGTAACGCGATCAGGTAAGGTTTGCCGACAAACCACCCGGGGTACAGATTTCCCAGGTTCTTGGTGCCTTGGTGACTCTGCAGCGTGGCAGGCTGTTGGCGTTAGCCCAACCTACGGTGGCTTGCGATGGTGTTATGGGACCATCCCCGGCACCAAGTAAGCTTGTCCGAGAGCCAGGAGGCCGATCATTGCAGCAAGCAGAATGCTATGCCAGAAAGTGGCACGCAGGATTTTGCCTTCCTGGCCGATCAGACCGACGGTCGTGACCCCGATCGCAATGTTTTGAGGTGAGATCATTTTTCCGGCGACCGCTCCCGAAGAATTGGTAGCCGCCAGCAGCACCGGGCTGAGATGGAGTTGGTGAGCCGCAGCCACTTGCAGATTGCCGAACAGGACGTTACTGGCAGTATCGCTACCACTGAGGAAACAAGCAATCCATCCCAGGTAGCTGCTCACCAAGGGAAATGCTGGGCCAACCCGAGCCACAGCTGCTCCCAGCGTATACGCCATGCCCGAATAGTTGTAGAGATACGCCAGTCCGACAATCACCATAACGGTTAGGCCGGGAAGCCTCAACTGATGGACTGTCTTCCATCCAGATTTCAGGAAGACCTGGGCACGTACTCCAAAGCAGAGCGCGGTAAGCACAGCCACGACAAGGACCGCAGTCCCTGCCCCAAGAGGTTGAAAGGTATAAACAGCTGAGTAGGGTTTTTGGTAGAGCGTAATGAGAATGCGGTTGTGCAGGTTGGGAATTAGAATTGCGACCTGGCCCTTCGGCGAGAGCTTGAGGTAGGACCACAAAATCATCACTGCAGACAGCATGGCCCACGGCAGCCAAGCCGCGAAAGCCTGTTTAGAGGAGAGTTTGGCTGGCCTCGAATCGGCTTGCGAGACCGGAGACGCATCGCCTGATGTTTGTTGACTTGGGGACCAGAAGCGAAGAAAAGCTGCCAAGGCAGCGATCGCGGTCGACGCGGCAACGACGTCGGCCGCATACGGCCCCCACAGGTTTGAAACCATGAATTGAGCTAGGGCAAAGGTGCCGCCGCCGACAAGCGCTGCAGGCCAGGTTCGTCTTGAGCCCTTGCCCCCTGCGACGACCAACACGATGTAAGCCGGTAGGATGAAGGAGAGAAAGGGAACCTGTCTCCCCACCATGGCAGAGAGCCGTGACAGGTCGAGTCCCGTGACTCCAGCCAACGCAACGATGGGAATACCCAACCCGCCGAAAGCTACAGGCACCGTGTTGGCAATCAGCGCGACGACGGTCGCTCGGCGCGGTTCAAAGCCTAGACCGACCAGCAGACAAGCGGTTACTGCGACCGGCGCCCCAAAGCCCGCGCTGCCTTCTAGGAGCGCCCCGAAGCAGAAAGCCACCAGTATTGCCTGAATGCACGCGTCTCCCGAGGCGTTCTCTTCCATCCAGCGGCGAAGCAACTCAAATTTGCCCGTGTCTTGCGTTAGGTTGTAGAGCCAGAGACCGCCGAAGACAATCCACAGAACCGGCCAGAGCGCATAGATAAACCCATAGGCAGTGCTCCACAGCAGAAGCGCGAATGGCATCTGCCAGATGAACATCGCGAGCAATCCAGCCGCGGCCAGCCCACACGCCGAGGCGAACAGGCCGCTTTTCCGAAGTCCTCCCATCAAGACGAGTATGAGGATCAGAGGCAGTGCAGCCACCAGTGCGGAGAGCCCCGACGAGTGCAGCGGGTTAAGGGGCTGCGGCCAGATGGCAATAGTCGCCAAGGTCACTTGTATTCTCGTGGAACGGCGCGACGGCTGGTTCGAACTGTCGGTTCTTCTTCGCTCGTCGTATCGCCGGAGTGCGAAGTTACAGGACGCTTAGGCCGCTCATCCACGTGCAGTTGGAAGATGTCCGGTCGCGCGTAATGGCCTACGACATCGAGATCATACTTGCCGCGGATGATTTGTCCGCGATCAATCTCGGCGGTCAGAATCACCTCGTCTTCCATGTTTGGCCCGGCGAGAAAATTCCCAAACGGATCAACGATGCAGCTGCCACCACGCGTAACCACCGCTTCGGGATCGGTGCCATAAACTGAATCGTAATCACCCGGAAAATCACGCCGCCGGTTGAATTGGTTGCAGGAAAGCACGAAGCATCGTCCCTCCACGGCGATGTGTCGCACCGTCGCGGACCAGGAGTCGCGGCTGTCGGAGGTGGGCGCGCAATAAATCTCGACTCCCTTCGCGTACATCGCCGCTCTCATCAAAGGCAGGTAGTTCTCCCAGCAGATCACTGCACCTACCTTCCCTAAGGGAGTGTCGAACACCGGAATCGTGGACCCGTCGCCGAACCCCCATACAAGGCGTTCAGATCCAGTTGGCATGATCTTCCGGTGCTTGCCTAGAAAGCTGCCGTTCGGAGCAAAGAACAACACGGAGCAGTAGAGAGTGCCGCCGTCCCGTTCCACGACGCTGATGACAAGGTAGATGCCGTTGCTTCGCGCGGTGCGGCCAAGTTCCTCAACTGCTGGGCCAGGCACGTCTACGCTGCTCTCCCAATATCTGCGGAAGTCTTCGCGGCCTTTGTCCGACCGCGAACCAACCACGGCGCCGAAGTCGAGTCCCCGCGGATAGGCGGAGATAAACGCCTCGGGGAAGAGCACCAACTGAGCACCCTGATGGGCTGCCTCGCGGGCAAGTGCATGCACCTTCTCCAGGGTTCGCTTACGATTGAAAACAACGGGAGCTGCTTGGACGACAGCCACCTTGATGCGCTGCGTTCCTGATGCCGCTTTGTTTGCTTTGTGGCCTGCTCGTTTCATTGTTCGAGCGAAACTGACACGCGTGCCTTTGGTTCCGGGCAATATACACCACTCCAGGTCTTCGTGTTGCCCAAGTTTCCGGAGAAAGTCTATAGCGTTTGCCGCCGATTGCGGACGAGTGACGAGCAACTCTGAAGTTATGGGCCGAAAACAGACTCCCGCCGGGCCAGAAGTCGGCTTCGTGCAAGTTGAAAAGCCTGTTTACTTTCTAATCTACGCGATCACCCTCTCCTGTGCGAAGTTACGGCTTATGATTGGAGCTGCAGTCAACGCACGATGGTGCTCGCTTTTTTCGAGAAGAGGCTTGACGGATGTCCCCGTTCCCGCGTGGCTGAGCTCAGGACGTTCTCCATCATGTTGCACAATGGCATTGCACAGTTCCTTGGCTCCTGGGTGTCCGAGTCAGGGTATCACTTGCGCATTAAGAAAGTGCGCGAGGACCGGGCCTCAGTGGACTTCCCTGATCCGCGCGGTGGTGTCTCGCGGAACCCAGGCAATTTGTGGACGAACCCGGACCTTACGTGCCAGCATGCAGATCCCGCGACATTCCGCATTCGCGCCACAGCAAAGGCGTTGCCGAGGAAAAGATACTGATCCCGTCTGGCTGCTTCTGTACCCGTGCCTGTGCAACAGGCCAGGAGTACGAGATGCGATAGCGGTTGAAGAGAACTTCACACTGTACCGACCCGCCCATCGCTCACTGGCATTCTTGCCAGTCCCCGACACCCAAACACTGTGTTAGGTTTGACGGCTGGAAGCGAATTTCTGTCTAGTAAATCCATTGAGAGTCGGACAAACGAGAACATCCCAGAAGGAAACGACAATGACACTTCGCGGAACTGAGGTTGAACAGCAGGCACCTGCTGCCGTCGTACAAAACACCATTACGGCCATCGACATCCTACTTGAGC
>Ga0335077_10009975_pt1 | contig 11803 bp, 9 predicted proteins | sample Lox_Sample_31_FD_207151 | JGI IMG/M metagenome (GOLD analysis project Ga0335077, IMG submission 207151) | Soil microbial communities from Loxahatchee National Wildlife Refuge, Florida, United States - Lox_Sample_3.1 | ecosystem: Environmental > Terrestrial > Soil > Wetlands | place: USA: Florida...
GCTGAGGATGGCGTCCTCGCCACCCGCGATGCCGGTATCGATCAGATTGAAAGCGTCACCGTCACGGACCGCGTACGCCTGAACGAGCGGCGTTCGCAGGCCCCAGAGCCAGCTTGTGATCTCGAAGAGATCGAGCGTTATCTCAGGCATCCATCAACCTCCCGCGCTTCCTTCGATGAGTCGACCCAATCATCTTGGCCGCAACTTGGTCCATCCGACTCCCGTCATGTCCGGATTCGAACACGGTGGCCCGATCGAACCTGCCCTGTCAGCGAGTGTGCAGCGGCAAGGGCTGCGGCGGTCGTGCGGTCGGCCAGCTTGGCGACATGACCAACGCGGGGATGGTGGGGATATCCCCCGTGTCTCCCGCCAGCGGCCTTCATTGTCGCCACGTCGTTTACCGGCGACGCTTACGACATGACAGCGACCCACGTGAACACGACGACTCCCGCGGTCACCCTAGCGGGGGTGAGCAAGACGTACGGGCGGGGCAACGGCGCCGTGCGTGCGCTCGACGGCGTCTCGCTCGCGTTCGACCCTGGCAGTTTCACCGCGATCATGGGGCCCTCCGGATCCGGGAAGACGACGCTGCTTCTGTGCGCCGCCGGGCTTGACCGCCCGGATGCGGGAACGGTGCGCATCGCGGGGACGGATGTGGCTGGCTTGGGCGAACGCCAGCGGGCGCGTCTGCGCCGTCGCAAGGTGTCGTTCGTGTTCCAGTCGTTCAATCTGTTGCCGTCGCTGACGGCGGCGCAGAACGTGGTCTTGCCGTTGCGGCTGGCGGGCGAGCATCCGCGTCGGCAGACGGTTCGCGATGCGCTTGCGCGGGTGGGGCTGGATGACCGGGGTCGGCATCGGCCCGCCCAACTCTCTGGCGGGCAGCAGCAACGGGTGGCGATCGCTCGCGCGCTCATCACCGACCCGGAGGTGATCTTCGCGGATGAGCCGACCGGTGCGCTGGACAGACGCGCGGCGCGTGAAGTGCTGGGCATGCTGAGGCAAGCGACGGATCAGGACGGCCGCACGCTGGTTATGGTCACCCACGACCCGGTGGCGGCCGCAGTCGCCGAGCGAGTCGTGTTTCTCGCGGACGGGCGCGTCGTGGACGAGATCGCGGCACCGGGTCCAGAGGCGGTCGCCAACCGTATGACCGAGTTGGAGCGCTAGTCATGCCCCGGCTTCGCTCGCGTGGATTGCGCATGCGCGCGGGCTCTTTCGCGGGCGTGTTCGTGATGATCCTGATGACGGCGATCATCGCCGCCGCGGCGGGGCAGGTCATGTCCACAGCGCTGGGCGCGCCCGGACCGGGTCGCTTCGCGGCGTCCGACGTGGTCGTGCGGGCCGATCCCACTGTGAGGCTGGGTCATGGCGACAACGTCGACAAGGTTGACGTGGTGCGCAGCGCGCTCTTGCCAGTAAGTGCGGTCGATCGGGTCGGGCGCATCGCGGGGGTGCGCTCCGCCGTCGGAGACGTGTCCTTCCCAGTTACCGTGATCGGCCGGGACGGCACCCCGTTATCGACCTCGGGCGGCGTGCCCGCTCACGCTCACGGCTGGCCAAGCGCCGGGCTGACCCCGTACCGCCTCGTTGCCGGCCGCGCCCCGGCGGGGCCGAACGAGATCGTGCTTGATCAGCGCCTGCCGCGGGGCGGCGGACTCGGGATCGGCGACGCTGTGCGCATCGTGACCCCGGCCGGACCTGCCACCGTCCGGCTTGTCGGCGTGGTCACAACGTCCGGTGCCGAGCAGGACCGCCGATCATCGTTGTTCATTACGCAAGCGTGGGCACAGAAACTGTCGGGTCTGGGTCCGGGTCACAACGCGATCGCGGTCCGCTCACGGCCGGGCACTGACTCGCCAACCATGGCCCGGCGAATCGCCCACGCGTTGGGCGGGAGCGTGCAGGTGCTCGATCGTCGCCACGCGGCGGCAGCCGACGCCGGGGACCCCGGCGCGTACAACCGCGTCCAGCTTGTCGCCGTGATCGCGGCGAGCGGCGGCATCACGCTCGCGATCACGATCTTCGTGCTCGGAGGGACGGTTGCCTTCGCCGCCGAGCGTCGTCGACGCGAGATCGCGCTGCTACGCGCCGTCGGCGCGACGCCGGGGCAAGTCCGCGCGATGCTGCTACGCGAGACCACGGCGATCGGACTCCTCGCCGGTGCCGCCGGCTGTCTGGCGGCGCGCGCCCTGTTCGGTGCGTTCGCCCGCGCGCTCACCTCGGTGGGGCTCGCGCCAGATGGCTTCGCGATCGCACCCTCATGGATCCCGTACGCGATCGCCGTCGGGGTTGGCGTGGTCGTCGCGGTGCTCGCGACGCTGCTCGCGGCCAGGCGTGCCGTCGAGGTCCGGCCGGCCGAGGCTCTCACGGAGTCAGCGATGCCGGCACGTCGGATCGGCGTCGTGCGCGCGCTGCTTGGCGTCGTGGCGCTCGGCGGCGGCCTGACGCTCGTGATCGTGCTCTCCTCGAGCGCGCTCTCGTTCGCCACGCTGGCGGCGTTCCTGTTCATGATCGGGGTCGCCTTCCTGGGCCCGCTGGTGCTCGGGTGGCCGGTGGCGTTGCTCGGCCGGGCCCTGCTCCCGGCCGGTGGCGCTGGCTTCCTTGCCGGCTCGGGGCTCAGCGCTGGACGGTTCCGCGTTGGTGCGCTCGGAGCCGCGGTCGCGCTCGTGGTTGCCCTCACGGGAACCCAGGTCCTCAGCATCGCTACCGCACAGCGCACCGCCCAACGCGTGACCGCGCAGCGCGTCCACGCGGACTATGTACTCGTGCCGCGAGCCGGCGGGGGCCTCCCGCCGACACTCGCCCGAGCGGTCGGGCACCTGCCGGGCGTCACCGCCACCGGAGTCGTCTCGACCGAGGTATTCGTGCTCGATCACGACCTCACCAACCAGGGGAGCAGCTGGAACGCCGCCGGCCTCGAACCTTCCTCCGCGCGCACGACGCTCGCTCTCGCTGTCGAGTCTGGCTCGCTTGACGCGGTCCGCGGGCACGCCGTCGCCGTCAGCGGCACCCTCGCCCGCGCGGGCGGGCTCCGGGTCGGCCGCGTCCTGCATGCACGCCTGGCCGACAACACCCCCGCGCAGCTTCATGTCGTGGCGATCTACCGCCGCTCGAACGGCCTGGGCGACATCGTCATGGCTCGCGACCTGGCCTTGGCGCACGCCGCGACGGCGCTCGACAGTGAAGTGTTTGTCACTGGTCGCGGCGCAGACTTGGCGAGTCGCCTGCGCGCGATCGTCCGTGCTGTCCCAACCGCCGTCGCGAGGTCACGCAGCGCGTACCTGATGGACGTCAAGGCTCAAGGCCAGCAAAACGCCCAGGCGCAGTGGGCAGTCGCGGCACTGATGATCGTCGTCGCCGCGATGGCCGCGCTCAACACGGGTGCGATGGCCGCAGCCGAACGGCGCCGCGAGCTCGTGCTTGCCCGGCTGTGCGGCGCGACGCGAGGCCAGGTGATCCGCGCCTGGGCGCTCGATTCGTTGCTGACCACGGTTGCCGGAATCGCGGTGGGATCGGTCGTGGTGCTGGCTTCTCTCGCCGGAGCCGGAAGCGACCCCACCGGCGGCCCACTCGCCATCCCGTGGGGACAGGCCGGTCTCGTCCTCGGCGGCGGTCTCGCGCTCGGTCTCGTCGGGGCGCTACTCCCGGCCGCCCTGATCGGCCGCGCGCCTCTCACCGCGCTGGCCGGCGCTCGGGAATAGCGCACCCGATTCGGTCCCATGTCGACACGGGCGGGGGTCGGCGCCAGCGAGCAGCGGAACTCGGGGCTCCCAGGTTCTTCTGCGGTCGCAGGATGTTGCCACCTCGTCGTCGACGGCAGGCGCGGGATGACGACACCGGGAGATGAGCGGAAACCCGAGGCTTGACTTAAGGTCGTGGGCGGAACGACGACGTAGATGGGGTACAGCCAAGATACGCCGGAAACCGGCAATGGTCTGCGAGTTATTGATCGACGTCGAGGTGGCTGAGGGCTTCGGCGCGGTCTTGCTGGGTTGGACGGCTGTAGGCGCGGGTGGTCTCCAGACGAGCGTGGCCGAGAAGCTCGGCGACGGTGATCGGATCCACGCGGCCACGGACGAGGCGGGTCGCGAACGTATGTCTGAGCGTGTGCGCGGTGACCTGCTCGTCTGGGTTCGCGCTCTCGGCGATGCCAGTGATGATGTTGTGTGCGCCTTTCACCGACAGCCTGCCGCCGCGCTGGTTGAGGAACAGGGCGGAGGTGTTGGCGCTGGGCCAGTCCTGGCGCTCCTCGAGCCAGTCGGTGAGCGCCTCGCGGAGCTTGGTGTGGATCGGGATCTCTCGTAGCTTCTCGCCCTTGCCGACGACGCGCAGGATGCCTTTGCGGGCGGACAGGCGGACGTCGTCGAGGTCCAGCGCAACGGTCTCTGCGATGCGGGTGCCAGCGTAGAACGCGGTGAGCGCGAGCGCCCGGTCGCGCGGTGAGCGGGTTCGCTCGACGGCGCGCAGAAACCGGACAGCGTCGCGCTTCTCGAGCGCGCGGGGCGCAATCGTGGGCAGCTCGGCGCGGGCGGCGTTCGCGCGGCCGAGGCCTTGGCGGAGTTAGAGGTCGTCGATGGCGGCGAGCGCGCTGTTGACCGTCGCCGGCGCTCGCTTGAGCACGGTCTGCAGGTGGGTGCGGTAGTCGCGCACTGCCCAGTCCCGGCCGTGCTTGTCCTTGAAGGGGTCGCAATCGAGGTCGGCGGCGCCGAGGCAGGCGAGGTACTGGCGGACCTTCGACTCGTACGTCCACCGGGTGTGGGCGGATACCGGTGCGGTAGCGAGCGTCTCGGTGTAGCGGCGCAGGATTGTGGCGTAGCCCGCGGGCAGCCTGACCGCCGGGCGTCCGCGGCGCGCTGTTGGAGGCCGCGTCCTGTTCTCTGAAGTGGGTTTCCGGCTCTGAGCCCGGCCGGGTTGCGCGTTCTCTGAAGCCACCGTCTAGGAGTTCACTTAAGAGAAGGAGTCTTCTCTTAACGATCGCCGCTTCGCGATCGAGGAGCACAAGCGTCGCGCGTGTCCGTGCCTGCGATCGTCACTGTTCCCCAGACGAGCGTGATTTCGAACCGGATCGGGGCCGAGCGGGGCTTCAGCATTCTCTGCGACCAGTAGCGACCGGTCGCGACGGCCGGGCTATCGCCGCTCGTCCAACGCGACAACGCCGACACCGACGAGCCACGCACTCGCAATGCCTCGCGAAGCAGCGGTGTCGGCTTGAGGGTGGCGTGTGGCTGCTTCTGCAGGGCGGCTGTGGGCCCCTCATCAACGAGTACGGCCCGCAGCCCCGAGAGACCGAGGCTGCGGGCCGAGGGTTCCGCTGGGGTTGCGATCGGGTCAGCGTGCCGCGGGCGCCGGTGAACGCTGAAGGCGCAGACAGGGGAATCCGCCGGGGCCGCCGAAGTAGATGTAGGAGCCCCACGACCCGCCGCTGCTGGACGGCGTGAAGTCGATGGAGTAGCACCCCGACGACTGGGTGACCGGGGTCAGAGTGCTCGAGTGCATGACATTGCTCGAGTCGAAGTAGGACAGGTTGTTCTGGAAGGCGGCCTGCTGCCAGCCTGCGCTGGCGAAGGCGCCGCTGCCCATCTGCGGCCAGTCTGGGTTGGTGCACTTTGAGCCGCTGGGGCCGTTGCACACCTCGCCGCCGAACTCGGTGATCGAGGCGTTGCCGCTGGCCAGCGGGCCGGTGCCGTACACCGACGCGGGGTAGTAGCCGACTGGGTCCCAGCCGCTGCCGTTGTTGAACTGCAGCCACCAGTTGCCCAGGTAGTACTGCCATTGCATGGTGAGGACGTACTGGGGGCCGCCGGTGGTGCTGTAGTGGCTCAATGCGGCGCCGAGCGTCCACTTGCTGCTGGCCTGGATGAAACCGGTGCAGTCGAGGTTGTAGCAGCCTGTCTTGTACCCGTCCGGTGTGAAGTAGACGAACAGCACCGAGTCGGGGCCGAAGTCAGTCGGGTCGTGGACCCAGCCGCTCTCGACGGTCTGGTTGCCGGTTGCCTGCGTGCCGACGATCCACTGCTGCGACAGGGTGAAGTCTCCCGTCGGGTTCCACAGGTTCAACGTCGTGTTAACGCCGTGGTTGGTGACGTTCTGGTAGCCGTAAGCGTGCAGGTGGTCTTCGCTGTAACTCGGGTGTGCGTCGGACAGGAAGGCGTGGAGGTTCGGAACCCGGGTCATGGCATCCAGCGTCACCCGCTCCATCGGGATCGTGCCCGCTGGGCACGACGTGCCCGGGCCGACGCCGTTGGTCAGGCCCCGCTCCGGCCGCGAACTCGCCGCGGCCCCAAGGCCGTCGCCAGCGAGGCCCCCGGGGGGGCTCGAAGCCACCGGGGGCGCGGCCAGGTGGGTGATGTGCAGGTCCCGGACCGTCGGCTGCGACATCGTCGTCACGCAGTCGAAGGTGTTGCCCTCCTCCTCGAACGACCGCACCGTCTGGACGCCGCGATACAGGTTCTCCAGGTAGGACTGCATCTGCGCGAACGCCTGCGCGTTCTGCACCCCGCCCGTCCGACTGCGCGACGCGTAATCGGCATAGTTCGCGTGCTGCGTGGCGGCCTGGAAGGACCCGAACGTAGCGCTTGGAGAGGCTGGGGCCGCCTGGCGGGTGCCCGCAGGACCGGTCGTCGGCGGACTGCCCGCGGCCCGAGCCATCCCCGCGCCTGCCAGCATCACGATCATTGCGGTGATGAACGACAGCAGCGAACGGATCCGGCGCATGAGCGCTCCTCGTGATGTCGTGATCGTCGGCACCTGACCGGCCTCGACTGCCGATCGCCGCCCGTTCGATCCCGACGGTGCGTCGGCCACGGCCAACAGGCCGATGGCGGCAAGACCTCCCCTCGAACGTCGCAGCTGGCCCGGGCGGGTCTTCTTGAGTGTGGTGTGCATCGTTGCCCCCTTTTGTGTTGTGTGCGAGCCCTACGCGCGGCTGGTTGTTTGGGATACGGCCGAACGCCCAAAACGGTTCTGACCGGCCACGAAAACAGCTCACGGGTGTGCCATCGACCACCTCCATGCGACCGGGCACGCGGCCGTCGACCTGGCACCGCTGCTTTGCCAGGCATTGCGCGCACGCAGCATGCTGCTGTCAGCTGTGTCGCGTTGGACGAGCTTCGATAGCGCTTGGAGGGTTGTAGCGCGCTCCCGCACCGCCCCGACATTCCGGAGTGCGGGCACGTACTGCCGCTCGTGAGCAGTGCCAGAAGCGACGCGAACGCGCGCGAAGCTGCGCGTCTGGAACGCGGAAGTCGGGTGGTCAGGCGGCTTGGGCAGCGGCCACGGACAGCTCGAGGTGCGGGTCGAAAGCTTCGGGCGGCTTGTCGAGCCCGTCGATTGGGTATTCGCCGAACCGCTTGACCCGCTCGGTGATGTACGGCGCCGTGCTCGCGAGGTCGTCGAGATCGACCTCATGGCCCTCGGCGATCAACCGGCGGATGGCAGTCCTCATGCCGAGCGCGATGTGGAAGATGACGCAGTTGGCAAGCAGCGTGTTGAACTTGATCATCTTCTCCTGCTCGGCTTGGTCGTTGCGCTCGATCCCCTCGCTGCCGAACGCCAGCCAGCCAGCCCGAGAAGTTGTTGTAGGACTCGACCTTATTGGTCTCGGCGTCGATCTGCGCGCGCAGCTCTGGCTCTGAGATCAGCCGCAGCAGGGTGATCGTGCAGATCGCGCGCCCAAGCTCCCGGAACGCCTTGTAGACGTTGTTGCGCCGCGACTCGGTCGAGAGCCGCCGCAGCAACAGGGCGGAGGAGAAGCGCCCCTCTCGGATAGAGATCGCGATCCGCATCAGGTCCCGCCAGTGGGTCTGGATCAGCTGCCAGTCGATCACGTTCTGCCCAGGCTCGCCGAACAACGAGTCGATGTGCGAATAGACCCTCTCGCGGTCGTGGCGGTAGAACGTGCGGTCCTTCCAGTTACGGATCCTGGTCAACAGCTCGAACCCGAACAGGTGCGCGAGCCCATGCACCGGGAAGCTCTGCCCCTGGGTATCGGCGTGCACCGTGTCCGGATCGGCGTCGGAGCGCTGCTTCAGCAGCCCCTCGATGATGTACAGGGCCTCCCACACGCCGCAGGGGATGAAGTGCGAGAACAGGGCGATGTAGTTGTCGGCGACGTGGTGGTAGGCGATCCCGCCGTAGCCGCCGTAGCGGATGTGCCGCTCCGCGAGGAGGTTGTCAAGCAGGGTGTCCCGCTGCGTGCCGTCTGCGGCGACCGATCTCGCCTCGCCCCACGCCTTGGTGATGTCGAGCTTCAGAAATGCATTGATCACATCCGCGGTCGCGCGATCAAGCTTCTCGATCGTGAAGTGGCGGATGAACGTGGCGCCCAGCTCGTGGGCGGAGGTCCCGCGTATGTGCCTGGCGGCCTGCGCCGGCCCCATCAGCGACACGTAGGTGAACGTGGTGACCGCGTAGCGAACCAGCGGGTTGCCGAGCTTGGGATCAGACCCGGACGCCGGGCCGAAGTGACGATGCCACCCGATCCAATACCCGGTTCGCGCAAGCATCTCGAGCACCGTGCGCTCCGGCATCCGCTGCTTGACCAGCTCCTCCAGCACGATCGCACTCTGACCGCGATCCTTGCCACGGCGGCGCTTCAGTCGGGCGCCCCTCGTCATCGATCACAAGGTCGGCGTTGTCCGGATAGTCGGCGTCCACATCGGCCGCCTTCGCGGCCAGCCGGGATCGCAGGGCGTCGACGAACTCCGCCGCGGTCGCGGTCAGACCGGCCTCGGCGCAGAACTCTTCGAGCAGCGGCTCGCACTCCTCCCAGCCCAGCAGCTTCGCGGCCCAGTTCGCGTACGCCTCCGACCCCTTGACAGCGACATCGCCGGTGCGCAACTGCTCGGCCAGGTACGTGAATACGCACGCCTCGAAGTGCCGCCGGTCCAGCCGGCGCGAATGCTTACGCGACGTGATCAGCCGCTGCCATTGATCGCTGGCGAAGGACAGATCCACCGGCCGGCCGTGCTGGTGGTCGGGGATCCGATCGCGCGTCAGATGCTGATGGGCGAGCGCGTGCTCGAGCGCGTCCAGCACCGACCGGTCCGCGCTCGTGGGCTCGAGCTCGACCGTGCGCGCGAACGCGAACATCGTCGCGCGATCCCCACGCAGCTGCCTGTAGACCAACGGCATGCAGTTGTTCTGATGATGCGCGGCGACCGACTCGATGTCCTCCAGCTCCGCCTCGAACCCGCCCGCCTGCTCGATCGTCGCCCGCGCAAGCGCAAGCGTCCTCTCAGCGTTAGCGCCTGCGGGTCCGCGTGGGTCCAGGTGACCGAGCAGCTCCCGGTAGTGCTCGATCAGCCGCTCGGAGATCCCCCGCCCCTGCTCCCGAAGCGCCTCCAGCTCACTGCGAGCGCGTTTGGTGATCGCCGCGACCCGCTTGCAGAACATCTCCGCCAGCTCATCCCGCGCCGGCGTCTGCGCCACATGCACCAGGCACGCGAGCAGCGCCGTGCGCTTTGGCTGGGCGACATGGCGCATTACCGCCGCGTCCGCTACTGGCGCCTCGCCGGCGAAATCGGCGATCTTCGACTCCGCTATCCCGTCAAGCCAGCGGGCCGTGTTTCCGAGCGAGTCGACCCACACAATGTGCGCGACCTGCTCGCGGAAGTTCGACCACGACGCCTTGCCGGCCGCGCGCTTCAGCGCGTCAAACCGGCTCTTCCCGGACGCGCCCACAACCTCGAGCAGCCCGTTGATCCGCAGCACCTCGCCCTGCGACATCCGCGCGAGGATCCCCGCGAACATCCCCGCGTTGACCTCCGCCCTGACCCGCGCGGCCATCTCATCCACCCTCGAGAACCCGGGCAGCTCAAGCGACTCCCTGACCAGCACCTCCAACGCCACGTTGATCAGATCCGGGGGATGGTTCTTGACCTGCGCCTCCTCCCGGATCGCCTGCTCGGACAGGGCACGCGCGTGTTCAGCATCAGACAGCACTCCGAGCCGGTCGCGCACCAGCTCCTGCTGCCACCGAGCCGTACGGTCCCGCGCGTCCCGCACGACGCCCCCAGGCAGCCCCAAGCTGGCACGAATGCGCTCTACGACAGCCCCCGGGACCTGATCGTCACGCGGGAAGTAGCCCAGGCGCTGAAAGCACTTGAACCCCAGCACCAGACCCAACAGATGCTCATCCGAGCGGCTTCGCTGCCTGGCCCACTCCACCTCATCGGCCAGCGGGCACAGCGCATCCAGCTCGCCAGCCGACACGACCCGCCCGAAACGCGGATACGCCGTCCGCTCGATCGAAGTCACCGCGCCGCACCTCCCACAAGGCGGCGAGCCTACCTCAGCCCCAGGACCTCACCGCCATTGCCGGTTTCCGCCGTATCTTGGCCGTACCCCTAAATGAGTCCGGTGTCGGTGTCGTGCCTCCGCGACCGTCTGCGGCGCCACGGCAATCAGCGGGCCGACCGTGTGCTTGGCATACAGACCTTCGAGCGCACAGGCCTTCCGGAGCGGCGCAGTGAAGACATTCCTGTCGACGACGAATGTGCCGTTCACACGTGCTCATCGAGTGCCTTGGCGAAGGCTTCCCGCTCCTCGTCGGTGAGGTCCGCGATGTCGCGCTGGCCCCAGGATCCGAGGACCGCACGCCGGCCATGAGCTGCTCGAGCGTACGCGGCTTCCAGTACCGGGCAATCGCCTCATCGAATCGCGTCCGGCTTCGGTCCGTGCCGGGGCGTTGTCGCCATCGACTTGTGCATATGTGTGTCGGCATTGGCTTCCGCGATGGCGCGAGAGACTGGAGGTCTGATCTCGCTTCTGACCGGACGATGGCCGGGCATCGTTTGCTTCAGGGGTGTTGCGTTGACGGAGATCCCAGCCGAGTGATGTTGCCGGGTGTCGGGGCGGGCCCGCTCTGATATCTCGCCAGCAGTGGCAGGAACAGCTCGTCCACGATCGATTTGATGCGCGCGGGCCTGAGCGGTTTGAGGTCCATGAGCAGGTCGTGGCGAACCAGGTCGAACGGCATAGCGAGCACCGCGGACGGGATGCGGTCGAGGTCGATCTCGCCGCGGTCGTGCGCGCGCTCGTAGACGATCCGGGCGCGACCAAGTGGCGCGGCGCCCAAGAGCCTGTCGCGGACCTGCGCGGGCTTGAGCCCAGCGTCCTTCAGCAGTCCGGAGAAGGCGGAGGCTGCAGCGACGGCGATGAAGCTGGCGCGCGCCTTGCTCATGGCAGTCAGTAAGGCGAGCAGGTCGCCGCGCAGGCTGCCGGTGTCGGGGATCTCCACCGGTCGGGCTTCGCGGTAGTGCTCGATCGCGCCGAGCACGAGCTGGTCCTTGTTGGGCCAGCGCCGATAGAGCACCGCAACCCCAGTGTGGGCGCGTGCAGCGACCGACTCCATCGTCAGGCCGGCGTACCCGACCTCGACCAGCTCCTGCCAGGCGGCGTCGAGTAGCGCGGATTCGAGTTGCCGGCCGCGTCGGCGGCGGCGGACCGGCTCGGACGGTGATGTGGCCACAACCTTCATATTAGAGAGGCTTGCATTTCTTAGCAAGGTCGCCTACCTTGCGCTAAGAGATGAAAAACACTCTTAATCTGAGGACGAGCCCGACGAGCGAAACGGCGGTTAGACCCCTAGAAACCGAGACGAAGCTGTCTGCGCCCGTACGGAAGGCGTTGATGGCCCTGATCGTCGGCGGGATCGCCGCCATCCTGGACTCGGCGATGGTGACCCTGGCGATCCACACGCTGGTGGTCAGGTTGTACTCGACCGACGGCACGATCCAGTGGGTCACCACCGGCTACCTGCTGGCGATGGCGGTCGCGATCCCGACCACCGGCTGGGCGGAGG
>Ga0335077_10009976_pt1 | contig 11802 bp, 10 predicted proteins | sample Lox_Sample_31_FD_207151 | JGI IMG/M metagenome (GOLD analysis project Ga0335077, IMG submission 207151) | Soil microbial communities from Loxahatchee National Wildlife Refuge, Florida, United States - Lox_Sample_3.1 | ecosystem: Environmental > Terrestrial > Soil > Wetlands | place: USA...
GTTGCGGCGGGGAATTCAGGAGGCGACCGGGGATTTTGTGATCATTCAGGATGCCGACCTGGAATATGATCCGGCTGACTATCCGGTGTTGCTGGATCCTTTGATCCAGGGCAAAGCCGACGTAGTGTACGGATCGCGTTTTCTGGGCGGGCGGCCGCATCGCGTGCTTTACTTCTGGCACTCGGTGGGCAACCGGATTTTGACGCTGATTTCGAATTGCCTCACCGATATCAACCTCACCGACATGGAAACCTGCTACAAGGCCTTCCGCCGCGAGGTGCTTCAATCGATCAAGCTGCAAGAAGACCGCTTCGGCTTCGAGCCGGAGATTACCGTGAAAATCGCCAAGCGCCGCCTGCGGATTTATGAAGTCGGTGTTGGCTACTGGGGCCGCACCTACGAAGAAGGCAAGAAGATCAGCTGGAAAGACGGCGCGCGGGCTCTGTGGTGCCTGCTGAAATACTCAGTGACGGAGCCGGTCGCGGCCGCGGCGCCAGTCGAGGCGTCGAGCACAGCGCCCGGCGATCTCCCGCAACCCGCCAACCGCCGGTAACTTTTCTTCGTGAACCTTCGTGTAACCTTCGTGTCCTTTGTGGTTTCGCTCTTTGGCCGTTGGGAGCTGCACGCATTCAACGCATCACCACAAAGGACACGAAGGGTACACGAAGGTTCACTAAGGAAGACCTATTTCCCGTCGGGGTTGGGAGCTGCACGCATTCAACGCATCACCACAAAGGACGCGAAGGGTGCACGAAGGTTCACTAAAGAAAACCTCCTATTTCCAGTTGGTGCCGTTTACGAAGCGGCGGATGCCGTCTTTGAGGTGCACCACGTTGAAGTTGATCAGCAGGCCCAGGGATTTGCCGCTTAGCTTCAAATAGGAAAGAAGCTGCGCCTGGTGGACCGGGCAGATGGCTTCTACCGATTTGATCTCGACGATCACCAGGTCTTCCACCAGCAAGTCGATCCGATAACCGATCTCCAGTTGTACTCCGTGATAAACGACCGGCAGGCCGATCTGCGCTGCCGCGCGGAAACCGTCTTCGTATAGCTGCTGGCGCAGGCAGGCGGTATAGGTGCTCTCCAGCAGTCCCGCGCCCAGTTCGGTGTGGACCCTCATGGCAGCAGTAACGACCGCATGACTGACGTGATGGGCTGTAAGCCGGTGGATGGATGCAGTAACCATGCCTGCTCCTTGAAAGGAACCAGTTTCGTACAGGGGCGGTGAATCGGGCGATGGCATCCATCACAAGAGAATGTTTATGCATCACAATCGGTGCGATTTGCGTTGGGGGGTGTGATGAAAGCAACAGATTCATCTGAAAAAACCGCTGAAATCCGAGGCAACCAGGGGGGAGCGGGAGCACTCGAAGGAAAGAACGCACACTCGAGGTGGCGCGTCCGGCATTGCTTTCGGTACAATGGCCTTCTCATGAAACCCAGTCCGCGATGTTAGCTTTTTGCGCACCCGCCGCATCTCAGTAGGCGTTCTTCGAGCTGAAAAATAGCTGCACGTCTGGAAAATACCCTCTGGAGGACTACGCGTTGACGGTTTTGACAAGCCATCTTATTTCCCCCCATGGCGGAGAACTGGTGCAGCTCATTGCCGCACCGGAAAAGTCCGCAGACCTAAAGGCGCACTCCCGCGAGTGGCCTTCCTGGGACCTTACGCCGCGCCAGATTTGCGATCTGGAACTGCTGCTGAGCGGCGGCTTTTCGCCTTTGCGCGGCTTTATGGCTAAGGCCGACTACGAAGGCGTGTGTTGCAAGATGCGGCTGGCGAGCGGCGCCTTGTGGCCGATTCCGATCACTTTGGATGTGAAGGAAGAGTTCGCCAAGTCGCTGAAGCCGGGCAGCAGCACGGTGGCGCTGCGCGATGCCGAGGGAGTGATGCTGGCGGTCCTGCACGTGGAAGATGTATGGCAGCCGGACCGGCAAGCGGAAGCGCAAGCGGTTTTCGGCACGACCAGCACGGCCCATCCTGGAGTTGACTATCTGCTGAATAAGGGGAATTCGTGGTACGTGGGCGGGCGCGTGGAAGGCCTACAGGCGCCGGCGCATTATGACTTCCGCAGTTTGCGGCTTACTCCGGCTGAGTTACGCGCCGAGTTTGCCCGCCTGGGCTGGCGGCACGTGGTGGCTTTTCAGACGCGCAATCCCATGCATCGCGCGCACCAAGAATTGACTTTCCGCGCGGCCAAGACGGTGGAAGCGAATCTTCTGCTGCATCCTTCTGTCGGGATGACCAAGCCGGGCGACGTCGATTACTTCACGCGGGTGCGTTGTTATCAGCTGCTTCTGTCGAAATATCCGCAGGGCACGGTGAAGCTCTCGCTGCTGCCTTTGGCGATGCGCATGGGCGGGCCGAAGGAGGCGATCTGGCACGCCATCATCCGCAAGAACCACGGCTGCACCCACATGATTGTCGGCCGTGACCACGCCGGCCCGGGCAACGATCGCGATGGCAAGCCGTTCTACGGTCCTTACGACGCCCAGGAATTGTTCAGAAAGCATCAAGCCGACGTGGGCGTGACCATGGTGCCTTTCAGCATGATGGTTTATCTGGAAGATCAGGACCGCTACGTGCCGGACAACGAAGTGTCCCAGGGCTCGCGGGTGCTGAACATCTCCGGCACGCAGTTGCGGCAGCGGTTGAACGAAGGGCGCGAGATTCCCGCGTGGTTCACCTATCCCGAGGTGGTGAAGGAACTGCGCCGCAGCTATCCGCCGCGGCACAAGCAGGGGGTAACCATCTTCTTCACTGGCCTTTCGGGGTCGGGCAAGTCCACGATAGCGAATGTGCTGCTGACGAAGTTTCTGGAGGTCGGCGGGCGGCCGGTGACAATTCTGGATGGCGACATCGTGCGCAAACATCTTTCTTCGGAACTCGGATTCTCCAAGGAACACCGCGATATCAATATCCGGCGGATCGGCTTTGTGGCGTCGGAGATCACGAAGAACGGCGGCATCGCGATCTGCGCGCCGATCGCGCCTTACGACGCGGTACGCAAAGCGGTGCGGTCGATGATTGAGCCGGTGGGCGGCTTCATTCTTGTGCATGTGGCGACGCCTTTGGAGATCTGCGAGGGACGCGACCGCAAGGGGCTCTACGCCAAGGCGCGCGCGGGAATTGTGAAGGAGTTCACGGGAATCTCCGACCCCTATGAGGTCCCGCAGGATTCGGAAGTGATCATTGACACCACCGACCTGAGCCCGGAAGAGGCGGCGCAGCAGATCATTCTGCATCTGGAGCGGGAGGGATTCATCGGCGCTAACGGGAGCGCAGCGTAGAAAAATTCTCTGCGCGCTCGGCGGCCGTTTCTTGGTGTCCTCGGCGTTTCAGGGTTTTGCTGAAGGCAAGACAAAGTCTTAAGACGCCGAGGACGTGCAGAACTGCCGCAGAGAACGCGGAAAAAACCGTCGGTGCGCTTTTTGATGTCCTTTTGCGATGGACGTTTTATTCAAAGTCGGCATTGGCTTGTTCGTAGGCACGCTCATCGGGATGACCGGCCTGGGCGGTGGAGTGCTGCTGCTGCCGATATTGATCTTTGGCTTAAACGTGCCGCCGATCATTGCCGTGGGCACGGATGCGGTATTCAACTTCGTCACCAAGATTGGCTCCGGATGGATGCACCTGCGCAGCGGGACGGTGCGGCGCGCCGTCGTGCTGGCGCTGGCTGTGGGCAGCGTTCCCGGCTCGATCCTGGGAGTGACCTACCTGGTCCATCTTCGGCACGTTTACGGCGCGGGAGTAAACAGGTTTATCACCCTGGCTGTGGGCGTACTGCTGGTGTGCGTCCCGCTGCTGCTTTTCTTTCAGAGCCAGATCGAAGAGCACGTATCCAACCGCCCGCCGACAATGAAGTCCTTCGCCGGCATGTGGATCATCGGGCTGCTGGCGGGTTTTCTGGTGGGCATGACTTCGGTGGGTTCCGGGAGCATCATCATGATGCTGCTCTTGCTGTTTTACAGCTATCCGCCGAAAGTCATGGTGGGCACCGACATCGTGCATGCGGTGATACTCACCGGCGTCGCCAGCCTGATGCACTACCGGGCGGGGAATGTGGATTTCGGCCTGGTAATTCCGCTGCTGATCGGATCGATCCCGGGTGGATTGCTGGGCTCGTACCTGAGTACACGCGTGCCCGTACCCTGGCTGCGCCGCATGCTATGCGCGTTGCTGCTGGCCACAGGACTGCGGATGCTGTGGGCTTAGGATTGGCCGTTCCCGCGCTTCTACATCGCAGAGTTCGCTGAGGACGTAGAGTTTACCGATCTTGGCTGTCCAATCACAGACCGAAGTGGTGCGGCGCATTCATTTTGCTCTGGAGGCGGCGCGCGACATTTTTAGCCGATTCACGCCCGGAGAGATTGAAACCGAATACAAATCGGGCCACGATCCGGTAACCGAGGCCGACCGCGCGGTGGATGCGGCGCTGCGGAAAGAACTGCTGCGCGATGACGAAGGCTGGCTTTCCGAAGAGAGCGCCGACGACTTCTCGCGCCTGGAAAAGAGCAGGGTCTGGATCGTGGACCCATTGGATGGCACACGCGAGTTCGTGGAGGGAATTCCGGAGTTCTGCGTCTCGGTAGCTATGGTGGAAGATGGCCGGGCGGTGGCGGGGGGAATTTGCAATCCCGCTACGAATGAGGTTTTTCTCGGCTCGCTGGATTCCGGAGCAACCTATAACGGCAAGCCCTGCGGGGTGACCCGCCGCGAGAGCCTGGCGGGAGCGACGATCCTAGCCAGCCGCAGCGAGAGCAAGCGCGGGGAGTGGCAGCGATTCACGCAGGCCGATTTTCAAGTACGCCCCATGGGCTCGGTGGCGTACAAACTGGCGCTGGTGGCGGCCGGATTGGCCGACGCGACCTTTACTCTCGTCCCCAAGCATGAATGGGATGTGGCTGGAGGAGCAGCGCTGGTGGAGAGCGCAGGCGGCGCGGTGCGCACGCTGCAGGGCACGCCACTATGCTGCAACAACCGGGCGGTATTGATTTCCGGCTTGCTGGCCTGTGGCCCGGGACTGCTGGAACCGCTCACCGGGATCGTTCAACAGTCCGCATGAATTCATTCCCGTAACAGACGTAATCTTTCCCTCTTCCTTCGATTGGCGTAACCTGAAATTCTCCAACCGGAAACCATGAAGTGCTCCGCCGTTTTTCGCGCGCTGGCTGTGGCTCTGTCGCTGGCTTGCCTGCTGGCCGCTTGCTCGCGCGATCCCAATGTCCGCAAACAGAAGTATTTTGCCCGGGGAGAAAAATATTTCGAGCAGGGCAAGTACCGGGAAGCTTCGATCGAATTCACCAACGCTTTGCAGCTTGATCCGCGATATGCCGAGGCGCATTACCAGCTTGCCGGAACATACTTGAAGTTGCAGCAGTGGCCGTCGGCGTATCAGGAACTTTCGCGGACGCTCGAATTGCAGCCGGAAAATTACCAGGCGCGCATTGACCTGGCGAACCTGCTGATCGCGGGAAATCGGCTCAAAGAGGCCCAGCAGAACGTTGAACTGCTCCTGAAGCAGCAGCCCAGGGATGCGGAAGCGCAGATGGCGGCGTCACACCTGCTGGCGGCGCAGGGCAATCTGGCTGAGGCCATCACGGCGGCACAGAGGGCGGTGGCGCTCGACCCCTACCACGGCGGCTCTTATCTGGCGCTGGCGCTGCTGCAGGTGCGCAACCATCAGCCCGATGCCGCCGAGCGGAACTTTGCCAAAGCAGTGGAACTCGATCCCAAGTCGATGGATGCGCGGCTTGCCCTGGGCACTTACTATCAGTCGCGCGGCCAATATCTTCAGGCAGAGCAGCAGTTCCGCAACGCGGCAAGCGTGGATCCGGGCGACATTTCGCCGCGCGCGGCCCTGGTGCGGCTTTACCTGGCGATTGGAGAGAAGTCGGAGGCCGAGGCCGTCCTGAAGCAAGCCAAACACGATTTCCCCGCGGACTCCGGCGCTTACCGCATGCTGGGCGATTTTTATTACGCGACCGGCGATCTGGACAAAGCTTCGGCGGAATACGCCTCACTGCACAACGAGCATCCGCAGGATTTGCAGGTGGCGAAGAATTACGTCCAGCTATTGATTTTGCAAAACCGGCTAGGGGACGCGCGCAAGCTCGACAATGAAATTCTGAAAACGCACGCCGGAGATCCCCAGGCGCTGATCTATCTCGGACAAATTCAGGTTCGGCTGGGGCGGGCGAGCGATGCGGTCAATACTTTGCAGGCTGCAGTGAAGAGCGATCCGCAGAGCGGACTGGCCCATTATCAGCTTGGCGTGGCGCTGGACGCGCTGGGCAACAGCGCCCAGGCGGCGGGCGAATGGCGCGAGGCGGTGAACCTGAGTCCGCAGCTTGTTGAGGCGTATCGGGCGTTGGCGAACCTGGCGTTGCGGCAGGGGGATATGGACTCCCTGGAACGGGCAGCGGGGCAGATCATCAAGCTGCAGCCCGAATCGGCGGAAGGCTACGCTTGGCGGGCAGCTTCGTTCACCGAACGCAAGGAGTTCGGCGAGGCGGAGACGGATGCCCGGAAGGCGATCGAAGTCGCGCCTCAAAGCGCTGCCGGCTACGTGCAACTCGGCAACTTGAAGCTGGCGCAAAAGAAATACGACGGGGCGGAAACCGCTTACCAGGAGGCGCTGGAACGCAACGCCAATTCGGCGGAGGCACTGGGCGGCCTGGTCAACGCCGAGGTCGCGCAGAAGCGCGTGGAAAAGGCGATTGCGGCAGTCAATGCCCAGATCGCCAAATCGCCGGACAACAGCGCTTTTTATGACCTGCTCGGAACGGTCCTGTTCACGCAACGGAAGGACTATAGCGGCGCCGAAGCCGCGCTGCGAAAATCGATCGAACTGGACCAGACGAATTCTGACGCAGTGCTTAAACTCGGCCAGGTGCTGACGGCCAAGGGATCGGTGGACGAGGCCCTCCTGCTCTATCAGCATTACGCGGTGCCCGGGGCGGGCGGAGCGGCATTCTATATCCTTGCCGGGCAGATCTACGAGTCGAAACAGGATTGGCAGAAAGCCGGAGCGATGTACCAGAAGGCGCTGGATATGAGCCCGGAGAATCCCCTGGCGTCGAACCGACTGGCATTCGTGTTGTTGAAACAAGGCGGAAATCTCGATGCGGCGTTATCACTGGCGCAGGCCGCCCACCGCGGAATGCCCGATTCAGCCAGCGCCGCCGACACGCTGGGCTGGGTGTACTACCAGAAGGGGCTGTATACGTCGGCAATCGATTTGTTTCAGGACGCTCTTAAGCCGCGGGAAAAGGCAGAGAATTCCGATGAAGCCACCGCGCGCTATCATCTTGCGCTTGCCTACCAGAAGACAGGACAGAAAACACTGGCGCGGCAGCAGTTCGAACGGGTTTTAAAAATTGATCCTCACTACAGCGACGCCGGCGATGTGAAAAAACAGTTGGCGCAGTTGCGATAGCCTCGGCGCGGCGGAGCAATTCTTTGCTGCTTCTTTCCGGGGAAAACCAGTTCCCGGTTATCAGATCGCAGTTCTCAGTTGACGCTTCCTGCGCTCGATCCGCTTCCCGCTACCTCTGGTGGCTCCGTATAATCAAATAACTGAAGATTTATGACGATAAGTGCGCTCCATAGCGACGCGATCTCCGGCGCAGGCGATATGAGCCCAGCGGACTTCGGGGACGTTCGGGCCGAATTCCGAGCGCTGGTATCCACAGCCGGGGTTTTTGTGTTGAACGATCGCGCCAAGATCGCTCTGACCGGCAGCGACCGCGTGCGCTGGCTGAACGGCATGGTCACGAACAATGTTCGCGATCTGGCGGCTGGAAGCGGAGTGTACGCTTTCGTGCTCAATCCTCAGGGGCATATTCTGGGCGATCTTTTCGCCTACAACCGGGGCGAGTCTTTGCTGATTGACACGGAGAAATCCCGGCTGCCGGCGATGCTCGAACTCTTCGACCATTACATCATCATGGATGACGTGGAGGTCGCTGACTTGAGCGGCAAGCTGGCGGCGGTGGGCGTAGTTGGGCCGAATTCGCGCGATCTGCTCACGGCTGTGGGGCTTGAAGTGCCGCAGATGCGGCCTCTGGAATTCCGCGACCTGACCTGGCGGGAGATACCGATCACCCTGCTGCGAGCGGAGGGTGAAAGGCCGGGGGCATACGAAATCTGGCTGGCGCCGGAAAACGTGCAAGCCATCTCGGATGCATTGCGGGAGAAGGGCGCTTCGTTGGTGGGAACCGCCGCCCTGGAACTCTACAGGATCGCGCTCGGCGCCCCACGCTATGGGGTTGACATTCGGCCGCGCGATCTGCCGCAGGAAACCGAACAGATGCGGGCGCTGAACTTCAGCAAAGGTTGCTATGTAGGACAGGAGATCGTGGAGCGCATTCGCTCACGCGGCAGCGTTCATCGCAGATTCAGCGGTTTCCTGGTAGAAGGCCCGTTGCCGGCACCGGGAACAAAGATTCAATCGGAGGGAAAGGATGTCGGCGAAATCACCAGCGCCGCTTCCCTGCCCCTTCCCAACGGCGAGCGGCAGGTAGCGCTGGGATACATTCGGCGGGAGGCTGCGCAGAAAGCTTTGCAGGCTGGCGGCGCCAGGGTCACCGTCGCGGAAACACCATTTGCGGGCGTCTTATAATTCACGGGCGTCTTAATCAAGAGGAAAAATCTATGACGCTGTATGCCGTGATCCTTTTTCTTCATCTTTTGGGAGCCTTGATCTTGTTTGGGGCGCTGGCGTTGGAGTGGATTTGCCTTCGCAACCTGCGCCGGGCCGCGACCCTGGAAGAGTTGCGCTCCTGGACCGGAGCGGCCGCGCTGCTGCCGCGTTTTCACGCTTTTTCCGGGCCGCTGATTCTTTTTCCCGGCGCCTACCTGGCCACCAAGATGCAGGTATGGCCGCAGGGCTGGATCAGCATGGCGCTGCTGGGAGTGGTGGTGATGCTGGTGTTGGGAATGGGCGTTTCGGGCCGGCGGGTGCGCGGCATCATTAAAGCGAGCCGGCAGGAGAATGCTGTGCTGTCCGACCTGGTGAGCCGGGTCGAGGCTCCCGTACTGCGCTATTCGTTCTGGCTGCGGATTGCCCTGGGCCTGGGCATTGTGCTCCTGATGGGCAGCAAGTCGCCCATGGGAATTTCCGCGGCCGTCATGGGAGTTGCGGTTGCCGCTGGACTGGCGGCCGCGGCGATGGGGCCGCAAGCGAAAGCCGGATCTTAGGAAAATCAAAGCCACAGGAAAGTGTCGCGGAAGGAAAATCATGGCTGAAAAGAAACAAGAGAGTTTCACTGTAACCGACCGTCGTTTGTTTACCCCCGATGGCGAGCCGCGGAAGGAATCGCAGGAAGAAGTGTCGCGGGAGCGGCAGGAAGAGTCGCCGCAGGAAGGGAAACCCGCCTCTGCCGCCACCGCCGTTCCGGAAGATGCGGCTGAGCCGATCCCACCCCCACCCACCGCGGCCGAGCAGCGGCAGCAGGCTGATGCCTACAGTAAATCGTCGAAAGAACTGGACGCGCGTGTAGAACTCAGCGGCCACTCCTCCAAAGAGCTGGAGATGACCTTCGAGCGCTTCCTGGCCTCGCTTTACATGACGGCCATGGTGCAGCTCGGCCTGATGCACGAAGAAGGCGGGCAGCCGCGCATCGACCTGATCGGCGCGCGCCAGACCATCGACACGTTGGGACTGCTCAGCGAAAAGACCAAGGGCAATCTCAGCGGGGCGGAAGCAAACTTCCTGCAGAATTCGCTTTACGAGCTGCGCATGGCCTACGTTGAGGTGACCAACGCGCTGGCGCGCCCGCCGCAGCAACCGGCCACCGGCACTGGCGGGCGATGAACGCCAGGCTCACCGTTTTGGGCAGCGGCACCTCCATGGGCGTGCCCACGATTGGCTGCGGCTGCGCGGTATGCTGCTCCGGCGATCCGCACGACCGCCGCACCCGGCCTTCCATCCTGGTGGCTTACAACGGCGCCGTAATCCTGATCGACACCACGCCCGATTTTCGCGAGCAGGCGATCCGCGAGGGCATTCGCCAGCTTGACGCGGTGCTTTACACCCACGCCCACGCCGACCACATTCTGGGGCTGGATGATCTGCGCCCGCTGAGCTTCCGGCGGACAGAAAAAATCCCCCTCTACGCGCGGCCGGACGCGGCGGACTCGATCCGCCATACCTTCCGCTACATCTTCGACGCGCAATACAAGTTCGGCGGATTGGCACGCGTCGAGCTGCATTCCATGGAAGGGCCGGTCGAACTCAGCGGCGCGCGATTCGAACCGGTCAAGGTGATGCATGGCGATGCGGAGATTGTCGGTTATCGCTTCGGCTCGGCGGCGTATCTTACAGACTTCAGCGCGATTCCCGAGGAATCGATCGCGCTGCTGAATAATCTGGATGTGTTGTTCCTGGATGCTCTGCGCCACGAGCCGCATCCGACGCACTCGACGGTGGAAAATTCCCTGGCCATTGTCGAGCGGCTCAAACCAAAGCGAGCGTTCTTTACGCATATTTCGCACGATCTGCCGCATGCGGCGACCAACGCCACGCTGCCGCCGCACGTGCGCCTGTCGTATGACGGAATGAAGCTGGAGTTCGAGATTTAACTCTGCCGCGGGCGCCAAGTAACCCATGCAGGTATTTCACAAACTCGATGAAGTTCCGGCAGACTTCGGCCCGGCGATGGTCAGCGTGGGCAACTTTGACGGCGTGCACCGCGCCCACGCCTGCGTTTTGCAGCAGATCGTGCAGCGCGCCAGGGAACAGGGGGCAAGGTCGGTGGCGGTGACATTTGAGCCCCATCCGGCGCGCATTCTGCGGCCCGACTCGGGCCTGAAACTGCTCACGCCCACGCCCGAAAAACTACACTTGCTGGCGGCGACCGGCCTGGATGCGGTCCTCCTCCTGCCTTTCGGGCGTGACCTTTCGCTGATGACTCCCCGCCAGTTTGCGCAAGAGATACTCGCCAAGACCCTGCACGCGCGCGAAGTCCACGAGGGCTTCAACTTCCACTTCGGCCACAAGGCGGCGGGCAACATTGAGGTGCTTCGCCAGTTGGGCGAGGAGATGGAGTTTAAGGTCACGGAGTATCCGGAGATGAAGCTGCGGGGAGAGCCGGTTTCGAGCAGCCAGATTCGCAAATTGCTGCGCGAGGGCAGAGTAAGCCGGGCGCGGCACTTGCTGGGGCGTCCGTTCAGCATGCTTGCGACTCCAGGCCGCGGCCGCGGCTACGGCTCCAAGTACACCGTGCCCACCATCAACCTGAGCCGCTACGAAGAGCTGGCGCCGAAAGATGGCGTGTACATTACCCGCACGCGGGTGGCGGAGGAATGCTTCGACTCGGTGACGAACGTGGGCAATCGCCCGACCTTTGGCGTGGAACTGTTCGCCATCGAAACCCATCTGCTGAATTTTCACCCGCTCGAGCTGAACCCCGAGACCGAGGTCGAAATTTATTTTCTCAATCGTATTCGCGACGAAATCAAGTTCCCTTCGGTGGACGCTCTGCGCGAGCAGATTGCTATGGATGTGAAGAGGTCGCGGGAATACTTCAGGCGGGGGAAACAATAGAATCTTCGATTGGCGATTGCCAATTGGCGATTGAACACCCGGGAAACAACTGGCGATTTTGCGGTGCTGGCCGGAGCGAGGTTTTTCAATCGGCAATCGAAAGTCGGCAATCGTCAATCAGCAAGCCCCCACGATGGAGAACTCCGTAAAACCCGTGGTGATCGGCGCCTCGCCCGAGGGAGCGAGCGATCAGCATTCTGCTGCGCGCTCGGTGCGCGAGATGTTTACGGCCATCGCGCCGCGTTACGACCTG
>Ga0335077_10009981_pt1 | contig 11799 bp, 10 predicted proteins | sample Lox_Sample_31_FD_207151 | JGI IMG/M metagenome (GOLD analysis project Ga0335077, IMG submission 207151) | Soil microbial communities from Loxahatchee National Wildlife Refuge, Florida, United States - Lox_Sample_3.1 | ecosystem: Environmental > Terrestrial > Soil > Wetlands | place: USA...
GCCCAGTATGCCGTGCTTTCCCGCTACAACAACTATGATCAGTTCTACAAATCGTTTGACCGCAACAACGCCACGGTTGGAGTGGCCATACGATTTCCGTTCCTGAACCCGTCGCAGCACGCCCGTGCGCAGGCGGCGGATGCTGCCGCGATGCGCGCGAAAAAAGATGCCCAAAGCGCCCGAAACCAGGTGTCGCAGGAAACCCTGAAGTTGCAGCGGACGGTGGAGCAACTGGCGGCGGCGCAGGAAGTGACCGATCTGGAGTACAAAGTCGCGCATTCAAGTCTGGAGGCCACGCAGGTTCGCGTGGATGCCGGCACGGCGACGCTCCATGACCTGGCGGACGCCCGCACGCAGGCGGATGACCGCTACAACGCCTTGCAGGACGCCAATTTCCAACTGGAGCGGGCACACATCGCTTTGCTGCGGGCGACAGGGGAACTTGAAGGCTGGCTGGGCATGGCCAAATAATTCATCGCGAAGGCTTTAAGCCGCATCTTACGAGGGGGAACTGTTCGGCGTACTCGGGAAGCCAACCCGTCTGCTCGCGGGGAAAGGCGCCTAAGAATGGTAGAATAACGAGATTCTCCTATGCCTCTAAGAACCCTGTTTCTGAATCCCCCGTCTTTTGAAAACTTCGATGGCGGCGCGGGTTCGCGCTGGCCTGCGACGCGAGAAATTGAGTCCTACTGGTACCCGGTGTGGCTCGCCTACCCGGCGGGAATGCTGGAAGGCGCTCGCCTGCTCGACGCCCCGCCGCATTACGTTTCCGCAGAGCAGACCATCCAGATCGCCCGGGAGTATGAATTCCTGGTGCTGTACACCAGCACACCGGGATTTCCCGGCGACACCCGCCTGGCTCAGGCCATCAAGGACGCGAACCCCAACATCAAGATCACCTTTGTGGGACCGCACGTTACCGTGCTGCCGGAGAAATCGCTGAAGGACGCGGCGGCGGTTGATTTTGTCTGCCGCAAGGAATTCGATTACGCGGTCGTTGAGTTCGCCCAGGGCAAGCCTCTGGAGGAGATTCTAGGGATCTCCTACCGCAAGAACGGTAGTGTGCAGCACACCCCGGACCGGCCACAACTCCAGGATCTCGATTCCCTGCCGCACGTCACCGACGTGTACCATCGCGACCTCGATGTTCGGCGCTACAATGTGCCTTTTCTTCTGCATCCTTATGTTTCGCTGTACACCACGCGCGGCTGCCCAGCGCAGTGCACTTTCTGCCTGTGGCCGCAGACTACCAGCGGCCATCCCTGGCGCAAGCGGTCCAGCGACGATGTAGCCCGGGAGATGGCTAAGGCGAAAGAATACTGGCCTTACGTGAAGGAATTCTTCTTCGACGATGACACCTTCAACATCCAGAAAGCGCGCACAGTCGAGCTTTGCGCAAAGCTGAAACCGTTGAAGATGACGTGGTCCTGCACCTCGCGGGTAACCACTGACTACGAAACTCTCAAGGCGATGAAAGAGGCGGGATGCCGCCTGCTGATTGTGGGTTATGAATCCGGCGACCAGCAGATCCTGAAGAACATCAAGAAGGGCGCCACCATCGAGCGGGCGCGCCAGTTCACCAAGGACTGCCACAAGCTCGGGCTGGTGATCCACGGCGACTTCATCATGGGTCTGCCGGGGGAGACTCGTGAAACCATCCGCCACACGATCGATTTCGCCAAGGAACTGGATGTGGAAACGATCCAGGTTTCGGTGGCGCATGCTTATCCCGGAACCGAGCTTTATGACTACGCGGTAAAGAACGGTTTCATGGTCTCCGATGGCAAGATGGTTGATGAAGGCGGCCATCAACTGGCGCACATTCAGTATCCAGGCCTTCCAGCGGATGAGATTCTGGCGTCGGTGCATCGCTTCTACGACGAATACTACTTCCGGCCCAAGGCGGTTTATCGCATCCTGCGCAAGGCGGCTTTTGACAGCGGCGAGCGCAAGCGCCTCTACAAAGAAGCCAAGACCTTCCTGAAGGTGCGGTCCATGCGCCACAAATGGGTCAAGGACAAACGCAGCACGCAAGACTCGGCCGCCGCCGCTCCGGCCAAAGCCTAGGGAAGACGGTGTGACTTTTCGTAAGTATCTGGTGCTGGCGGGAGTGGCGATTCTGGCTTCCGCCGGCGATTCCCTGCTTTCCCGCGGCATGAAGCAGGTCGGTGCGATTTCGCTGCATCACCTGAGCAGCGTTATTCTCGCCATTCTGAATCCCTGGGTGGCCCTGGGGATTCTCCTTCTGCTCGGCTTCTTCGCTTCCTACATGATGGCGCTTTCGTGGGCCGATCTCACGTATGTGCTGCCTGCGACGTCCGTGGGCTACGTGCTGTTAGCCTTGATTGCCAAGTTCCTGCTGCACGAAGACGTAACGCTGACGCGCTGGCTGGGGATTCTGCTGATCTCCGCCGGCGTGGGATTTGTTACCCGGGGCCCGGCTTTAACCTCGCCCACCGCCTCAGACAACTGCATGCCTGATGCCGCCGCCCCACGGGTGCAGTCATGAGACATCTTTACACCTGGGGAGCGATCACAATTATCGTTCTGGCCTCGACCACGGGGGACGTGCTGCTGTCGCGGGCTATGAAGCAAGTTGGGGACGTGGGGCGAGTGCGCCGGGAGGCGGGTTGGATCGCGGTTGTTTTCCGTGTGCTGCGCAATCCCAACTTCCTGCTTGGCTTGCTGGCCATGGCATCGGCATTCTTCAGCCTGCTGTTCGCGCTCTCCTGGGCGGACGTGAGCCTGGTGGCGCCGGCCTCAGCTTCACTCACTTTCGTAGCCAACGCTGTCGCGGCGAAAATTTTTCTGCACGAACGGGTCGACCACCTGCGCTGGATGGCGGCGTTGCTGGTGGCAGCTGGAGTGGTATTGCTGGCCGCGTGATGCAGGTTCAATCTTCTGAATCGTGCCAATTTCAACACTCCAAATCTGATCGTATTCACCCCCTCGGGAGTTTCGGGCACGGCGGGGGCGATCACGAGTACTTCGACGACATCGCGGCAAATCCAATTCGGACTAAAGGTGGTCTGGTAGCACGAAGACGCGTCAATCTCAGGAGCAGAGCCAGCTAGCTTCCGGAGTCGCCCGGGAGCTGCGCGGTTTCCTCTTTGACGCCGGTGCCACTCAGTTTCATCGACATCATGCGCGATGCCAGATTGCAGATCCGGTCGGCGGCATCTCCAATTCGAACCCCGCGAGAGTGGATATTTGAAATGAGGTTTCTGTCGGCATCCGTGTGCCCGCAACGGGGACAGTAGGCCATGTAAGCTGAGAGGCTTTCTGCCGTTGCCAACCCCGGACGCTCACCGATGAGCAGCACAAGCACTCTCGGCGTGAGTCGATCGCCGATATCGTTCATAATGCCGACCCGGCAATAGCGGACGACGAAAGCCTGGCCAACCGACCACCCGCGGTCGCGCGCCTGGTGCTGCAGAAGTTCGAGCAGCGCCGGCACCTGCCCCGACACCGCAGCCCCGGAAAGGCCGTCTCCAACCACGATCTGGAGATCTGGCGCTTTGAGGCAGCGCTGCGCCATCAAGCCAGCGGCGGCATCGCTGAGCTTACGCCCCAGATCCGGACGAAGCAGAAACTGCTGCTTCGACTGGGCCTGACTTGAAATCTGGAACAGATTCCATCGCGCGACGAAATCGGCCGGGAAGTCTTTCTGCAGGTCGAACTCGTTCCAAACCGCATCCACCGCGCTGGCGTGGGCAGTGCGAAGTTCCATCTCCATCCGGGTGCTGTAGGCAGGTCCGCGGTCAACAAAAATCCGGGCTGGCGTGCGGGCCCGGATTCTGCGGACGATCTCAGACCAGGCAGGCATTGGAACGGGATTGTGCTCGTCGCCCATGTTGTTTACGCAAGCCAGGCCGGCGAGGCTGATAACACGTCCTCGAGCCCGCTCAGAAGTTTTTGCCGATTGCCGCTTTCAAGTGCTGTGGGCTTGCCATCGCGGTAAATCCCGGTGTGCTCGAGCCACTCGAAGAATTCCGGTGCCGGACGAAGGCCGAATATTTTCCGCACCGCCAGCGCATCATGGAAACTGGTTGATTGGTAGTTAAGCATGATGTCGTCGGAGCCGGGCACACCCATGAAGTAGTTGCACCCGGCGGCCGCCAGCAGCAGCATGAGATTGTCGGCGGAGTTCTGATCGGCAACGGCATGGTTGGTGTAACAAACATCGCAGCCCATGGGCAACCCCAGCAGTTTGCCCATGAAGTGATCCTCCAGGCCGGCGCGCACGATCTGGCGCTCGTCGTAAAGATATTCGGGACCGATGAAGCCGACCACGCTGTTGACCAGGAAAGGGTCGAAGGCGCGTGCCACCCCATAAGCGCGCGCTTCCAAGGTCAACTGGTCGACTCCGTGATGCGCCTCCGCCGACAAGGCGCTTCCCTGGCCGGTTTCGAAGTACATCACATTGTCTCCAACCCAGCGGACTTCACGCGTGCGGTGGTGTTCCAGAACGCGCTGACGGCCTTCTCGCAGCAGGGCAATGTCCACACCGAAACTGGCGTTGGCGGCCTGGGTGCCCGCAACAGACTGAAAGAGCAAATCAATCGGCGCGCCTCGGTCCAGGCACGCCAACTGAGTGGTAATGTGCGCCAGGCAACACGCCTGGGTTGGAATGGCGAAGGCCGTTATCAAGCGATCGAGCGCTCGCAGAATCGCTGTGACTCCCTGGGTTGAGTCCGTAGCCGGATTGACTCCGATAACGGCATCCCCGCAGCCATAGAGCAGGCCGTCGAAAGCGGCCAGAAGGATGCCGTTAACATCGTCGCTGGGATGATTCGGCTGCAGACGAATCCCGAGAACGCCGCGCTCGCCCATGGTGTTGCGGCAACGGGTAACATTGCGAATCTTGCCGGCCGCGAGCACCAGATCCTTGTTGCTCATCAGTTTCGCCACGCCTGCCGCCATCTCAGGTGTAATGCCCCACTTGAGGGAACTCAAGCGAGCGCCGGTAGTGCGGTCGTCAAGGATGAACTCGCGAAACCCGCCAACGGTCAGGCTGCGGATCGGTTCGAAAGCTAAGGCGTCATGCGACTCTAGAATGAGCCGCGAGACTTCGTCCGCTTCGGGCGAAATCACTGGATTGTTCAACAAGTCCATTAACGGCAGATCGGCGAGAGCACTCTTGGCAGCCACCCGCTCGCGCTCCGAAGCGGCAGCGATTCCGGCAAGTTGGTCGCCGGATTTCTCTTCATTCGCCTTGGCTAGCAACTCGCGCAGATCGGAGAAACGATAGTGTTCCGCCATGGCCGGTGGTTTCCAGTATGGCTTGCAATGATCCCGAAAGAAAGCAGGATCTGCTGTCCGGAAGCAGCGGCCGCCTCTAGCGCGTTCCTGCTCCTGCAGCGCTTGAAATCCTGAATACGTACGCAAGGTCGTTGGGCTTTGACGGCGGGAGCTCGATGGTAAGTCCCTCCTTCGACTGCCGCCAGTGCAGCTTCGTCCCAGAACCCAACAGATCAATTTGCTTGATCTGCGTGAGGTATGGTGTGCCGCCCCAAAGAGTGTGAATGATAAGCTTGCCATCTTCGGGCCAGCCAAGTGCAATCGCGTAAAGCAGGTCACCCTTCGCGGTGAAGCGGATGTCCTGCGCAGTGTATTCCGCCGCATCATTGCCCATCTTTCGGCTGGCAGCGTCGCTTGTGGGACCTTCCCCATAAAGGATCCAGGGACGGCTGCTGTAAATTGCCTCGCCATTTGTGCCGAGCCATTGCCCCATCGCGAGCAGCACGTCCCTGGCTTCAGCGGGAATTGTGCCATCTGATTTTGGTCCGACGTTGAGCAGAAGGTTGCCGTTCTTGCTGACCACGTCCACCAGTTCGCCGATCAGCGACTTGGCAGTGCGATAGGTATCGTTCTGCACGTAACCCCAGGACTTGATGCTGATCGAAGTATCGGTTTGCCAGGGCAGCAGGCGGATTCCATCCAGCTTGGCTCGCTCCACATCGAGGACCGCGGCGTTCTCCGGAAAGTCAAGATCCTTCGCGGTAAGCACGACGCCCTTTCCCCACTCGGCAGCGAGGTTGTAGTAGTAGGCGGCCATGCGCTGGCGATATGAGGTGAAGGCAGGTTGCCCGATCCACCAATCAAAATAGAAGACCTCCGGCTGGTACTTGTCGACCAGTTCCGTGCTTCGCGCCAGCCAGTCATCGAGAAATTGCTGGTTCGGAGGCAGCCATCGTTCCAGGTGGTTGGGGTCCGGTTCACCCTCCGAGGGATCGCCGGACAGAGCCATTGGTTGTGCCGGGCCATAGATGCCGGCGTTGCGCGGATCGTTTACGTCAGAGTCGAATCTTGTGCCCCCGTAATACCACCACCAATGTTCGGCGCGGTGCGAGGAAAGGCCAAAGTGCAAACCATGTTTCCGGGCCGCACGCGCAATCTCGCCGACGACATCGCGTTTCGGCCCCATCCGCGCGGCATTCCATTCCGTGAAGTCAGATGCGTACATGGGGAATCCGTCGCAGTGTTCGGCCACCGGAACGACATACCTCGCACCGGCTTGCTGAAACAGCTCTACCCACGCGTCGGGGTCGAACTTGCCGGCCGTAAACATGGGGATGAAATCCTTGTAGCCGAACTTCGATTGTGGGCCGTAAATCTCAACGTGATGCCTGAAGGCGGGGTCTCCCTGCTGATACATGTTGCGCGAGTACCATTCGTTCGCGAAAGCCGGAACTGAATAGACTCCCCAATGAATGAAGATGCCGAACTTGGCGTCGCGATACCACTCCGGCACCTGGTAGCGACCCAGGGAGGTCCAGTCGGGGCGGAAAAGGCCGCGGCTGGTCGCGCGATCGACGGCGGCGAGCCTTTCGTGGAGCTTTGTTTCGTAACTCTGTGCATTTGCGGAATGGCTCCCGAGGAAAGCTGCTGCGAGTGCGAGGAGAAGAAGAAATCCAATGAGGGAATCGGCGTGATGCAGGGCGAGATCGCGCTTGGTCATCTGGCTCCCTGGGGCCACTTCCTGCCGCCGGCTTCAACTCAACCAGCGTCATTCGTGGTTTCCATAGTAGCGTTCCCGGTTAATCATAGCGATGCAGTTCCAACCGGCGTTCTTCGTGCAGCCTGGGGAAAGCGAAATCTAAAATCGCCGAGGTCGCGGAGAACGGGCCACCGAGAGCGGAGAGAGTAGCAAATGACTGCTGACTCCGGAGTTTGTTGAAAATTGACTCTTTATCCATCCTCCCATTCTCAGCCCGGCAGGACCGCCGCGTTTTCACAACTCACGCTTTCTGCGTGACAGTCCGCCAGCCACCGGCCAGCGCCTTTCGTGTTATGCTGCGCACAACCTCTTCCTCCCGGGAGATCCGGTGCTCGCCGAGTTGCGGCTGGAAAATTACGCCGTCGTTGACAACCTGGTGGTTGAGTTCGCGGCTGGCCTGAATCTGCTTACCGGCGAAACCGGTGCGGGCAAGTCTATTCTCATCGATGCCCTGGCACTGCTGCTTGGCGAAAAAGCCTCCACTGACGTAATCCGCGCCGGGACTGAGCGCGCGCTGATCTCCGCCGTGTTCGAAGTCGAGAGCGGCGCCGGCAAGCTGGTGGCGCAAATTCTCGAAAACAACGGCATTGACACCGAGGAAGATTCCCTCATCCTGCGCAGAGAAATTGCCGCCGGAGGCAAGGGGCGGGTCTTCGTAAACAATCAGCCGGCTACGGTGGCGGTTCTCCGCCAACTCGCACCCTACCTGGCCAGCATCCATGCGCAGAACGAATCTCTGCTTTCGTTTGACGCGGCGGCTCGCCTCGGCCTGGTCGATGCGTTTGCCGCGACGCCGCTGGATGCTGTCGCCGAGACTTTCGCCAGGTGGAAGAGCATCGCCGCCCGCATCGCTGAACTCGAACGCGACGAACAAGACCGCCTGCGGCTTCTCGACCTATGGAGTTTCCAGAAGCGCGAAATCGAAGAGGCCAGGCTGCAACCGGGCGAAGACGAGCGCCTGGAGACCGAAAAGCGCGTGCTGGCAAATGCCGAGAAGATCTACAACGCGGCGATGAATGCCTTTGATCTGTTGTATGAAGGCCAGTCCTCGACTTCCGCCTCGCTGCGGACCGCGCAAAAACACCTCGAAGAACTGGTACGCTACGAACCTAAATTTCAGGACGCGCTCGCGGCGCTCGAATCGGCGCGCATCAGTGTCGAGGACGTGGGCGCAAGCCTGCGCGACTATGCCGGCGGCATCGAAGCCTCGCCGGAGCACCTGGCGGAAGTGGAAGATCGCCTCGCCGGGTTAGATCGCCTGAAGCGTAAGTACGGCCCATCGCTCAACGAGGTGATCGAGTTCGGCAAGGAGGCTGCATGCAAGCTCTCCGAGATGGAAAACAAAGACGAGACACTGCGTGATCTGCGGGGGCAACTGGCGCGAGCCGGCGAGGAATACCTGAAGTCCGCCCGTGCCATCTCCAAGCGCCGTTATGAGGCTGCAAAGAAGCTCGAGAAGCTGGTGGAAGCCGAAATCAACGATTTGGCCATGAAAAGCACCTTTCGCATAGAGGTGGGCGGCAGCGACGAGCAAGGGAGTTGGACGGCCGCCGGATTCGACCAGGTTGTCTACCTGGTCGCCACGAATCCTGGCGAACCACTGAAGCCGCTGGAACAGATTGCCTCCGGCGGCGAACTCTCCCGCGTAATGCTCGCCCTGAAAGCCAGCGTAGAAGCCGGCAAGAAAAGTGTGGCGCGAGCGCCCTCGCCCGCGTCAGCAGGCAACGCAAGAAGCCAGGCCCAACGTACTCTGATCTTCGACGAAATCGACACCGGCATAGGGGGAAGAGCAGCGGAAGCGGTAGGTAAGAAATTGAAGTCTCTCTCCCGCGCAAACCAGGTTCTGTGCGTCACCCACCTGCCGCAGATCGCGACCTTTGCCGACCACCATTACCTGATCGAAAAGAAAGACTCCGCCGGCCGCACCCGTGCGACTATCCGCCTTATCACCGGCAACGAACGAACCGAAGAAGTGGCCCGCATGTTGAGCGGCGCCCGGCTGACCGAGACTTCCCGGAAGCACGCCGAGCAGATGCTGAAGACCAACGCGTGAGGGTAGGCCGAGCTCCCGATCCTGAAAATCCTTAGAAAACGTGTTTTCGTCCCGGAGCGCGCGGCTGCGTGTGATTTGGGCGTTTGCCTGTCGCGCCATTTGTCGCTATAATAAACGACAAATGGTAAACGAACTGGTAGCCGTCGTGGCGGAACTGGGAGGCCGGCAAACCCTCGGCCGTCGGGTCGAGACCGATCAAGACCTCCGTCACGCGATCCGCGACGGCTTCCCGCCGGCGGTGATAGCGGAACTATTGCGCGCTTCCGGCCTCACGTTAAAGGAGCTGGCCGAGTCTCTGGATCTTTCACCACGCAGCCTGCAGCGCCGGCGGCGCAGCGGACGGCTGGCGAGTTTTGAGTCGGACCGGCTTTATCGCCTGGCCCGCATCGTCGCCCTGGCCCACCACAGCTTGGGAGAACAGCAGCGCGCAGCGCGCTGGTTGAAGCGGCCTAACCGCGCTCTGGGCGGGATTTCGCCCATCGCCGCCCTGGACACCGAGCTGGGGGCCCGCCAGGTGGAAAACGTCCTGGGCAGGATTGCCTACGGCGGGGTGAGTTGACGCGCGTCTACCGAGTCCTTCGCGAAATCTACGCTGACAAGCCGTTCAACGGAGAAGGCGCGTACCGCTACGGCGGACGCTGGTCCAGCCCGGGGACGCGCGTCTGCTACGCCTCGGAGCATCAATCCCTGGCGATGCTGGAGTACTTCGTTCACCTGGATGCCGATGACCCTCCCGATGATCTGGTCCTGGCGGTGGCAGACGTTCCTGCCGAATTGCCTCGGGAGACGATCGAGATCAATCGGTTGCCGGCTAACTGGCGTCAGACGCCCGCTCCGACTGAATTGGCCCGCTTGGGGGACGACTTTGTCCAACGTGCAGAGACGGCCCTACTGTTAGTTCCGTCTGTACTTGCCACCAGCGAGCACAACTGGCTGGTGAACCCCCAGCATGCAGATTTTGCGAAAATTACCGTGGGCAGAGTCGAACCTCTCAGCTTTGACCCAAGGATGCTCGGCAAGAGGGCCGGCATGGCTCGCCACGGAAGGAAGTAATATCCTAGTTGCATTGCCGATGTCCCCGCCATCTCTTTGGATCGCATGCGGATTGTGCAGGCCCAGCAGCACGCGTGCGGTGGGGCGGCTTGGAGATTCGCCTTCTCAAAATCGCTTTACCTTTCCCGTTCAGGCGCCCATTCAGGCGCCCGAATTCCCCAATCGCTGCTAATCCTCTGGCGTTCTGTGGCTTACATTGACCCGCATAGTCAATTTCAGGTAACTTTATAAGTATCCGGACAGTGGGGATGTGCATCTTTAAGAGGAACTTTCACTATTGTGACCAACAGCGACGGCAAGACCTTACTTTTGCTCAAACCCCGGGGATTCTGCGCCGGAGTGGTGCGGGCCATTGACATCGTCCGCATCGCCCTGGAAGCCTTCGGACCGCCAATTTACGTCCGCAAGGAAATCGTCCACAACCGCTTTGTGGTTGAGGAGCTTCAGGGCAAAGGCGCGGTTTTCGTGGACTGCGTGGACGAAGTCCCGCCCGGCGAGCGGGTAATCTATAGCGCTCACGGGGTCTCGCCGGAAGTCCGCGAAGCCAGTCAACTGCGCAAGCTTCGGGTGATTGACGCAACCTGCCCCCTGGTCACAAAGGTCCACGTGGAAGCCGTCAAGTTCGCCAAGGAAGGGTACTCTCTCATTCTTATTGGCCACCGCGACCACGATGAAGTCATTGGGACTCTGGGCGAAGCGCCACTGGTCACCCAGGTGGTCGGATCGCCGGAAGAAGTCGAGTCGCTCACGGTGCCGGATCCCGACCGCGTCGCCTATTTGACGCAAACCACGCTGAGTCTCGATGAAACGAAGGATATTGTTGCCGCCCTGCAGAGGAAGTTCCCCAATATCAAGGGTCCCGCCGCCCAGGATATTTGCTACGCCACAGAAAACAGGCAGGTTGCAGTGAAGCACGTGGCCTCCGAGGCTGATCTTCTTCTGGTGGTCGGCTCGGATAACAGCTCCAATTCCAATCGTTTAGTAGAAGTAGCCCGCAATCTGGCCACTACTTCGCATCTAATTGACAGTTACCGTAACATCCGCCCCGAATGGCTGCAGAGCGTAAGAACGATTGCTCTTACCGCCGGGGCGTCGGCTCCGGAATGTCTGGTGGAAGAAGTGGTGAAATTCCTGGCCAGCGAAGGCTTCAACAAGGTACAGGAAGTGGAAGTCATGCCCGAAAACGTGCGCTTCGGGCTGCCACCGGAAATTGTTGAGGCCATCGCCAGTGCGCCCGCACCCGCAGTCAGCGCAGACTGAAGAGCTGCATGAGAGACTACTCCTCCCCAGCTTCGCCTCTGGCTTCCGTGCCGCAGATGCGCTTCGGCAGAATAGACGATCTTGCCAGCCGGGTGGCCGCGGGAATTGACGCGGCCCGCCGATGCCTGGTCTCTCAGCAACATTCAGAAGGCTACTGGTGCGGCGAACTGGAAGCCGACACCACGCTGGAATCCGATTACATCCTGCTGCACACCCTGATGGGCACGGGGAACGCCGAGCGCTTCCAGAAGTGCACGAATTACATTCTGAAACATCAGAATGAAGACGGCGGATGGCCGATCTACGTCAATGGCCCGTCGAATATCAGCGCCTCGGTAAAGGCATATTTCGGGCTGAAACTGGCCGGGTATAAGGCCGACCATCCGGCCCTGGAGCGGGCCCGACAAAAGATCCTCGCCATGGGCGGCGTCAC
>Ga0335077_10009983_pt1 | contig 11798 bp, 6 predicted proteins | sample Lox_Sample_31_FD_207151 | JGI IMG/M metagenome (GOLD analysis project Ga0335077, IMG submission 207151) | Soil microbial communities from Loxahatchee National Wildlife Refuge, Florida, United States - Lox_Sample_3.1 | ecosystem: Environmental > Terrestrial > Soil > Wetlands | place: USA: Florida...
CGCGCACGAGCGGGCAGTATTCTTGCCGTTGCTATAATCGACCGCAAAATGACACTCTTGGCCACGTTACAAACTGCTGTTCTCCACTCTGAAGCGAGCCTCCCGGACCTGGTGCGCGACTGGCGCGAGGACACCATGAACTTTCTTCGCCATGACGCGCCGAAGATCGTTCTGGTTTTGGTCGGCACATATGTACTGGCGCGGATACTCAGGGCAATCTCCCGCAAGAGTGCCGATTTGCATATGCGCAAGCTGCCGCCCGGGGTCAGCGTTCAGCAGTTTCGAACTGTAACCAGCGTGCTCACCAGCGTAGGCGTGTTCGTGCTTTTCTTCGTCGCGGCGCTGGAGGTCCTCTCGCTCCTTGGCCTGAATTTGGGACCGATGTTGGCCAGCGCGGGGATTGCGGGACTGGCGATTGGTTTCGGCGCGCAAACGCTGGTGCATGACTTCATTAATGGCTTCTTCATTCTTCTCGAAAATCAATATGACATTGGTGACACGGTGCGAATTGCGGGAGTGAAAGGCACAGTGGAGCGAATGAGCCTGCGAATGACGGTTTTGCGTGACGAAGACGGCACGCTGCACCTGGTTCCGAACAGCGCTGTGCAGATTGTCTCGAACACAACCCGCGACTGGGCGCAGCTGGCATTGCGAGTGACCGTTGCTTACAGCGAAGCAAGTGACAAGGTGATCAAGTTACTCGAAGAGGTGGGGGAAGAAGTCCGCCACGATCCCGCCTACTCTGCCGATATTGTCAGCGATATTCAGGTTCCTGGAATTGATCGCGTAGGAGCTGGCGAGGCGGAATATCTCATCCTGATCAAGACGCGGCCGAACAAGCAGTATGCCGTGAGCCGCGAGTTGCGCCGCCGTATCAAGGAGTGTTTCGAGAAAAACAATATTCAGGCTGCCGGCCCGGGACGGGTGTACGTGATGGACCAAAGCACCGGGAAGGCCGCTTCGTAAGGCTTATTTCTGGCAATGCGGGCAGTAGTGGCTGCTGCGTCCGGCGATGACGATGCGCTTGATTGGAGTTTTGCAAACCAGGCACGGTTTGCCTTCGCGTCCGTAAACTCTGTGCTTCAGCTGGAAAAAGCCTTCGTCTCCATTAGCGTCTACGTAATCGGAGATACTCGACCCCCCGGCCCGGATCGCCGCCTTCAGTACCTTTTTCAGAGCGGCATGCAATCTGCGCAATTCATCGCGCGTAAGTGAGGCAGCGCGCCGTCGTGGACGGATGCGCGCTCGGAACAAGGCTTCGTCGGCGTAAATGTTGCCTACTCCACTCAGCAGCTTTTGATTTAGCAAGGCACTCTTAATGGGAGTTTTTCGCCCGCGAAAAAGTGGGATGAAGTCTTCGAATGAAATTTGCAGAGGCTCAGCGCCTGGAGCTTGAAATTTTTCAATGACGCTCAGCCGCCCAAAGCGGCGGGGATCGACAAAACGAAGTTCCCGCCCGGAAGCCAGGCGCACGATTGCATGCGTGTGCTTCTCCAATTCCGCCTCTGGCGGGGAAACTCGCAAGCTCCCGGTCATCCCGAGATGGACGATCCACTGAGCCTGGTTTCCTAACGGCACGCTTTTGCCGTTCTCAGAGGGCGTGAGGTCGAAAACGATGTGCTTGCCGACACGGCGGACGCTGGAAATTTGCTTCGACTCGAGCGTCTTGGCAATCTCTCCGGCGGAAGACTTGAGCGGTTCGGGTTTCGAGCCGAGCCACACGGACTCAATCACATCGCCGGCGATGCGCTGATCAAGCCCGCGCGCGATGGTTTCGACTTCGGGAAGCTCGGGCATGGAGGCTACCGAATCATTGAATCATCGAATCATTGAATTATTGAATCATTGAATTATTGAATCAATGCGGAACACCTCAGGTCAATGATTCAATCCCCTGATGATTCAATGATTCAATCGTGTTACTTCATCCCCAGTTGCCAAAACAGAAACGAATCGATATCGACGAGATCGTCGACCTGCTTGGCGATTGGCTTGCCGGCGCCGTGGCCGGCTTTGGTATCAATGCGCAGCAGGATGGGACGCTCGCGGCTGCGGCCGTTTGCCGCTTCCGCCTGCATCAATGCGGTCATTTTTTTTGCGTGCATGGGATCGACGCGGGTATCGGTATCTGCTGTCATGAACAGAATCGCGGGATACTCTTCGCCTGCATGCACGTGATGATAGGGCGAGTAGGCGTAGAGCCACTTGAACTGTTCCGGGTTATCCGATGATCCATACTCGGGAATCCACAGCTTGGCAATTTGAAAATTCTGATAGCGCAACATATCGAGCAGCGGAACCTGGCAGATGACGGCGCGAAATAGATCAGGCCGTTGGGTGACCACGGCGCCCATCAGCAGGCCGCCGTTTGATCCGCCACGAATTGCGAGATGGTTCTTGTCTGTGTATTTTTGCGTGATCAAATATTCGGCGGCGGCGATGAAATCATCGAATACGTTCTGCTTTTTCTCGAGCATTCCCGCGCGGTGCCAATCTTCGCCGAATTCAGCGCCTCCGCGCAGATTGGCAACCGCAAACACTCCGCCGTGCTCAAGCCACAGGTAACGGTCTGCCACGAAGCTGGGGGTGAGGCTTATGTTGAAGCCACCATATCCGGTGAGCAGGGTGGGGTTCTTGCCGTTGAGCACGAGACCTTTCTTGTGAAAGACGAACATCGGCACACGCGTGCCATCCTTCGAGTGGAACCAGAGCTGCTTCACCTCGTAGCGGGAAGGATCAATTCCCGGCGCGTCAACCTTGCCCCACAAGGAAGTGGTGCGATTGTTGAGATCGATTTGGTAGACCGCATCCGGGATGGTGAACGACTGAAAGGCAAAGAACACTTCTTTGCGGTTCCATTTGCCGCCGATGCCATACACGGTCCCAATTGCGGGAAGGCCAACATCGCCCAAATGCTTGCCCTCGAGATCGAATAACTTCAAGCGGGAGCTGACGTCTTTTTCATATTGCGCGAGCAAAAGCCCATTAACGACATTTGTGCCGTCGAGCACCGCATCGGTTTGCGGAACGATTTCCTTCCAATTAGGGCGTTCGGGCGAAGCGGTTCGCGCTACAAAGGCGCGATAACGCGGGGCGTCTTCGTTGGTAACGATATAAATCTTCCCGTTGATGATTTCGCCGCCGTAGAGGAAGTTCTTTCCGTCGGTGATGCGAACGGCAGGCGCGCCGGCTTTTAGATCCTGCAAGTAGAGTTCAGTTTTCGTCCAGCCTTCTTCAACGGTGATCAGCAGCCAGCGGCCGTCGTTTGAAATTTGCACGTCCGGCCAGTCTTCCGGATTACGGCCTTCGCCGAAAATAAGAAGATCACTTGCTGGATCGGTGCCGAGCTGGTGATAAAAAATGTGCCGGTTATAGTTTTCCTGGCCTGCCGGAACTTCGCCCTTCTTCGGATAGCGCGTGTAGTAGAACCCGGAGTCATCGAGCTTCCAGGCGATGCTGGCGGCGCGAGTCTGTTCAATCGAATCCGGCAACAACTTGCCGGTCGCGGTGTCGATCACGTGCAACGTGCTCTTTTCTGATCCGCTGGGCGATGTGCCGTATGCAACGTACTTTCCATCTTCGCTTGGTTGCCACCAGTCGAGCGCGATCGTACCGTCCGAGGCGAGCGCGTTCACGTTGACGAGCGCGCGGTCGTCGCCATGGACGCCCTCGCGCACATACAGAACGGGCTGATTCTCGGTGCCTTCGCGTTTTGTGTAGAAGTAGGACTGGCCACCCAGCTGCGGCGCACCGAGAGTGCCGATCGAAAGCAACTGGGTCAGGCGTTCGCGAATTTGCTCTCTTTCGGGAAGCGGATCGAGAAGGCTGCGGGTGTAAGTATTTTCCTCGTCGACCCACTTACGCGTCTCCGGGCTGCTGCCGTTTTCAAGCCAGCGGTAAGGATCGGTAATTTTGTGGCCGTAGAGATCGTCCACCACCGGTTTCTGCTCGGCCACAGGAGGGCCGGTTACTGCCGGTGAAGCTGCCGACGCCGCATCGGACGCGCTTGCGTCCGCGAAAACCGCGAACAAGAAAAGAAGAAGGAGAGCAATTAGCAGCAAACGAGCGCCTCCTGCCATGAACCACCTCAGTTGTGGAGCGGGACGGCCCGCTCGAACGATGGAGAAGATTTACTGAGCGAATAGTCAGGTTAGCAAAATCTAACGCAACGCGCTCCGCAACGGTAATGATTGGCGCAACTGGCAAGTTCCGCGTGCGACTTTACACGCGACATATAATGTTCGCAATCGCGCGTTGGCGGTCCCGATCCTCGCAGCCAAGACCGCTACAAGCAGCTTGCCATGTGGCTACGACCGATAGTCGTATTGTGTCTGCTGTTGGGGACGGGAGCACCGCTGAGTCTTGGTGCGCCGCTGCAGAATTCGGATTGTCTTGCATGTCACAGCGATCAATCCTTAACTGCGACGATTAATGGGAAGACCGTCAGTCTTTTCGTCGGCGAGCCGGCATTTCAAAAGTCCGCGCACGGCGTTCTTGGCTGCACCGATTGTCACAGTGACGTTAAATCCATCCCGCACAACCCGGGTTTGGCGATGCCCAAATGCGGGTCGTGCCACGCGGATGAGCAGGCCGCCTATGCGCAAAGTGTGCACGGCAAAGCGGCCGCGCGGGGGAACAGACTCGCGGCCGGCTGCGTGAATTGTCATGGAGATGCGCATGCGATTCTTCCGGCAACCGATCCCGCCTCGAAGATCTTTCACTCCAACATTCCGATAACCTGTGGAAGGTGCCACGAACAAAGTTTCGTGATGAGCGCGAGTGGGCTCAGCACGCAAGTTTTCTTCTCATACGAGCAGAGCGTTCATGGGCGGGCGGTTTCGGCGGGATCGCAAAAAGCCGCAGTCTGCACCGATTGCCACGGGTCGCACGACATTCTCATGGCGGGCGATCCTAAGTCATCGATTTTTAAATTCAATGTTCCAGCAACCTGCGGAAAGTGCCACGCGCAGCAAAGTGAACAATACGTCCAGAGCGTGCATGGGCAAGCGATCGCGCGCGGGAATTGGCTGGCGCCGGTTTGCACCGACTGCCACGGGATTCATACCATCCAGGCGCCGGGGAATCCTTCGTCATCGGTTTCGGCGCAAGCCTTGGCGCAAATCACCTGCTCGCGCTGCCACCAAGACGTGCGATTGACCCGGGAATTCGGCGTTCCCGGCGGAAGAGTCGCCAGCTATCGCGAAAGTTATCATGGCTTGGCTTCCCGCTTGGGTTCGACTGTGGTTGCGAATTGCGCCAGCTGTCACGGATCGCATCTGATTCTTGCGTCCACTGATCCACGCTCCACGATCAATAAGGCAAATCTCGCCACCACTTGTGGCCAGTGCCATCCCGGCGCGACCGAAAAGTTCACGCGCTTCCCGATCCATGCGGGAAGTTCGCCGAGTGCAGGACTTGGCGCCGTAGTGGTGGTGTGGATCAAGCATTTTTATATTTTCGTCATTTTCTTTCTCGTGGGTTCGATGCTTTCGCATAACGCGGTGATCTGGCGGAGCAAGGCCTTGGCCAGAAGGAAACTCGAGGCGGCAACGATTGTGCGCATGACGTTGAATCAGCGGGTGCAGCATTGGATTTTGTTCATCTGCTTCACAGTTCTGGTGCTGAGTGGCTTCGCGCTGATCGCTCCGTTCTCTTCCGTTGCCGATTGGATGGGGATCACGGAAAATTTCCGGCGAATTGCGCACCGGATTGCTGGGGTCACGCTGATCGGTGTGGCCGCCTATCACGTGGTCTATGGGCTTGCGACGCGCGAAGGACGGAAGATGCTGGTCGAATTATGGCCGGAGAAGAAAGACCTGCGCGACCTAGGGATGACGCTTCGCTACCATCTCGGTCTTACGCGCGAGAAGCCGCGTTTTGGCCGCTTCAATTACGGCGAGAAGTTTGAATATTGGGCGCTTGCCTGGGGCACGGTGATCATGGCTTGCACCGGGCTCATGGCATGGTTCCAGGTGATTGTTACGAAATGGCTGGCGGGTTGGTGGATTGACGTTGCGTTAACAATTCATCTGTATGAGGCGATCCTGGCGACACTCGCGATTCTAATTTGGCATTTCTATCAGGTGATCTTTGATCCGGATGTATTTCCCATGAACTGGTCGTGGTGGGATGGGCGCATGTCAATTGAAGAGTATCAGGACGAACATGCGCTGGACGCGCAGACAGTTGCGCGTGTGCTACGGATGGAAGAAGCCGGCGTTGGCAAAGCAGCGGAAGTCAATGCCCAGCCGGATGAGGAAGAATCAGTCGAGAAAAAACTAAAGGACGATGCACCAGAAGAGAACGAACAAGATGAAGATTCATCGGGCAAAGCCGATAGCTAATACTTACTGCGCTAATTGGTCTGCCACAGAGGTACATACTGTGGTGCGGATAGCTAGTGACAATCACAGGCCGATGTGATTAAGATCACAGCAATAAGTTGTATAGTTCCGTAACTTCGCGTACGTGGATTCTAAAATTCAGCAAAGATCAACGGGACGGGGCCCTTTTCTCAGTTTTTTAAAAGATCCTTTTTCGATCTGGGAAAACTCGTAGGAAAAAATCGCGAGGAGTAGCCATAGGTGCGGTTGGCGCACGAGCTGTACGGCTAAAATTGCCGGCAGATTTGCGGCTCAGCCATATACACACCTACACCGACATGAAACCTGACAGGTATTCTCAACTGCTTGCCTTGATGAGTCTGTCATTGGCCTTGATTGCTACGGCCCTGGTTGCTACGGCCCTGGTTGCTACTCCGGCCATTGCACAGAACGCGTCTCCTGCGAAAACCGCCGCAGCGGCCGATGCGCAATCAGTTGGGGCACCTGCGGCTTCTGGTCCTGCCAATGCGTCGGATTATGTTGGGGCGGAGACTTGTAAGACCTGCCACGAAGATATCTACGACAACTGGGCGAAGACGCCACATTGGAAAACTACCCTCAACACCAAGGGGGGACCGTCGAAGCAGGGATGCGAAGCGTGCCATGGCCCGGGCAGGGCGCACGTTGAAAGCGGCGGGGATATCAGCAAGATTTTTGTATTCAAGAAGGCTTCGGTCAAAACCATAGATGACACGTGCCTTAGCTGTCACGCCGGCGGCGCCGAGCATATGCACGCCATCAACTCCGTACATGGCCAGAACGAAGTAAGTTGCATAGACTGCCATTCGCCGCACCACGCAAAGACCAGAGAATTCCTGCTGGTAAAAGCGCAGCCGGAGCTGTGCTACTCGTGCCACCTGGCGAAGAAGGCGGAGTTCGAGATGCCGTTTCATCATCGGGTGAACGAAGGCCTGATTCAATGCACCGATTGCCATAATCCGCATGGGACGGAAAGGGCGATGCAACTGCGGACTTCCTCTACGCTGGACGCGGTTTGCTATAAGTGCCACACCGAGAAGCAAGGGCCATTCGTATTCGAGCACGAACCGGTGAAGGTTGAGGGCTGCACCTCCTGCCATTTGACCCATGGCGGGCCGAACCCTCACATGCTGCGGGTGAGCAACGTGAACCTGCTCTGCCTGCAGTGCCACACCATGACGCCAACGGGAGCTAGTGTCGGCTCGCCGCCGGGTACTCCTTCGTTTCACAGCCAGGAGACGTTTTTTAAGTCTTGCACTTTGTGCCACAGCCAGATCCATGGTTCTAACTTCGACCCGACGTTCTTTAAGTAGGGCGAATATCGTTTGCGCTTGACCAAAATGCGACGTGAGTTGGGGAAAGTCGAAAGTTGTCGTAATGCGCGTGGACATTATGAGAAATGATACCCGGATCGGTGTTTTGACCGCGGCAGTAATCATAAGTTTGTTTGTACCCCTTGCCGCTCGTGCCCAGGGTGATGACGAAGAGACGAAGGGTGTCGAAGCCGGCAGTTACAACATCCAGCAGTCGATCGAGGCGGGATATCGCGAGGATTGGCTCAACGGCAATCAGGACACCTATGACACCTTTGTCAATCTGGACTCCGGGTTGCGTTTATTTGATTACAGCCTGGATATGCGTTCGCTCGACCACAACGGTTTCCTGTTCGACAATCTCGACTTCACTAACTTTGGCTACGGTGGCGATCCCAATGATGTGAGCCGGCTGAGAATCGAGAAAAACAAGTGGTATAACTTTTCGCTGCTCTTCCGGCGCGACAAAAATTTCTGGGACTACAACCTGCTCGCCAACCCATTCAATCCCGCGGTGTCAACTCCGGCCATTGCCATTCCCACTTCGCCGCACGCGCTCGATCTGGTGCGGCGGATGCAGGACTACAACCTGACACTGTTTCCGCAATCGCGGGTGCGCATTCGCGCGGGTTACTCGCACGACCGCGACGAAGGACCGGGATCGTTCACCACCGATGGTGGGACCATCGCCATCTTTAACCAACAGTACAGTTACACGACCGACGCCTACCATGTCGGCGCTGATTTCAGGGTGCTGCCGAAGACCACGATCTCTTACGACCAGTTTCTGACGTATTTCAAGCAGAACAACGTGATCACCGACAACCCGGCGGGCTCAGGCTTCGTCTTGGCGAACGGGACGCCGGTCGATCCCGGAATTATTTGGAGCAGCAGCGGGCCGGTGGAGATTCTGCCCTGCGCTGCGCCGATTGCAACTGCGCCCAATGTGGTGAACCCCACCTGCAACGCCTATCTCGGTTATAGCCAGATCAATGCCCCGCATAACTTCATGCCCACCGAGCGCCTGCAGTTTCAGTCGAACTATTTCAACAGGTTTGAAACTTCCGGTTCTTTGGGTTACAGCAATGCAGATAATTTTGTTACCCCCAGCGAGGTCGTGAATGATCTTGTGAGCCGCACCGGTGCGCGCGGAAGCACGGCCGGAGGTCCGGCTTCGGCCAAGCGGGTTACCGTCGACGGGGATTGGTCGGGGACTTATGCGGTGACAGACAAATTCCGCATCTTGGATATGTTTCGCTACGATAACTGGCGCATTCCCGGATACTGGGGTTTCGATGAGACCAGCATATTCGGACAGATGCAGCCGGGAGTTACAGGTCTGTTGCAGCCGCAGGCTTTGTTTACGGCGGCGAACTTCTATAGCATCTGCCCTGCCCCTTATACCGAGGCGAGTTGTCCTGCTCACACCACAAGCTCAGCCGCGGATGTAACCGACGGCTCAACTTACACGTTTTTGGGGCAGAACATCCGCTCGAATAACTTCGAATTGCAGTACGACTTCACTCCCCACCTGAGCGGGCGGGTTGGCTACGTTTACACCAGCCGGACGATTGCGGACTTCAGCGCGAGCTTTGATTCAGCGGAAGTTTATTTTGCAGGCGGCGCCAAAGCGACTGCGGCGAACGATTTCCTGGCAGCGCGCGGCGCCTGCGCAAAGCCTGCGGCTTGTACTGAAACCGTCGACCCCACTTCGGGTCAGATCATTTCCTTAACCTTTGCCGGGGCGGCGGCAGGGAACGATACCTCACGCAACGTCATCGGGATCAGCGAGAATGCCGCGCTGGTCGGGTTCACCGCCCGGCCCATGAGCGACCTGCGCATCACTGCAGATTTCGAATTTGGTTACAACGATTACGCCTTTACGCGGATCAGCCCCCGCCAGATGCAAAGCTACAAAGTCGACGCACGCTACAATCCGCGCAGCTGGATCAATATTGATGGCGCCATCGACATTCATGAGAATCGGGACAATATTTCAAGCATTAATGATCTGGAGCATGGCCGGCACTACAGCTTCGTTACCACGCTGATGCCGAATTCTATAGTGTTTTTTAATCTTGGGTACACCTATACCGATATCTATTCGCAAGCACAGATTTGTTATTACAACAATTCATCAGGGCCGGTGCCAACCAATGCTTGCCCGGCCAGTCTCGGTTACGCACCGCCGGCGGTTTCGGCATTGGGTTTTTACTCCAGCAAGCAGAATTTTGCCTACGGAAACATTAACTGGAAACCGGCCAAGCGGCTGACGGCTACGGTTGGTTTTTCGGGGAGTTTCGTGAGCGGCAGCACGACGGAGATTAATGCTCTTCAGGTGCCAGGAACTTTGGCTTTCAATTACCTGACGCCTACGCTGGGCATTCGCTACGACGTCTACAGGGGACTGAGCTACCTGACTACCTGGAACTACTATGGATATGACGAAAAGGGACAGGCATCAGATCGTATTCCCGGGCTCGCACCAATTCCAACTGCAGACTTCAACGGCAGCACCGCCACGTTCGCGTTTCGATATGCTTTCTGAAAGAAAAAGAGGCTTGAAATTGTAATGCTAAGATAGCTTCCCAGCATTCAGGGTCGACAGGAAGGAGCTGACACATGAAAAGCATGAATCTCGAACTACTGGCGGTCACAGCCGTTCTCGGACTTTTATTGGCCGTCTCGCCCATGGCAAATGCGCAAACTGCAGCGGCCACTTACAAAGCCAAGTGCGCCATGTGCCATGGCGCCGACGGCAAAGCGGATACCCCCGCCGGAAAAAGCATGGGTGCGCATAGTTTCTCTTCTCCCGAAGTGAAGAAAGAAAGCGACACCGAGCTCGAAGCCATCATTTCTAAAGGCAAGAACAAAATGCCCCCCTATGCTTCGCGGTTAAAGGAAAGTGAAATCAAGGAACTGGCCGCGTACGTCAAGGAGCTTGGCAATAAGTAGTTCTTCTCAGTTAAGAGTGCGATTGTGCGAACAATGCGCGCGATAACGAGCACAGCGGATGAGCTCTGACCAAAGTCAGATCCCGGGAGCGCGCGAACAAAACGCCGGCCTCATCCGCAATCCCATCAGCCTGATTGGGGCGGCCCTGGTGGCGACCAGCGTCGCTACCATGCTCTTCCTGTTTCTCGTCAATGTAATCTCCGTCCCACCCAGTCCGTATGTTGGCGTGCTGCTTTTTATGGTCACGCCGGCGTTCCTGGTCTTCGGAATTGTGCTCATTCTGTTCGGGATGCTGCTTGAGCGGCGCAGACGGCGCAAAGGCAAGCCGGGAACGATACCACGCTTTCCCCGCGTTGACCTCAATATCCCAGCGCAGCGCAACGCGTTTGCGTTTTTTGTAAGTTTTGCGGCCGTGTTCGTGCTGATCAGCGCCGTGGGCAGTTATCGCACGTACGAGTTCACCGACTCAGTCCAATTCTGCGGCCAGACCTGCCACACGGTGATGAGCCCGGAGTACACGACGTATCTGCAATCACCACACGCTCGCGTGGAGTGCGTGCAATGTCACGTTGGTCCTGGCGCAGGGTGGTATGTACGCTCGAAACTTTCCGGTTCGTATCAAGTGTATTCGGCGATTTTTCACAAGTATCCGCGCCCAATCCCAACGCCGGTTGAAAACCTGCGTCCTGCGCAACAGACCTGCGAGCAGTGCCACTGGCCGCGAAAGTTCTACGGCGCGCAGCTCAAAGTTTTTTATCACTACGGAAGCGACGAAAAGAATACGCCGCGGCAGATTCGCATGCTGATCAACACCGGCGGCGCCGAGCCGAGTTCCGGCGTTCCTTCCGGCATTCACTGGCACATGAATATCGGGAACCGAATCACCTACATCGCCACCGATGCGCAGCGGCAGGTGATCCCGTGGGTGCAGGCCGACGACAGACACGGGAAGATCACGGTTTATATGGCGAAGGACTCGACGTTAACGCCAGCCCAGGTCGAGAAATCGGACAAGCGTCTGATGGACTGCATTGATTGCCATGACCGTCCGAGCCATATTTTTACCCCGCCCGACCGCTCAGTGGATGATTCGTTATTCGCCGGCAGAATCGACGGGACGCTTCCTTTTATTAAGCAGCAAGGCGTGCAAGCGCTGACCAAGACCTAC
>Ga0335077_10009985_pt1 | contig 11795 bp, 8 predicted proteins | sample Lox_Sample_31_FD_207151 | JGI IMG/M metagenome (GOLD analysis project Ga0335077, IMG submission 207151) | Soil microbial communities from Loxahatchee National Wildlife Refuge, Florida, United States - Lox_Sample_3.1 | ecosystem: Environmental > Terrestrial > Soil > Wetlands | place: USA: Florida...
CACGCCAAGGATGATCGCGACCTTCAGCAGCGTGAAGGTGAGCTGGAAATCTCCGGCTTTCTTGATGCCCAGATAGTTCAGCAGTGAAATCAGCACGGTTGCGCCGATCGCTGCGAGCTGTCCGTAGGTGACGGGCAGCGATGGCGAAAGTGGGCTCGCGGAGAGAAAGGAAAGAGCGGGGAACGTCCCGAGAATGCGCACAATTCCGGTGGTGATGGTGGCGATGGATGCCGGTTTGGCAATGGCAAACCAAGTCCAGGCGTAGAGGAAGCCGGCGAGGGGGCCATAAGCGTCGCGCACGTACACATATTCGCCGCCGGCTTGCGGTTTCATCGCCCCCAGTTCGGCATAGGTGAGCGCGCCGAAAAAAGAGAGCAGGCCCCCGGCGATCCAGGCCAGGTAAACCAATCTGGCGGAACCCACCGCTTGCGTCATTTCCGCAGGAACAAGAAAAATCCCGCTGCCGATGACCGTGCCCACGACGACGGCAGTGGCGTGGCTGGCGCGGAGATCGCGGGACAGCTCCGGAGCGGCGGGATTGGACATAGATAGATTTGATGTGATCTTTGATCGCCGCGCAAGGCGTCGCTTATACTTGGAAACAGGCCCGCTTACGTGCCCAAGTTTACAGAGTCGGGTTTGCGTCCGAGAGCCCTTTTCCGCGGGGCGGTTAGCTCAGCTGGTTAGAGCGCCTGCCTTACAAGCAGGAGGTCGCAGGTTCGAGTCCTGCACTGCCCACCATTTACAAAACAGCGACGAACCTCCTCCAGGGGTTCGCTGTCGTTTTGTGGCTTGGATGCCGTCGCCTTCTCCGCGATGTCTGCCACTCGGCAAGCGCAGCGCACAGCATCGTCGCGAGCAAGAAGGCTAAGAGAGTCCCGTCGTGCCCACGAATGCGGGCCTCAGCAGGGTGGCAGGCAGATTTGCGGAGTACTGCTACTTGGTCACAAGCCACGGCCGGCTCCAGATCCGGTAAACGTGGTTATACGAATTCTCCACCATGAAGCCGAAAGCCAGGTCTTCCTTTGCCCAGTCTCCGTCTCCGCCCATTACGCCGCGCAGCTCCGAGCGTGAGAATGTTTCCTGCTGGTCTGCGATGAAGGCCCACAAAGCGTCTTCCACCACCAGGTTCTGCTTCAAGAAGGTGTCTTGTTCGTCGCTAACTTCGGCTCCAAAAATGGAGGTAAGAGTTGATCTGCCAATGATGCGAAGCTGCTGCAGATATCGCTCGGTTTTCGGATCCGCCGATTCCGCCCAGAACGCAGCATATTCCTGCAGCGCCCCGGATACGTCGAGAAGTTGCAGCAGCGAGTCGAATTGTTCCCGCCGCGGGTTCCCGTCGAAGTAAACCACGGCGCCGCATGCGTCGTTCACGGGCGCATTCAGGAAGGGATGAATGGAAGGCTGGCCGAACCCATAGCAGTTGGCACGGCTTGGAAGGTCTCCGAGGCTATCCCAGGGCCTCATCACGGCTGGCGCAGCGAGCCCGAGCCCAGGCGGCACGAAGTGCGCCAGGTCCCCGGGCTGGACTTTGAGGGTGCGTCCAGGCCAGATCGCGGGGGCGATGTGGATTCGTTCCGGGAGTTTGGTCATGTGGCCCGGGAGGCAGATTTTACGGCACTACAATACACCGCCCACGGATTTGGAGGATAGAGGCGAAGTTGGGAAGGGGCCCAGTTGGAGTGCGCGAGGAACCGCAGAAAAGTAATAGGCAGGGCCTTAGGGGAAGGGATGAGAGGCCCTGCCGATCGGCGGCGCCTTTGCCGGGGTGCCGCCGGGTCAGCCGTTCCCCTCACATACCCTCGGATGAAGGGAACCGGCCGACTCTTCGCCTCAGTCCCGAAAAGCTTAAGCTGCGCGACATGGAATGTGGGTAAGTTATCAGTTAGGTGGATGTAAACAGTATGTAAGGCGACGACCGTTCGCACGGGGACGACCGCCCCGGCCGTCGGAGGAAGGCGAATCGAGAGGGATTTCTCTTAGGGGGCGAATTTGTACCCCAGACCGAGCACGGTAGTGAGCAACGTCGGTTTCTTGGGGTCTGCCTCCAGTTTCTGACGCAAACTGGCGACGTGAACATCTACGGTGCGGGTAAATGCATCCGCGTTGTATCCCCAGACTTCTTTGAGCAGGACCTCGCGCGAGAGCGTTTGTCCGGGGTGCTCGATGAAATAGCGTAGAAGCTGGAACTCGCGCGCGCTCAGCGGGACGGGCTTGCCATTCCGTGTGACGGTTGTACCTCGCAAATCGATTCGCAGATTGCCGAACTGGTGGAGTCCAACCGTCTCCGCTGGGCGGATCGGAGCGCGCCGCAGCAACGCTTCAATCCGAGCCATAAGTTCGGCCATTTCGAACGGCTTGGTGAGGTAGTCATCCGCGCCGATCTTCAATCCCAGCACTTTGTCCACAGTCTCGCCGCGGGCCGTGAGCATGACAATGGGCATGACACGACCGGCTTTGCGGATGTCACGGCAGACTTCGAAGCCCTTTTTCTTGGGCAGCATGACATCCAGAATGATGAGATCGAATTCGCCGTGCACACCCTTCTGCAAGCCCTCTTCTCCATCGGCGGCGCACTCGACTGCATAGTCTTCGCTGTGCAGGCGGTCGGTTAGCGTAATCCGCAGGGCCTCTTCGTCTTCCACCACCAGGATGCGTTCGTTCATGGAAGGTTCAGCTCAGTTTGTGGCCGGCGCTAATCTCGATCGGTGCATTCTCGCCCCGCGGCTGAGTTGCAGCGGGCAGGTGGACGCTGAAGGCAGAGCCCTTGCCCACCTCGCTCTGTACCGTTATTCGTCCACCCATCGATTCGGCGAAACTTCGGGCGAGAGCCAGTCCCAGGCCGGTGCCGTGGACCTGCGATCCCGCCACCGCCGGACTGCGGTAAAACGGCTCGAAAATCTGCTTCATCTCCTCGCTGCTGATTCCAATGCCATGGTCTTCCACGGTGATGGTAACTTCGCCGCCAGCCTGACCCGCTCGAATCCCCATCCACTTGCTTTCGCCGGAATACTTGATCGCGTTGGTGATCAGATTCTGCAGGCATTGCGAGAACGCCTCTGGATCCGCCACCAATGCCGGGAGGTTTGGGTCGATGCGCAGGTCGACGGTTATTCCGGAGGCTTGCACGGTGCTGGTTGTGTTCTCCAGCACATCTTCGATGGCGTCCCGCACTTGCAGCGTCCGCAGGTTGGAGGCCGGGGTTTTGTTCCTCTGCACGCTCGCGAAGCTCAGCACCTGCTCGACCAGATTCTTCAACTGAGTCGCCTGGTTCTTGATGATGCCGCCGTAACGGACCAGTTGCTCCTTGTTGTCCACTACGCCATCCGCGATATTCTCGGCCGCGGAGAGAATCCCTGCTAAAGGCGTGCGCAGCTCGTGCGAAACCCCGGCGACGAAATCCATTTGCAGCGTGGCCAGGCGGCGGGCGCGCTGGCTGGTGAACAGAATGAGCCCCATGGTAGCGGCAAGAATCAGGAGCACTCCGAAGCTGGTGGCAAGATTGCGGCGACGCAACTCCTCGGCCGCCGCTTCCACTGATCCCTTTCGGCTCCTCACGACTACTCGCCAATCGCGCGCGCCGGGATGGGAATGCAAGGGATCGAAGCGCATGGCCCCGAACATATCTGAAAACGGGTTGCGCGAGGGGCTCCATGGCCCCCCGGCACCCGGAGCCGGCATGAATCGGAAAAAATCGCTACCTGCCTGGTGCTCCACTCGCGAGGCGGGAGGGCCAAAAAGGTTCAGCGAGCCATCGCCTCTTTCGGCCGCGTCACTGCCGAATCCCGGGAGGGAAGAGTAGAGCACTTGTGGCTGCTCGAGGCTGCCTCCGACTACCGCCACCTCGTAGTCCGATGACTTCGGCTCACCGAAGTAGCGCTCCACCAGGTCGGGAAAGACCCGGTCGCGCAAAACTCCGGAGTCGAGTTCCACGATCAGCCAACTGGAGGCCAATCCGTTCTCGTGAGGCGTGGGGCCGCGCGTTGCCGGAACGATCAGCGCAGGGACGCTTTGGTCGATAGCAGCCGGAGGCGGGAACTCCACGCGCCCCGCGGAGGGCGGGCGGTCCTCACCTTGCGGACGAGGCGTTATTCTGCGTTGCCGGGGGGCGGGCTCGCGCATGAAATCGGATGAGAGGAAGCGATGCAGTTCAGCCAGGTTCTCCGGCCATGGGTTGGTTTCGAATCGCGCCCCCGCGGGGGAAAGACGAAGCAGCGAGTTGTGACTGGACACGTCCCACAGGTAAACGCTCGCCACCAAACCGGGATGGGAAGCAGTTTGCTGCCACCGCTGCAGTTTCTCCGAAAGGCCCTTCGCTTCGGCCGAGGAGCTGGCTGCGTCAGACTGCATGTCGAGGCACATGGCCGCCAACTCGCGGGCGAAGTCCTGCCGCAGATTCATGAGCGACATCTGCAGGTTGGCCTGCATCCGATTCCGTGCCGCTTCGCTGACTTCGCGGCTCCAGCGGTATTGCATTACCGCCAGGATGATAAGCACACAGGCCATCGTGATAGGAAGGCCCCATGTGAGGATCTTTTCTTTGGACGGAGAAATCATTTTGAGCCAGACGAAATCAGCGGCGCGAAAGCCCCGGGGAGCGCCTTCACTCATGTGTGCCCGATGTCAATTATAGTTGGCGGGCTCGGAAGTGACTCCCGGCAACGGTCGAGTCTAATCCCATCCCCCGAAGGTATCTCTGGCGACACGGTGGGCGTGTAAATTCCGCGTAAAAGTTCTTTCGCGCTCCTGCACGCGCGAGGACGCGCGTGCTTACACGGGCAACCGGTTCTAGCGAGGTTGAGGTGTGGCAGGCAGCAGTTCTCCTTTTCGCAGGAATAACGTCCTGCCGGCGCAGCTCGCAGCTTGTGCGTCGTGAGTCACCATTACGACGGTCTTGCCGAATTCCCGGTTGAGTCGTGCGAGAAGTGTCAGAACCTCTTCTGCCGAGGCCGCATCCAGGCTTCCGGTGGGTTCGTCGGCGAGAATCAGGTCGGGATCGGTCACAATCGCGCGGGCAATGGCCACGCGCTGCTCCTGTCCGCCTGACATCTGGTGCGGAAAGTGGTGCATGCGGTCTCCCAGGCCAACCAGCTTCAGTGCGGTCTCAGCATGTTGCAGGCGGTCCGATTTGCTCAGACGGGTCAACTTGAGCGGCAGTTCGACGTTCCCGAGCGCACTGAGTACCGGAATGAGGTTGAACGATTGAAACACAAATCCGACGTGAATATGGCGCCAGCTGGCAATCTCGCGGGCGCCGAGAATGCTCAAGTCATGTCCCAGTACGCGAATTTCGCCCCGGGTAGGCGGTTCCATGGCGGCGATGAGGTGCAACAGGGTGGACTTGCCTGAGCCGGATGGGCCCATCAGAGCGACAAATTCTCCCCGCCGGATAGTCAGGCTCACATCCTTCAAGGCCAAAACGCGGAATTCGTCGCGGACGTGCTCCTTCGTGAGGGCGCGCGTTGTGATCACGGCATCGTTCGTTGCGGATGCCTCGTGGGCTGGGCTGGGCAAGTACATAGCTTCGGAATCCATATGTCCGTTCTCCATCTCAGTTCGCCCTGAGTGCGCTGAGAATTTCTTTGCGGGCGGCCATTCGGGCGGGGAACAATCCTCCGGCTGCGCCCATCAAGAGCGCGAACGCCATTCCTCCCACCATCGCGGCGGGGCTCACGTGGAAGTTGAATGCGGTCTCACTCATGGTGGTGAAGTTTCCGATCGCGGTGTTGACGCCGTTCAGCGGCTGCACCAGCAGGCATCCCAGCAAGCCGCCCATCCCTGCCAGGAGCAGAGACTCGATGAGAAAACTTAGCAGGATGCTGCCGCGGGTGAAACCCAGAACCCGCAACGTGCCGATCTCGCTGGCGCGGCGGACAACGGCCGCGTACATGGTGTTCATGGCGGCAAAGCTGCTTCCGACAGACATGATGAGAGCGACCAGAATGCCCAGCTGCTGCAAGGGCGCGCCCGACGCGGTTTGCCGGGCATAGTAGTCTTTCTCGGACTGGGCATACGCGGTGAAGCGCTGATCGTCGTTGAGCGACTCGATCAACCCTGGCATCGAAGGCTCCGATGCGGCTCGGGCCAGGATGGAGTTGTACTGGTCGCGACGATTGAAGTTGCCTGCAACCTGATTCAGATCTGCGAAGACCTCGGTGTCTACGGCCGAGTGTCCGGCGTCCATGACACCGACCACATCCCAGTCGGCTTTGCCGATGCGCAAGTGCTCCCCGACGCGCGCCCCCGGGCAGCGCCGGGAGACCGATGTTCCTACCACCAACTCGCGGTGACCGGACTGAAACCAGCGCCCTTCCCGCAGCTTCAAATCCCTGAGCTCAATTCCAACCGGCAACAGACCGCGCAGAGTAACGCTCTGCCCGGTCTGGCTGCCGGGTTTGGGCAAGGTAATCACAGTGACGATTTCGAGAGAGAGCATCGGATGATCGCCGCCCGGCGATGGAGCAATGCCTGCGGTGTAGAGCATCTCGCGGTAGGTCTCCTCAGGCAGCACGCTACTGAGTTCTGAACTCGAACCCTTTCGCAGAACCAGCACATTGAGCGGATGGCCGGTGGACTGTAAGGCGGTGCGGAGCCCGTTGACCAACGCCATAGCAGCCAGCAACACCGCTACTGTGAGCCCGATACCCAGGGCGGTAAGAACAGTTGTGGTTCGCCGTACCGAGAGATTGCGCAGGTTGTAAGTGAGTGGTATTGCCATCGGCAATCTCCTCTATCCGACGTGTCCCAAGCTTTGAAGAATTGACAGGCGGGAAGCGGAGCGAGCAGGAATGTATGAGCTGATCACTCCGATGACGGCGGCCACCAACAGAACGAAAGCCGCCACGCCCGGCGTCAATCCCAGGTTCAGCGCACCCAAGGACGGCATGGTCATGTTTACGACGAACGATAGAACCGCTCCCAGCAGGAGGCCAGCGAAGCCGCCCGCAATGGCCATCACCATCGATTCTCCCAGGAAGATGGCGAGGATCGTTTCCGGCGTGAAACCGAGAGTCTTGAAAATGCCGACTTCACGCACACGTTCGCGGACGGACATCGAGACTGTATTGCCCGAGACCAGCAGGATTGTGAAGGTGAGAGCTGCCGAGATCGACAGCACAAACAATTTCAGGTTGCCCAGGAACGAAACGAAGCTGAGTTGCCAGGCACGTTCCGATTCGGTCTTCGTCGGCGCGGGAGAGTCTTCGAACTGCTTGTCAATGGCGGCGGCGACGGGTTCGGCGTCATCCGGGTGGTCGACCTGTGTGAAGAAAACTCCCACCTGGTCCGCACGGCTGCTCTGGCCGCTCGTCATCAAGAGCTGCCGTAGATACTCATAGTTGAAATACAGATTCTCGTTGTCTTCGGGGGCGCTGTAGATGCCCGCGATGATCAGGTCGAGGTTCACGGGAAAGATGTCGCCGGTAATGGCGATATGATCCCCCGGCCTCAACGCGAGCCTGTCTGCCACTGCTTTACCCACGATGCAAGAATTCCTTATGTGTACGAAGGCCTGCTTCTCATCGTCGGGCATCGCAATTTCGACCTTGATGTTGAAAAACCGGTCGGGCTCGACAGCGAAGCGGGCGAATATGTTGCGCGGGTCGCGGTTGTCCTTGTAGGTGCCTCCAAAGAATTGCCAGATCATGGAGTCATGCACACCGGGGACGCTCCTGATCCGGGCAAGGAAGGAAACCGGCATGGGCTGGGTGATCGATATGCGGTGGTGGGTGATGAGGCGAAGCGCCTGGGCGGGAGTAGCGTCGGGCTGAAGGAATAGCGCCCGGTACATCGCTCCCAGGACGGTGAGCAGACATAGCGACACGGCAATGCTGGCCACTGTGAGCGCGGTTCGGCGGCGGTTGCGGAGAAGATTGGCGACGATCAGGGATGTGAAGCGAAACGATGTTAAGTCGAACGATGTTAAGTCAACCATGGAGCCTCTCTTTGCCCGCCTGCGTTGCGCTGGTGCTACCGTCCCCTAAGTGACGGGACAGGACAATGAAGGGCCCCTGAAAGGAGGCTTACATTTAGCTCACAAGGCAAGTCGCTGAAAATACATTGCATGGCTCCTTGTCTGCGATGGCTGGCGACGGCCACGTTCTGGTATCTCTTGGTGAGACTGAACGGCTTGAAGCCGAGCCCTACCCAACCCCGCTTCGAGGAAGCTTGTAGTATTTGGATGGATGGTCATGCCCGCAGCCAACACTCGGCCCGAGTTGGTACGTTTTGGAGCTTTTGAGGCTGATCTGCGCACGCAGGAACTGCGCAAGCACGGAATCCGGTTGCGCCTGCCGAACCAGTCGTTTCTCGTGCTGGCCATGTTGCTGGAGCGACCAGGCCAGCTGGTCACGCGGGAGGAATTACGGGAGCGCCTATGGACGTCGGACACGTTCGTGGAATACGACCAGGGGCTGAATGCCGCTGTAAACCGGCTGCGCGACGCCCTGGGCGACTCCGCTGAGAAACCGCGATTCATCGAGACGCTGCCCCGGCGGGGATACCGGTTCATCGCACAGGTCGAGCCTGCCGTGGGCCAGACAAGCAGTCCGAACGAGACGAGCGACGTAGTCTCAGTTCGCCAGCCATTGGTGAGTCCCCCGGAGACTGCTCCACAACCACAGCCGGACGTCGGGTCTCATCCTTTCCGTCCGTGGAAGTCACGCGCTGTGGGAATTCTTGTTTTCATTGTGCTGCTTGTGGTGCTGGTTGGCATCCTGCTTCTCCGAATAAATCGAGCCAATCGGCCTGATCGCTACGCGGCGAGGATTGTCCCGTTCACGAGCTTCCCCGGCCAGGAAGTGGCCCCCACTTTTTCGCCGGACGGAAGCCAGATCGCTTTTGGGTGGAAGCCTGATGACCAGGCAGGCAGGGCGGCCGATTCCAATGCGGACGCGGGATTCGACCTTTTTATAAAGACCATTGGGTCCGAGCGCGTCCTCCGCCTCACCAACCATCCGGCAAAGTGGATCAGCCCGGCGTGGTCGCCGGACGGGACTCAGATTGCCTTCGCCAGGTGGGCAGAGAACGAGAGCGGCATCTTCGTCGTGCCTGCGCTGGGAGGCGCGGAGCGCAAGCTGGCGGACGCGGCCTTTTGGTACCAGCCACTGATGCAGATCAGTTGGTCGCCCGACGGCAAACGGCTTGCTTACTGGTCATCCGACGACCGCGGTTCTCATGTCTATCTGCTGCCGTTGGATACATTGCAGCCGCACGTGCTCGCCCCCGCCCCGCAGTGCTGGGATACTGCCTCGCCCGCTTTCTCTCCCGATGGAACCAAGCTGGCGCTGGAATGCACTTCGAGCATAGCGGTATATGCCATTTACACGATCCCGAGGGATGGAGGATCACCGCGGCTTCTGGCTTCCATTCTCGGCTATCCGGGAGGGTTGGCGTGGTCAAGCGACGGGAAGCGCGTCATTTTTTCCAACGATGCCGGAGACGGCGGGGGGTTATGGCAACTGGACATGGAGGGGAATCTGGCGCGGCTGCCATTTGGAGAGGAAGCGTCAGAGCCCGCGGTTGCCGCGCACGGTGGGCGTCTTGCCTATACGCGCGGGACAGAAACAGTCGACATCTGGCGGGTGGATCTGGCTGCAATGCATCCCGAGGCTACCGCCACCAAACTGATCTATTCGACCCGGGTGCAAAGGGTCCCACAGTACTCTCCGGACGGCAGCAAAATCGTCTTCGAATCCAACCGCTCCGGAACGCACGAAATCTGGTTGGCCGACGCGGACGGCGGCAACCCGGTACAGCTGACCTCATTCAATGGCCCGCAGACTGGCGGGCCTGGCTGGTGCTCGGATGGACAGCGGATCGCCTTCGATTCACGCGCTTCGGGAGTTTCCGCCATTTATGTGGAGGACATTCGGGAAAGACTCCCACGGCAGGTGCAGACCAACGTGAAGAACCTTGCGATTCCTGCGTGGTCGCAGGATTGCCGCTGGCTGTACGCGAGCGATGGGCACGATGCGCTGTACCGCGTCCCATCCCAGGGTGGGGAGGCGACGCGCGCTACCGGCCGACCTTCCTATGCCAGCTTCGTACAGGGCGACCGGGTATTTCTTAACGTGAAGGAGTCGCGCGGTTTCGCGCTCTGGTCCAGGCGCGGAGACGACGGCCAGGAGGCTCCCTTGGAGGGGATGCCGAAACTGCCGTATACCGAGAGTTGGACAGCGAGCCGGGACGGCATCTACTACACGGATTCGCGGGCAAAGTCGACGAGTGTTCGCTTCTATGATTTTGCCCACAAGGGCACAAAACTGGTGCTCAAGCTTCCACGCCGGCCAGTGGGAGCGATTGCAGTTTCTCCCGACGGCCGCTGGTTGCTGTACACCATGACCGACGATGCACAGAGCGATCTGATGTTGGCAGAGGGTTTTCGCTGAGAGGGGGATGAGTTGTTCCGCAGGACAACTTGCGCGCAAACGTCAAGGGCAAGTGCCAATCAGGCTGCAAAGCGTGATCTGCTCAGCGGAAGCGGGCGGTGTCCCGAACCTGGCGGGCAACAGACTCGAGAAAATCGTCCAGTGACTGGTTGGGCTCGCGCTGCAGGCCGGTCTTGGCAGTAATGCGAGTGGCGATCTGGAAGGCGGTTCTATCACGGACGGCAACGTCCAGTTCATGCCTGCGCTGCAGGAACGATTCGATCAGGAGAAGTTCCTCTGGAGCGATCTGTGTTAACTGGGGATTTGTGGTTATCCCGCCCGAAGCCGAATCCGGCGGGACTTGTCCGGAAGGGAACCGTTCCTGCACAGCCGACGCTTGGGCGAACTCGAGTCGTGCTTCCTGAACCGGCCGGTCGTGCACTACTACCGTGCCGGCTACGTAATCTCCCAAGCGGCGATGCTGGCGGCTGATCATCATGCAGATGATTCCTACGCCATACATTCCGGGCAGACCGTCAATGGCGCGCAGGAGGTTGCGGCCGATGGCTTCGTAGGCGTTGATGGGCCGGCCGGAGTCTTTAATGACTCGAATCTTTGCCACACGTTTGCCGGGAGTTTGCCCCTTCCAGATAATTTCGAAGAAGGTGAAGTAACCCCAGTAAATGCAGAACATGAAGACGACCAGGATCGCGGGAATCCAGGCTGCGGGAATCCAGCTGAGGTAGCCGGCGATCCCGCGTGCTGCGCCCGTCGCAGCCAGCCCGGCGCCAACAACAGTGAAAAGGAATACCGCTATCATGTAGAGGACGAATTGCAGTAGAGTGTCCACGGCCAGGCCGAGAAACCGGCTGCCGATCCCCGCGAGGGGCAACTCCAGGGTGATCTGCTCGGGAGTATCAATCTGTAACTGATCGGAAAACTGCACGCGTGATCTCCACTCGCTGGCTGGAAAAGCGTAAGCCATACTGGAAGAGGCTGGAAGAACTGCTCGACCGCACGGCCAGTAAGGGATTCAAGTCCCTCACCCGCTCGGAGCTGCGCGAGTTAAGCCTTCTGTACCGCCAGATTGCCGCAGACCTGGCGGCAGTGCGCGAAGACCGAGGTTCGGCCCGTTTTGCCCAGTATCTCAACCAACTGCTGGCGCGCGCTCACAATACCATTTACGCGGCCCGCAAGGCGAGTCCCTGGGTCGTCGTGGATTACTTTCGGCATGCCTATCCTGAGGTGTTCCGGCAGAACGTTAACTACTGTCTGGTGGCGTTCCTGATTTTCATAGTTTCGGCGGCGGTGGGAATGGCTCTGACCTACTGCGATCCGGACTTTAAGGTGAAGATCCTGGGCCCACGCATGGTGGAAACCATCGAGCGGCGCGAGATGTGGACGCACTCCATTGTGGGCATCAAGCCA
>Ga0335077_10009986_pt1 | contig 11795 bp, 10 predicted proteins | sample Lox_Sample_31_FD_207151 | JGI IMG/M metagenome (GOLD analysis project Ga0335077, IMG submission 207151) | Soil microbial communities from Loxahatchee National Wildlife Refuge, Florida, United States - Lox_Sample_3.1 | ecosystem: Environmental > Terrestrial > Soil > Wetlands | place: USA...
GCTCGATGCGGTGCAATCCATGACGGTGATTGGTGGCGCTCCGCCCGCCGAGTATGGCGACAAGACCAGCGTCGTTATCGACCTGACTACCCGTTCCGGGCTTGGCGTAACCACTCCTCATGCGGACATTACCAGCTCGTACGGCACTTTTGGTACAGCCAACTTTGACGGTGATTTTTCTTATGGTGGCAAGAACTGGGGTAACTTCATCGCCCTAAGCGGCCTGAACACCGGGCGCTTCCTTGACGGGCCGGAATTCGTGGTGCTGCATGACCACGGCAATGAAGAGAATGTTTTCGATCGGGTGGACTATCAGATTTCGACTGCGGACGCCTTTCACCTGAACTTCCAATTTACCCGTTCGTGGTTCCAGACGCCGAATCCGTTCGACCAGGAATATCACGACATAAACGGCACCCTCGCCTTGAATCCTTTGACCGGGGTCCCGTTAGGCCCGACCGATCAGCGCTCGAAGATTTTGACCTTCAACGTTGCTCCCACCTGGACGCACACCATCAATCCTAATTCCGTGTTCAGTCTCACCGGATTCGTGCGGCGCGACGCGTACAACTATTACCCCAGCAACGATCCTTTTAATGATCTTGGCGCTCCGAATCTCCAACGGCAAACCGTTGCCCAGCAGCGCACGCTCCTGAATGCCGGCGCCCTGGCTAATGTTACTTACACCAAGGGCATTCACAACGTTAAGGCGGGTATTACCTACGAGCAGACATTCCTGGACGAGAGTGATCAGCTCGGGATCGTCGACCCAACCTACAATGCGCCTTGCGTGAACGGCACCGGGGTTCCGGTGAACGGGTTCACCGATCCGGGGCAGTGCGCAGGCGCGGGATACCTGCCTAACACCCCTGCGAATCCCATCGCGACCGGTAGCGCGCTCTACCCCTACTTCAATTCGATTTTGCTGCCTTATGACCTAACCCGCGGAGGAACTCTATTTCCGTCCTACGGCCATACCGACGTCAAGGAACTTGCGATGTACCTAGAGGACACCATCTCGGTGCGCAACTGGAGTTTCAACCTGGGCATACGCGGCGATTTTTACAACGGGCTTACAACCGCGAACCAGGCAGAGCCACGGGTTGGGATTTCTTACAACGTGGCCAAGACCAACACCGTCCTGCGTGTGTCGTATGCGCGCACCCTGGAGACTCCTTTCAATGAGAACCTGATTCTTTCTAGTCTGGGATGCGGCTCGGCCGTCCTCAATCCACTGCTGGCCTGCTCATCGAATTCGTTGACGCGATTAGCTCCCGGTTATCGCAACGAATTTCACGCCGGGCTGCAACAGGCCTTTGGAAAGTATCTCGTCATCGACGGCGAATATATCTGGAAGTACACCCACAACGCTTACGACTTCAGCGTGCTGGGCAATACGCCAATAACGTTTCCCATCGAGTGGGCAAGGTCCAAAATCCCCGGATTCGCGATTCGTGCGAGCGTTCCCAACTACCACGGTTTTTCGGCACTGGTGGTCATGTCCAGCGTGGCTGCCCGGTTCTTTACTCCGCAAGTGGGCGGGGCCGGCGCCGCCCCGCTGGCGCCCATCGGAGTTTTTCGCATCGATCACGACGAGGCGTTCAATCAAACTACGCATCTGCAATATCAGACCCCCTGGAAGCGCATAGCGCCTTGGATTGGTTTCAACTGGCGCTTCGACAGCGGCCTGGTGGCAGGCGCGGTGCCGTGTTTCGGACTCGGACCGGCCAACGATTGTCCACAATCGACTTTCCTGGCTGACGGTACACCGGCAATCACCATGACCGACCCGGCAGGCATACCGCTAACCGCCGATCAAGAATTTCAGGCCGGATTCACCTGTAATGGCCTGCATGCAACCCCCACGATGCCCTTGCCATTCGTTTGTCCGGCTTCGCAATTCGGCTCAACCCTGACTCAGGTACCCTCACCTGGAACGGAGAACGACGATAAGAACCCGCCCCGCATCGCGCACCGCAATCTTTTTGATCTCGCGGTAGGTGACGACAATATCTTCAAGGGAGATAAATACAAATGGAGCGCGCGAGTTACCGTCATCAACCTGGCGAACAATTACGCGCTGTACAACTTTCTGTCCACGTTCAGCGGCACGCACTACGTATCGCCGCGAGCGATTACCGGTCAGATCGGATTCCACTTCTAGGCGGTGGTTGTGGCATAAAGTGAGCGCCTGGAAGCATCGGTGGGTTGCGCCTAAACTGAAGATGCCACTCCAATGAGTGGCACCTTCAAAAGACGGAAGCGACGGCCCGGAGATACTAACTCATTACGATTTGGTCTTGCGTTTACGCTCGGCCCAGCGCTGTTTCATCATGTCAGAGATGCGCTTGCGGGCGGCCGCGCTCATGTGCCTGCGGGGACGCTTGCTCGCAGAAGCAGAAGCGGTGCTGCTAGCGGCCCCGCTTCCTGCCGGTCTGCCGCGGCGGCGCGGCCCAGGGCCCTCCAAAGCTGCTATGGCTGAGTTGAGACGGTCGCGCTCTCGTTTGAGGTCCGCGAGTATGTTTTGAATATCCATGCTTCTCCCTTTCGAATTGAGATAACCCCACAATGCTAGATACCACCAATAATACCCATAATTCGCCAACAAGCATACCACTTATGTTGTCGGCATGCTGATGGTTACTAAGTAGCACCTTTGCTTATGCGCGGGATAGACCTAACATGGGATGCATTCTTGCCTTAAAGGGTCGCAATACGGCCGAGGTTTGCTGGATGGGTCGGGAAGAAAAAGGAGGAGTTCCTGGTGTCTGAAAAGAGCTATCACATGACCCCGCAGCAGTTCCGCCAATATGGACACTCGGTGGTGGAGTGGGTCGCAGACTATTACCAACGAGTGGAAAACCTGCCGGTGCTATCGCAGGTGAAGCCCGGCGACATTCAACGCATGCTGCCTGCAGAAGCGCCGGCCCGCGGCGAAGACTTCAATGCCATGCTGCAAGACCTGGACCGGGTCGTTTTGCCCGGAGTAACCCATTGGCAGTCGCCAAATTTCTTCGCATACTTTCCGGCGAATGCCTCGGGGCCATCCATTCTGGGCGACTTGCTATCGTCCGCTCTGGGCGTGCAGGGCATGCTATGGGCTACAAGCCCAGCCTGCACCGAGCTGGAGACTCGCGTTCTGGACTGGCTGGTGCAGATGTTAGGGCTGCCCAGCAAGTTCCTATCGACGGCAACCGGAGGCGGCGTGATCCAGGATACCGCGTCTAGTTCCTCGTTATGCGCCATGCTGGCCGCCCGCGAGCGAACCACGAAGTACGCCAGCAATCGCCAGGGTTGTCCAGGCGGACTGGTTGCCTACACCTCAAACCAGGCGCACTCGTCGCTGGAGAAGGCAGCCATGGTCTCCGGCATCGGTACGGACAACCTGCGCCTGGTCGAGGTGGATGAGCGCTTCGCAATGCGCGCTGATGCCTTATCCCGGCAGATCGAGGCCGACCGCAAGTGCGGTCTAACCCCGTTTTTTGTCTCGGCCACGGTTGGAACGACTTCCTCGAATGCTCTGGATCCGCTGCCGTTAATTGGCGCGATCTGTGCCGAAAACGATCTTTGGTTTCACATTGACGCGGCCATGTCGGGGACGGCGGCACTTTGCCCCGAGTTCCGCTACATTCAGGAAGGGCTCGAGTTCGCCGATAGCTATACGTTCAATCCTCATAAATGGATGTTCACCAACTTCGATTGCAATTGCTTCTATGTTGCCGATCGCAAGGCGCTCATCGATACCTTAAGCATTCTTCCGGAATACCTGCGCAACCAGGCGACGGAGTCGGGCGCAGTTACCGACTACCGTGATTGGCACATCCCGCTTGGCCGACGCTTTCGTTCGTTGAAGCTATGGTTTGTGATTCGCTACTACGGGATTGAGGGCTTGCAGTACCACGTTCGCCGCCACGTCGAGCTCGCGCAGGAATTTTCGTGCTGGGTGCAGCAGGATGACCGCTTTGAGTTAGCGGCACCGGCTCCGTTGAACCTGGTGTGCTTTCGCCATCGGGGTGGGGACAAGGCGAACGAGGAGCTGATGAGTCGATTGAATGCCAGCGGCGACCTTTTTCTGACCCACACGCGATTGGACGGCAGATTCACGTTACGCTTGTGCATCGGGCAAACGAATACGGAACAGCGTCACGCTGAGGGGGCGTGGCGGAGAATTCAGGAAGAGGCAGGGAAGGTGTAAAGCCTCAGCTTTGCTCCTCCCTCGCGTCCGAGGCTGTTCGCTCGGCCCTTCGCTTTTCGCCCTTCGCCAGAAAAAGTCATAAACCTCCGGCGGAGACCAAAGGGCGATAGCGGTAGACGAGGAGGAATTATCGAATATTGAACACGCTCTTAGTCCAGCCGGCGGCGGATGCGCCCGTACCCACCCATGGCGTAATCCGTTCCAGGCGATGGTTGCCGTGCTTGTGGAACATCCAGCCGACTGCTAGCGCGAGGCCCACCGAGCCAACCTGCCACGCCGCAACGCCGGCGCACGACTGGGTGGGGATCCAATCTTCCCTGCCGCCATCGGAAAGCTCGCGGCAGGTTTTGACGGTATCGAGTACTCGCATTCCACTGTGAGCGTAAAGCGCGAGCAGTTGCTGCCGGTCGAAGAATTTATGCTGCGGCGGCCGGTCGGCTAATGGGGGGTGTGGGGTCTCGCCGCCGGCCGCAACTGGAGCAAAGGCGTCAGTCATCTTGGTTGCGGCCACTTCCTGTGCCGCAAGGGAGAGCGCGAGCAGGCTGCTGGCAACAGCCCATGCCAGGAGTTTTGGCGGGGTCATACATCCTGAACTTAGCAAATGTTGCCAGACGAGGAACTCCGGTAAACACCGCAAGTGCTGCGGATGTTGTACCTAAGCGCAAGCTCAAACTAGAGCCGGCAGGCTCCCCCTTTTAAGCCCGCCGGCCCAGCGTCAGCTACCGGAGGTAACTGAACCCTGACTTGACTAGGGGCAACCAGCTTCATCGGCAGCTCCGTCCGACCAAGTTGGCTTCTGTTTATTACATCGTCGGAAAAGGTACTAAACTTCAACGCAATGCTGGGTTATGATTTGGCGTCGCGCGAGGAGGCCGCTATGGGCGCGAGCGACTTCGAGTTCAGGTACCGCTTCTGGTTCTTCGGTGCGATCTTCTTCTTCGCTTTCGGCAGTTACAATCTGGATCACGTCAATGCCAGCCAGGCGCTAATCGAATGGATTGCGCGCCTGCGTGGCGTCGCTGCGGCAGACTGGCAGTACCACGCAATTTTTGCCATGGCGGCGCTTTTATGTATTGCGAATGCAGCGGTGCGCACTTGGGCGACGGCCTACCTCCATCCCGAAGTCATGGTCGATGGGCGATTACATACCACGCGCCTGGTAGCCGATGGCCCTTATCGCCACGTTCGCAATCCGTTGTATTTCGGAAATGTTTTACTGGCGATCGGGTTTGGCATGATGGCGAGCCGGGCTGGCTTTGTCATCCTGGTAGCGGGCATGATGGTGTACAGCTATCGGCTGATCTTGCGTGAAGAAGCGGGAATTCTGGCCAGCCGGGGCGAGAGTTATCGCGCCTACTGCGCGGCGGTGCCGCGCCTGCTGCCGGCGATGCGCCCCAGGCTGGCATCCTCCGGCGCAAAGCCGAATTGGAGCGACGGCTTCCTTGGCGAGGCGTTTATGTGGGTGCTGGCCTTGTCTGTCCTGGCGTTCGCCGTAGTGCTGAACCGGAAGGTCTTCTTTGTGGTGCTGGGCGCGGCGTATGTGGTGTACGCGGTTTGCTACGCCATGATCCGAAGACGACAGAACCCAATGACGACGGACGGGCGACACTCCGAAGCGGCACGTCCGCCGAAAAGCACTGGTTAGGGTAAGTCCGGGTCCTAATCCGTCTCGTTGCTGTATACCGGCTCCTCAAGCTCGAAGGGGACCTCGAGGCCGCCGCCGGAACCAAAGGCAGCTTCATCGGCCAGCTTCTGCAGGTCCTGTTCGAATTCCCGGCTGCGCCAGCGCACCACCAGAAGCTCTTTGCGATCGCGGCCGTGGCCGTGACAAAGCGGGCAAAGAACCTCATCTTTTTCGGATTGCATTAGGCTCGCTCCAATCGATGGTTCTATTGCAAACCCGAATCGTGCCGGGCGCAGTGAGCCGGGTCACGCGCGAATGTGAGTGGTCTGGTCGAGTCGGCGAGCGGCGCCTCAGCGCCGCGTTCACGACGAGGAAAAATCTTCGGGGTTGTGGTGGTCATTGGAAGTGACGACCACAACCCCTGTTTCATTACGATGCACCCCAAACGCCGGCCTCAAGAGACTGTGTCACAACCGCGAATCAATTTGCGCGGTGGGAAGAACACTCAGAATTGCGGCAGAAACAGCCGCGCAGCGGCGGGATGATGATAGGCGTGGGCGGTAGCCCACGTTACGAGTAGGACAAAACGTGAGCCGCGGCAGCGGCGACACTTGCGACACAGTCTCTCAAGGCCGGCTTACGGAAAGTTGGGTTGCAGATGCCAACCGCCTGCTAATACGAATACCCGTCGGGCTGTGAAACTGCCCCCACCTCAACCTGCGTGTCGATGTATCCGCGACCCGACTCGATGGCCAGCTTGTCGAGTTCCAACAGCTTGGGATTAGTCACCGTCGCTTTGAGTACTGAGATGGCCGATTCTGCCGGCAAGCATTCAGTCTCTTCCAGCAGCGCGCCCAACATCACCACATTCGCCACCTTTGCCGAACCCAGCTTGTCGGCAATGTCCGAGGCCGGCACACAGATGAGGCGCGCCTGGCCCGCGCTGAAACCCTCGGGCGGCTTGGTGCTGTTGTAGAGAATCAGACCGCCGGAAGCAACGCTGGCCGCGAATTTGTGCAGCGACAACTCGTTCATCGCGACCAGCACGTCAGGCTGCGCGATCAGAGGCGTGCCGATGCGATCATGCGACAGGGTCACGTGACAATGCGCGCTCCCACTGCGCATTTCCGGGCCGTAGGACGGCAGCCAGCTCACTTCCAGGTGCTCCCGCAGGCCCATTTCGGCGAGCAACTGCCCCATCAGCAGAACGCCTTGACCGCCAAAGCCGGCAATCTTCACCGTCAGGTCGCGGGTGTGATGATGACGGCGTGGGGCCGCTACGTCGGTTGCGCCCTCGTTCACCTCCAACGCCTCCGCAATCGTCTTGTGCGGGACCTTCGCGTCCTCGGGAAGTTCGGGCTTACGATCGCGATAGACCCCGAGCGGAAAAGCCTTGACCAGCGTCTCGCCGACCCACTTGCGCGCGACCACCGGATCCATCTTGAGAATCGTCGGACAGGGCGACAAGAACTCGACCAGCGAGAAGCCGCCGCCATTCTTCTGGATTTCCAGCGCTTTCTTCACCGCTTTCTTCGCCTTCATGATGTTCTTCATATCGCTGAGGGCGACGCGCTCCAGATAGGTCGGAGTTTCCAGTCCAGCCAGCAGCTCGCAGACGTGGATGGGGAGTCCCTCATTGTGGGAGCGGCGTCCCCACGGCGATGTCGTGCTCTTCTGCCCAACCAGCGTCGTGGGCGCCATCTGTCCGCCGGTCATGCCATAAATCGAGTTGTTGACGAAGAAAACGCAAATGTTCTCGCCGCGGTTGGCGGCATGAATGATCTCGGCCGTGCCGATGGCGGCGAGATCGCCGTCCCCTTGGTAGGAGATGACGATCGACTCGGGATTGGCGCGCTTTAGCGCCGTCGCTGCCGCTGGCGCGCGGCCGTGGGCCACCTGCACATTCCCCACGTCGAAGTAGTAATATGCAAAAACCGAGCAGCCGACCGGACTCACGAAGATGCCTCGGTCCTGGAGTCCCAGTTCAACCAGCGCCTCGGCAATCAGCTTGTGCACCACGCCATGTCCGCAGCCGGGGCAGTAGTGCGTCTGGTGTTGCAGCTCGGCCTTGCGGGTGTATTTGTCGTAAAACGCCGGCGATTTTTCGTGAATAACCTGATAGCCTTCCACGATCTTCTCCTAACTGTCGCAACCTGTTCAAACAGCGTCATCCTGAGCGGAGCGCCCGCCGTGTTCTTCAACTCGCTTGCGAGCCGGGCGGCCGCGGAGTCGAAGGACCGCTATAATTCATGATCCGTCGCTCGGGTGCCGTCCCCAAAAGGGACTCGGGTTTCCTATTGCAGTACCCAGCACTCCACTGCGCTCCGTGCTGCGCTAAGTTCTTCCGCCTTTGGGCTCTCGCGTTCGCCGTACCGCACTGACGCTTGCACGCGAACCAAATGCCCGCAACCAACCCAAGATCGAACCCGACGCCGCGTGAGGCCAACACCGCAGCCAGTCCTACACGTGTGCTGCCATGCGCGCGAAAACCTGGGCAGTAATCTCGTCCGCCATGGGAACGTTGCCGCCCACCCGTCCGTAGTACTCCACGGGAACGCTGCCGTTCAGCGCCAGCTTCACGTCCTCAACCATCATTCCCGTACTCAGCTCTACCGCCAGAACCTGCTTTGTACTCTTCGCCGTTTCGCACAGCTCGCGCGAAGGAAACGGCCACAGCGTAATGGGACGGAACAGCCCGGCTTTCATGCCCTGCGCGCGCAGTTGGTCGACCGCCGTACGCAGCACACGCGAGACGATGCCGAAGCCCACCAGCAGCACGTCAGCATCTTCGGTAAGGTAATTCTCGTGGCGGCTCTCCAGCTCCTGCGCCAGCATGTACTTCGATTCCAGTTTGCGGACGTGCGCTTCCAGCGCATCCGGCTCGAGCACGATGGAGCTGATCATGTTCTTCTTGGTTTCCTTCGTCCCCTTCACCGCCCATTCTTTTTCCGGCGGCACGACATCGCGCATCTTAATTTCGAGGGGCTCCATCATTTGACCGACATAGCCGTCGGTCAAGATGACTGCCGGGTTGCGATACCGGTCCGCCAGTTCGAAAGCGAGTACGGTGAGATCGAACATCTCCTGCACCGAGGCCGGCGCGAGCACGATGTTGCGATAGCAGCCGTGGCCGCCGCCTTTCACCATGGCGAAATAATCGCTTTGTTCGGGAGCGATATTGCCCAGCCCCGGACCGCCGCGCACCACATCAACGATAACGCCCGGCAGCTCGGCGCCCGCCATGTAGGAGATGCCTTCCTGCATCAGGCTGAGCCCGGGCCCCGAAGAGGCGCTCATCACGCGCTGGCCTGCTGAAGCCGCTCCGTACACCATGTTGATGGCCGAGACTTCGCTCTCCGCCTGTAAGAACGTGCCGCCGACTTCGGGCAGCAGCAGCGAGGCGTATTCGGCGATCTCGCTGGCCGGCGTGATCGGGTAACCGTAGTAGGCGCGACAACCTGCCAGTACTGCGCCCTTGACGATGGCGACGTTGCCTTTACAGAGTTGTGGCATGGGCCACCTCCTGTTTCGGTGTCGCCGGCGGAGCGGCCGGCTTGGGCGGCGGCACCAGGCGTTCCACCGTGATCGCTCCCGGCTCGGGGCAGCAGTAGTAGCAAGCGCCACAGCCGGTGCAGTCCTCGCCGGTATATTGCGCCGGATGCACGCCGTACTTGTTCAGCCCGGGAGCCAGCTCAAGACATTCGGGAGGACATGAATCCACGCACAGGCCGCATCCCTTGCATTCTTCCTGATCGATAATCACGTTACCGCGCGGTTGCGATGTCATTGGTTTTCTAACCTCGCACTTCCACTGCATAGCTGTTGCGTTGAAACCAGCGTTGCTGTTCGCAATACTCGGACAATTCGCCGCGGAATTTGGGGTGGGCAATCTCGATCAGCGCCTCCGCTCGCTGGCGGACATTGCGCCCGTGGAGATAAGCAACCCCATACTCCGTCACCACGTAGTGCACGTCGCCGCGGCCGGTGAGCACGCCCGCGCCATGCGCCAGCCGCGGCACAATCCGCGAAACGGTGTCATTTTTGGCAGTCGACGGCAGGGCGATGATCGGCTTGCCGTATTTCGAGCGGGCTGCCCCGCGAATGAAATCGAGCTGCCCGCCGAAGCCGCTGTAGAACTGCGGCCCGATGGACTCGGCACAGACCTGCCCGGTGAGATCGACCTCGATGGCGGAGTTGATGGCCACCATGCGATCGTTCATCGCAATGCGGAACGGGTCATTGGTATAGGCCGAAGGATGGAACTCGAAGATGGGGTTCTCATCGATGAAGTCGAAAAGCTGCCGCGTGCCGAGCACGAAGCCCAGGATGATCTTGCGCGGCTTCATGTTCTTGCGGCGCCCGTTGATGACCCCGGCTTCGATCAGGGGGATCACATTGTCGGCTATCATCTCCGTGTGCACGCCCAGGTCTTTGCGGTCCATCAGGTTGGGCAGGATGGCGTCAGGAATCGCTCCGATCCCACATTGTAAGACTGAGCCATCTTCGATGAGCGTAGCTACGCGCGCCCCAATCTGCCGGAACACTTCGTTACTGGGGTGGGGCTTCGATTCGCAGAGCGGACGCGACAATTCGACGATAGTATCGAGCTCACTGACATGGATAAAGCTATCTCCATAGGTGCGTGGCATCTGCGCATTGACCTGCGCCACCACATGGTGAGCGTACTTCGCCGCCGTGAGCGTGCAGTCCACGCCCACTCCGAAGCTGCAATAGCCGTGCGGATCGGGCGGTGAGACTTGGATCAGGGCAACGTCAATCGGCATCTCGCCGCTCTCGAAGAGCGCTTCCACCTCGCTCAGGAAGATGGGCGTGTAATCGGCGCGGCCATCATTCACGGCCTCGCGTACATTGCCGCCGACAAACAACGCGTTGTGCCGGAAGTGCTCGGCCATGTCGGGGGCACAATACGGTGAAGTGCCGGAGGTCAGCAGGTGCATCAGTTCAACGTTCTTGACGTAAGGAGCGCGCACCATCAGCGCTTCCACCAGTGCTTCAGGTTCGGCGCAGCCGGGGTGAATGTATACCCGCATACCCGACTCCACACAGCCCATGGCCTCACTGGCGGCTACCAATCGATTGCGGTAATCATCGATCCAGGACATGAACCCTCTTAACCTTCTAAACCGCGCCACACGCCGCGATGCGGAACCCCGCCGCTCAAGCGGAGACGACTTCTGATTTCACCGAATAGCCGGCCGTCGCGCGCTCATGTCCGAGTGCGGCGTAGTAAATGGCCAGATGGAAAAATTTGTCCAGCATCTCCAACAATTCGAGCTCACCGAAAATTTCCGCCGGCCGCTCCAGTTGGGCGTGCTTCTGCAGGTAATCCCACAGGTTCTCGCGGACCAGGCAGATCATCCAGACCACCTGGCTGACGGGCACGCCTTGCGCCGCACGCCGCGCTCCGACTTCGAGATAGCGCGCTTCGATATCGGCTTCCGTCTTGCCCAGCAGCCATTCGCCGAGATGGTGGTAGACCTCGTACACCTTCTCGGCGAGCTCGCTGGCCGGCACGTTGGCGTAGGCGGAGCATCTATCGCATTGACGGTAACGGACTTGCAGGCTGCGAGCCAGTCCATCGGAGTGATTTTCGATTAGTTTGACCAGGCGATATGCGTGCAACATGCGGCCACCTCTCCACCTCGGCCGCGGCTGCATAAGGCAAGGTGCACCAACGGCTTCGGCCCTCACACTCTTACTCTCAAGTCTCGCTTACGGTGGAGGAATGGGCCGTGATTCGAATCACCCGCAAAGGTGACTTAGGTCACGAGAAGCCACTATTCGCCATCCGCTTTTCTGGATCTTCTCTTCGCCACCCGCGATTCGACATCGCGGCTAGCGGCAGGCTGTGCACTTTGGACCAAAGCAGTTATCTCCCTGTCGTCCAGAACGGCCGGCCTAAGCTTCACAAACCAAGCGAATGGCGAAGAGCGAAAACCGGCCTTCATGACATTT
>Ga0335077_10009989_pt1 | contig 11794 bp, 13 predicted proteins | sample Lox_Sample_31_FD_207151 | JGI IMG/M metagenome (GOLD analysis project Ga0335077, IMG submission 207151) | Soil microbial communities from Loxahatchee National Wildlife Refuge, Florida, United States - Lox_Sample_3.1 | ecosystem: Environmental > Terrestrial > Soil > Wetlands | place: USA...
CACGCGGGCCGGCGCCTCGAAGTAATCGTAATCACCGCGCTTGGGAGGAAAGAAGAGGTTCTCGGGAACCGGATCGAGACAGGCGGGGTTTCGGAGCATAGTTCATACTAGTCAGGTTGAAGGCAATGCGCCACTCCGTGAAACCGGCTGCGGCGGGCGCTGAGGAAGCAGACGATCATGAATGGCACGAGTCCATCCGATAACGAGCAGGCGGCGCTTTGGAACGGCCTCGCCGGGCGAGCCTGGGTCGAAACGCAGGATTTACTCGACCAGGTATTCAAACCTTTCGAAGAGTTGCTGGTGGATGCAGTTCGGTCCCGCTCCAGTGACCACGTGCTGGACGTCGGGTGCGGTCCGGGAAGCGTAACGCTGGCGGTCGCCAGGCTGCTCGGCGCGGAGGGTTGCCCGGCCGGTGTCGACATTTCGGCCCCGATGATCGCCGCCGCGCGGGCCCGTGCCGAGCGGGAGAGCCTCTCCGCAAGCTTCATCTGTGCGGACGCGCAGATCCACCCGTTCGAGCCTGGCACCTTCGACACGATCATTTCGCGCTTCGGCGTGATGTTCTTCGATGATGCCCGGCGGGCATTTGCGAACCTGCGGCGTGCCGCGAGAGACCAGGCCGATTTGCGGTTCATCGCCTGGCGCCGTGCGGCGGAAAATCCGTTCATGACCACCGCCGAACGCGCCGCGGCGCCGCTCCTTCCGAACCTTCCCGCCCGGCGGCGGGACGCGCCCGGGCAGTTTGCCTTCGCTGACCGGGATAAGGTCCACAGAATTCTGGAGGAGAGCGGCTGGGCCGAGATCGACATCCGGCCGATCGATGTGACCTGCACGATCCCCGAGCCGGAGCTGGTCCGTTACTTCACCAGGATGGGTCCCGCCGGCCGCATGCTTCAAGAGACAGAGGAGCCGGCTCGCGCGCAAGTGATCGAAGCGGTCCGCGCCGCCTTTGATCCTTACGTGCACGGCGCGGAAGTCCGATTTACGGCTGCCTGCTGGATGGCCGGTGCCCGAGCGGCAATAGCGCCATCCCCGATCGCCGGCGCGATTTGAATTCCCTTTGCCCTTCGACAAGACTCCGTTATCCTTCTTGTAGAAGTGAAAAGGGAGGGAGCCGGTTGGCCGCCACGATCGATCTTCCCAGGGCACGTTGGACCTGCTGATCCTGCAAACGCTGGCGCTCGGGCCGCTGCATGGCTGGGTGGCCGGCAGAGTGCGCCCGATTACTGGTTTTGATGGGCGCGGCCCCGCTGATTGTGCTGATCGTAGCGTTGAATCTCGCGAATCTGCTGCTGGCGCGCGCTTCCGGCCGGCGCCCGGAGATGGGAGTCCGGGCGGCCCTCGGCGCGAGCCGTGAGCGCATCATCGGGCAGATGCTCGCCGAGTCGCTCTGCTTTCGTTTATCGGTGGGACCGCCGGGGTCGCCACGGCCTTCGCCGGTTTGCGGGCGTTGCTTCAGTCCATTCCCCGAAGTGTTCCGCGATTGACGGAGGTGAACCTGGGCTGGCGTGTGCTGCGTTTCGGGTCGGTCATCCCGCTGCTCACGGGATTGGTCTTCGGCCTTGCGCCCGCGTTCCATGCGTCGCGGTCCGGCCTGCTGCCGGGAATCCGGGAGGGTTCCCGCGGCTCCAGTTCGGGCGTCCGGACAGTCCCCTTTCGCGACGCTCTGATCGTTTCCCGCCGATCCGTCGAACGACCCGTATCACTCCCTCGACCGGCAGATCGCTTTCTATCGCGAACTCGGCCGGCGCATGGCGATGATCGATGAATCTACCGCGCGACGCTACTGGCCGGACCGCGATGCGCTGGGCCGGTGGATCCGCATGGGGCAGGGCGCCTGGATGACTTCGACGCCGCGGACGGCTACGTATTTCGCGACTTCGTGATTGTCGCACGCACCTCGCTGCCGGTGAGCGCGCTCGAGCCCGAGATCCTCCGGCAGGTGCGCGGCGTGGATGCGGGCTTGCCGGTGTACGACGTGGCGTCGATGGACGTTTGACGGCGCGGATGGCCGGTGGATTTTTGGGTGGTGGCCCTGGTGCCCGCTTCTGTCGGAATCTATGGATTGCTCGCCTTCATGGTTGGGGAGAGATCGCGCGAGATCGGCCTGCGCATCGCCCTGGGCTCGAGCCGCGCGGACGCGGTGAAGATGATTGTGGGGAAGGGCGTGATTCTGGCCGGAATGGGCATGGTTGCCGGCGTGTCCGGCGCAGCCGCCGCCGCATCCATGATGGGTACCGTCCTGTACGGCGTTCGCCCGCACGATCCGGGCGTGTTCCTGACGGTCACCGTTCTATTGTTTGTGGCCGCGACTCTGGCAAGCTATTTTCCCGCTCGCCGGGCGGCGCAGATGGATCCCAATACCGCCCTGCACGAGGCATAAAAGCGAACGCGGGCGGCTTCGCTGTCCAAGGCTCGGTCAGCGTGGCAGCGGGCACCTGCTGTAAACTGTCTGGAGATCCCGTGAGGTTAGGCGTCGTCGTTTTCCAGTTAGGTGGGCCGGATTCGCTCGAGTCCGTGGAGCCCTTTCTCTACAACCTGTTCTGCGACCCGGATATCATCGACTTTCCGTTCGCCCGCATCGCGCGCCAGCCCCTGGCGCGGCTGATCTCGTCGCGGCGCGCCAAACACGTCGCCGGACACTACCGCGAGATCGGGGGCCGAAGCCCGCTGATCGAGCACACCATGCGGCAGGCCCAGGCGCTCGAGCGCGCCCTGCGCGCCGGCTTCGACGCGCGCGTTGCCGTGGCGATGCGCTACTGGCATCCCATGACCGAGGCCGCGGTTCGCGAAATGCAGTCACACTCTCCCGATGAGCTGGTCCTGCTGCCGCTCTATCCGCAATACTCCAGGACCACCACCGGCAGCAGTTTGAAGGAATGGGAACGCTGTTTTCCGCGTGACCACGGCCGCCCGCGCGTCCATGTCGTCAAGGAATTCTACGAGGATGCGCAGTACGTAGACTCAGTGGTGTCGGCCATCAATGCAGCCCTGGCCGGGTTCGCGGATCCCGCCGACACCGATTTCCTCTTCAGCGCCCACGGCATTCCGGTCGCGGTGGTCGAGCAGGGCGACCCATACCAGCGCCAGATCGAGCGAACGGCCGAACTGGTATGGGAGCGCGGCGGGTGGCGCGGCCGCCGGCACATCTGCTACCAGAGCAAGGTCGGCGCTTCGCGCTGGCTCGGCCCGACGCTGCGCGGCAGCATCACACGTCTCGCCGGGGAGCGGCGGCGAAACTTGCTCATCGTGCCGATCTCATTCGTTTCCGACCATCTCGAGACACTGCACGAGATCGACATCGAGCATCGGGAACAGGCGCGGTCGCTGGGCGTTCCGAATTTCCGGATGGTTCCCGGACTGAATGATTCGCCCGCATTCATCGATGCTCTTGCCGGCCTGGTGCGAGCCCGCGTCGCGGCAGCGTGAACCCGCGAAGATCCTCAGCCGTGTTAGCCCGGCTGGCATCCGATCGTGCCGTGTGCCAATCTATGGTTTCCGGAGAAGGCAATGAATCGGTATGGCATTCTGTTAACCCTTCTCGCTGCGGCCGGAGTGGCTCGCGGTGAGGTCCGGCGCGTCGTGTTCGAGAGCGCCGGCACGGAACACACCTGGACTCTCAAAGACCTCGACCCCGAATTGCCGGCAGACTGGAGTCCGTTTCAGTTTCTGGTGCTGGAAATGAAGCTCACCTCGCCGCAGCGCTTCGACCTGCGAATTCACGACGCCGCCGGCGTGCGGTCGGTGAGGCTGGCGCCGGTCCCCAACGTGTGGATCCGCTCCGCGGTGCCGCTGAATTTCCTCTCGCAGCCGCCCAGTCAGGGCAACGACCTGGCTTCCGTCCACAACAAGGCCCGCTCCATGATGTTCATCAATCTCAGCGGTACGCCGGGCCCTTTGACCGCCGTTCGCGAGATCGGCGTGGTGATGGCGAACCCCATCGGAGGGCCTGGCCTCGAGATCCGGTCGGCGCGACTGTCGCACGAGGATCCTGGGGATGCGTTGCTGGAGAACAAGCCGCTGGTCGATCCGTTCGGCCAGTGGATGGCAGACGATTGGCCGGGCAAGGCGACCAGCATGGAGCAGTTGAAGTCGGCGTGGTCCGACGAGGAGAAAGCGTTGGCGGATGCCGGAGCGCCCGAGTGCCAGTACGGTGGTTACGCGGGGACTCGCGCCAAGGCCACGGGGTTCTTCCGCGTGGAAAAAATCGATGGCAAGTGGTGGTTTGTGGATCCCGATGGGCACCTGTTCCTGTCGATCGGATCCGATTCCATGGGCACTTCGGTGACCACTGTCACGAAAGGCCGCGAGCAATTGTTCGCCGCGCTGCCTCCTCCGGAGGTGTCCGCGCAGGGCGGCGGAGGGCGCGGCGGCTCCTCGTTTTATGCGTGGAACATGGTCCGCCGTTTCGGAGCGGACTGGAGCGCGAAGTGGATCGATCTCACCGCCCGGCGCATGTTCGCCTGGGGCTTCAACACTGTGGGCAACTGGTCCGACCCGCGACTGGGAAGCGCCCATCGCATCCCCTATGTGGTGACCCTGCGAGGGTGGGGAATTGAGACCGGTCCGATGGGCGTTCCGGATGTGTATGCGCCCGATTACGCCGAACGAATCGACCAGGCGGCGGCCCGCCAGTGCGATCCGCATAAGGACGATGCCTATGTGGTGGGGTACTTCCTGGGGAACGAGCCGCCGTGGCCGGGGCGCGAATCGGTGGCGGTGGATGCGATTCTCTCCGGCCCGGCGAGCGCTCTACAGAAGGCGGCAAAGGCGTTCCTGGCCGATGGGGACACGCCCGAACGGCGCAAGGCATTCCTCTACCAGACCTATGGGCGGTTCGTGGAAAGCGCCTCGTCCGCAATCCGCAGACACGATCCGAATCACTTGAATCTCGGGTTGCGTTTCGGCGGGTCGGCTCCGCCGGAAATCGTGCGACTGTCCAGAGTTTTCGACGTTTACAGCCTGAATAACTACTCCTACACGGTGAACCAGGCGGAGATCGAGAAGGTGCGGAGCCTGATCGACCGCCCGGTGCTGATTGGCGAATTCCATTTCGGCACACCGGGCCGGGGGATGACGCCCGGTCTCAAGCAGACCAGCAGCCAGGAAGAACGCGGGGTGGCGTATCGGTATTACGTGGAGAACGCCATCGCGGATCCTTCGATCGTGGGCGCGCATTGGTTCGAGTGGGTGGATGAGCCTTCGACCGGCCGCTTCGACGGAGAGAACTACAACATCGGACTGGTGGATGTGACCGACCGTCCCTACCGCGAACTCATCGAAGCGGCACAGGCCACACACCAGCGATTGCCGCGGATCCACGAGGGCAAAGAGCCGCCGGTCACGCGCCAGGCGAAGGTTCAGTAGCATTGCGGCGGAGGGGCCCGCATCTGGGCGAAGATGGAGGGATGAAGTGCCTGGCAATCGCCGCACTATTGGCCTCTGAGTTGGTGGCTGGCGAGTTGAGGCCCCAGACATTGGAGGCGTTCAATCGCTACATCCGGCAGACGGAGCGGCGCCTGGACGAGCGCACCACGTTTCTGTGGGCCGACGAGTCGGCTGACCGGGCCGGGCGGGTGCGGGAGGGCCGGGTTGTCGTGGAGCCGTTTGGGTCGAACCCGGTGACTTCGGTGCCCGACGGGCTCGTTCACGACTGGGTCGGCGCGGTCTTTGTTCAGGGCGCCAGCGTCGAGAAAACGCTTGCGGTGATCCAGGACTACGATCACATGGAAGCCTATCGTCCCGAGGTGATGGCGTCGAAGCTGCTGTCGCACAGCGGGGCGGATTTCCATTTCTACATGCGGCTTCTCAAGAAGAAGGTGATCACGGTGGTGCTGGATACCGAGCACGATGTTCACTATTCCCAGGTGGGGCCCGGGAAGTGGCGGAGCGTTTCGCGGACGACAAAAATTGCGGAAGTGGAGAGGCCGGGAAAACCGGATGAGCACGCGCTAGCGCCCGGGACCGGTCAAGGGTTTCTCTGGCGGCTGACGACCTTCTGGCGCTTCGAGGAGCGCGACGGAGGCGCCTGGGTGGAATGCGAAGCGATCTCTCTGACGCGCGACGTCCCGACGGGATTGGGCTGGCTGATTAAGCCGATCATCCGCGATTTGCCGAGAGAAAGCTTAGAGAACACGCTGCTCCACGCACGCTTGGCAATCTCGAAGTGAGTTTTCGAGAGACGTACGGAGTGGGGGAGCGAAACACTCTGAAGTCCTGGATTTCCTGGAAGAGCACCGAGGAGCACGGCCGGATGACGCCGTCTTTCAGGCGCACGGGCGCGCGAGCTGGTGGATTTGCGGGAGGTTTTCGGGCTGATCCGGCCAGGTCAAGGCAAGCTCGAGTGCGAGATTTATCACAAACTTACGGGTACCATGACCAGGGTATCAGTACAAACCAAGTTGAATTCTTTTTCCAATGAAATCTTGGGTTTAGGTGGGCCAGAATCTGCCGCGCAAGGCGGTGCTATTGACAGTCGGTCAACGATAGCACTACACTCGCCTCACCCTGATATCTATGGATATCAGGCCTTAACCGTAGCGGGTGATGTTTACCAAGTTGTGGATCCGGGAAAGCGGGCGACAAGCCAGCAGGTCGCGTCGTGGAGCCATAAGTGTAGTTTTTTGGAGACAGCAATTTCTAAGATGATGCCGTGATATTTTGATCGGCTTCGGAGGTGTCGGAGGAGATGCTGCGCAAGAGTTTTGTTTGTGGTCTGTTGTTATTCGCGGGGCGGATGTTCTCATCGCCCATATCGATCAATTTTGAAGATCAGCCGGCAGGTCCTTGCTGCTTTGCGGATGCGGGGCCGGCTCAAACACTCATCTATAACTTTTCCGGTGGCGAGACGGCCGTCGTGACTGGGGGTGTGATCCTCACCAACGAGTCGTTTCAGACAACGGATAACTCGAATGTATATGCGACGGCCTCATTCGGCGACAATCTTTCCAGCAATATACAGATTCAATTCGGTGTTCCCGTTCAGAATTTCCAAATGGATATTCTGAACGCGTTGGCCGGCAGCTATACGCTGTCAGACAATGCCGGGCATTCGCAAATGTTCCAGCTTGCTACCGATGGCGGGTCAATCGCCACCGAGAGCTTTACCACGGCCGGGACAGTCGTGACCGTTTCCTACAATGGCCCCAGTGACATAAGCGGCACATCGTTTGATTATGCGATCGACAACCTGGTGGCTACGCCTTCAGCCTGTGCAGCCGTTGTGGCCGGCGCGATTTCCCTTGGAATGGCAAACAATGGAGCCACGATGACTGCCGCTTTTACGCCGAATTCGGGGATGACCCTGGCGCAAGCGGCGGCGCAATGCGGAGTCCAAAGCTTTAACTGGCAACAAACAGTTACTACGGATCCTTACCCACCAAAGGCCGCAAATGGCACTCAATTGTCCGCTCCGTACCTGGACCCGCCCGTGGGCGGGTACTTGGGCGGACCGGCGGATAATGCGTATCCGTATTACTGGAACTCAAGCGAGCTTGCCAACGGGTCCTGTCCGTTGAATGGCCAATCGGTGGCAATACAAACGAGCAACACGCTGACGTTTTGCGACACGCCGGCAGAGCCCCAGTTGCAGGCCGGGCAGTATCTCCAGTTCGATACCGAACTGCTGGGAATTGGCCCGAATGATTCCAGCATCCCGTTGTTCGATTTCGACTGGAAGAGCAACTTCGGCGGAACGGTGCAGGGCGTATCGGCTCGCGGCAACCCGAACGCGCCGGATCCGAATAGTGGGACCGGCGGCGTTACGCTTACCGCGGTGAATGGTGTAGCGACACCCGAGCCCGCACCAGTGCTGCTGACCATGCTGAGCCTGAGCCTGGTATACATACGCTCACGGAAGCTACATAGGAAAGACGACTAAAGTTCCAACATACGAGGCTAAAGTTCCGGAAACGAACCAGGGTTCCAAGAAGAGTTCCGAGATTTCCATAAGGTGCAGGAGTCATATCGGGTTGGTTTTTGTCCGGCAGGCGAGGCTGGGCGTAGCCGGACCGTAGGCTTACGATGATGTGCCGGTAGCATGATTGAACCTCTAGGAGGAGTGGTGAAAAGCGGGATCTTGCGTAAGAGTTTTGCTCTTGGCGTTGTGTTATTCACTGGGCGGATGTTTTCTGCCCCAATCTCGCCGATATCAATCAATTTTGAAGATCAGCCCGCAGGTCCGTCACTTTTTGTTCTTGCGGGCCCGGCCCAAACGCTCACTTACAATTTCTCCGGTGAGACTGCCGTGGTAACCGGTGGCGTGATCCTAACCAACGAGACGAATCAAACAACGGATAACTCAAATGTATATGCGACGATCTCCGGGGACAATCTTTCCAGCAACATAAAGATCCAATTCAGTGTCCCCGTTCAGAATTTTCAAATGGATATTCTGAACGCGTTGGCCGGCAGCTATACGCTGTCAGACAACGCCGGACATTTCCAAAACTTCCAGCTTGCGACTACCGGCGGGTCAATCGCCACCGAGAGTTTTACCACAGCGGGTACGGTCGTGACTGTCAGTTATAACGGTCCAGGGGTTTCCGACGCGTCGTTTGATTATGCGATCGATAATCTGGTGGCTACGCCTTCAGCGTGTGCAGCCGCAGTTGCCGGCGCGGTTACACTAGGGATGGCCAATAATGGCGCCACGATGACCGCCGCCTTTACGCCAAATGCCGGGATGTCATTGGCCCAGGCGGCCGCCCAATGCGGGGTCCAAAGCTTCAACTGGCAGCAAACGGTCACAACGGATCCTTACCCGCCAAAGGCCGCAGACGGCACTCAACTGTCGCCTCCATACCTGGATCCGCCGGTGGGAGGGTACTTGGGCGGACCGGCGGATAATGCGTATCCGTATTATTGGAACTCGAACGAGCTGGCCGGCGGGTCCTGTCCGTTGAATGGCCAATCTGTGGCAATTCAAACCAGTAACACGCTGACGTTTTGCGACACTCCGGCAGAGCCCCAGTTACAGAACGGACAGTATCTTGCGTTCGATACCGAGCTGCTGGGAATTGGCCCGAATCAATCGAGTATCCCGTTGTTCGATTTCGACTGGACGAGCAACTTCGGCGGGACGGTGCAAGGGGTATCGGCTCGCGGCAACCCGAACGCGCCGGATCCGAATAGTGGGACCGGCGGCGTTACGCTTACCGCGGTGAATGGTGTGGCGACACCCGAGCCCGCATCCGTGCTGCTGACCATGGTGAGCCTGAGCTTAGTATGCATAAGCTCACGGAAGCTGCGTCGGAAAGGCCGCTGACGGTTTAGAAGGTTGACCAACAATTGCAAGGCGACGCCGTCAGGCCATAAGAAATGAAAATGAAATGGGGTTCGGTCGCCGTTGCGGTATTGTGCCTGGTAGTTGTCAGTCTGATTTCGTACCAGGTTGGCGCTTCCCGGGGAAAGCTCGTGCAAACCATTCCGAAAGACCAGTACGTGGCGGTTTTCATGACGGGAGGCGAGTTATTCTATGGAAAGATCGACGGATTAGGAACGCCGTTTCCGGTACTGTCGAATGTGTTTTACCTCCAGTCGCACCAAGATCCCGATACAAAGCAGATTTCCAATACGCTGGTGCGTCGAGGGGGTGAGGGGCATCGGCCGGACCGTACCTATGTGAACGCTTCGCAGATCATCTTTATCGAACCAGTTGGGAAGGGTTCTCGCGTTGATGATCTGATCTCCCAGGGCGCTCATTAGGTCTATAGGGGTTCTGGTTGGGGGCCTGGCGAAGCATGATACACGCAGGGGATTACAGCCAATGAGAGTGATCTCGCACCTCCTGCTGCCGATAATCTCTTTGTCCGCCCAGAGTTTGTTTTGCGCCGATTTGTCTCTGGTGGTAGAGGCGAGAATGACGCGCGCAACGGTGAAAGATTCTGAAGACTTCGGCATGCTGACAGCCGTCCGCAACACCGGAAGCAGCGAAGTGGAGATGCGGGTTTGGTCCTGTTCCTATTCCCAGCAGTGGGAGACCGATAGCCGGTCAGTGCGGGTGAAGCCAACGAGTTGCAGGAAGAACTATCTGACAAAAATCAGTTTGGCGCCAGGCCAAGCCTACGAAAAGGCGATCATTCTTTCGGTCGTGGACGTGACAAGGCCGCAATCCATTCATTTTCGATTGGCGTTTACCCCCGTGATGGAAGGAGGCGTGGCGGCACAGCCGATCTGGAGTCAAGAGATCACGGCGGAGGTGCAATAGCGAACGGACGGAAACACAGAAGGACTGTCTGAGAGCGCGGGTCAATCTTCTGGACAATTCCCGGGAAGCAACCTGGCGGCGTCTGGAGGGTGTTGGCCTATGGCCGGAACGGTCGGCAGGCACCTCAAATCGTTCTTTCTGCGGCCTTTTTAGGGATGCCAACGCCAGGGTGTGAGCTTTCGTACTAGTACATTCGGGCATTCCGCCACGAAAGAAATCCTCCTTGCCAAGGCCGGGAAACCGTGATAAAAGTGACGCTGTGCAAGACCGTCCGTTAATCTTGGGCCCGGAGCCATCGTGACCATTGGACTTTTGCCATTTCGGATTCCGCGGGCGCGATTCAAAAGGCAAGCGTCAGAGCCGCAGAGTCTGATCTTCCAACCAACTGCTCCTGACATGAGAAACCGGTTTCACCTGTTAACTACTGGCTCCCCCGGTAACGGATCTTTGTACTACGCCCTGTCGATGCAGCGGCCCTGGCTTACGGTCATTAACCTCGGTTACTACTGGCAAAGAGCGGCCCGAATCTCGAGTGAACCTTCCAGATGTGGCGAGGTATTTCTGTAGGATTCCAGGATTGTCCTGGGAGTCGACGTGGCTTCAGCCAAGATGATGAGATGACTGCCAAATGCACAGACTAAGGACTTTTTGCCAGCCGGGCTTCCTTCTATTCGTGGCGTTTCTGGTTGCATCCAGCATACCCCTGAAGGCGCAATGCACCGGGTTGACCGGTGCGACCCCCGCCCCGTTTTCCACGATTTCCTATCCGTATACCGGGACGGCTTCGGATATGTTTAGCTTCACCTTCAGTGTTACCTGTCCCTGGGGTGTTTCAGCCTCCCAGCCATGGATAACATTCCTGTCCCCCACCTCTGGCACCGATACCAATGGCGCACAAGTTCAATTCAAGGTTGCGGCTAACACAGGCGGCGCGAGGACCGGAACGATCAACGTCTTTATAAACGGAAACTTCGCTTACTCTCTCACGGTGAGCGAAGCCGCCGCTCCAACACTTAGCGCTTTGCCGAGCCCTTTGAACTTTGGCACCTATGTAATAGGCGGCACGGTACCCTCGCCTCAGGCCATCTCCGTCACCAGCACCAATCCCAGCAGCGGCCTAAGTTTTACTACATCCTTCGGCGCCGACTGCGCCTTCCTGACGCTGATGCCTTCCAGCGGATCGACTCCTGCTGGCATCTCGGCCTCAATCAACACGGCGGGGGCCACAGTTGGCAATCATACTTGCATCATTACCTTCATGGCGTCCGGGGTCTCTCCGAGCCCGACTGTGACAGCGACCCTGACCGTGCCGCCGCCTACGCTTTCCGTCAGCGTACCTTCCCTCTCGTTTGGCACTTACAGCATCGGCGGCACCATACCGTCCCCTCAGAGTATTGGTCTCACCAGCGTTGGCCCCAGCAGCGGCCTGAGTTACAGTACCAACTACAGTTCGGACTGCGCGTTCCTGACGCTCTCGCAGCCGCAGGGCACTACTCCCGCAAGTGTGAGGGTAACGATCAACACGGCCGGCGCAACTCTTGGCTCGCACAGTTGCACCCTTACCTTCACCGCTTCCGGCGTTTCTTC
>Ga0335077_10009991_pt1 | contig 11792 bp, 8 predicted proteins | sample Lox_Sample_31_FD_207151 | JGI IMG/M metagenome (GOLD analysis project Ga0335077, IMG submission 207151) | Soil microbial communities from Loxahatchee National Wildlife Refuge, Florida, United States - Lox_Sample_3.1 | ecosystem: Environmental > Terrestrial > Soil > Wetlands | place: USA: Florida...
GGGCAACCTCCTTCGGGGCAGGCGCCAGCCGGGCGCGGGTCTACCGGAGCCGGGGGAAGTGGCTGGCGCCACCCCCCGGCGGGGCTCGTTTCCGTGCCGGAACCCCGCCAGATGGCGTGCGTGCCGGCCCGGCTCACCGAGCCTAACCGACCGCAGGGCGCCGCGGTGAACCGGCGCGCCGGGCGCTGGCAAGCCAGGTCACCCGGCGCGGCACGGCTGGGCCGGGTGCCCTCCGCCGGCGGCCGGGGGAGCCGGGCCGGCCGCTCAGCTTTCGGCCTGCAGGACGTCCAGCGCGTGGCGGAGATCGGGAGCGTAGTCGCTGGTGAAGACGAGGGGCCGGCCGTCCGCTGGGTGAGCGAACCCCAGCCGGACCGCGTGCAGCCATTGCCGGGTCAGGCCCAGCCGCGCGGCGAGCACCGGGTCGGCGCCGTACAGGCGGTCACCCACGCACGGGTGGCGCAGCGCGGCCATGTGCACCCGGATCTGGTGGGTGCGGCCGGTCTCCAGGGTGATGTCGACCAGGCTGGCGCCGCGGAAGGCCTCGATCGTGTCGTAGTGGGTGACGCTGGGCCGGCCCCCGGTGATCACCGCGAACCTGCCGTCACCGGAGGGGTGCCGGGCTATCGGCGCGTCCACGGTGCCACGCAGCGGGTCGGGATGGCCCTGCACCAGGGCGTGATAGCCCTTGTCCACGGCACGCTCGCGGAACGCCCGTTTCAGCGCGGAGTAGGCCCGCTCGCTCTTGGCGAGCACCATCAGCCCTGTCGTGTTGGCGTCCAGCCGGTGGACGATGCCCTGCCGCTCGGCGGCACCGCTGGTCGCGATGGTGTGCCCGGCGGCGAGCAGCCCTTCCAGCACGGTCGGCCCGCTCCAGCCCGGCGTCGGATGAGCAGCCACCCCGGCCGGCTTGTCCACCACGATGATGTCGGCGTCCTCGTAGACGACGGCCAGGCCCGGCACGGCCTGCGGCACCGGCGCGCGGGCGGCGGGCGGTGCCGGCAGGGTGACATCGAGCCACTCGCCGGCCGGCACCCGGTCCGACTTGGCGGCGGGCCGCCCGGCCACGAGCACCTGCCCGCCGGAGATCAGGTCCGCCGCCACCGAACGGGAGAGCCCGAACATGCGTGCGAGCGCGGCGTCGAGGCGCTCGCCGTCCAGCCCTTCCGGGACGGCTACCCGGCGCTGGTCCCCCGCGGTCACGTCCTGCTGTCCCCCGCCGCGCTCCCCCGCTCCTGAGCGGGGCCCGGCTGGCCCGGCTGGCTGGGCTGGGTCGGCTGGGTGGGTGGGCCGGGCTGGTGCGCGGCCGCCTGCCGGGACGGGGGGGCACCCGGCTGCCCGCGGTCCTGCGGCCCGGGGCCGGGGCCGGCGGGGCCGCGGTGCGCGGCGTATCCGTCGCGGGTCCCGTCCAGCCGGATGCCGCGCGCGGCGAGCAGCACGGCGAGCAGGCCGCCGCAGACGATCGCGGAGTCGGCCACGTTGAACACCGGCCAGTGCGGCAGCTGGATCCAGTCCACGACATCACCGCGGAACAGGCCGGGCGAGCGCAGCAGCCGGTCGGTCAGGTTCCCGGTGGCCCCGCCGAGCAGCAGGCCCAGGGTGACCGCCCACGGCAGGCTGCGCAGCTGACGGGACGTGCGCAGGATGAAGAAGATCACCCCCACCGCGATGAGGGTGAACACCACGGTCATCGACGTGCCGATGCTGAACGCCGCGCCGCTGTTGCGCACCAGCTGCAGGGTCAGCAGCCCGTCCACGACGTGCACCAGCCGCCGTGGCGGCAGCGTGGCCACCACGACGACCTTGGAGATCACGTCGGCGGCATAGACCCCCGCCGCGACGGCGAGCAGGACACCGAGCCGGCGCCGCCCGGGCGGATCGCTGGTCTCCCGCTGGCCGCTCAGCGCCGCTCCTCGCGTTGCTTGCACGCGACACACAGGGTCGCCCGGGGGAACGCCTTCAGGCGGGCCTTGCCGATCGGCTGCCCGCATGACGCGCAGACCCCGTAGCTGCCGTCATCGATCCTGGCCAGGGCGGCGCGGCTGAGGTCGAGCAGATCCCGGGCGTTCTGGGTGAGGGAGAGGTCGTATTCACGCTGGAATGTCTTGGCACCCGCGTCTGCCTGATCGTCGCCAGCGCCGCCGACCGAGTCACTGAGCCGCTCCGCGATCTCCAGTTCGGCCTGGTCGATATTGGTGCGCAGCTCCACGATCTCCGCCTCGAGCTCCCCGCGCACCTTGTCCAGCTCCGCCTCGGTCCAGGGCTTCTCACCTGGGCGGACGGCGAGAGCGGCGACGCCAGAACGCTTGGCCGCGGCCATGTCCAGCCTCCCTCCGCGCCATCACGGGCCGCCCGCGTGACGTGCCGGGTCAATCGATCTTGAGTGCGGGCGGTCACCGGAGAATAGTTCGCCGCGGCACGGCTCCGCAAACGCATGTGGCCGCCCGGGACGGCACGCCCGGCGGCCGCAAATGCGTTCGGCTCCCGGGCCGGTGATCGGATATCGTGGGAGGCCTGCAAGGCGTTGATGGGGACAGCTGCCGCTGATCGCGGCCCTCAGCGACCCGGGGATGGTGCGAGCCCGGGGGGCCTGCCCGGCGGACCAGATCACCCCTGAGCCGCCGGAAGAACAGCTGCCGCGCTGCCCAGCCGTGGCGTGCGGCACCCAGTAGAACCGGCCGCAGGACCGAAGTGGAGTGGGCCGCGATCCGCGCAGGCGGGCACGGCCAAGGAGGGTGGTACCGCGGAGCCGCCGCCGGCGGCCTTCGTCCCTCCAGCGACGCGTTCGGGCGGCCACCGGCAGGCCGCCCGGCGATCCGCAGGAGGCCACCCGACCATGCCGCAGCCTGACGACACCCGCCATTTCCCGGCCCTGCCCGCGGCGATCGACCTGCCCGCCATGGAGCACGAGATGCTCAGGCGGTGGCAGGACGGCAAGGTGTTCGAGCGCTCCCTGGAGCGGACAGCGGCCGGCCCGCCGTGGATCTTCTACGAGGGGCCGCCGACCGCCAACGGCATGCCGGGTGTGCACCACATCGAGGCCCGCGTCTTCAAGGACCTCTTCCCCCGGTTCAAGACCATGCGGGGATTCCACGTGCCGCGCCAGGGCGGCTGGGACTGCCACGGCCTGCCGGTCGAGGTGGCGGTGGAAAAGGAACTGGGGCTGTCGGGCAAGAAGGACATCGAGGCCTACGGGGTCGCCGCCTTCAACGAGCGCTGCCGGGAATCGGTGCTCCGCCACGTGGACGCGTTCGAGGAGCTCACCGACCGGCTCGGTTACTGGGTGGACCTGGGGGGCGCCTACCGGACCATGAACCCGGACTACATCGAGTCCGTCTGGTGGTCGCTGAAGGTCATCTATGAGAAGGGACTGCTGGTCCGGGACTACCGGATCAGCCCGTACTGCCCGCGCTGCGAGACCCCGCTCTCCGACCACGAGATGGGGCAGCCCGACGTCTACGAGACGGTCACCGACCCCTCGGTCACGGTCCGGTTCCCGCTGACCGGCCTGCCGGCCGGGGCGAACCCGGCGCTGGATGGCGCGGATCTGCTGGTGTGGACCACGACACCGTGGACGCTGGTGTCCAACACCGCGGTGGCCGTCCACCCGGACGAGACCTATGTGGCTGCCCGCAAGGCGGGTGACCACGAGACGGTGGTGGTGGCAGAGCAGCTGATGGCGCGCGTGCTCGGCGAGGGATGGCACGTCGTCGCCAGGGTGACCGGCGCGGAGCTCGCCGGGGCCCACTACCGGCCCCCGTTCAGCCTGATCGAGATACCGGGCGCTCATGTGGTGGTGACCGGGACGTTCGTGACCACCGAGGACGGCACGGGCCTGGTGCACATGGCACCCGCGTTCGGGGCCGACGACATGGAGGCGAGCCGGGCCCACGGCCTGCCGGTGGTGAACCCGGTCGGGCCCGACGGCAGGTTCGACACGTCGGTGCCGATGGTCGGCGGCGTGTTCTTCAAGGACGCCGATGAGCGGCTCACCCACGACCTGGCCGAGCGCGGGCTGCTCTTCCGGTCCGAGCTGGAGGACCACAGCTACCCGCACTGCTGGCGCTGCCACACGCCGCTGCTCTACTACGCGCTTCCGTCCTGGTACATCCGCACCACCGTGATCAAGGACCAGCTGCTCGCGCAGAACGAGCAGACGAACTGGCAGCCGCCGAACATCAAGCACGGGCGGTACGGCGAATGGCTGCGGAACAACGTGGACTGGGCGCTGTCGCGGACCAGGTACTGGGGCACCCCGCTGCCGCTGTGGGAATGCCAGCAGGGGCACCTGACCTGTGTGGGCTCGCTGGCCGAGCTGAGCGAGCTGGCGGGAACGGACCTGACCGGGCTCGACCCGCACCGGCCGTTCGTCGACGAGGTGGCGATCGCCTGCCGTGAGTGCGGCGAGCCCGCCCGCCGGGTGCCGGAGGTCATCGACGTCTGGTACGACTCGGGCTCGATGCCGTTCGCCCAGCACGGCGCCCCTCACCGTAACAACGCGGAGTTCGAGCGCACCTACCCCGCGCAGTTCATCTGCGAGGCGATCGACCAGACCCGTGGCTGGTTCTACTCGCTGATGGCAGTGGGCACGCTGGTCTTCGGCCGCTCCGCGTACGAGAACGTCGTCTGCCTCGGCCTGGTGGTGGACGAGCGCGGGCGCAAGATGAGCAAGCACCTGGGCAACGTGCTGGAACCCATGCCGCTGATGGAGGATGCCGGCGCGGACGCGGTCCGCTGGTTCTTCGCTGCCGCCGGATCGCCGTGGGCCACCCGCAAGATCGGGCATGGGGCGCTCGACGAGATCGTGCGCAAGGTGCTGCTGACGTACTGGAACACCGTTTCGTTCCTGGTGCTCTACGCCAACGCGGCGGCCGCCAACGGGCGGGCATGGGTGCCCGCCATGGCAGCCGAGGCGCCCCCGCCGCCCGAGCGCCCGCTGCTCGACCGCTGGGTACTGGGCGAGCTGCACGCGGTGACCGCCGATGTCACCGCGGCGCTGGAGGGCTTCGACACCGCCGCCGCCGGGCGCCGGCTCGCGGCGTTCATCGATGACCTTTCGAACTGGTACGTGCGCCGGTCACGGCGCCGGTTCTGGGATGGGCCACGGACACCGGACGGCGCGGCAGCCTTCGCCACCTTGTACGAGTGCATCGAGACGCTGACCCGGCTGATGGCGCCGATCGTGCCGTTCATCACCGACTACGTCTGGGGCGCGCTGCGGCCCGCTGACGCCCCGGACTCTGTCCACCTGACCAGCTGGCCGGCCGCCAGCCAGGACCTGATCGACGAGCGGCTGTCCCGGCAGATGGACCTGGTCAGGCGGCTGGTCGAGCTGGGCCGGTCGGCCCGGGCGGCGGCCTCGGTCCAGATCCGCCAGCCGCTGGCCCGCGCGCTGGCCGGGGCGCCGGGGTTCGCCGGCCTGGCGCCGGAACTGCGGGACCTGATCGCGGCCGAGCTCAACGTGCGCTCGCTGGAGCCGCTGAGCAGCGTTGACGAAGACCTGGTGCACCACGTCGTGAAGCCGAATTTCCGGTCGCTGGGCCGCAGGTTCGGCAAGGGCACGCAGGCTGTCGCGGCGGCGATCACCGCGGCCGATGCGGCCGGCCTCGCCGCTGCCCTGGGCGCGGCGGGCGAGACGTCGGTCGAGGTGGACGGGGAGCAGGTACCGATCGGCGCCGATGACGTGATCATCACCCAGACCCCGCGGGCTGGCTGGGCGGTGGCCGCCGACGCTGGCGAGACCGTCGCGCTGGAGACCCACATCACCGGCGAACTGCGCCGGGAAGGACTGGCCCGCGAGGTGATCCGCCTGATCCAGGACGCGCGTAAAGCCGACGGGCTGGACGTGAGCGACCGGATATCGCTGTGGTGGCAGGCGGCGAGCCCGGAACTGGCCGCGGCGCTGACCCAGCACGGGCAGCTCATCGCCGGCGAGGTGCTGGCCGGTGAGTTCCGCGACGGGACGCCCGGTGCAGGCGCGGGCCAGGCGCCGGCCGAGCACACCGACACCGATCTGGGGCTGACGTTCTGGCTGCGGCGGGCCTGACGTTCAGGCGGCCAGGCCGCCGGCCGGGCTGAGCCGCTCGCGCCTGCCTGGCGTGCCTTACGCCTTGGCCGAGAGCGGCTTCTCCGGCTCGCAGGCCCGGCACGGCACGCAGCCGTTCGCTTCCGCCTCCCGGGCGGTCGAGGTTTCCAGGTCGTCGCTGCCGAGGAAGCGGATCAGGATGCAACCGGTGCGGTGATACCGGGCGACCCCGGGGACGATCACGACGTCTTCGTCGGTGGTCTGGTCCGGGCCGCCCTGCTCATGGCCGTTCCGGCTTCCGCCCGCCGGGGTGCTTCCGGTGGCCGGGGCGCTTCCGGCCGCGGGCCGTTCGCCGTTGGGCCGTTCGCTGTCGGCCTTTTTGGCGTCAGCCCGCTCGGCGCCGGCCCGCTCGGCCGGCCCGGACTGGCCGTCCGGCGCAGCCGGGCCAGGGGTCTGCCCGGCAAGCGGTTCCTTGCCGGGCGCCGGCTCGGGGGCCGTGCGGGACGACCCGGAGAACGTGGCCGGCGCCGGATCGAAGAGGCTGGACGCCGGCTTCCCGGCGGCCCCGGCTGGCGAAGGCCCGTCCCCGGCTGCCTTGGAGGGCGCGCCTGCGGAGCTCGCACCAGCCTCCGTGCGCGCGGCGGGGCGGGTGTCCTGGCGTGCCGGGGAGGCTGCGGCGGCACCATCGCGGTCGGCGTCCCCGCTCCCGCCCGCGGCGTCTCTGTCGTTGCCGGCTTTTCCGTCCGCGCCGGTCTTCCCGTCCGCGCCGGTCTTCCCGTCCGCGCCGGCTTTTCCGTCCGCGCCGGCGCTCCCGTCAGCGCCGGCCTTCCTGTCAGCGCCGGCCTTGCTGTCCGCGCCGGCTTTTCCGTCAGCGCCGGCGCTCCCGTCCGCACGGGCCGCTGCGGCATCACCAGCAGCGCTGGCGTCCCCGCCGGCGCGGGAGGCCGCGGCCTTGCCGTCCTTGCCTGCGCCGTTGCCAGCCCGGTCCGCCGCGGCGTCACCACCGGCGCCCGCGCCCACGTCCGCACGGGCCGCAGCACCATCGGTAGCGGCCTTCCCGTCGGCGCGGGAGACCGCGGTGCCATGATCGGCGCCGGGCTTGGCCTTGACGTCGGCCTGGTCGCGACCAGCCTCATCCGGCTCGCCGCGACCGCTGTCGCCCTTCCCTGGCCCGGCCGGCGTCTTCTTGTCACCGCTCGCCCATGCCGGGCGGGTCCAGAGGTCGGAACCTGTCCGCTCCGGGGCCGGGTTCCCGCCTGCTGGCTGCTCCGCGGCCGGGGAGGCGGAGCCCTCGGGCTGCAGGTCGTCTTCCTCGTCGAGATCGAGGTCCCCCACCAGCGTCAGCGGAATGCTCCAGGGCGAAGGGGCGGCTGCCTCTTCCTCGTCGGTTTCCGCTTCCTCGGCGCTGGATTCCTTCCCGGCGCCGGCGCCCGGGCGGTCAGCTACCCCGGCGCGCTCGGATCCATCACGCCCCGCTGGGTCCCGCTGGGATCCGTCCCCCTTGGATCCGTCCCGCCCGGGTCCGTCCCGCCCGGGTCCGTCCCGCCCGGGTCCGTCCCGTTTGGGTCCATCCCGTTTGGCCGCGGCGGCAGGCTCGGCGGTGTCGTCCGCGCCAGCGCGGTCTCCCGGCTTGTCCTTGTCCTCTGCCGGTGAGGCGCCGGGCAGGGCGGAAACGCTCGGCTGCCATGCGCTCCACACGTGACGTGACCGCTCGGGTCCCGGGTGGCGGCCTGGCCCCGAGGCGCCGGTGCCGGAACCGGCATCGGCAGGGGTATCGTCCGGCGGCTTGCTGCCCCACAGGTCGCTGCCCTTGGACGGCGACGCTGCCGCTGGCCGGGGCCGGGCGGGCAGGGTGCCCGACTCGCGCTCAGTATCGGCGACCAGTTCCTCACCGACCCGGTCCCAGAAGTCATCGCGTGGCAATGACGGGGATTGCGGCGCGGCAGCAGCGGCGGGCTGGTCCGGGAGCGGAGGCGCAGGCGGCGCCAGCTCCGGATCGGGCTCGCCAGGCCGGCGGCGCGTGCCCGCCGGGCCCGGCCGGGGCAGGTCCACATCCGGCCACTCGTCCGGCCCGGCGCCGGAGCCTGTCCGGGCGGGCTGGCCAGCCCCAGGCCCACTGCGGCCGGGTGGCGCCGCCCCCGCGCCCTGCTGGTCGGGGCGTTTGCGCTGGTCGGAGCGCTTGCCCTGGACCGGGTCGAAGGGTTCCGGGGCGCCTGGGCCAGCCGGGGCCGCCGGGCCAGCAGGTCCGGCGCCAGGCCACGGCGGTCCAGCGCCGGGCCACGGTGGCGGGGTGGCACCGAACGGCGGCTGAGTGGCGCCGAACGACGAGCCGTTGCTGCCGACCGGCTTCCCGGCACCCTTGGGTGCCGTGCCCGCTGGCGGGGTGGTTGCCGGGCGCCTGCCGGGCGGCCCGGCCGGGGGGCGTCCCCGTCCCGAGCTGTGTGACCCGGAGTAGCCACCGATCCTGCCGCCCCGGGACGGCCCGGCCTTGGACGGGCCGGTCCTCCCCTGGCCGTTTCGCTCCGGTCCGCCGCTCTTCCCTTGCGGGACCCGCGGCATCCTGGCCGGGCCCGCTGGGCCGGGCGCCGGGTAGTCCGCCGGGCCAGGCGCCGGGTAGTCCACCGGGCCAGGCGCCGGGTGGTCCGCCGGATGATCGGCCTCGTCCGTCCCGGCTTCGGCGTCCCAGTCGCCGTTGGCCCCGTAGCTGCCATTGCTGAAACCGGCGCCGACGTCGACCGGCCGCCCGCCGAGCGAGGGGACGCTGGCCCTGCCGCCGTCCATCGCGGGCTCGTCCGCACCCGAGGTGGCCAGCCACGTGGGCTGGTGGCTGGCTGGTGCCGCACCCGCCTCGCCGAAGATCTCTCCCCGCCGGGTCAGGAATCCTGCCGCCAGCAGCACCAGGGCGAGCACACTCACCCCGATCGAGGCGTAGACCACCAGCAGGCTGGTCGCAAGCACCCCCGCTACCAGCATCAGCAGCGCCGCGGCCACGAGGATAGCGCTGGAACGGATCACTTAGCGCCCTCCACGCGCCAGGCAGCAGCTGCCAGGCAGGTTAACGGCGTTCGTGCCCGGAGCTGTCAGCGGGGTGGTATCCGCCCGCGTGCCCGGCAGGCTCCGGGGAGCCGGCATAGGCGCCGGTCACGGCTGGCTGCCCGCCGTTGCGGGTGTCCATCCTCATGCCCGCGCCCACAGAGGACTGCGGCCCGGTCACAGTGGGGAAGGTGCCGCTGTCGGTGGCACCCGCCTCGAGGTCGCGGAGCTGGCCTTCCAGGTACGCCTTGAGCCTGCTGCGGTACTCCCGCTCGAAGGCTCGCAGGTCGTCCACGCGCCGCTCCAGCTCTTCGCGCTGCTGCACCAGGGAGCCCATGGCCTGCCGGTGCCGTTCCTGGGCGTCGCGCTCGAGGCTTTCGGCCCTGGCCCTGGCGTCGCTGGTGATCTGCTCGGCCTGGCGGCGCGCCTTGCCCAGGATCTCGTCCGCCTCACGCCGGGCCCGGCCCAGCGTCTCGTCTGCCTCGCGCCTGGCATCGGCGATCGCCTGGTCAGCCGTCTGCTGCGCAAGGGCCAGCACCCGGGCGGCCGTGTCCATGTTGTCCTCGGGCGGCGGGGCCATGCTCATCATGGCGGGCTCGGGGCGGCGCTCCGGCTCGGGCATCATCGGCTCCCGCGCCATGAGCTCGGGCTCGGGCTCGGCCAGCGGAGAGTTGAGCGCGGACACGGCCGACTTGCCTCCGCGCAAGCACTCAGCCAGCTTCGCCCGGAGCTCCTCGTTCTCCTGGATCAGCCGGTCAAGCTCGACCTCGACCTCGTCGAGGAAGGCATCGACCTCTTCCTCGTCGTAACCGGGCCTGAGCCTGGTGGTACTGAACTGCTTGTTCCGCACATCCGCGGGCGTCAGCGGCATCTCGTCTCCTCGGCGCGCTCGGGTGTCCCCAATGGGACCGTACCGGATCAGAGCAGCTGTACGGCGTTGATCAGGATAAGAACAACGAAGAACAGCAGCATGAAGCTGAGGTCCAGGGCCACACTACCGAGCCGGAGTACCGGGATGAACCTACTCAAAAATTTCAGTGGCGGGTCGGTGGCGGTGTACACGGTCTCCGCTGCCACCAGCACCGCTCCCCGCGGACGCCACTCGCGGGAGAAGGCCTGTATCCAGCTGAAGATCAGTCTCCCGATCAGCAGCAGCAGGTAGATCCAGAGCGCATACAGCAGAACGATCTTCAGGATGCCCATGGATCTGCCCAGTTCTCGCAGACGGCGACCGGGCGACCGCCCCCCGGTCGCCGCGCTGTGTTCTTCGTCACGGGGTGCCTAACTCTGGTTGAAGAACCCTCGTTCCGCCATCCGCGCCTTGTCCTCGGCCGTGACCTCGATGTTCGCCGGTGACAGCAGGAATACCTTGTTGGTCACCCGCTCGATGCTGCCCCGGAGGCCAAAGATCAGGCCTGCCGCGAAGTCAACGAGGCGCTTGGCGTCACTGTCGACCATTTCGGTCAGGTTCATGATCACTGGGGTGCCCTCGCGGAAGTGCTCCCCGATCGTACGGGCCTCATTGTATGTGCGCGGGTGCAAGGTTGTGATGCGAGTGAGGTCAGTCGCCTGCACAGTCGTCCCGGCCGGGCGGGCGGCACCGGTACCCAGCTCGCCGGGCAGCACGCTCGCCTGCCCGGCGGCCGCGGCGGGCTGATCCTGCGCCTCGTCCTCGTACTCGGTGAACTCCTCGCCGTAGGAGTCGTAGCCGTCGTCGTAGTGCCGGTCGTCCTCGACAAGGCCGAGGTAGACCGCCATCTTGTGCATCGCGCCGGCCATCCGTCCATCCTCCGTGGTGAATCTCAGTCGCGCGGCCGCTGCGACGGACACTACCGGACGAAACCTGGCCGGCCGCCGAGCAACGCCGTACCGACACGCACGTGTGTCGCGCCGACGGCGATGGCCGCCTCCATGTCCCCGCTCATGCCGGCCGAGATCATCCCTGCTTCCGGCCGGATCTCCCGGACAGCCGCGGCAATGGCGGGGAGCGGCGCGAACGCCTGCTCAGGCGGCACCCCCAACGGCGCTACGGCCATCACACCGCCCAGCAGCAGGCCTTCTTCGGCGGCGAGCGCCGCGGCGAGCCCGGGAACCTGGGCTGGCGCCGTCCCCCCGCGGCCGGGGCTGGTCTCCAGGCTCACCTGGACCAGGCAGGTGATCACCCGGCCGGCCCTGCGGGCCTGCGTGCCAAGTGCGCGCACCAGCCGCAGCCGGTCCACCGAATGAACCACCCGCGCATAACGCACCACGCTCGCGCACTTGTTGGTCTGCAGCTGCCCGACGAAATGCCAGGTCAGCCCCGGTGCCAGGTCCGCGCATTCAGCCGCCTTGGGAGCCGCTTCCTGATCCCGGTTCTCGCCTACATCGTGTACCCCGAGCCCGTACAGCAGCCGCACGTCCGACGCCGGAAAGGTCTTCGTGACCGCGACCAGCGTCACCTCCCCCGGATCCCGCCCCACCGCCGCACAAGCCGCGCTGATCCGCTCACGAACACCGGCAAGGCGGCTACGTAGCTCGTCTCTCCGGCTCCCGCCCGGCACCTGCTCCTCGCCCATCACGCCCACATCATGTAGCGAACCACGCCGCCCGCTGAATCGCCCAGCCGCCAGCGTGGCCGGGGGTGGGTTGCCCGGAGCGTATGAAGAGCCGAAGGCGGGGCGCAGGGCGACCCACCCCCGGTCGCGCACCCACGCCCGGAAGGGAGAGGAGATAAAAGCAGCCGGTTCGGCTACTTGAG
>Ga0335077_10009992_pt1 | contig 11791 bp, 10 predicted proteins | sample Lox_Sample_31_FD_207151 | JGI IMG/M metagenome (GOLD analysis project Ga0335077, IMG submission 207151) | Soil microbial communities from Loxahatchee National Wildlife Refuge, Florida, United States - Lox_Sample_3.1 | ecosystem: Environmental > Terrestrial > Soil > Wetlands | place: USA...
CATCCGCGTCATGCACGCGAGCCGCGGACGGCCGTTGATCTCCATCGAGCAGGAGCCGCACTTGCCCGCCTTGCAGTTCCACCGGATCGCCAGGTCCCCGGTCTGCGTGGCCTGCAGCCGGTGCAGGACGTCGAGGACGACCTCGCCGTCGTTGACCTCGACGGTGTAGTCGGCCAGCTCGCCGCTGCCGTGGTCGCCGCGCCAGACCCGCAGCGCTGCCTTGTAAGCCATTAGTGCTTCTCCTCGCTCACGGCAGTGACGCCTGGCTGTGCTGCCTCGGCCGCCTCCGGCGGCTGTGCTGCCTCGGCCGCCTCCGGCGGCAGGGCGGCCATCTCCTCTTCGCTCAGGTACTTCTTGAGCTCGGCCCGGTCGAACAGCGCGATCAGGTCGTCGCGCATCGGCGGTGTCGGCTGCCGGGCGATCGTGATCTGGTCGCCCTCAAGGCCGCAGACCAGGTTGATCTTGCGCCATTCCGGCCGCATGCCCGGATAGTCGTCGCGGGTGTGGCCGCCGCGGCTCTCCTGCCGCTCCAGCGCGGCCTGGGCGACGCACCGCGCCATCAGCATGATGTTGCGCATGTCCAGCGCCAGGTGCCAGCCGGGGTTGTAGGCGCTCCCGCCCTGCGCCGAGACCTCCGCGGCGCGGGCGCCGAGGGCGTCCAGCTCGGACAGCGCCTTCTTGATCTCGGCCTCGGTCCTGATGATGCCGACCAGGTTGCTCATCGTGTCCTGGACCTCGGAGTGCACCGAGTACGGGTTCTCCCCGCCGCTGCGCTCCAGCGGAGCCAGCGCCTCGGCCTGCGCCGCGGCGAGCTCGGCCTCGTCCGCGACCGGGAGTTTCTGGCCCAGCCTGCCGATGTAGTCGGCCGCGCCCTGGCCGGCGCGGCGGCCGAAGACCAGCAGGTCGGACAGCGAGTTGCCGCCGAGCCGGTTGGACCCGTGCATCCCGCCGGACACCTCGCCGGCCGCGAACAGGCCGGGCACGCACGACTCGCCGGTGTCCGGGTCGACCTCGACGCCGCCCATCACGTAGTGCTGGGCCGGGCCGACCTCCATCGGCTCCCTGGTGATGTCGACGTCGGCCAGCTCCTTGAACTGGTGGTACATCGACGGCAGCCGCCGCAGGATCTCCTCGGCCGGAAGCCGCGAGGCGATGTCCAGGAACACGCCGCCGTGCGGTGACCCGCGCCCGGCCTTGACCTCGGCGTTGTTGGCCCGGGCGACCTCGTCACGTGGCAGCAGCTCGGGCGGCCTGCGGTTGTGGTCCGGGTCGGAGTACCAGCGGTCGGCCTCTTCCTCGGTCTCCGCGTACTGGGCGCGGAACACGTCCGGCACGTAGTCGAACATGTACCTGCGGCCCTCGGAGTTGCGCAGCACGCCGCCGTCGCCGCGCACCGACTCGGTGACCAGCAGCCCGCGCACGGAGATCGGCCAGACCATGTGCGTGGGGTGGAACTGGACGAACTCCATGTTGAGCAGCTTGGCGCCGGCCAGCAGCGCGAGCGCGTGCCCGTCGCCGGTGTACTCCCAGGAGTTCGAGCTGACCTTGAACGTCTTGCCGATTCCGCCCGTGGCCAGGATGACCGCCGGCGCCTCGAACAGCACGAACGTGCCGGTCTCCCGGATGTAGCCGAACGCCCCGGCGATCCGGCCCTCGCCGTCCTTGATCAGCCGGGTGATCGTGGTCTCGGCGTAGACCTTGATCATCGCCTCCGGGTCGCCGTGCGACACGGCGTCCTCCTGCTGCAGCGCGACGACCTTCTGCTGCAGCGTGCGGATCATCTCCAGGCCGGTGCGGTCGCCGACGTGCGCGAGCCGGGGGTACTCGTGCCCGCCGAAGTTGCGCTGGCTGATCTTGCCGTCCTTGGTCCGGTCGAAGACCGCGCCCCAGGCCTCGAGCTCCCAGACCCGTTCCGGTGCCTCCTTGGCATGCAGCTCGGCCATCCTCGGGTTGTTGAGGAACTTGCCGCCGCGCATGGTGTCGCGGAAGTGCACCATCCAGTTGTCGTTCGGGTTCACGTTGCCCATGGCGGCGGCGCAGCCGCCCTCGGCCATGACCGTGTGCGCCTTGCCGAACAGGGACTTGGAGATGATCGCGGTCCGCTTGCCGGCCAGCCGGGCCTCGATGGCCGCGCGCAGGCCGGAGCCGCCCGCGCCGATCACCACGACGTCGTATGCCAGCCGGTCGATGTGCGGGCGCTCGATGTCAGTCATGTGGGAGGACCTCTTTAGAAGAACCGCGGGTCGTTGAACACGCCGGCTGCCACGAGCCGGATGTACAGGTCGGTGAACAGCACCCAGAACAGCGACACCCAGGCCAGCTGCATGTGCCTGGCGTTCAGCTTGGACATCTGCGTCCACATCCAGTACCGGACCGGGTGCTTGGAGAAGTGCTTGAGCCGGCCGCCGGTGATGTGGCGGCACGCGTGGCAGGACAGCGAGTACAGCCACAGCAGCCCGGCGTTGACGATCAGCACCAGGGTGCCCAGGCCCATGTGGCCCCACTGCCCGGTGTGGTTGCGGAACGCCGCCACCGCGTCCCAGCTCAGGATCACGTTGAAGATCAGCGCGACATAGAAGAAGTACCGGTGGGCGTTCTGCAGGATCAGCGGGAAGCGGGTCTCGCCGCTGTACTTGGCGTGCGGCTCGCGCACGGCGCAGGACGTGGGCGCCTGCCAGAACGCCCGGTAGTAGGCCTTGCGGTAGTAGTAGCAGGTGAACCGGAAGCCCATCGGGCCCCAGATGATCAGGATCGCCGGGGTCAGCCACGTGACCCACGGAATCCAGCTCCAGCCAGATCCGGCCGCGCACTTAGTCGCGATGCACGGCGAATACAACGGCGAGATATATGGCTTCCACCAATAGTTCTCATTGACGAGGGAAGCCCACGTCAGATAGATCACAACCACGCCGAGCGCCGCCGCGTTGATGGCAGGCTGGCGCCACCACCGGTCCGTGCGCAGGGTCTTCTGGCCGATCTGCGCCCGCGTCTTGGCTGGCGCGTCCGATATCTGCGTCATTCGTCGACGTCTCCGCCCTGGACCTGTATGGGATCGCTCCGGGTCCGCTGGCGGGCTCGGGGCTGCCGGAAAGGCAGGCTCGGCCGGGCTGCAGCGGGCTCGCGTCGCCTGCAAACCTTATTCCACTGAATACCACTCTGGCGCTGCAGGCGGGCGTTCGGTGCGTGTGACTCTCACTACATAGCGCAGTTCCGGCCTATTTTGCGCGGCTGGCCTGCTGGCCCGCCTGTGCGCCCGGCGGCTAGCGTGGCTTTCCGTGCGAAATGATGAGCCCCGGCTGCTGACCGATCGCGCCTACCTGCGGACGCGGCAGTACGGCAGCGACGCCAACCTCGCGGCCCGCCAGTCGATCTACAGATTCGAGCGCCCGCGAGCCGACCTGCCTGCCGCGGTCCTCGGGCTGGCCGGGCTCACCGGGGCCGAGACGGTCGCCGACATCGGCTGCGGGAACGGGATCTACGAGGCCGAGCTGGTCCGCAGCGGGCACCGCGGCCGGGTGCTGGGCGTGGACCTGTCGACCGGAATGCTGCAGGCCGCCCGCCCGGCCGCGGGCCCGGCGAAGCTGCTGGCCGGGGACGCGGCGGCACTACCGCTGGCCGGCCACGTGGCCGACGTCGCGCTGGCCCCGCACATGCTCTACCACGTGCCGGACAAGCAGGCGGCGGTCCGCGAGCTGCGCCGGGTCACCAGGCCGGGCGGACTGGTGCTGGTAGTGCTCAATGCCGCCGACCATCTCGCCGAGCTGTGCGAGCTGGCGGTCGAGGCCGCGGTGACCTGCGGCCTGCCCCGCCGCGCCAGCCTGGCAGAGATCCGCCCGGACGGCGGGGTCGACCTGGATACGGGCGCGCGGCTGCTGGCGGCGCAGTTCGCCTCCGTTCAGCCGCATGAGTTCTCCGGACAGCTCGCAGTCCCGGATCCGCAGCCGATCCTGGACTACATCGCCAGCATGCGGCTGGTCCAGGGCGCGGCGGACTCGGCCGCGATCGTGGCGGCCGCGGCCCGGCTATTGCCGGCGGCTCGCGACGGCGCAATCAGGATCAGGACCCATAGCGGCTGTCTCGTGTGCCGCTGATCAGCTCGAGCGGCACCGCCTCGCTGACGTGGCCCTGGTAGCCGGTTGTCGTCACCGCCATGCACAGCGAGTTGAGGATCGCCTCCTCGGTTGCCTCGATCGCCGCGGTGAACAGCAGGTCGAGGTCTTCTGCGGGAACGGCGGGTTCCCCTGCGCTCGCGGTGCTCACGGCCAGGGAGTAGTCGCCGCTGCGGCCGGAGAAATCCGATCCGGTCCTGGCCATGCCCGCGAAGGCCCGGCTGGCCAGCCGCCGCAGCGCGGCCGCGTCCAGGGCCGCGTCGGTGGCCAGCACGATCACGCAGGAGTTCCCGGCGTGCGACGGCTGCGGCGCGGGCGGCGGGACGGGCCTGCCGCAGACGGTCAGCAGGCCGCCGAAGTTGGCCTGCACCAGCGCGCCGACGGTGACCGGGCCGCGGGCCGCCGCCGGCACCCGGCGGGACGAGGTGCCGATGCCTGCCTTGAAGCCGAGTGCTCTCGTCCCGGTGCCGGCCCCGACGCAGCCCTCCGCCACCAGACCGGCCGCCGCATTGTCCAGCGCGGCGGCTACGTGCCCGGCTGTGATCCGGCGGGCCCAGATGTCGGAGAGGTGGCCGTCGTTGGTCTCGGCGACGACCGGGTTCAGCGACGGCGGGCCGGCGAACGCGGGCAGCCCGTGCAGGTAGGTCAGCAGCGCGTCGGCCACCCGGAACACCGACAGCGTGCTGGTCAGCAGCACCGGGGTCTCGATGCTGCCGAGCTCGTCGAGCTGGGTGGCACCGGTCATCTTGCCGAAGCCGTTGAACACCGCCAGGCCCGCGGGCAGCGCGCGGCGGCCGTCCGGGTCGCGGCCGAGCAGCGCGTCGTGCACGATCGCGGTGACGCCCGAGCGGATCTCCCCGTGCTCGGTCGCCCCGTGCTCGGCGGTACCGTGCCCGCCGCGGGCCGCCTCGATCACGGTGGCGTGCCCGACCCGGACGCCGGGCACGTCGGTGACCGCGTTCCCCGGACCCGGCGGCAGGGTGCCGGGAACCACGCCGAGATCCCGGATCCGGGCCCGCGCGGGCCCGGCCTGCCTCACGGCAGGACGACGGTCGGGCTCGGCACCTCGATCGTCTGCTCCAGTACGGGCACGCCGCTGGCCGCGTCGATCAGCATGACCATCACCTCGTGGGACCGCTCGTTCGCGACGTAGAGCCTGGCACCGTCGAGCACGATGTGCCGGGGCCAGTCGCCGGTCGCGACCTCGGTGCGGTACTCCGGCAGCCCGTCGTCCAGCGCGAAGACCGAGATGGTGTTCGGCCCGCGGTTCGCGACATAGAGGAACTCGCCGGTCCCGGCCAGCTCCGACGGCTGATTGGGGATGTCGGAGGTACTGGCCGCCACGGCGCCGGCCAGCCGCCCGTCCGCCTCGAACACGAGCAGCTCGCCGCTCAGCTCTGCGGTGACGTAATACCGCTCGCCGAGCCTGACCGCGTGCCGCGGACCCGAGCCGGGCGGCGCCGCGATCAGGCCGGTCTGCTCCAGCGTGCCGTCGTCACGCAGCCGGTATACGTAGATGGCGTCGCCGCCGAGGTCGATGACGAGGACACCGCCGGGGATCGCGCGGATCATGTGCGGGTGTGCACCGTCCTGCCGCGGATGCTCGCCGTGCAGCTCGTGCTGGACGAAATCGGTGCGCTCGCCGATCGCGCCGTTGTCGCTCAGGCGGTGCACGCTGATGCTGCCGCCGGTGTAGTTCGCGGTGATCAAGAACCTGCCGGTGCTGTCGACCGCGAGATGCGCGGGCTCGGAGCCGCCGGTCTCGCCGCAGCCGAGGTGCTGTGCCGGGACGCCGTCGTCGAGGCGCCAGGCGTGCACCTGGCCGTCGTCGGTCTCGGCGACCGCGTACAGCACGGGGAGGTCGGGGTGCCGGGCGATCCAGGACGGCGACTGCGCCGGCACGGTGGCGACCACCTCGCCGTCCGCTACGACCGTGATGCCCGCGCCGTCACCCTTGTCGCCCGAATAGCCGCCGACTAGAAGCCTGCTCATAGCCGGGGAACATTCCCGCTGCGGTCCTGGATACCCAGTGCCGACCGGAGGAAGTCGACCTGCAACAGCAGCAGGTTCTCGGCGACCTCTTCCTGCGCGGCCATGTGGGTGACGCCGGACAGCGGGAGCACCGTGTGCGGCCGTCCGGCCGCGAGCAGCGCCGACGACAGCCGCAGCGAGTGCGCGACGACGACGTTGTCGTCGGCGAGGCCGTGGATGATCATCAGCGGCCGGGTCAGGCTGGCCGCGCCGGCCAGCAGCGAGCTGCGCTCGTAGTTCTCCGCGCTGAAGTCCGGGTGTCCGAGGTACCGCTCGGTGTAGCCGGTGTCATACAGGCGCCAGTCGGTCACCGGGGCACCGGCGATCCCGGCGTGGAACACGTCCGGCCGGCGCAGGACCGCGAGCGCGGACAGGTAGCCGCCGAACGACCAGCCGCGGATCGCAACCCTGGTCAGGTCCAGGTCCCCGCACTGCGCCGCCGCGCCGTGCAGGGCCTCGACCTGGTCCTCCAGCGCGGGCGTGGCGAGGTCGCCGGTGACCGCCCGGTCCCAGGCCGGCCCGCGGCCCGGCGTGCCGCGCCCGTCCGCGACCACGACCGCGAAGCCCTGCTCGGCGAACCACTGCGAGGTCAGGTACGCGTCGTGGGAACTGGTCGCGCGCTGACCGTGCGGGCCGCCGTAAGGGTCGCACAGCACCGGCAGCTTCGCCGCGCCAGGCCGGTGCCAGGACGGCAGCAGGACCGCGGTTACGACCCTGCTCGGACCGGCCGAGTACGTCAGGGTCGGCGCGGGCGAGGGCAGGAACGGCTCGTCGGCCAGCGACGCGATGCGCCGGGCTTCGGTGAAGCCGTCGGCGCCCCGCGTGAGCACCCGCACGGTGACGCCGCTGGCGGCCAGGGTCCTGCTCGCCAGCAGGAGCGTGCCGCCTGCCAGCCTGCCGCCGTGCACGCCGGCGGGCTCACTGACCTGCCGCAGTCCGTCCGGGCCCGCCGTCCACACCGACGTGCTCGCGGGGTCGTCGGACGACGCGGCGAACAGGATCGTGTCGCCGTCGACACCCAGCACCTCGCGGACCTGAAGGCCGTCCGGCGTGATCGGCTCCGCGGCGCCGGACGCATGCTGCTCGGGCGTGGCGGCCAGCAGTCGCTTCGCCCCGCCCGCGTCGGCGGTCCAGACGATCCGGCCGTCGGCCATGGTGGCGGGCACACCGCTGACCACGTCCACCCACGACGGGTCGGTGTCGGTCCGGATGACGGTGGTAGCGCCGCTGCCGGGGTCGACCGAAAGCAGCCGCATCTCCCGCTGGTCGCGGCTCAGGACGACCGTGAGCGGCGACCCGCCGTTCCCGGCCCAGGCGGCATTGATGAGGTACGGGAAGGCCAGGTGATCGGTGTCGACGGGGGTGATCTTGCCGTCGATGCTGACGACGAAGAGGGTGACGACGGCGTTGGCCGTCCCGGCGGCGGGATAGCGGACCCGCGCGGGTGCCGCCGCGGGGTTGGCCGGGTCGGCAATATGCCAGGTCTGCACCGGGGTCTCGTCGACCCTCGCGACGAGGATCGCCGATCCGTCCGGCGCCCACCAGTAGCCGCGGGTCCGGCCCAGTTCCTCGGCCGCGATGAAGTCCGCCAGCCCGTACGTGATCCCCTCCTCGCCGGCCGTCCTCGCGAGCACGAGGTCCTCGCCGGTGGCGGGCACCGCCAGGCGCAGCGCCCCGTGACTGACGTAGGCCACCGACTTGCCGTCCGGGGCGGGCCTGGGATCCGCGGCGGGGGTCGCTGTCGGCAGCACCCGCACCTCACCCGTGCCCAGGTCGGCCACGTAGACCACCCCGGCAATCGTGAACGCGGCGAGCCTGACCTCCTGGTCGGTGGCGTACGCGACGATGCCGGCCGCGCGCTCGCGGACCCGCTCCCGGCGGGCCTTCTCGACCGGGTCCTCGGCGGTGCCGGGCGAGACGAGCGCGGCTGGGTCGGCGATGAGCCGCTCGGCCCCCGTGCCGACGTCCAGTGCCCACAGGCACGTCACCGGGTCGGAGCCGCCGCGTGACCGCAGGAACGTGATGGTCCCGCCGTCGGGCGAGATCGCGAATGACCGGGGGGCTCCCAGCGTGAAATTCCTGGTCCTGGCGCTCTGGCGCGGGAAGGAGTCAGTCACGGTAGTCACGGCACAAGATCCTGCCAGTTCCGGTGCCGGCCGGTCTCGGTAGGCTCGCGGACATGACCAAATCGGACGGCAGGCGCCTGCTGCTGGTACACGCCCACCCCGACGACGAGTCGATCGGCACCGGGGCCACGATGGCCAAGTACGCGGCCGAGGGCGCCGCGGTGACGCTGGTCACCTGTACGCTCGGGGAACTGGGGGAGGTCATCCCGCCCGAGCGGGCGCACCTGGCCTGGGACTCCGGCGGCGGCCTCGGCGAGTACCGGATCGGCGAGCTCGCGGCGGCGTGCGCCGAACTCGGGGTTACCGACCACCGCTTTCTCGGCTATCCGGGCAAATGGCATGACTCGGGCATGATGGGCGAGCCGTCGAACGACTGGGAAGGCTGCTTCTGGCGCGCTGATGTCGAGGAAGCCGCGCGCGACCTGCTGGAGGTCATCAAGGATGTGCGCCCGCAGGTGCTGGTCACCTACGACGACAACGGCTTCTACGGTCACCCCGACCACATCCAGGCGCACCGGGTGGCCTGGCGGGCGTTCGAGCTGGCCGACGGCCTGATAGCCAAGTTCTATGCCACCGCAATGCCGCGCTCGGTGCTGGCCGAGGCGATGGCGCTGATGCAGGCGGACGGTGCCGCCGGCGAGACCGGCGGGACGGACTTCACCAGGGTGGACTCGGTCGAGGAGCTGCCGTTCGGGACCGACGACGACAAGGTGACGACCGAGATCGACGCGGGCGACTACCTGGACGCGAAGCTCGCTGCCATGCGCGCGCACGCTACGCAGATCGCGGTCGACAGCCCGTTCTTCGCGCTGTCCGACCGGGTGGGCAGGCGGGCGCTCGGCACCGAGTACTACACGCTGCTGGCCGGGCCGGCCGCGGCGCCCCGCCCAGGCGGCGGGGCGGGGTCCCGGCCGGGCGGCGGGGCGGGGTTCCGCCCGGGCGGCGGCCGCGAGACTGACCTTTTCTGGGGCCTGGATTAGCTAGCCTTCGGTCGTGACCAGCGTGCGGGACGACGACCGGCGCGGGCGGCCGGGCCCGTCGGCGGGCGGCGGCCGCGGCGTGACGATCGGCGCTTACGTCGTCCTGTTCGTGCTCGGCGCGCTCGAGGCGCTGATCGGGACGTTCCAGTTCAGCCGCGGACCCGCGTGGTCGCTGGTGGCGATCTGCTTCGCCCTGGCCATCCTGGCGACCTGCCTGCTCGGGGCCCGGGGGATGCGCTCGGCGGCCGGGGGCGTGCTGCCCGCGGCTGGGTGGTTCCTGGTCACGGTGCTGCTGGGAACCTCGACGTCGGGCGGCAGCGTGCTGGTCACGAACACCCCGCAGGGCAAGTGGTTCCTGTTCGGCGGCGCGGTCTGCGCGGCCGCGGGCGCCATCATCGCGTTCGCCAAGTGGACCAGACCGAGGGCGGGGCGCAGGCGCGGACCCTAGGCTCGGCTTCCGTGACCGTGCTGACGCAAGACGATGCCGCGCTGCTGGCGGCCCACCACGTGGCGGCGTTCAACGACGCGGTGGAGGCGGGCAGCTTCGCGCTGTTCCTGCAGCTGTTCACCGACGACGCGGTGATCCGGTTCGAGAACGTGCCCGGAGCGGGCACGCTGGAGTTCGCCGGCCGGGACGCGTACACGAGGGCGTACGCGGAGCAGCCCCCCGACGACAAGATTGACATCGCGGGCCCGGTGACCGCGGCCGGGGACGCGGCGGTCGTGCCGTTCACCTGGCAGCGTGACCGCGCACCGGGCACGATGCGGCTGACGTACGCGCCGGGCTCGCCCGAGGCGCTCGACGAGTGGCTCGTCACGGCGATGATCGTCCATTTCGGCTAGGCCAGGGGTCGTCTTCAGGGCAGCGCAGGGCAGTTTGCTGCCCTTCCCGGTGCCCCGATGGGGCACCTAAGGGCAGGATGGGGCCCGAAGAGGGGCAGCGAACTGCCTTCTGCTGCCCCTGGCCGGATGCTGTTTCCGCCTGCCATAGGCATCCGCGGGCCCCGGCTAAGGCGCTGCGGGCCGTCCTAAGCCTCCGGCGGGCGGGAAACGGGCCGTCCTAAGGCATCGGCGGGCGGGAAACGGGCCGTCCTAAGGCATCGGCGGGCGGGAAATAGGACGCGCTGCCGATCCGGCGGGCCTGGCCTTAGGGCGAGTCTTAATCCTGCAGGGGCCAGGGTGGCCCCGGCGAGGAGGCAGGACATGTACCCGAGTGTGATGATCGAGGAGATGGCCCACGAGCGGGCCGCGGAACTCCGGCGCTCGGCCGAGCGGACGCGCGGCGCCCGTGCGGTGGCTCTCGCGGCACGGCAGCGGGACGTGGTCGCGCGGCGGCGGGTGTGGGGACTGCTCCCCGACCGGCCGATCGTGACGGCCAGGCCGATCCGCCGGCGCGTCGCGGTGCAGGAGCCGGCCCCGGCCCTGACCGCTCTGCCGGACGCGGCGAAGGACACGGCGGCTGCGGCGGCCGACGCCGGCGCGCCGGTGGCCGTGCTGACGCCGTGCCGGGCGTGCTAACGCGCGACGCCGGCCAGCGGCGGTGTTACGCACGCGGGCGGCGGGTGCAGCGGTGACGAACCGCTCGCCCGCCGCTCGCGCGTTTGTGTCAGCGTATGAGGGCCTCGACCTGGTCCATGGCCCAGTCCAGGTCTTCCTCGCTGATGACCAGCGGCGGGGCCAGCCGGATAGTCGTGCCGTGCGTGTCCTTGGCCAGCAGCCCGCGCTCGGCTAGCTGCTCGCAGGCCTGCCGGCCGCCGAGCCCGGCGAACTCGATGCCCGCCCACAGGCCGCGGCCGCGGACCTCGCGGACCCTGCTTTCCGGCAGCGCGTTGAGCCGGTCGTGCATGTGCGCACCGAGCTTGGCCGACCGCTCCTGGTATTCGCCTGTCGACAGCATCGCGATGACTTCCCGCGCCACCGCGCAGGCCAGCGGGTTGCCGCCGAACGTCGAGCCGTGCTGGCCTGGCTTGAACACGCCGAGCACAGCAGCCGACGACACGACGGCCGACACCGGGACGATGCCGCCGCCGAGCGCCTTGCCGAGGATGTACATGTCCGGCACGACATCCTCTTGCTCGCAGGCGAACGTCGTGCCGGTGCGACCGAGGCCCGACTGAATCTCGTCGGCGATGAAGAGCGCGCCGTGCGCGGTGCACAGGTCCCGCACTCCGGTCAGGAAGCCGGGCGGCGGCACCAGTACGCCCGCCTCGCCCTGGATCGGCTCGGCTAGGACCGCGACGACCTTGTCGTCCATGGCGGCGGCGAGCGCCTCCAGGTCACCGTAGGGAACGATGCGGAAGCCCGGCGTGTACGGCCCGTAGCCATCCCGCGCGTCCGGGTCGGTGGAGAAGCTGATGATGGTCGTGGTCCGGCCGTGGAAGTTCCCGTCGAAGACGACGATAACCGCCTCGCCGTCCGGGACGCCCTTGACCTCGTAGCCCCACTTGCGCGCGGTCTTGATGGCGGTCTCGACCGCCTCCGCGCCGGTGTTCATCGGCAGCACCATCTCCATGCCGGCCAGCTCGGCAAGCTCGGTGCAGAACGG
>Ga0335077_10009993_pt1 | contig 11791 bp, 10 predicted proteins | sample Lox_Sample_31_FD_207151 | JGI IMG/M metagenome (GOLD analysis project Ga0335077, IMG submission 207151) | Soil microbial communities from Loxahatchee National Wildlife Refuge, Florida, United States - Lox_Sample_3.1 | ecosystem: Environmental > Terrestrial > Soil > Wetlands | place: USA...
GGAGTCTCGCCCAGAGGCGTGGTGGAATCTGGCTTCACCCCATTGGGGTAGAACAGTTGGATATTGGTGTGGGCACGGACGCCGGCATCCTCCGGCCGAACAATACTCGACTCGGGAATGATGACCGTGCCACGCTGAACCTGGGCGGCGAGCAAGGTGGACAACGTCAGGACCGAAATCACGCACAGCGTGAACAGCACAACCCATCGTTTCATCGATTTCTCCTTAGTTTTGCTTACCACTCACGCACAGTAGTGCGAGCAAGGCGCAACGGAAGCAAGTATATGCTGAGTTTTCGCAGTAAAACCGCGGTGGCTGCCGACAGCATCGGCTCGTGCCCGAAGAGTGTGCACCCGACTGTTTCTCGTGTCAATGTGAATTTATCCTTAGAGGCAGCCGGCTATGTAAGAAAGACCCCATATGCCCGCAGGCTGAAAAACTTTGCATTGCGGGCGGCAGAGCGCGCGCGCGGAAGAGCAGGGTATGGGGAACCTCCGTTACAATCAGCGTGATCCAACATGAAACTTTCACAGATCGCATCTCTTCTCGGTGCGCGCCTGGAAAACGGCTCGCCGGACACGGAAATCACCGGGGTTGCCGGCATCGACCAGGCCGGCGCCGGCCAACTCGCCTTCGTCGCCAACCCAAAATATGCGCCCACTGCCCGTGTTACCCGCGCCGCGGCGGTCATAGTGGCCGAAGACTTCCCCCCCATTCCCGCCGCCATGCTGCGCTCCCGGAATCCTTATCTGGCGTTTGCGCGGGCCGTGGAGCTCTTTTACCAACCACCGCAATACGCCCCCGGAATTCACCCGACCGCCGCGATCCATGCCTCGGCCAGGCTTGGCGAAAACGCTTATGTTGGCCCGTATGTCGTGATTGATCGGGATGTCGAGATTGGCCGTAACGCGGTGCTGCTGGCGCACGTCGTGATCTATCCCGGTGCAAGAATCGGCGACAACTTCTTCGCGCATGCCCACGCCGTGGTGCGCGAGCATTGCCGTCTAGGCGATTCGGTGATCCTGCAAAATGGCGTGGTGATTGGAGCCGATGGCTTCGGCTTCGCCAAAGACGATGCCGGACACTGGCACAAGATTCCACAGTCGGGTCCAGCCGTGCTGGAGGACGACGTGGAGGTGCAGGCCAACTCCTGCATCGACCGCGCCAGTGTGGGCGAAACCCGCATCGGCCGCGGCGTAAAGATCGACAATGTTGTGCAGGTGGGACACGGCTCGAAAGTCGGCGAAGACACTCTGCTCTGCGCACAGGTGGGATTGGCCGGCTCGACGGAACTGGGGAAGAACGTGATCCTCGCCGGACAGGTGGGAGTCGCCGGCCACTGCAAGCTTGGCGATGGCGTGATTGTCACCGCCCAGAGCGGCACCCACGGCGACATTCCCGCTGGATCGATGGTCAGCGGCTCGCCCGCTTTCGATCACAAGCAGTGGATGCGAAGTACGGCGCTGTTTGCCAAGCTGCCGGAGATTGCCAAAGCCGTCCGAAGCAAGGGGGATAAATAGAACGTCAGGCGGAGGCAGTGCCTTCCTGTTCCTCCGGTTCAATACTTCGTTCCTGGCACTCGCGCGGCAAGGCGCGGTTGATGGCAGCACGCACCCGTTCCATAAGGCAGTCGCGGCTAACGAAATCCTTCGGCTCGATTGCATCGTGAAAAATCACTCGGGCGATTCCTGGTTGGATGGAAAATCGTCCCTTGGGCATGACTCGGTGCGTCCCGACGATGGTCACCGGGACGACCGGCACACCACAATCCATGGCCAGATAAAACGGCCCTTTCTTGAACGACAAGAGCCGCCCATCGAAGGATCGCTTCCCTTCCACATAGATGGTCATGTTGAGCCCCTGGCGAACTACTTCCGAGGCAGAACGCACCGCCGCGATTCCCGCTTCTAAGTTCCCGCGATCGACAGGCACCAGAGATCCCAACCGCATGGTTTTGGCAAGGAGCGGATATTTGAACAACTCCTTTTTCACCATGACCGAGGTGCGGCGGGGAATCAGCGGCAGCAGAATGGGCGGATCCAGATTGGAAACATGATTCGACATGAAGATGTAGGTGCGGGCCGGATCGACTTTCTCCAGGCCGACGACCTGCACCTGCACGCCCGCAAGCCGCACACCGGTCCACGCGGCCCACATGCTGACGCGGTAGAGGAAACCGATATTGCCGGTCACTATCGTCCAGGGAAAGCAGACTAGCGCTGCCACCGGCAGCGCGAACCCCCAGAACGTGAGCATCAGTATGGTTCGGATCAAGGACGCGCCTCTCCTTGGGACACGCCACCCAGCCAGGCAGCACGACGCGCTTTCTGCTGCGGCGTGATATTCTCCACGTCCTTCAGCTCAAACTCGAGCTCTTCCTTCGAACCCACCTTCCAGCGCACTTCCCTCTCTCCGCCTGGGCCGCGAACCCGCAGGCGTACCGTCTCATCGGGACGCAGCGCATCGAGCCGGTCTTCGAAATCCGGCCCGGCCGGCTGACCGTCGATGGTGAGGATGGCGTCTCCCAGAGCAAGCCCGGCCCGGACCGCCGGACCTTCCCCATCGAGGCTCGTTACTACGGGCGCTTCTCCAAATCCCCGGGTGGCGGCGAAGCCCGGCGCACCGCTAACAATGGAGTCTTTCTTGAGCCGCAAGCCAACCGTGGCGAAGAGCCGGTCGTAGGGGAGTTCTTCGGTTCCGGCAACGTAGCGGCTGAAGAAATCCGCCAAGTCGCAGCCGCATAGTTGCTCGGCGGGTGCACGAACTCCGGCCGAATCTGCGAAGAATACGCCGCGCTGCGCCAGGTTCAGATTCATCCACTGAAAAAGATCCCGCAAGGTCGCTTTTCCGTGACTTGCGTCGCGCATTTCCAGATCCAGCAGCACTCCAAGCAACTGTCCCTTGTTGTAATAGGAGATGCTCCGTTGCGGCAGTCGATAATACGAGTACTTCTCCAGCCAGGTGTCCAGGCTGGACTCTTCGGCAGACTGCGTCAGGTGAGCAGGACGGCGCTCCAGCGTCGTGATCTGCTCGGCCAGGCGCGAAAGATAACGCGATTCATCCAGCAGCCCGGCGCGCAATAGGGTGTAGTCGCCAACCGTGCTGGTGAAGCCTTCGCTGAACCACAGCGCCGTGGTGTAGTTCTCCTTGCTGTAGTCAACCGGCTCCAGCGACTGCGGCCGGATGCGTTTCACGTTCCACAGATGAAAGAATTCGTGGGCGGTGACGTCGGCCAAAGCCTGCGGATTGGCGCGTAAGACACCCGCATTCAAATCAATCGCGGTCGAAAAGGCGTGCTCCATTCCGCCGCCACCTGCCTCGCGCGGAAAGTGATAGATGAAAAGATAGTCTTGGAATGGCCGATCGTTCATCCAAACGGTCGCCGCCGCCACGATGGCATTCGCCATGTGCACGATCTTCTGCAGATCGTAATCGCCGGAATCGGCGTCCACCACGATGCGATAGCGTCCGCCGCCCTGATCGAAATCCTGTTCCTGAAACGCACCGAGTTCGCAAGGGGAGTCCACCAGCTGGTCGTAGTTATCCGCCGTGTAGCCAACCGCATCGGGCTTCAGAGCGGTAGCAATCCGCCAGCCGGAGGGCACATCCGCGAATCGCAGATTCATTTTCGTCGAGCGCGCTTCCAGGGGATACATCAGAATGTCGGCCAGGTTCAGAAAGGCATGGTGGGCGTTGATTTGTGCGCTGTACGGTCCGGGCTGGTCGACAAAGATCTCGTAGGTGATCGTGCCACCTGCCTCCATTCCGCTCACCTGCCAGCGGCTCTTGTCCAGCTTGCGCAGGGATAGCCTATGGCTATCGGCAGCGCTTGCCTTCACCCAGTCCACATATTGCGCGAAATCACGGACCTCGTAGAGCGCGTTCCACACCGGCAATTGCAGTTCACGCACGGCAGGCCCCGGAGAGAGCCGGATCGTCACCAGCGCCAGGTGCGCGGCGGCTCGTGCCAGAGATATCGAGTATTGAACTTGGGGAGATGCAGTGCTCGAAGTCTGTGCCGGTGCGTTGATCGCAGTCCACGCGCCCAGCAAGGCGCAGGCAAACGCAAGCTTGGCTCGAAGCCGCCGCATTAGGTTTTGGCCGAAGTCTCCACCGGGGCGCTGCTGCCGGACCCCGCGCCGGCTAACGATTGCAGCCTTCGTGCGAGCTTCTCATAGATGCCGCCGAACCCGCCGTTGGAAAGGATGGCAACCACATCGCCAGGCCGCATTTCGGGCCCCGCCAATTGCACAATAGCAGCCACGTCAGGAATAATACGCGCGCGCCGCCCGTGTTGCTGGATCTGGGCAGCAAGCCCGGGCAGGTCCAGCCGCTCGCCCTCGGGAATTACGTCCGACTTGAACACACCCGCGACGATGACTTCATCCGCCAGCCCCAGGCTCCTCGCCAGCTCAGCCTGCAAAATATTCCGCCGAAGAGTGTTCGATCTTGGCTCGAGGATCGCCCACAGCCTGGCTCCCGGATAGCGAGACCGTAGCGCGGTCAGGGTGCCCGCAATTGCCGTGGGGTGGTGCGCGAAGTCGTCGATGATCGTGATTCCGTTCACCTGGGCCTTCACTTCCAGCCGCCGTTTCACGCTCTTGAAGGTCTTCAGCCCGGCAGCAATATCCTGTTTCGAGATTCCATAACCTGACGCCAAAGCTGAAGCCGCAGTCGCATTCCAGACGTTGTACTCGCCGGCCAGGGGAAACTCAAAGTCGGCCCAGGGTTTTCCCTCTCGCTCGACCGACCACGTGGTACGCGTGGACTCCTGGCGCAGGTTCGTGATATGCCAGCCGGCTTGCTCGCTTGAACCGTAGATTTCCACGGGGCAAAAGGCGCGACCCAGGCAGCGTTTCAAGCTACTCCCCGCATCGAACGCGACGATGCGTCCGCGGCGAGGCACCAGGTTCACCAGGCGCTTGAACGCCGTCTCGACCGCATCCAGGTCTTTGTAAATATCGGCGTGATCGAACTCGACCGACGTCAAGATAATTGAATCCGGAAAATAGTGGAGGAACTTCGGGCCCTTGTCGAAAAAGGCGGTGTCGTATTCGTCGCCTTCGAGAATAAAGTGTTTTCCCTCGCCGAGCTGGAAACTGGAGCCGAAATTCTCGGCGATGCCGCCAATGAGAAATGACGGCCGCTGACCCGCCGTGTGGAATATCCACGACAGGATCGAGGTAGTGGTCGTCTTGCCGTGGGTTCCCGCCACCACCAGCACTTCTTTCCCGCGCAGAAATTCATCGCGCAGGATCTGCGGCAAAGAGCAGAACGGGATGCGTTCGTCGAGCACGTGCTCGAGTTCCACGTTGCCCCGGGAAATCGCATTGCCTACGACTACCAGATCGGGCCGTGGCGTTAGATTCCCGGCAGCGAAGGGCTGGGCCACGGCAATCCCAAGCGAGGCTAGGAAATCCGACATCGGAGGGTACGACGCCGCATCCGAGCCGGTTACATGAAATCCGCGCTCCTTCAGCATCCCGGCAAGCGAAGCCATGGCGGTGCCGCAGATTCCGATCAGATAGATATGTCTTCGTTCCGTCATGACTTGACCGCGTGCGCCACCGTGGCCGGAGCGGTTGCGGACTCCAGGAATTTTAAACTCATGTCGCTTCCCCGCACCTTCAGCGCGGCACGGATTCCGATGGGCAAAGTCACGTTTGCCCGGCTTACGTGCCCCGACCGCAGACCATACGCCACCGGCACTCCCAGGTCGCCCACAATTCGTAGGATGACCTCCGGCAATGTGTAAGGCTGATGCGGACTCTGAACGCAATCCAGCATCTCTCCGAACACCAGACCCTTCACACCGCTCAGCTTGCCGCCCAATTTCAACTGCATCAGCATGCGGTCAATCTGATAAGGCTTGGTAGCGACGTCTTCGATGAAGAGGATGGTTCCTTGGGTTCGAATCTCATGCGACGTGCCGAGCGATGCCACCAGCATGGAAAGGCAGCCTCCGTAGAACATGCCTTCGCCCGAACCGTCTACCAGCGCCGTCACTCCGGAGCTAGGACCCAAGTCAAGTTCCCACTGCGAACTTCCACCCACCGCGGCTTGCCAGGAAGCTAGATCGATCCCTTCCGCCAGGGCGAAGTCCTTCGTCACCATTGGGCCGTGAAAGGTCACAAACTCTGCCGAGTCGCACAAGCAGGTTAGCAGCGTCGTGATATCGCTGTAGCCGACGAAGATCTTGGGGTGAGGCGCGATCCGGCTCGGATTGAGCGCATTCAACAGGTAGTTGGTCCCATACCCGCCGCGCGCACACAGGATCGCCTTCACATCGTCGCGGACGAACATCTCCTCCAATTCGCGGGCTCGGCGATCCACCGAGCCCGCGAAATACAGATCTTGTTCGAGGATTGAATCGAAATAGAACGGACGGTATCCGAGCTTTCGCAGGGCTTCGCAACCTGCGTCGAGAAGTGCACGCTTAATGTTGCTGGCCGGAGCCACGATGCCTATGGTGTCGCCCGCCTGGAGCGCTGCGGGCTTACGGCGAGGATTTTGGGCCGTGAGCGGCATGAAAGCTCAATCTTAAACGAAAAACTCTCCCCGGCAGATAAGCTGGGCGGGACCGCGTAGATACACTTGATCCTCCCAACGAACCATTTGCTTCCCCCCGGGGGTGTGCACCTGCACGGGAGATAGCGCGTGCTGCGCGGCGATGGAGGCGACGGCCGACGCACACGAACCGGTGCCCGAGGACTGCGTCTCCCCCACGCCCCGCTCAAAGAATCGAGCTTCGATGTTCTGCCTGTCCCTGACCACTACCAGCTCAACGTTAATTCCATGCTTGAAGTCGTGATGGCGTCCGACCTCGGCCGCCTCCGCCTGCCACCCCGGCTCGAATTCTTCCACAAACACCACGTAATGGGGATTTCCCATCGAGACCGGAATCCCGCGAACCTCACGGAATGCCAACTGGATGGCGAACGCGTCCCCCACCTTAGGCTCACCCATGGCAATCTCAAACTCATAGGTGGACCCGCTGCGCGCGGTCAGGGTGCAGGTTTTGATTCCAGCGCCGGTGCGGATGACGATCTGCTCTTTGGGTTGTTCTGCGCACAAATGCGCTGCGACGCAGCGGGTACCGTTGCCCGAAATCTCGGCCTCTGACCCATCCGCGTTGAACAGACGAGCCTTCACCTCCGCGTCGGACGCCGGGAAGAGCCATTCCACACCATCCGCCCCTACTCCCCGGTGCCGATCGCAAATGCGCCGGCTGAACTCCGCCATGCCTGACGGCGCGTACATTCCGTCGATCAACAGAAAATCGTTGCCGCAGGCGCTCGCCTTCACAAACGGAATGACTGTGGGTTCGGAAGTCATTCGCGCTCAGCCGCAGAGGAGGAACTCACGCTGAATAGCGTGCTGGATTGCCGCAGGACCATGCCCAGCCGCTCGTGCTCGGAATGAGACGCTTCCACATTGAATTGCACCCGGTGAAATCCGCCGCTGGCGTTGACCCGGACATCCTGCATGCCGAGGTGCTCCTCGTCCAGGATGCGATTCACTTCTCCAATAATGTCTTCCGCGCTGCTGCCAGTCACTTCGTACATCATGGTTTTCGCTTTCAGGGCGAAGTGGGTTTCGGCCTTGCCGAGCGCGAACAGCGCGAGCAAGATGATGGTCGTTTCAAACGTGGCGGTGAGATACAAACCTCCGCCTACCGCCATTCCCACCGACGCAACCACAAAAATGGTCGCCGCGGTGGTCAAGCCGGTCACCGAGCCGCGCGCATGCAGAATAGAACCTGCGCCGATGAAGCCGATGCCGGGAATGATCTGCGCCGCAATGCGAGTGTGGTCGCCGCCGTGGTTCGCGGCCAGCTGGTCGGAAAGGATGGTGAACATCGCCGAACCGATGCAGATGAACATATTGGTGCGCAATCCCGCCGGCTTGCGCCGGAACTCGCGCTCCAAGCCGATGATTCCGCCGAGAAATGCGGCAATGATCACCCGCACGATGGCGGGAGAGACCACCACCCCCATTTCCGCCTTAAGCACATCGAGGATGTGGTTCACACCCGGCATGATGGTGACTGATGACTGAAGTGTAAACCAGCGCCATTCGACTGCATCGGCCCGTGCGTTAACCCAGGTGGTTACCGTCCCGGCAGATGGGTCTGATAGATGGTAGCCGCAGGCTGGCCGGGCACCTCGATCCGCGCAATGACCGGCAAGGAACGCCCTTGCATGGCGGCAGAGACCGGGTCGCCGTCGATTGCCACAACGTAATCAGCCAGGCTCGGCGGGTCTGCCAAGGCTCGCTCCCAGAGACCTTCAGGATCGAAAGGTCGAATCCATGTACGATGGTTTCCCTCCTGGATTACGTGCCGCAACGGTATGCCAGCCTGCTGCACCGCTCCCACATGATCGCCCAGATACGCCAGCAGGGTGGCATTGGGGGGCAGAGCCTTCAACCGGGCAGTCAATTCCGTCTCCAGCGCCAGACGCGTGCGGGAGTTGATCCAAGCCTCATGGATACATACCGATTGGGCCCGCCAGATTCCGAAATAAGACATCACGACCAGCGCTAGCATGGGAAACGCGATCGCGAGTTTTCCCCACAACCCGGGAATAAAACGGATAGCAATAAACGTAACGCAGGCGCCGAAGACCGCAAATCCCGGCACCATCTGCAGTCCGTAGCGCACATTGTAGTAAGAGAATGGCCACCAGGTTGGCAGGAAGATCGGAACTCCGCCGTAGGCGACCGACAGCGTATAAAAAGGCAAAGGAAGCCAGAGCAACAGCAGAGGCCGAAGCCGGTAAGCAAAGGGGATGACCAGGATGCTTCCGCCGATCAGCAGCCCTACCCACACCTTTTGCCACTTCTCTTCCGCCATATTCCATTCCGCCGATTTCAGGGAGTACGCAGCGGCTACTTTGAGCGAATGCGATCCGGGATGTGGCGGAAATCCCGGCTGCGCCGTCTTTTGCTCTATGGCTCGCGCTGAATACGGCCCGTTGGCGAATTCCAGCGGATTGCGATAGATGACAGCGTTATACGCTAACCACAGCAGCGGCGCGCTCACGGCTAACAGGACGAAGCCAGCGAAGCCGAAACGTACCCGAGTCTGTGGAGCCTTACGAACACACAAGAAAACCGCAAAGACGACGGCGACCCCCAGGAACCATCCGTCGTAGCGGGTCAAGCCAGCGGCCGCCAGGCAGAAGCCCAACTTCAAGAGCGCTCGAGCTGGCCGCCTTTTTCCCTCACCCTCCTCAAATGTCTCCCGCACAAACTCGCCGAAAAACACCACCGACCAGATGAAGAAGGCAAGGTAGATGGTCTCTGTCATGGCGGTTGTCTGTAGATAGATCAGGTTCGGATTCCCCGCGAAGACCAGAGTGGCGATCCAGGCGCCAATGCGAGAAGCGTGATCCGGCTCAGTCTCCAGGCGCAGGGCACTGCGCACCAGCCGGAAAACTCCGACTACGCTGGCGACATAGGCAAGCAGGGATGGAATTGAACCCCCAACGCCCGTGCGCCACGCCCAGTCGGAGAGCAGGAAGGGAATCATCAGCAGGTGCGGCAGCGGAAGCCATACAGTTCCAAGTTGCAGCAATCCGGGAGTACACGAATCGAAGACCCGGCGCGCGATGTTGATGTGGGCGACGGCGTCGCCATAGAGAAGAATGTCGCCACGCCGGAAGTAGATGAGGAACGATGCCAGCGAGACACAGGCTGCCAGGCCGCCAACCAGAACGGTCTCGCGGTCCCACCGCCGCATGGCCTGATCGTTCATTCCAGATGAGTCAACTCGCGGAAAAGCTGGAAGCGGGCGTCGATCTCTCCGCGAGTCAGCGCTTGCAGGCGTTCGGTGCCGAACCGTTCCACGGCGAACGATCCCATCACCCCACCGTAAAACAGCGCCCGCTTCAGAACTTCACGGCTGATGTGGCCCTGCGAAGCGATATAGCCCATGAAACCGCCGGCGAAGGAATCGCCTGCCCCGGTCGGATCCTTGACTTCATCGATGGGCAGAGTGGGTGCGCGGAACGGGTGATGCCCAATGCCGAAGGCGCCTTCGCGGAAAAAGATGGTCGCACCGTACTCGCCGTGCTTGATGACCAGGGCCTGGGGGCCCATGGCCAGCACCCTGCGCGCGGCTCGTGGCAGGCTGTTGTCGCCGGCAAGCATTTTGGCCTCGCCATCGTTGATCAACAGAATGTTTACCAGCTTCAAAGTCTCGATCAGTTCCTGGCGCGCGCCTTGAATCCAGAAATTCATGGTGTCGCCCCCGGTCAGTTGCACGCCTTCAAGCTCGAGTCGGACCGCCGCCTGCAGGCTGGGATGAATATTGCCCAGGAAGAGAAACTTAGTGTCTGCGTATTCGGCCGGAATGTGCGGTTGAAAGCGCTCGAACACGTTCAGCTCGGTAAAGTCGGTTTTGGCTTCGTTGAGGTTCTCCATGTACTGCCCGCCCCAGCGAAAGGTCTTGCCGGAGGCATGCTGGATACCCCGAGTATCGATCCCGCGTTTCTTCATGACATTTTCGTGTTCGGCGGTGAAATCGTCCCCCACCACGGCGATCACGCGGACGTCGGTGAAGTGGCTGGCGGCCAGCGAGAAATAGGTCGCGGACCCGCCCAGCGCATTGTCGACCTTGCCGGCCGGCGTAGCGATGGTATCGAAAGCCACCGATCCAACGACAATAATGCTCATGATTAGGCTGTTTATCCTTGTGCCAGATATTTTTCCAGAATGAGTTTCAGCTTTTGGCGGGTTGCCGCCGGAATCTTGTCACGATCGGTCAGGATGGCGTGCGCCAGCGCTGACCCGCACTTGCAGGAACGGGCCTGAGGCATGGCCGCCACCGTTTCGCGAACGACCTTGCAGGCATTCTCCGCGTTCTTGAGCAGCACGGCGACAATCTGATTCACGGTTACCGAATCATGATGCGGGTGCCAGCAATCATAGTCAGTCACCATGGCGACCGTGGCATAGCAAATTTCGGCTTCGCGCGCCAGCTTCGCCTCCTGCAGATTGGTCATGCCGATCACATCCATGCCCAAAGCGCGGTAAACGTTCGATTCCGCCTTAGTCGAGAATTGCGGCCCTTCCATGCACAGATAGGTACCGCCCTGCTTGGAAATCACCCCCGCTTTCTTGCAGGCCTCTTCCACTACGCGTGCTATCTCGCAGCAAACCGGGTCCGCAAAAGCTATGTGGGCGACGAGTCCCTCCCCGAAGAAAGTATCGACACGGTGACGGGTGCGGTCGAAAAATTGATCGGGAATCACGAAATCGAGTGGTTTGTGCTCTTCTTTCAGCGACCCGACGGCAGAGAGCGAGATGATGCGTTCGACCCCGAGCTGCTTGAAGCCGTAAAGGTTGGCGCGAAAATTCAGTTCGCTCGGCAGCAAGCGATGTCCGCGCCCGTGCCGCGCCAGGAACGCCACCTTACGCCCCTCCAGCGTACCCAGTATGTAGGGATCAGAGGGCTCGCCGAACGGAGTGTTCTGCCGGACCTCCTCGACATCCGTCAGCCCGGGCATGGCGTAGAGCCCACTGCCGCCGATGATGCCGATCTCAGCCTGTGACAATCAGCCTCCTGTTCCGTCCGCGGGTGGTGGTTGAATTCGTGATTATACAAGGCGGAATCGGAAATGGCTTACCGCCGTTGCAACTGAACTCAAGACGCTACGGCAGTACAATCGGCACATGAGACTCGTGCTGGCTGCCTTCACCGTCTTGCTTTCTTCTCTTCTCGTGTCCGGACAAACTACGCCGGCCTCCGTCACCGTTCCCATCACACTTGACCACAACCGCATTATTA
>Ga0335077_10009995_pt1 | contig 11791 bp, 13 predicted proteins | sample Lox_Sample_31_FD_207151 | JGI IMG/M metagenome (GOLD analysis project Ga0335077, IMG submission 207151) | Soil microbial communities from Loxahatchee National Wildlife Refuge, Florida, United States - Lox_Sample_3.1 | ecosystem: Environmental > Terrestrial > Soil > Wetlands | place: USA...
CCGTCGGGCCCCGGCAGCGTCGACGAGCCGGTACCGATAACCGAGATATTCAGCCGGTGATTGGCCTTTATTTCCTTCATGACACGCGCGAGCACGACGTCGCTCGCGATGAACGATTGCGGCACCTCGCATTCGTCCGCCGCCGAAGCGGGCCCCATAGTTAATGTAAAAAAGGCCGCTACGGCCGTAATGAATTTCATGCCTCGCCCCCCGCGAGGTTGCCTGGAGAGGCCTTTGCGCGTTGTTGGTGACTTCGCCCCTCCATGCCCTTGTACCACGAAATCAGGCTTGCTGTCGCTATCATGACGAGGATACCGGCGATGCTGATCCCGGTCTGCACCAGTACGCCGCCCGACCATTGGCTGATGATGAACTGTCCGGCAAACGCGAGAAACACGCCCAGACAGAAGATTTCCAGGGAATGCTGGCCGCAGAGGATGGCCGGCCGCAAGATTGGCGATTCCAAGCCGCGCCAGTCGCGTGAAACGAACCTGACCGTAATGGCGGCGAGCGCCAGAAAATGGGCGAACCGCAGCACGTCCAGATTGGTCTTATCGATTGGGTAGATCATCGCGCCCAGCCAATTCGGTACGAACGTTCCGAGCCATTCAAAATGCCAGGTCAGCGTGATGAATAAGGCAAACAGCAGGTACATGATTGCCAGACCGAAAACGATGCGCGAGCGCAGCAGCCCGCTGAGCCACTGCGCTCCGCCCACCGCGCACCAGGCGCCGAATACGAACAGCAATTGCCAAGCGAACGGATTGAAGACCCAGACGCCGTTCGGGTAGGCGGGAAAATTGATGTCGAAGTGCAAAGCCAAAACATATACGACCGCCGCCCCCATAAGGGCGTAGGCCGGTTGCCACAGCAGCACGCGGAGCATGGGCGGGAATAGCAAGAGCAGCACGATGTACAGCGGCAACACGTCCATGTTGACTGGCTTGAACTTCAGAATAAGCGCTTGAAATATCGTGACGTCGGGCTGTTTCAGGAAGCCGAGAATGTTCATTTCCTCGGCGTAAAGCGGATTGCTGAAGGTCGCAGCCACATAGGCGATCTCGGCCATGAAAATCGTGAAAAGAAAAATATGGGCCACGTAAATTTGCCATGCGCGCCGAAGGATGCGGGCGCTTGAAATGATAAAACCGCGCTCGCGCATGGCGCGGCCATAGACGAACGCCGCCGTGTAGCCGGAAATGAAGATGAAAATTTCAGTCGCGTCGGAAAAGCCGTAATTGCGCAGCGTGAAATAATTAACGACGTTGTTGGGGATGTGGTCCAGAAATATCAGCCAGAGCGCGAGGCCGCGGAATAGATCGAGCCGCAGATCGCGACCCGTCGCCAACATCTGGGCCGGAGAAGCGGCCATCGATGGGCGAGCAGCCGCTGACGCCGACTGCTCCACGAAAGCGGCTCCGGCCTTTGCGCCGCCCGGCAAAAATCGCAGCAGAGAGGCGTAGCCCTCGGGGTTCGCCGCCATCGCCAGCCACCGCAGCACTGCGGCAAAGCTTAGTCCACGGAACAAGGATGCCGCCTGTCTATCTGATTGGTTAGGCACAGCTTGAGAAAGCGCGCCCGCACGGTTATTGCAACAATGTGGCCGAATCTATTCGCTCATGCGAGCAAATCCATAGGCTTTCGGCCGGTCGAGAACGGGCCAGAACGGCCAAGGATCGCACGGAGGATCGCTCCATGTATCGTGCAGTCACCCGCGGGATCGAAGTTGTGGTGACTCCGCGCTTTGTCGCCGACCGCTCGTCGCCGGAGAACAATTACTTCTTCTGGGCTTATAGGATTTCGATCACCAACCAGGGCGCGGAGACAGTTCAGCTCAAGACTCGTCATTGGCGCATTACCGATGCCAACGGTCGGCGGCAAGATGTGCGCGGCGCCGGCGTCGTTGGCGAGGAGCCGGTGCTCAAGGCCGGAGAACAGTTCGAATATACCAGCGGCGTGCCCCTGCAGACGCCGTCCGGGTTTATGGCCGGGAGCTATGGCATGGTCGGCGCAAACGGCGAGCATTTCGACATCGAAATCCCCGCCTTCTCGCTCGATAGCGCCGAAACCAAGCGCACGCTCAATTAACCGGCCTCGATCGCGCTCCCGGCGTCAGAGCGTCGCCGGCAACCCTGCGTGGGTGACGTAGGTGAGCGCGAACCACGCCGCCGCCGTCACGACACCAATCAAGATTTTGCTCATTGATGCCTCCGGATCGTGCCCGATCCCGCAGTCTTCCCGAAAACCGTAGCCGGCTCTCGGGATCATGCTTTCGGCATTAATGCCGAGGCGTAGCGTTTTGTTCCGGGGTACATCCTTTTTGCGGGGCCACAAGCCGATAAGGAACGAGGTCCGTCGTTACGCCGGAGGCTGGTCGGCATTTATTTCGTTCGGAGCAAACACATAGGTCGAACTGCAAAACTCGCAGGTTACGGTGATTTTGCCGTCCTCGACCATGTCGTCGCGATCGGTTTGCGGAAAGCTGCGGAGCATATTCTCCACGCTGCCGCGCGAGCATGAACAATGCGCCTCGACGGGTGCGGCCCGAAACACGCGCACGCCGCGTTCGTGAAACAGGCGATAGGCGAGGCGCTCGCTCGATAATGCTGGATCGATCAGCTCAATGTCGTTGACTGTGGCCACCAAGGAGCGGCCCTCGGTCCAAGCTTCGTCTTCGGGAACGACGTGCGGGAGGGTCCCGACTGGGGCGTCACCGGGATCGAGATCGGGTTGCCGCGAGCGTTCAATCGAATTGGGGAGGAACTGCAAAAGAATGCCGCCGGCGCGCCAATGCCGTTGTGCACCGTTGTGGCTGGCGCGAAATTCTTCGGCCACCGCAAGCCGAACCTTGGTGGGAATTTGCTCCGAGCGGGAGAAGTACTCATGTGCGGCGTCTTCGAGACCGCCGCCTTCGAGCGGAACCAACCCCTGATAACGGCTCATTTCCGGCCCCTGATCGATGGTCATGGCCAGATGGCCTCGGCCAAGGAGCGTGCCCGGGTTGGCCGTCTTATCGGCGATGGAAGCGGCGACGCGCTCGGCATCGAAGCGGGCGCAGGCTCGGACCTTGCCGGGCGAGGTAAAATTGACCACCAGCATGCGCACTGGCCCGTCACTCTGTGTTTGTAGGATGAAGCGGCCGTCAAATTTCAGGGCCGAGCCGAGCATGACCGTGAGCACGATCGCCTCGCCGAGCACTTTCGCCACAGGCCCCGGGTAGTCGTGGCTGGTCAGTATCGTATCAACCGCGGGCCCAAGCCGGACGATACGGCCGCGCAGATCGAGCGCCTTCACGGCAAACGGCAGGATGGTGTCGTCGACAGCTTCGGTGGCGGGCGCGCGGACAGGGATGCCAATGTGGGGATCGTTCATTGCAAGCGAATATAGGACACCGCGGTCGAATTGTGAGGCCTGCTGCTGGAAGCCTCGGTCTCACGCGCTATTCGCCGCCAAACACCACGTCAAAATCCCCTTTTGCGCGTGCAGCCGGTTTTCAGCCTCGTCGAACACCACCGATTGAGGGCCGTCGATCACCTCGTCGGTGACCTCCTCGCCGCGATGCGCCGGCAGGCAGTGCATAAAAATGGCGTCCGGCTTCGCACGTGCCATCAGCCGCGCGTTGACCTGATAGCGCTTGAGCAGGTTGTGGCGGCGCGCGCCATTGCGGTCGCCCATGGAGACCCAGGTATCGGTGACGACACAATCGGCGCCTTTCACCGCGTCTTCCGGATCGGTGCCGATATGGATCGCGGCTTTGGAGGATTTCACCCAGTCGAGCAGCAGTTTCTTCGGCGCCAATTCCGGAGGGGTGGCGACGCGCAGGCGGAAATCGAACCGCTCGGCGGCATGCATCCATGACGTCAGCACATTATTGCTGTCGCCCGTCCATGCGACCGTCCGCCCCCGGATCGGCCCGCGGTGCTCCTCGAAGGTCATGACGTCGGCCATTACCTGGCAGGGATGCGACCGCCGGGTAAGGCCGTTAATTACCGGCACCGTGGCATGGCGAGCCAGCTCAAGCAGTTCGCCCTGATCGAGCGTGCGGATCATGATGGCATCGACGTAGCGCGACAGCACCCGCGCGGTATCGGCCAATGTCTCGCCGCGGCCAAGCTGCATTTCCTCCGCAGTCAACAGGATTGCATCGCCGCCAAGCTGGCGCATGGCGACTTCGAAAGAGACCCGAGTGCGCGTCGACGGGCGCTCGAAAATCATCGCCAACGTTTTTCCGGCAAGCGGACGCGCTACGGCCGCACCTTTTTTCTTCATTGCGCGGGCGGCTTCGATGATCTCGCGCAATTCAGCGGCGGGAACGTCGACCAGATCGAGAAAATGGCGGATGCTCACCGCGCCGCCTCCTGCTTGCGCGGCCTCAGGTGTCCCGCGTCGAGGCTGGCGCAGGCTCGGTCGAGTCGCGCGATGCCTTCGCCGATTTCCGCCTCGCTGACGATGAGCGGCGGCAGCAAGCGCACCACGTTGTCACCCGCCGCCACGGCAAGCATCTTTTCGCCGCGAAGCGCATCGACCAATTCGCCTGCGGGCACAAGCGCGCGCAAGCCGATCAGCAGGCCCTCGCCGCGTACCTCGGCGATCAGCGACGGATAGCGGTCCTTGATTTCAGCAAGCCGCTGTTTGAGCAGGAGTCCGACCTTCTTGACGTGGTCGAAAAAGCCGGGCGCCAACATGACGTCGAGGGTGGCATTGGCCACACTCATGGCCAACGGATTGAAGCCGAAAGTCGAGCCGTGAGTGCCGGGCGTCATGCCCTTGGCTGCCTCCCGCGTCGCCAAGCACGCGCCGACCGGAAATCCGCCGCCGAGCGCCTTGGCCAGCGTCATGACGTCGGGAGTGACGCCGGTGCGCTGATAACAGAACAATTCGCCGGTGCGGCCCATGCCGGTCTGCACCTCGTCGAACATCAGGAGCAGGCCGTGCTGGTCGCACAGTTCGCGCAGCGCCTTGAGGAATGCCGGCTCGACGGTGCGCACGCCGCCTTCGCCCATGATCGGCTCGATCAGGATCGCTGCCGTTTCGGGACCGATGGCGCGCTTGACCGCATCGAGGTCGCCGAACGGCTGTTGCTCGAAACCGTCGACCGGCGGGCCGAAGCCGTCCAGGTATTTCTTGTTACCGGTCGCGGCGAGCGCCGCCAGCGTGCGGCCGTGAAAGGCGCCTTCGAACGTGATGATGCGGTAACGCTCTGGATGCCCGTTCGCGGACTGGTATTTACGTGCGGTCTTTATCGAACATTCCACGGCCTCGGCGCCGGAATTCTGAAAGAATACCACCTCGGCAAAGCTCGCCGCGCAGAGGCGATCCGCGACGCGGTCGGCTTCCGGAATCTCGTAGAGATTGGAGACGTGCCACACCTTGTTCGCCTGCTCGGTCAGAGCGGCGACGAGACGCGGATGGGCATGGCCGAGCGCGGTCACGGCGACACCGCAGCAAAAGTCCAGATAGCGCTCGCCGTTCGTCGCCGTAAGCCACGCGCCTTCGCCCCGCTCAAAAGCGAGGTCGACGCGTGAATAGGTCGGCATCAGGTGCGATGTCATGGCGAAGCCCGGGGGCCGGCAACAGTTAATCCGCACGGCCAAACAAAATGTGCCGCCTCTTTTGGGCGGCACCATTCGGCATTTTATTTCCGGTTGCCCGCCTGTCAACAGCGGAAAAGCCGCCCAGCCGGGCTCGCTTCGTCCACAGCGAGAAGGAAGATGTGGACGTAGCCGGCGCGACTCTTGCGCCCGACTCTCGTCATATTGTAGTCTTTTGCTTGTCAAGTACGACATCTCGTGCGGCGGACAGTCTTCTAAAGCGTTGGGTTCTTACTTTGCGTGTTGGGCGGCTTCACGCTTCCTGGCCCAGCGGACGATTCTGTCCAAGCGTTGCCCGCACCATTGAGGAGGATGGCATGTCGTGGACCGACGAGCGGGTCGAACTGCTCAAGAAGCTGTGGACCGACGGACTTTCGGCGAGCCAGATCGCAGCCGAGCTAGGCGGCATCACGCGTAACGCCGTGATCGGCAAGGTGCACCGGCTGGGGCTTTCCGGCCGCGCCAAGAGCGCGAGTGCCGGCGTGGCGCGCCCGCGCAAGATGCGATCGTCCACGCATATGCTCCGTATCGGGCGAGGAGCGATCCGCGGCAATACCGCGCTGGCGCACGCCTATGAGATCGAAGAGGCCGAACCGGAGCTGGTAGACAACGTCATCCCCATCGGCCAGCGCCGCACGCTGTTGGAGTTGAACGAGCAAACCTGCCGGTGGCCGATCGGCGATCCTGGCAGCGGCGATTTCTTTTTCTGCGGCGGCAACACGATCGCGGGATTGCCTTATTGCGCCTATCACTCGCGCGTCGCCTATCAGCCGCCGGCCGATCGGCGCCGTGATCGCCGCGCGACCCGGTAATTTGTCGGGCCCTGCGCAAGCGGGGCATCGATAAACGCTGCGCCAAGCGCAAGACCCGCAAAGCGGATGAGGTGATTACTGGATCATCCGCGTTCGCGGATGACATTCTCGACTAACTCGCCTTGCCGAACCTGTCGTCGAGCGAATAGCCGGCGCCGCGCACGGTGCGGATCGGGTCGGATGCATGGCCGCGATTGAGCGCCTTGCGCAGGCGCCCGACATGGACGTCGACGGTACGCTCGTCGATGTAAACGTCGCTGCCCCAGACGCCGTCGAGCAATTGCTCGCGGGAAAATACCCTGCCGGGACGTTCCATTAAAAATTCGAGGAGACGGAATTCCGTTGGTCCGAGCTCGACCGGCCGGCCCGCCCGCGACACGCGTTTCTTCTCCCGGTCGAGCTCGAGCTCACCTATGATCAGCACCATGGCGACGCGCTCCGGGCTCGCGCGCCGAAGCAGCGCGCGAATGCGCAGAAGCAGCTCAGGCACCGAGAACGGCTTGACGATGTAATCGTCGGCGCCGGTGGCGAAGCCGCGCACCCGTTCACTCTCTTCGCCGCGCGCCGTCAGCATGATGATCGGCAAGGACTGCGTCTGCGGTCGCGCCCGCAGCCGCCGGCACAATTCGATGCCCGACAAGCCGGGGAGCATCCAGTCGAGCACGAGCAGGTCCGGTGCCGTTTCGCGCAGCCGCGTATCGGCCTCGTCGCCGCGGGCGACGGCGTCAACCTCATAGCCTTCGGCTTCGAGGTTATAGCGAAGGAGCGTGGTGAGCGGCTCCTCGTCCTCCACGATCAGAATGTTGGCTCCCATCCCAGGTCCCTCGTTTTTATTTCTGCATGAACGCGGACGGAAGACTGGTGGTGTCGCCCTTGGGGCGCTGGTCGGTGATCGGACGGCCCTCGATCATGAAATAGACGGTTTCGGCGATGTTGGTCGCGTGATCGCCCATCCGTTCGATATCCTTGGCGCAGAACATGAGATTCATACAGAACGTGATGTTGCGCGGATCCTCCATCATATAGGTGAGCAACTCGCGAAACAGCGAGGTGCACAGCGCGTCGACCTCCTCGTCGCCCTTCCAGACCGCGAGCGCCGCCTGCAGATCGCGGCTGGCATAGGCATCGAGCACCTGCTTGATCTGCGCCAGCACCAGATCGGCCATGTGCTCGACGCCGCGGATCAGCGTTTGCGGATAGAGATCGCCGGAGAGCGCCACCACGCGTTTGCCGATGTGCTTAGCATGGTCGCCGATCCGTTCGAGGTCGTTGCACACGCGCATGGCGCCGACGATCTCGCGCAGATCCACGGCCATAGGCTGCCGCCGCGCGATGGTGAGAATGGCCTTCTCTTCGATCTCGCGCTGCAAGGCGTCGACCATCGGATCGGTCGCAATGATGTGCTCGGCAAGTTCGGTATCGCGTTCCAAAAGCGCTTGAACCGAGTCGGCGATCTGCTTCTCGGCAAGGCCGCCCATTTCGGCGACCTTGCGCGCGATCTCCTGCAGATCGCTGTCGAAGGCGCGAGTGGTGTGATCGATCCGGGTGCTGATTTCGGTCATGGTGCGTTACCTGAATGCCTTAGCCTTGCTCACCCGAAGCGTCCGGTGATGTAATCCTGCGTGCGCTGGTCGCGCGGCGCGGTAAACACTTTGCTCGTCGAGTCGAACTCGATCAGTTCGCCGAGATACATGAAGGTCGTGTACTCCGACACGCGCGCCGCCTGCTGCATGTTGTGGGTGACGATGACGATCGTGTAGTCCTCCTTCAATTCGTCGATCAGTTCCTCGATCTTGGCGGTCGAAATCGGATCGAGCGCCGAGCAGGGCTCGTCGAACAGGATTACTTCCGGGCGAACCGCCACGGTGCGCGCTATGCACAGACGCTGCTGTTGGCCGCCGGATAGGCTCTGCCCGTTGGCGGAAAGCTTGTCCTTCACTTCGTCCCACAAGGCGGCGCGGCGCAGCGAGGTTTCGACACGGCCGTCCAGCTCGGATTTCGGCAGCCGCTCATACAGCCTGATGCCGAACGCAATATTCTCGAAAATCGACATCGGAAACGGTGTCGGCCGCTGGAACACCATGCCGATGCGCGCCCGCAACAGGTTGAGATCCTGCTGCGGCGACAGAATATTGACGCCGTCGAACATGACCTCGCCGGTCGCGCGCTGATTGGGATAAAGGTCGTACATGCGGTTGAGCACGCGCAGCAAAGTGGACTTGCCGCAGCCTGACGGGCCGATGAAGGCGGTGACCTTTTTCTCATAGAGAGGAAGGTTGATCGATTTCAGCGCCCGCGCGTCGCCGTAGAAGAAATTGAGATCCTTGATGGTCACCTTCTCGGGCCCCGCGCTATGAGCGGCGGCTGCATGGGTGGCGGCCGGAATGGCAACGGAGGCTACATTCATGACTGTTTTCTCGGTCTGAGCGCAAACTGTACGATTACGACCGGCATGCGATCCGGCCTTGGACCAGCGGCAGCATGAAACGCACCGCCGCTAACGCGAAGAGGGCAAATACGAGCAGGATCGATCCGATGGCGCACAACATGGAACGCTACAGAGCACTGAACGCCTCGCTGACCCCCGTCGACGATAGCGCAGATATGGTCGCCTTGGGCGACAATCGAGATCACGATCTCCGTGCCATTATCCGGTTTTAGGTCGGCACGTCCCCGTTCTATGGGTGCCAGATGACAATTGGATGACCACGCAAGCTATTGAAACAGCGCGGATTTATTGACCGGCCCGCGGCCCCGCAACGCGCAAGTGAACAGTGAAGGTGGCGCCGGTGCCGGGTGTGCTCTCGATCGACAGCCGCCCACGATGGCGATTGAGGATATGCTTGACCAGCGCCAGGCCCAGACCGGTTCCGCCTTGGGCACGGCTATCGCGCACGTCGACGCGATAGAATCGCTCGGTCAGCCGCGGCAGATGCTCGGGAGCGATGCCCGGACCGTAGTCGCGCACACTGACCGTCGCCTCCCGCTCACCGTCCGCCGCGGTCCCGAGCGCCAGTCTGATATCGACGCGCTTGCCGGCGGCGCCGTACTTGAGCGCATTCTCGACCAAATTTTCGAACAGTCGAACCAATTCGTCGCGGTCGCCGAGCACTGCGGGTGCATCGGCCGCTTCGACGTTGACGATCACGCCGCGGTCGCGCGCCAGCGTTTGCAGGCTGTCGACGACCTGGCGGATGATCGGATTGAGATCGACCGGCGCGTCGGGGCGACGATGCGCGTTGAGCTCGATGCGCGACAGTGACAGCAAATCGTCGATCAGCCGCGCCATGCGCCGCGCCTGCTCCTGCATGATGGCCAGGAATTTCTCGCGCGCCTGCGCGTCGTCGCGGGCCGAGCCCTGCAGCGTCTCGATAAAGCCGGACAGCGCCGCCAGCGGCGTGCGCAGTTCGTGGCTCGCGTTGGCGACAAAGTCGGCACGCATTTCCTCGACACGGCGCAAGGGCGTCAGATCGCGAAGGGTCAGCAGCACCATGTCGGCCGCGGCGGCGTCGGGAGCGCGTTTGATCGGTATGGCAACGGCCTCGAACCAGCGGTCGACCGGGACGCGCTCGGAGTACTCGACGCGTTGCGCCTCGCCCTGCGCGAAGGCACGGCCGACCGCCTCGATCAATTCCGGCATGCGCAGCGCCAGCGACACCGGTTCGCCTTGACGCAGCGCCGGCGCCAGCGTCCGCGCCGGATCGTTAAGCGCAAGCACGCGTCCTTCGCGTTCGATCGCGATGACCGGATCGGGCAGGCCGGACACGATGACGCGCAACGGGTCGTTGGCCGGCTCGGCAATCGCACCCAATCGTGCAACGCCCGTGGCGGTCGCGCCAATCCGCAGGGCGAAGAAGCTGACCAGTGCAACGATGGCAAAACCGGCGACTGCATAGCCGACGGAAAGACCGCCGCTGATCGCCATGACGGCGAACACCAGAGCCGCCGTCGCGATCACCAATTGCGCGCTGCGCTCGCGCGGCCTGCTCAGTGCCGCTCGGTCCTCATTCAAGCTCATTGCGTATGCTCATGAGGCAGGCCCGCCAAGCGGTGACGCAGAATCGCAACGCTCAGGACATATCCGACTGCTCGCGCGCGTACTCGCCGGTGGCGGCGATCGGCGGCGAAGTTGTTCGCGCGATGCGGTGAGAGCTATGGCCGAGCCAGAATTCGCGAACGCCGAGAATGACGAGCGAGATCGCGAACGGGGTGATGTAGTACAACAACCTGAACAGCAGCAGCCCGGCAAGCAGATCTTCCTTGCGGAACTGCCACAGCGCCACCAGCATGGCGGCATCGAATACGCCGAGGCCGCCGGGGGCATGGCTGGCGAAGCCGAGCAGCGTGGCGGCGACGAAAATCACCGCGACGGTGGCAAAGCCCAAATTGGGGTCGCCAGGCATCAGCATGTACATGGCGGCCGCGCAGCAGGATAGATCGACGATGCCGATCAAGATCTGCACCAACGTGAGCGGTCCGCCGGGGAGAGTGAGTTGCCAGTCGTCGCGACCGATCACGCGCGGCTTCACCCAGACCCAGGCGACATAGGCGGTGAGCAGCGCCAGCAGCAGAAGCGCGAACCCGCGATTGAGCCACAGCGGCAACTGGTCGATGGCGCGGCCCGCCTCCGGCGTATAAAGGACGCCAAGCCCGAGCACGGTGACGTTGCCGAGCCAGAAGGTGAGCCCGGCGACGAAGCAGATCTTGGTGACTTCGACGACGCTCAAACCCCAGTTCGAATAGATGTGATAGCGCACCGCGCCGCCGGAGAAGACGCTGGCGCCGATATTGTGTCCGACCGCGTAGCTGGTGAAGCCTCCCAGAGCGGCGACGCGGTAAGGCAGGTCGCTGCGTCCGATCGTGCGCAGCGCGAACAGATCATAGAAGGTGAGTGTCACATACCCGGCGGCGACGAAGCAGGCGGCGACGGTCAGCGTGCGCCAATCGGTTGCCTTGAGCGCGGCGAGGAGCGCGCGCGGATTGATGTCGCGCAGAATATAGTAGAGCACGAACAGCGCGGCGAGAAATATCGCCAGGCTCAGCGCGAAGCCGATGCGGCTGAAGGCGATCTTGCGCTCGACGGCAGGCGCACAGCCGCGCTCTGATGTCAGCATGCCCCACTCCGATCGGGATTTATCCGCATCAATCGACCGTTTCGTCCGTGCCGCCGGGGCGATATGCCCCAACTAGCAGATGTCGCGAACCGGTGCGAGCGTGGCCGTATCGCCTGATGCACCGCCCAAACGGACCGGGCGTGCCACGCGGCGGGGCGATTTGCTATCCTCGCGCCAAAAGGGGGAACCAGCATGACGGATCATCCGGTTGCGCGCCAAACGAGCGGCCAAGGCCACACGCCAAGCGTCGGTGGTGCGAGCGCCAATATATGGA
>Ga0335077_10009999_pt1 | contig 11790 bp, 9 predicted proteins | sample Lox_Sample_31_FD_207151 | JGI IMG/M metagenome (GOLD analysis project Ga0335077, IMG submission 207151) | Soil microbial communities from Loxahatchee National Wildlife Refuge, Florida, United States - Lox_Sample_3.1 | ecosystem: Environmental > Terrestrial > Soil > Wetlands | place: USA: Florida...
CTTGTTGATGGCATCGGATTGTCCGTTGTCCGGCTCTGAAGTCCAATGCACCTCGGGATAACGCTTAAGGATGGCGACGGTCGTGTCTGTGGATGCGCCGTCCATGACGATGTGCTCAACGGTCACGGCCTGCTGTTGCGAGACGCTCCATATCGCGTCCTCAATGAACGCACCGCTGTTGAACGAAGGTGTCACGACGGAGAACGTTGGGAGGGGCATCATACCGCCGGCCTTCCAATAGCGCGCCGCTCAAGTAGGAGCCTCGACCCCGGCACAAAAGCCGCCGCCAGAATGAAGGAGCTCAGCGTCGTAAGCTGTAGCTCCGAGTAGGGCCAGGGAGCGAAGCCCAGCGTCATCAGGAACTGGGCAGTCAGATACGCGAAGGCTGCACTCAAGAAGGCGGAATGACTAAGGGCCCCGCGCTTCGAACGCACATACAGCCAGCGCAGAACAGCCACATGAAACCAGAGATAGCAGATGAGACCAGCCAGGCCATACTTGAGCCAGACATGAATCGGCGCGTTGTGAACCATGACCGATTCAATCTTCCAATTCCGGATGCGCCATGTGGGGTACGAGGTTCCGACGCCGATTCCCATGAATGGGGACTGCCGCACCTGGTCCCAGGCATCCTGCAAGTCGTGTAGGTGGTCGGAGTTGTCGGCGCTGAAGTCGCCGTCCCCCTGCATCACATCTAGGCTCTGCACGCGGGCGGCAAACGGCCTCCCCAGCAGGACGGCCGCCAGGCATACCATGGCGCCTGCCAGCGCCAGATTGCGAACCGGTCGCCGCTGCCGAAGCATCAGGATGATGGTGCCAATCGCCAGCTCTCCCCAATACGTTCGGCGGAAACAGAGCAGGACAATCAGATACGATGCGGCGGCCAGCGCCATCCAAAGGACCCTGTGCACACCGGTGCAGGACTCCCGGTAGCGGAATGCCAGCAGAGCGGTGAACACGATCGCCGAAAGCGCTGGCCCGTCGAAGGTCGGGATCGGCACACCCAGCAGCGTTTCCCCGCGTCCTGACAGGTACAGTGCGAACAAAACAGCGATGCGAACCGCCATGTAGATGGCGAACACTCGGACAACCTGCTGACGACCTTCGGCGGTTCTCATCCAAAAGGTCCACACGACATACAAGCCGATGCCGAGTGCGAGCGCGCGCCAGTCGAAGAAGAAGTTTGAGCCACCGCGCAGCCGGCCGTATCCGATGCCGGTCGCGACGCAGATTAGAAACGCCGTCCCCGGCAGAAGCAAGGCGCGAGGAAAGAACAGGAATCGCTCGCGCGAAGAAATCAGCGCGCTGAGGTGGACCAACACCAGCGCCAAGACCGAAAAATCGATGAAGCGGAAGCCCGCAATAGCTTTCGCGTACACGAATGACCCGGCTGCGCTTCCCTCATGAGGGAATTCCGGCAGGAAGATCACAGAGAACAGCAGGCAGGCAATCAAGCCGCGCCAGCAGCTTACCGCCCACGAATGACTGTTGGTTAATGGGAGCGGCTCAGCAGGTAGCGTCGCGCGATACAAGCTCGCTGAGCTGCAAAGTGTACTCATGTTCCTGGTGGATTGCGGGGCGCAAGGAGGGTGGATAAACGGAGCTGACGAGATTCTGAAAATCGAGTTCCTGAGCGCGAGCTTTGGCGCCCCCCGACAACAAGCCCCACAGCCCGGGTGTGTTCAGAATCTCCGACACGGCGCAGGCGAAGCCGGCGGCCAACTCCTCTCGGCTGGCTTCGAGCGCTGGCAGCATGCGTCCGCAGCGCCAATTCACGATCGCGCCCGGACCGCCGAGTTCGCTACACACCACTGGCAGGCCGTGGGCCATAGCCTCGAGCACCGCCATGCCGCCGGACTCGCAAAGGCTGGGAAAAACAAGCACGTCAGCGTCGCGGTAGTAATCCTCAACTGCCCTTGGAGGAATTTGCCCGGCCCATGCGACGAAGTTTGAAATCTTCAGCGTCTCCGCCAGCTTCGTGAGCTGTGCCCGCGCCGGGCCATCGCCGACGATGGTGAAACGAACATCAATCCGCCAGTCCAGGAGCTGGCGAACAGCGTGCAACGCGATGTCCACTCCCTTCGACTCCAGCAGGCGGCCGACGAACAGAAGACGGAAGGCCTGACCAGTACGCCGCACCCGCACAGTTGGCTGGCCGAGATACTCGCCGCTCAGCCCGATCGCAAGCTTGACATCGCACTTGTGTCGCCAGCGCCGCGGAACCAGTGAGAGCGTGTCAGGTGTGACGACGATTTTCTCGGCCCGGCGGAACACATTACGAAGCAGCGGATCGAGCGCCACTAAGCGATTCGACAGATCACGCAGCCGGACACACCAACGTTCCCTTAGGGACAAACCCTCACGCAAATGCGATGGAATTCTTTCCCCGCCGGACACCGGGCCAAAATAGAACGGGATACCGAGCGATCCCAGAAAATTGGGATACCTGATGCTTACATACGTGACGTGATGTACCACATCGAACGGCAGGTCGGGAAAACGTTTCCGAATGAGCCGCGCTGCGCCCCACTGCCACAGCACGTAATACAGGCGCTTGCCCGCGAAGTAGCCGCGCCAGAGTTGCATCCATCGTGGCAGATCGTAGTAAACAAAGTTGAGATTCGTGCGAGCTTGGCGTTCAATCGCGGCGCGATTGTCCGCGCGCGTCAGGACCCAAACCTGGTGCCCGAGGCGCGCCAACTCGACAGCCCAGTTCCACCCCACGGCGGGTTCGGAGCCGCGATCGGGCTCGCATGCATAAGCTGACAACAAAATTCGCGCCATCTATCCTCCTCCTTCCGAAGCACTCGCCGGCTCGGGCCTTCCCGGCATCAGCGGGCCGGCTACCGTCGCGATGGAATGTCCGCGGTTAAGACCCAGGCGTCTCTCCAGCCGTGCCGCCAGCCAGCCGAGAATTGAGCGACTGGCCTGCCGGACAAGCTCTTCCGTGTAAGACCCGCTGTTCATGTAAACGACCCCGGCCTTGCGGACGCCGCGACTGATGCTCATGTCCCGCGGCGCGGAGGGCGATGTCTGCGCCTCGTCGCTTGTGAGAACGAAGGTCAAGTCGGGCCGCAACAGCAGGCGGGCAAACCGCGATGAGCTCTTAGCGAACAACCCATCGGAGACCTGGCCAATCACCAGCGTTGAACGTGCGCGGGCGGCGAGAATCTTCCCTGCAAGTCGCAACCTCGGCATGAGAGAAACGGCGCTTGTGTGCGGAAGTTCCGCAGTGGCCACTCGCCGAAACGCCGGTGCAACCTGCCGCAACAGACCTTGCACAATCGCAGATCGCTCGTCAACGCTTCCTCCGCATATCAGGACGGACATACCTGTGGGCCGCAAGATGCGGCCGACGATCCGCCGTCCGTCTCTGACTCTTTGCAGCAGGCGCTCCCAGAACCTCTCGGCCGGCGTGGACGCCATCAGTTCCGTCAGGAGACCCGGCTTGGCTGATTGGAACCAGGCCAGGTCACTCGCGGCCAGCGCCTTTTCGATGGTGCGCACCGTGGCCTGTGGCCAGAACTTCGTTATCTCTGTGCGGCAGCTTACGGGGTCGCGCTGGTACAGGTGGCGCAGTCGGCGCAGTTGAAAATCGGTAACTGATTGCTTCAGAACTTTCTTGATCAGGTAATACGCAAATTCGTCGGGCACTGCCGGGCCATAGAAACCCTCGCGCCGACGCCGCCGGCCCAGCACGTTATCCGCCGACAGCCAGAGTCTGCCGTGCACACGATAGTCGGCCGTGCAGTCGGGATCGAGATATCCGATCTCACCGCCATCCTCCTTGGCCATGACGAAGTAGCAGGCGCTGGTCTCATGACGCATGGCCTGAATGAGCTGCGCACCCCTGTCCCGTGCCGCCTGCGCCAACCGTGGCGCAACGCGGTGCATATCTCGCGGATGAAACATGAAATCCACGTCCGACGAGTTGCTCTCAGCATGGTTCTCGTGGCCGCTCAGCACGCAATAAGGGATCCCGGCCGAGTTCAGGCCTGCAATGACGCCAGAAAACAAGTCTGACCGGATGCGCGAGGAGATTCGCGGCGACGTCATTTGCGCGGCCTCCGGGGAGGCCACAAACCTGAAGCCGGCAGCCGGCGGATGTCCATCCTTCAGCACGACTCGCAGCGCTGCCAGCAGGTGTCTGGAGTGTGCGACCTCGCCCATCGCCAATCGCCGCAAGTACGTGTGCACGAGATACGCAATTTCCAGTTTGTGGCACTGCGGCATCGAGATCCCGATTTTCCGGGCAAAGCATTCGACATCGTTGGCGTGCGCCCTCGGACGCGCGCCGAAAAGATAATCCTGCATGTGAGAGAAGTGGAAGGCGTCCTGCAATGGCAGGCCGCTGCGTTGCGCGTCCTCCCAGTCGATGAGGGCAACGGAACCATCGGGCAGGCGGCGTATGTTCCACGGAGCAAAATCGCCGTGCACCCAGCAGGCTGGCACGGGATCGACGTCTGTCAGCTCTGCGATTGCCGCGGTCATGGTTCCGGCGTCGAGCCCGCTGGCAGCGGCGCGCTCCAGTTCTTCCTGCCACTCCACCGCGTGGCCGATGATGGTTGTGCGTTCCCCCGTGAGCATCAGCGAGCGTAGTGCAGTCGAATAGTCGTCGGTAAACCTCCGTGCGCCAGCCTTGCCGTCAATGAAAGTTTGGGTGGCGACGCCGTGCTCCCGGTCCACATACAGCAATCTGGGGGCGTAGGGGTAATTTTCGTCGGCCAGGATCTCCAGCACATTGGCTTCGTGCAGGATAGCGGCTCGCGCCACTTCGGTGAGCGGCACTTTGACGATTGCCTCACAGGCTCCCGACGATGGATTCGCCAGATGGACGACTGCTTTGCGGCTGATTCCCGGCGTGCCAACATGCACCAGCGGCACAGGAGAGGCTTTGCTGCTCCAACCTACAGCGCGCCAGTCAATCTCCGCGGCGCCGGGAATGTTCACATGGCTGGCGCCCGGCAACACCGACAGGCAGCCGGCGCGATGGGCTGCACGTACCGCTGCCCACTTCAATCGCGAGCTGATTCGATACGGCGACCAACCGGCCAGGGTCCGGTCAATCGTGTACGGTTCGGATGGGAGCAACCAGCGAGGGGTTCCCTTGCCAGGAACCGCGACGAATTCTCCGTCACGCCCTCCTCGGAGGCTTTGGGACAGCGGAGCGAAGACCAGTTCAGCCAGGTCAGGCATGTGCAGCAAGCGAGGCCCTGCCTCGAGTTGTAGCTTGACGGTCCAGAGATTCGAGAATCACAGCCTTCAGCTCTTCGGCCACTTCATCGACCGGAGGAACTGCATCGACGACACATGCATTAGGCAGCGACCGAAACATCTCGCGGTACGCTAGCCTTTGCCGCTGCGATTCGGCGGCGGATACCTCGGCTTTTCTCTGTTGCACGATCTCGGCGGGAACATCCAGCAGAATGTAAAGGTCGGGCCGCGGCGCCAGGGAAACCGCCAGCCTGGCAAACCACAGGCTTGACTTGGGCAGGCGATAACGCAGCGGGTCAATGAGGATGTCGTCAAGATAACGGTCGAAGATCACCAGCCGCGAACCCGTCCGGGCAGGCAGGGCAATGAACACGTAACCGTACCAGCAGTCGGCCAGCCAGTAGAGAAGCTTGACAATCGCTACCAGGGCGCTGCGCGGAGCTCTGCCGTGCGGAGTGGTGGTGGCTGGTGACTCGTTCCACTCCAACCGAAACATCGGGCGAAAGTGAAACTGCTGGGTCCCGCATAACGGCGCGGGGACGTCGTCCGCAAGGCGTTTGATCACCGCCGACTTCCCCGCCCCGTCAGGCCCGAAGACCGCCACCCACAATCCGCGACGATTTAAGTTATGCATGCACTTGAAGGGGCGCACCTTTAGGTGCGCCGCAAGGCTGTGGGGCAACGTGGCTTTAGCCACTGAGCGATTGCGGTGGCAGTCCGATTCGCTGGTCCCTTCATTGGACCTCTTCTACAGTCACTAGGTTAAGCCGCTCTTTGAATACACGTCCCTTCTTGTCCTGGACCTTCACCGTGATGCCTTTGTCATCTGCCTTCACCACCTCATAGTCAGCGCCCACCCTAAAGTGGAAGTATCCCCATGACATGAGCTGTTCCAGCGTATAGCGCCGGTTGCCTACGACTCCGGTGATGATGTTTTGACTAAACACGGTGTGGTAGGTCTTCTCGTTGTCCCGCGTTGCCTCGTGTATCGTCGTGACGTGGAGCGTATCGGCAGCGAATGCCGCAGTGTTGAGTAGGAGGACTGCTATTAGCCGTTCCATCCTTGCTTCCTCCCGAAGCTGAAGCAGCGCCACGAGAGAATCCCGGCGGGCACAGCAGACAGGTGAGACCACTATCGCCGAGCGTGGGCTTCAATACCTGCCGTAGATCACCACTCCGACCGCCATTTGCAGCACCGAAGTCAGGCCCTTTTCTGTCCACTGCTTGGCGCTGCTGACCGGGACGTACAGAATGTCGTCGTTCTGCAGCTCGGGATCGGCCGCCTGATTGGCGAATACTTTCTTCAGTGGCACATCGGTTGTAGTCCGGCCCGTAGGCGTGCTGCGAATCAACTTCGCATCCTGCCTGGCCGTTTTGTTCAAGCCTTGCGCCAGGGCCAGCGCCTGCAGCACAGTAAGGTTGTTCCTGTGTTCCATCAGGTAGCCGCCCGGCCGACCGACGTCGCCGACGACATAGACAATTCCGGCGCGCGTGACGACGATGCGATCGCCCGGCTCAACTTGCGGTTGTGGCAGGTTGTCAGGTGCGCTGCCCAGGTCCACGGGGATGACTTGGCCGGACGCGTTCTTGCGCGTGAGCAACGCGGTCTTGGAAGCCGAGGAGGTCGGCCCGCCCGCCACCGAGATCAAATCCAGCACGCCGCGCTTTCCGCCAAGTGGATAGACACCTGGCATTTTGACCTCGCCCATGACCGTGACCCGCTGCGTGGCGTAGTCGAGCACGAAAACCTCGACGTGCGGATCGCGCAAAATCTCCCGCTGGCGAAAACGCTCTTCGATCGCCGTCTGAACCTGCTCCGCAGCAAACCCCTTCACCGCGATCGCTCCACCGACCGGCAGGCTGATGTTGCCGTGGCTGTCCACCCTGAATTTCCCAGATAGCTCCGGCGTGTCGAAGACGCGGATTTCCACTACATCGCCCACATCCAGCAGCAACGCCCCGCCAGGCGAGGTATCGATGGCTGGAGTTTGTTGCGGTTGATCGGGCTCGGCTGACGTGGTTGAATCAACCGGCTCGAGACTGGCAATTTGCGGCTGCGGAGCGGTCCGGGTTTCCGAAACCTGTGCCCGGAGCGCGGCGACAGCGGAGCAGGCGGCGATGGTGAACATAAGAATCCATTTCATGAGGGTAATCGGGTTTCTGCACTAGAGCCGCACGCGCGGTAATACCCGTTCTGCCGCCGTGGGTCAACACCGTTCAGCACAACTCCAGCGAGGTTGACATTGGCGCGCTGCAATACATCCCGAGCGTGGCGCAACACTGGCCTGGTCGTGTTCGAGGCACGTGCCACCAACAACACGGCATCGGCGTGCGAGCCCAATACAACCGCGTCGGTAAAAATCGAGACCGGCGGCGTGTCGATCACGATGTGGTCGTAATTCGAGCGCCAACCGTCAATCAGCTCCATCATCTTCGCCGAGGCCAACAATTCGGCGGGATACTCGGGGGGCGCGCCGGAAGGAAGCATCGTGAGCTTGGGTATCGCCACCGCCCTTACGGCGGCTTCACGCTCCGTGCGGCTGCCGGTCAAAACCTCACTCAGCCCGGGATCCTGCGGAATTCCGAAGGCCTGATGCAAAGAAGGTTGGCGGAAGTCGGCGTCCACGAGCAAAACGCTCGCGCCTTGTTGCGCCAGCACCGTCGCGCAGTTCACAGCGGTCAGAGTTTTTCCTTCCGCCGGAAGCGAGCTCGTGATCGCAATCACTTTGGGCGGCCTTCCATCAGCGCACAGCAGAAGCGACGTACGCAGGCTGCGATAGGACTCCGCGGCCTGCGAGCGCGGCTGATTAAGGGCGATCAGCCGCAACTGCGCCGTGCGGTCTGTAGGTGTCAACCTTTTCCAGTCGCTGCCAAACTCGCGGGCGCCGATCTGCGGAATCGCCGCCAGCGCCGGCAGCGCGATTATGCTCTCGGCTTCCTCGGCAGTGCGCATTGTGGTGTCGAGTGCCTCCAGTCCAAGCGCCGAAAGCAGTCCCAGTCCCAGACCCGCGCCGAGGCCCACGAACAGATCGAGCACGGGCCGCGGATCCACCGGCTCGGAGGGAACCTGGCCCGGCTCAACCACGGCAATGTTCGCCGAGGCCAGCCCGGCCACGATGCCGGCCTGCCGCAGCTTCAACTGCAAAGTCTGGTACAGCTCCTGCGTGGCTTCCACTTCATGCCTCAGAATCGCGTACTGGGCGGCGCCCTGGTTCAGGTCGTAAGCTTTCTGCTTCTGTTCCTCAAACTTTGTCCGCAGCATCTTCTCCGCGTCAGCCGCCGCGAGATATTCGTTCCTGTAGCGGTTGCCGAGGTTCTTCAGCTCCGCGTTGATGGCGCCTTCCACGTGCGTGATCTCGTTGGCGAGCTCCGCCAGCTTCGGGTAACCGGCGCCAAACTTGGTGTTCAGGCGAGCATATTCGACACGCAACTCCGCCTGCTGCGACCGCAGTACCTGCAGCGTGGGCTCGGGAACCATGGAGGCAATGAGCTCAGGGTTGCCGGAGGCGGCAATGCGGTACCGTGCCTCCTTTACGATGCGGTCCGCCTCGCTGTAGGTTAGCTGTTCATCAATTCCCCTGAGTTTCTCGGTAACGATGTTGTCGGTCTCGTCACCGCCGATCAACCCTCGTTGTTTTTGCAACTCGGCCAGCTTCTCCTGCGATTGGTTGGCTTTGACCTTCAGGTCGTCCATCTGCTTAGAGAGCCAGCTTGAAACCTGAGTTGCCGCGTCGTAGCTGCTGCGAAAGTTACGTTCCGTATAGCTGCTGACGGTAGCGTTGACAACGTCCGCCGCCAGCTCGGGATCCTTCGCGCGGAATTGCACCGTGATGATGTCGGTCTTGGGAACGATTTCGACCTTGAGCGCCTTCTGAAAGCGGGCAAGCAGGTGGTCGCGAGCCTGGGGTGACATTTCGGGCTTGGATCCCGCAGGCTGCACCCATCTGCCGGCAAAATCTTTGCGTTCCGCCATGCGCAGCTGCTTCATCACCCCAAGAGCGATCGTGTTGCTCTGCAGAATGGTTACCGCACTCTGCAGCTGAATGGTTGGGTCAGCGGGACCGAGCACCCTTGACGACAGTTCGTCGAGACCCATCGAATTGGTCCCGGCAGGACTGACTTCAATTCGCGCCGCCGCCTCGTAACGCGGACCCTTCACCAGAATGTAGAGTCCCGCCAGCAGCGTGCAGGCGAGGGCGCAAACGGCAACCAGCACGCGGCGGCGGCGCAGCATGCGCCAGATCTCCGCCAACACAAGTTCTTCTGGTGGCGCGCCTGCGCCCACGATGTAACCCTTGTGCTCGAAGGGTGCGAGCTGTTGAACGTCAGATACAGCAGGAGGAATCACGGTTGGATCGTGTCGACTTTTTCAGATTCCCCGCCCGGCGAAGAGCAGGGTGTGCAGCAGGATGGCAATGTCCATGAAGAAACTGCGATGCCGTACGTAATACAGGTCGTACTCGATGTTTTCGTGGATGGAAAATGCCCGATCGGCGCTCAACTGCCACAGCCCTGTAATGCCCGGCTTCACGGACAGCCGTCGCCGCTGGAGTGACGTGTACTGCGCGACGATGAACGGCATTTCCGGCCGGGGTCCCACCAGCGACATGTCGCCCAGCAGCACGTTCACCAGTTGCGGCAGCTCATCCAGGCTGGCGCGCCGCAGGAACCGGCCGAACGGCGTCACCCGCGGGTCGTCGCCCGCGCCGGGGGAGTACGAATACTGCGGGGCGTCGCGATACATCGTCCGGAACTTGTATATCGGGAACAGCCTCCCGTCACGGCCGACGCGCTCCTGCCGGAAGAGCACCGGACCGGGCGTAGTCTTCTTCACCAGAAGGGCGATCAGGGCGAACAGCGGCACGAGTACTGTCAGCAAGAGGGCCGAGACCGTCGCGTCAATCGCTCGCTTGGCCATGTCGCCGGCAAGGCGAGCCTGTCCCCTGGAGAAATGCGCCAACGTGATGCCATCAAACTCGGCGTAGTCAATCCACAACCCCGGCTCCGAGCAGTCTTCGCGTACGCAGTAGGTGTCCACACCTGCGGCAGCGGCCAGCCCGACCAGCACTTCGCGATCCAGGCCCGGTGCGGCTATGACCAGTACGCTGGCGTCAAGTTCCCTCAACAGTTCGGGGCAGACCGGCCCCGGCAGCACTCTGGTCGCTCTTTTTCGCTGGTAGGAGGATTCATAAATCTCTACCCCTTGCAGTTGCGGGTCATCATCCAGAAACGCAACCGGCTCGAGGCCAAACTTGGGAGAACGCGCCAGGGCAGAGTGGATGCGTCTGCCGAGAGTGCCGGCGCCCACAATCACCGCTTTGCGGCAGCCGTATCCCTTGGCGCGCAACCGATGCAACGCACGGCGCGTCTCCCATTTGGCCAGAATGACTGCGACCGGAGCCGTAACCAGCGCCAGCAGCACCGCCAACCGCGAGATGCGTCCTGCTGTGAAGTAAGGGGCGAGCAACGCAAGCAGGAAGCTTTCGACGGTGACGCGCAAAATTCGCTCGGTGTCGCGCACCGCAAGAAGGCCAACGTAGGGACGATATCCTCCGTGCCGCTCCAGCAGGAACACGAACAGCAGTGCGAACAAGGCCGCGCAGAGCAGCACCTCCGAGGCCGGGTATCGCACCGGACTTCCCCAACCGAGCAAGCGGTAGGCTGCGTAGGCGCAATAGGCTCCGGCGACGATTGCCAGCCCGTCAATGGCGCGCTCCGCCGCACTGAGGCAGGCCCCAAGCCAGTTCCTGAGGTCGGCTGCGTCGGCAGCTGGGTAGCCTGCGGAGACAGTCGTAGAGACAAAATCAGCAAACGCGGCGGGGTTCTGGGTTGTAACTTGCGAAGCAGCCATGGCTTTCGGGGATTAGCGGTCAGGAATCGAGACGGCGAGCGGTCATTGGCAGAGGTTCGACGTCTGCGCCATGAAGATTGACGGCGACAGACCTCATGATTTGTTCGACGGTGATTACCAGCCGGGCGCCGTTTTGCTTTTCGACCAGAATGCCTTCCCAGTTGGCGAATGGGCCGTGCTTGACCCGCACTCGCTGTCCAATTCTTAGAAACGGATGCGGCTCGACAAGGCTGGCGTGTCTGCCGCAAGCGCGCACTCGCTCGATCTCCTCTTCTCTGAGACGGGCGGGCCTGCCGGCAACCGAGACGATGTTCACTACACCGCTGGTTTGCAGCACGGGAACGCGTTCATCGTGCGAGACGTGGACGAACACATATCCGGGAAACAGCGGAGCACTGCTCCGCCGGATGCGATCGGACCAGCGGGCAAGCCGTTCATACGTCGGGAGTAAGGACTCGACTCCCTTCATGGCGAGTTGGTCGGCTACATGATTTTCATGGCGCGAGCGCGTGTAGGCGGCCAGCCAGCATCTTTCTCTGTCAGTGTTCATGACGAAGTGGCGTAATGGCATGGCTCCGCCATTGCAACTCCCAATCTTGGCGGAGCCATGCGGTTGAGACGCAGGGGGAGGAGATGGCTACCCAAAGTGGAGCCTTTGGCAACCACTAAAGTTTCAGCGCACGCTACTTCTAACGTGCTGTTCCTTGGGTGCAAACCTTCTGCCA
>Ga0335077_10010000_pt1 | contig 11790 bp, 8 predicted proteins | sample Lox_Sample_31_FD_207151 | JGI IMG/M metagenome (GOLD analysis project Ga0335077, IMG submission 207151) | Soil microbial communities from Loxahatchee National Wildlife Refuge, Florida, United States - Lox_Sample_3.1 | ecosystem: Environmental > Terrestrial > Soil > Wetlands | place: USA: Florida...
CGCAGTGCCGTCGGTGACCGCCGCGTTGCTCGGTGGCCCGATCCTGGGCAATCAGGGCGTCGCCGGCCAGCTTTCCAGCCGGAAACTGACGCTGGGGGAGACGACGAAGACGGGCCGCCTGCCCGAAATGACGCCCGCCCCAGATTCCGGACGCAAATGGAGCCAGCTCAGGAGCCTGCCCTCGTACATTTCCGCGAGGTCGTTCGCCGAAGCCGTCATCGATCTGGTGGTTCCCGATTCGAAAGGGCAGACCACCATGGACGACATCAGGAAGAACATCGGGAATCTTCCTGACACGATGCCGTTCAAGGCTTCGCTCCAGGCGCTGGCCAAGAACGTTGGGTATGATGTCGGCCGGTTCCGTACGTCCGTCGAGAAATGGTACGACGACCATATGGACCGCGTGTCTGGCTGGTATAAGCGGCACGTCGCCAAAATCACCCTCGTGTTCGGGGCCCTCATCGTCGTGCTGCTCAACCTCAACGCCATCACCATCGGGCGCACGCTGTACACCGAGAGCGCGGTCAGCACGGCCATCAGCACCGTAGCGGGGAAAACGTCTTGTTCCGGCGAGAAGACGCAGGATTGCCTGAATAGCCTCGAGGGCCAGATATCTGCTGCGGCCGCTGCCGGGCTGCCGGTCGGCTGGGGAACCGTCCGCGATTGCACCGAGCCGAAGGCGTACTGCGGCTGGTGGGAACAGCGCGGGCTCTGGAGCCGGCACGGCGGTTCAGGCTGGCAACTGGTGCTGGTCCTGGTCGGGTTCCTCATCATGATCATCTCGATTCTCCCCGGCGCTCAGTTCTGGTTTGGCCTGCTCAGCAAGCTCAACACGCTGCGCGCGACAGGCCCGAAGCCCGCCAACGGCCAATTATTTTGATCTGACCGGACATGGTCCGGAACAATGACCTGGTGCTGCTGACGATCACCACCACCCGGGCGCCCGCGACGGACCTCGGGTACCTGCTGCACAAGCACCCCGGCCGGCTGCAGACCTTCCCCACCGCCGCGGGCGCGGCGCACGTCTTCTACCCCGAGGCCACCGAGCAGCGCTGCACCGCCGCGCTGCTGCTCGAGGTGGACCCGGTGGCCCTGGTCCGCGGGCCCGCGAACAAGAACCGGCCGGGCGACGGCGAGCTGGCCCAGTACGTCAACGACCGCCCGTACGCCGCCTCCAGCATGCTGGCGGTGGCGCTGAAGGAGGCCTTCCGGACCGCGCTGACCGGCCGGTGCGACGCGCGGCCCGAGCTCGCCGAGAGCCGCATCCCGCTCACCGTCCGCGTCGCGGCGCTGCGCTGCCGCGGCGGCCCCGAGCTGGCCCGCGCGATGTTCGAGCCGCTCGGCTGGACCGTGGCAGCGCAGAGCCAGCCCCTGGAGCCGCGGGAGTGGGGCCCGTCGAACTACCTGGACCTGCGGCTGACCGGCCAGGCCCGGCTGGCCGATGCGCTCAACCACCTGTACGTGCTGCTGCCCGTGCTCGACGACGCCAAGCACTACTGGGTGTCCACCGAGGAGGTGGACAAGCTGATCCGGGCGGGCGGCGACTGGCTGGCCGGCCACCCGGCCCGGGACCTCATCGCGCGAAGGTACCTGTCCCACCGGGCCAGGCTCACCCGGTCCGCGCTGGCCCGGCTGGCCGAAGCCGACGACACCCAGCCGGAAGAACTCGACAACGCGGTCCCCGAGGAAGAAGAAACCCGCAAGCCGCTGGCCGTCCAGCGCCGCGAGGCCGTCCTGGCCATCGTGCGGGAGCTTGGTTCACGGAGGGTCGGGGATCTCGGCTGCGGGTCCGGTGCGCTCACGAAGGCGCTGCTCGCGGAGGCCAGCGTCGAGAAGGTCGTCGCGGTCGACGTGTCCGTCCGGGCCCTGCAGCTCGCGGCGCGCGACCTGAACACCGACCGGATGCCGGATCGCCAGCGCGCCCGGCTGGAGATCTTCCAGACCGCGCTGACCTACCGCGACGGCCGGCTGGCCGGGCTGGACGCGGCCGTGCTGATGGAGGTGATCGAGCACGTCGACCCCGAGCGCCTGCCCGCCCTGGAGCGCGCCGTCTTCGGCTTCGCCGCGCCCGCCGCCGTCGTGGTCACCACCCCCAACGCGGAGTACAACCCGCACTTCGCCACCCTCGCGGCCGGCGCGAGCAGGCACCCCGACCACCGCTTCGAATGGACACGCGCCGAATTCGAAAGCTGGGCCCAGCAGGTCGCGCAAGACCACGGCTACCAGGTCGGCTTCCGGCCCGTCGGCCCGGAACACCCCGACGCCGGCCCGCCCACCCAGCTGGCCGTCTTCACCCGGCAGGCCGCCGGGTGACCGAGCTGAGCATCCCCGAACTGAGCCTGGTCGTCCTGGTCGGCGTGACCGGCTCGGGCAAGTCGACCTTTGCCCGCGCGCATTTCAAGCCGACCGAGGTGATCTCCTCGGACTTCTGCCGGGGCCTGGTCGCCGACGACGAGAACGACCAGTCCGCCACCCCGGCCGCGTTCGAGGTGCTGCGGTTCATCGCCGGCCAGCGGCTCGAGGCCGGCCGGCTGACCGTCGTCGACGCGACCAGCGTGCAGCCCGAGGCCCGCCGTGACCTGGTCCTGCTGGCCCGCGAGCACGACGTGCTCCCGGTGGCGATCGTGCTGGACCTGCCGGAGCGGCTGTGCGCGGAGCGCAACGCGCGGCGCCCCGACCGGGACTTCGGCCCGCACGTCATCCGCCGCCAGCGCAGCCAGCTGCGCCGCGGCCTGAACCACCTGGGCCGCGAGGGCTTCCGCACCGTCCACGTGCTGCGCACGCCGGACGAGGTGGCCGCGGCCCGCGTCACGCGCACCAAGCTGTTCAGCGATCTGCGGCACGAACACGGCCCGTTCGACGTCATCGGAGACGTGCACGGCTGCCGGGCCGAGCTGGAGCAGCTGCTGGACAAGCTCGGCTACGCGATCGACCGCGACGGCGCCGGCCGGCCGGTGACCGCCCGCCACGCGGGAGGCAGGCGCGCGGTGTTCCTCGGCGACCTGGTGGACCGCGGCCCCGACACGCCGGGCGTGCTGCGCCTGGTCATCGGCATGGTGGCCGCCGGGACCGCGCTGTGCGTGCCCGGCAACCACGAGGCCAAGCTGCTGCGGGCGCTGCGCGGCAGGAACGTCAACCGCAGCCACGGCCTGGACGCCTCGCTGGAGCAGCTCGAGGCCGAAAGCGCGGAGTTCCGGGCCCAGGTCGAGCAGTTCATCGACGGCCTGGTCGGCCACTACGTGCTGGACGGCGGGCGCCTGGTGGTGGCCCACGCCGGCCTGATCGAGCGCTACCAGGGCCGCGCGTCCGGCCGGGTCCGCGAGTTCTGCCTGTACGGGCAGACCACCGGCGAGACCGACGAGTACGGCCTGCCCGTCCGGTACCCCTGGGCGCAGGAGTACCGCGGCCGCGCCGTGGTGCTCTACGGCCACACGCCGGTACCGGAGGCGGAGTGGCTGAACAACACCCTGTGCCTGGACACGGGGTGTGTCTTCGGTGGCCGTCTCACCGCCCTGAATTATCCCGAACGTAGCCTGGTTTCAGTCCCCGCGGCCCGCGTCTACCATCCCCCGGCCAAGCCCTTCCCGGCCTCCTCGCCCGCCGGCCCCGGAAGCCCCGCACACCGCGAGCCGGACGTGCTCGACATCGGCGACGTGTCCGGGTCGCGGGTGATCGAGACAGGCTACCTGCCGCGGGTGGGGCTCCGCGAGGCGCACGCTGCGGCCGCGCTGGAGGTGATGAGCCGGTTCGCCCTCGATCCGCGCTGGCTGCTGTACCTGCCGCCGACCATGAGCCCCGTCCCCACCTCGGCCCGTGACGACCTGCTCGAGCACCCCGAGCAGGCCTTCGCGGCCTACCGCTCCGACGGCGTGGCCGACGTGCTGTGCGAGGAGAAGCACATGGGCTCGCGCGCGGTGCTGCTGGTCGGCCGCTCCCCGGCGTCCCTGCGGGCCCGGTTCGGCGTCCCCCCCGCCGCGCCAGCGGCTCCGGGCAGCAGGGCGGCTCCAGCCAGCACTGTCTCCGGGGCCATCTGGACCCGGACCGGCCGGCCGTTCTTCCCGCCCCCGCTGACCGCTTCGCTGGCCGGGCGCCTCAGCGCGGCGGCCGAGGCCGCCGGGCTGTTCGGCGAGCTCGGCACCACCTGGCTGCTGCTCGACGCCGAACTCCTGCCCTGGAACGTCAAGGCCGGCCCGCTGCTGCGCGACCAGTACGCCGCGACCGGCGCGGCGGCCCGGGCCGCGCTGCCCGCCGCGGTGGCCGCGCTCGAGCAGGCCCGGGCCCGGGACCTGCCCGGCGACGGGCCGGCGGTGGCGGCCCTGCTGGAGCGGACCCGCGCCCGGCTGACGAACGCCGCCGCCTTCACCGCCGCCTACCTCCGCTACTGCTGGGCCACCGACGGGCTGGCCGGCGTGCGCGTCGCCCCGTTCCAGGTGCTCGCCTCCGAGGGCGCCGCCCACCACGGGCGCCCGCACCGCTGGCACCTCGAGCTCGCCGACCGGCTGGCCGCCGCCGCCCCGGAGCTGGTCACCACGACCCGGCGGCTCGCCGTCGACCCCGCCGATCCCTCCTCGGTGGCCGCCGCCACCCGGTGGTGGGAGGAGCTGACCGCCGCCGGGGGAGAGGGCATGGTGGTCAAGCCCGCCGCCAACCTGACCCGCACTCCCAAGGGCCTCGTCCAGCCGGGCCTGAAGGTCCGGGGCCGGGAGTACCTGCGGCTCATCTACGGTCCCGACTACACCGAGCCGGGCAACCTGGCCCGGCTGCGCCAGCGCGCGCTCGGGCACAAGCGCTCGCTCGCCCTGCGCGAGTACGCCCTCGGACTGGAGGCGCTGGACCGGGTGGCCCGCGGCGAGCCGCTGTGGCGGGTGCACGAATGCGTGTTCGCCGTGCTGGCCCTGGAGTCCGAGCCGGTCGACCCCCGGCTGTGACCCCGGCCGTACTGTCACCCCCGCCTGGCAGGATGGCGCATGACCGAATCAGAACCCAAGGCCGATCTGCGTCGCTACCTGCGGGACGCCCGCGACGCGCTGCTGTGGAAGCTCGACGGGCTGTCCGAGTACGACGTCCGCCGCCCGCTGGTGCCGACCGGAACCAACCTGCTCGGCCTGGTCAAACACGTGACCGGGGTCGAACAGGGATACCTCGCCGCCGACGACGCCGCTCGGCAACCGGTGGACGTTGCATCGTGATGGGGAGAGGCGTTTTTGATAAGTCCCATCTGGCTGCGTCAGGCGGCGCGGACCCGGGTGGCCTGCAGGCCCTTCGGTCCCTGGGCGCACGTCCTATTCGGCGTAGGTGCGCAGCAGCCGCAGCGCGGCGGCGCCGTGCGGCCCGCTGACGATCAGCCCGGAGACCGCCGGGCTGAGCCGGCGCGCGGCGACCCGGCAGAAGGCTCCCGCCGCCCCGGCGATGGCCGACTCCGCGCCGGGCGGGCCGAACTCCCATACCGACACGCCGTCCGGAGCGGTCAGCTCGCACCGGACCGGGGCCGGCTGCTCGCCGGCCCGCGTCATCGAGTACGGCAGCGTGCGGTGGGCCAGCCAGGCCACGTGCCGCAGCCGGTCGGTGTCGGGGAACTCGATGCCGAACGGCCCGGTGATGTCCAGCCCATGCGCCCAGTGCTCGGCCAGCCGCGTGGTCGCCAGCGTGGCCGGCTTGACCGGCGCGGCCACCCACGGCAGCGGCCGGCCCGGGTCGGCGGCCCGCAGCGCGTCCAGCGCCGCCCGCCGGGCCTGCTGCCACCGCGCGAACACCACGTCCGGGGCCGGCCCGCGCTCGGCCCGCACCAGTTCGGCCATCAGGTCGTCCACCGTGCCGGCCGCCCGGTCGCCCGGGCCAGTCCGGAGGTCGCGGCCCGACACGGTGGCCACCACCGCCTCCTCGGACTGGGCCAGGTGCAGCACCACGTCGGTGACCGTCCAGCCGGCGGCGCCCGACTGCGACATCCACTGGGCCTCGTCCAGCCCGCCGAGGATGCCGTCCAGCCGGTCCTGCTCCGCGGCCAAGTCGTCAAACACCGTCATGCTTCACGACTATGTCACACCCACACCATGGGTATTACCCGATTATGGACGCGAGCGTGGCCGATTACGCCGAGCACCTCACCGCCGCCGACCTGCGGCTGCTGTCCGCCGTCGGTCGAAGACCGGACGACACCCGAAGGCCCGGCGACGCGCGAAGACCGGACGACGCGCGAAGGGCCGACGAGGCGCGAAGGCCCGGCGACGCGCGAAGGCCCGGCGACGCCGAAGCCGCGCTGGCCCGCGATCCCGCGGTCATCGAGGAGCTGCTGGCCGATCCGCGGGTGTTCGAGGCCGTCTTCGGGTCGGCCGCGGTGGCCGCTGGCCAGACCGTCCTGGTGTCTCCGTTCCTGGCCTTCGGCGTGGCGGTGCACCGCGCCGTGGCCGACCTGTCCGGCCTGGACTACCTGCCGGAACGGTCGGGACTGCGGCAGCGGGTGCCCGTGTTCGACCCGCCCGAACTGCGTGACTTCCTCGGTTCCGCGGCCCGCCGCCTGTTCCTGGCCGAGCTCCTCGCGTCCTTCACCCGAGTGGCCAGCGGGCGGTACCGGGTCTGGTCCGGCGGGCGGTCGCGGACGCGGCGGTTCAGCGAGCTCGACCCGGTACGGCTGGCCGGGATGCTCGAGGCGGCCCCGGGGGAATCCCGGCCCGGCCTCTACCGCAGGCTCGGCGACGTCTCGCTGTTCCTGGCCGGCGTGTTCCCCGACTACGCGGCCGCTCACGCCCTCGGCCCGCTGGACGCCGGCCGACTGCTGCGCTCGGCCCGGGTGCCCTTGGCCGAACGGGACGGGCTCGCCACCGCCCCGGCCCTGGAACTGCTGGAGTACCTCGGCGCACGGTGGTACCGCGCCGCGCTGGCCGCCGCCCCGGTGCGGACCGCGAACCTCGCCGTGGTCGGTGAGGTCGCGGCCCGGTTCCGCCAGGCCAGGCGGATCCTCAACCACCTGGCCGACCGCTACCTCCTCGGTCCCGACAGCCCCTGGTTCGTCCAGCCGGGCTCCGGCTGAGTAAGGTGCACCGGCCCGGAGATCCTCGCTGCCCCGGAAAGTTTCCTGCCAGGCGTGAGACAGAATGTAACTAGTGGGGTCAGCCTGGCGGCAGAGAAAATCCTCGCCCGAAAATGAGTCGCAAGGCGGCCATTTCACGCGCCGGCGCGGAGCATCACAATTTAGCGCCAATCAGGAAATTTCCGGAATTCGCAGCCACTATGTCAATATCCTCGCCAAGGCGCCACTTTTCTGGAGCGACGACTCCCGCCCGTATGGTGACGGGGCTGGTGACGAATGGAGTGCGCTCGTGCTGCCCACATGCCGCGTGCTGGGTTTCCGGGCCGACCGGGACCGTGCCGGGCGGCCGCTCACGGCCGGAGCGGTGCTCGCCCTGGTGGCGGCCATTACCGTCGGCACGATGTCCTACATGGCTGCCGCCCGGCACGACGCGCATGCCGCCCGGAGCGATCCGCCCGCTCCCGCCCGCCTGACGGCACGTACCCGCCTGCTCGCATCCGCCACGTCGGTCCTGACCGGGACGCCGGATGTGGTCGCGGAGGACGTGGCGCAGAGATTGTTCGCCTCCGCGCCGGTCGTCGTGGTCGCCAGCCCGAGCCCAAGGGCCGGTGCGGCCGCCGTCCGCCAGGCACTGCGCGCACACGCGCCGCTGCTGCCAACGGCCTCTGGTTCCTCCCCAGCCGCGGTCGCCGCGGCCAGCGCCATGCTGCGGGCCCGGATCAAGGCCCTGGACCCGCGCGCCGTGCTGGCGGTCGGGGTAGCCGCGAAGGTGCTCGCGGCCCAGCTGCCCGGCATCCGGGTGGTCGCCAACCCGGCCATGCTGCCAGCCACGAAGCCGCCCGTGCTCCTGGGCGGCCTGGCCGTTCTCGTGCACGCCGGTGACCACGATGCCGCGACGCTGGCCGCAGTGACCACCGCGCGGGTCGCGGGAGCCCGGGTGATCGCCGTCCGCGGCGACGACCCGCGTGCCGACCCGGCGTCCATCGCCGCGCTCTCGGCTCTCCGGCCTCAGCAGGTGCTCGCCATCGGATCCGGTTTCGGGTCGGCGGCCCAGCTGGCGTCGCGGATCGCCGTAGCGGAGACCGGGGTGCAGCTGCCCGGTGGCGGCCAGGTGCTGTTCCCCGGGCACCTGCTGGTCGCGCTCTACGGTCACCCCGGTGCTCCGGGGCTCGGCGCCCTGGGCCAGCAGGGCCTGCAGGCCAGCATCGCGCGAGCCCGGGAGGTTGCCGCGGCGTACCGGCCCTTGACCAGCGCCCGGGTGATACCTGCCTTCGAGATCATCGCCACCGTCGCTCAGGGCGGCCCGGGCCCGGACGGTGAATACTCGTATGAGTCCACGGTGGCCGCTCTGCGTCCCTGGGTACGGCGGGCGACGGCGGCCGGGTTCTACGTCATTCTGGACCTGCAGCCTGGCCGGGCCAGCCTGCTCGCCCAGGCCAGGAGGTACCAGTCGCTTCTCGAGCTGCCCGATGTAGGGCTGGCCCTGGACCCGGAGTGGAAGCTGGCACCGGGCCAGCTGCCGCTGCGGCAGATCGGCAGCGTGAGCAGCAGCGAGGTCAACAGCGTCCTCACCTGGCTGGCGGGCCTGACCGCGCGGTACCGGCTGCCCCAGAAGCTCCTCGTGCTGCACCAGTTCCAGCTGTCGATGATCCGCGACGAGCGCGAACTCGACACCCGGTACGACGATCTGGCCATCCTCATCCACATGGACGGGCAGGGCACCCCGGCCGACAAGCAGCAGACCTGGGACACCATCACCAGGGCCGCCCCGCCCCGGGTGTTCTTCGGGTGGAAGGATTTCTACGTCAAGGACCATCCGATGCTGGGTCCGCGGAAGACGATCGAAAGGACCCCGCGGCTGTCCATGATCTCTTATCAGTAAGCGTGCCCGCAGCCGGCCGAAAGCGCAGACTGGGATATTCAGCTAACCGGAGCGACCACAACATCTGCTGGACGGGCCGACGATGCTCCACCAGATCTCGCGGTCCGGGAAGGCTGACTCCGCTCAAGTGAAGATCCCATAGCGCAGAAACGGCGTATAACCGTCCCTGATTCTGGCCTTGCCCTCATTTCTTCGCGGGTGCCGCGCGCCTTTGTGCGTCCTGGCAGGTCAGGAACTACCCTTATTCAGGGTCAGTCTGCTGGCCGGCCAGGCGCAGGCCAGCGGCAGGTTCATACATGCGGGCGGATGCTGAAAGCAGCGCCCCTGCCTGTGCGTAGGCCCGTGCCAGTCAAGGGGCAATATGCCTGAGCCGGTCGGTAATAGTCAGCGTTATCTCCCCGGTCTTGACGGGCTGCGCGCTCTGGCCGTGGGGGCCGTTGTCGCCTACCACCTGGATCTGGGCTGGGCCCAGGGCGGGCTGCTCGGCGTCGGGGTCTTCTTCACGCTGAGCGGCTACTTGATCACCGACCTTCTGCTCGGCCAGCAGGAGAGCACCGGTGGCCTGCGGCTGGCGGACTTCTGGCTGCGCCGCGCCCGGCGGCTGCTGCCCGCGCTGTTCGCGATGCTGGCCGTCGTCGTCGCCTGGGTCACGCTGCTGGACAGGCCCTTGCTCCCGGCTGTCCGCGGCGCGGTCGGTGCGTCGATGGTCTACGCGACCAACTGGTGGCTGTGGCACTTCCCCATCATCGTGCTGACCACCCCGGCTGGGGGCGGGGATACTCCGGCCCGCAGGGTCCTGCAGGTGGCGGCGATCCTCGGCTGCGCGGCACTGTCGTGGCGGTACCTGGAGGAACCGATCCGCCGCGGCGCCTTGTCGCGGTGGTGGGATCAGATACGACGGGACGGCTGGCATCTCGGCCCCCTGGGCCGGCCAGCCCGGATCGCGGTGGCGGCCTCCGCGCCAGTGCTCGTGCTGGCCAGTTGCGGCATGGCCGGTGTTGTGCCGCACGGTTCGGCCAGCCCGGCTGCGGCCATCCAGCCGGCGTCCGGGCGCGCCGCCACCGCCAGCCCGCCGGAGCGCACCGGTGCGGGCCCGTCGCGGGTGCCCGCACCCGCCCCGTCCCGCACCAGCTGCCAGGCCGTGGTGCACATCGGCGACTCCACCTCGGAGGGCCTCGTCTCACCGGACTACCTGCCGAGCCCTCGGCAGCGGATGGCCGCCCAGTACGCACGCGTGGGCGTGGCCACCTTCATCCCCGAGATCTCGGGCGCACGGTCGATCGTCGAGACGTACGACGGCCAGCCCAACGCCCGCACGGTCGCCGGGCAGCTGGTGCGGCAGGGCTATTGGGGGTGCTGGGTCCTGGCCCTGGGAACCAACGACACCGCCGACGTATACGTCGGCTCGCCGGTCAGCCCGGCCGCCCGGATCGGGGAGATGATGTCGCTGATCGGCAACCAGCCGGTCATGTGGGTGAACGTGAGATCGCTGGTCGCCACCGGCCCATACGCCGAGAGCAATATGCTGCTGTGGAACCGCGCGCTGATCCGGGCCTGCGCCAGTTACCCGGAGATGCGGGTCTATGACTGGGCCGCGGCGGTCAAGGACAGCTGGTTCATACCCGACGGCATCCACTACACCTCGGCGGGCTACGCGGCTCGCGCCCGCCTGATCGCTCGCGCGCTGGCCATGGCCTTCCCGGCTCGGGGCGCCGGGCGCCCGCGGAGCTGCCTGATCCGCTAGCCCCTGACCCAGCTGGCTGCGGCCACGGCCACACTAAGCCCTTTGACCTGGCCCAGCAGAAGATCCAGGCCGCCGCGCGGCAGAGCCCGCTGCTGAGCCAGGCGCAGAAGAACACCGAGAGAATGCTCGACGGCATGGTGACCTCTCTCGGCTTCCAGCAGGTCACCGTCACCTTCGGCGGTGGCCGGTGAAACCGCGGCCGGCTGAGGCCGGCCAATTGCGTTAGGGGGAGCTAGGGAGGGAGAACTAGGGAGTTTCTCTAGGGTTTTTGCTCTCGGCTCAAGCGACAGTGGATCCATCAACACGGAACAGCTGAGTCGAGATAAGGAGAATCCCAAATGAGCACTCAGTCCCACACCACGAGCCGACAGACCCCCTACGATTCCCCCAGCCAGCAGGGTTTCTACCAGCAGCCCGCGGGCCGGCCCCGGTCCCGCATCTGGATCGCGGTCATCGGCGCGGTCGTGGCGGCGGCCCTGGTCGCGCTGGCGGTAGCCCTGTCGGTTGGGCACTCCAGCGCCGCCCCGGCTACCACCAGCCCGTCAGCCTCGACGTCCGCCCCGGCCAACCCGGCGACCCCGGCCAACCCGGCGACCCCGGCGACCCCGGCCCACCCTGTCACTCCCGTCCAGCCCTCGGCCGCGGTGGAGCAGCTGCAGCGCGAGCTGGGTCAGCTGAACTACTACGAGGGCCCGGTCGATGGCGTGATGGGGCCGCAGACGATCGCCGCGATCAAGGACCTCCAGCGTCAGGCGGGCCTGCCGCAGACCGGCCAGATGAACGCCGCCACTCAGGCCGCCCTGGCCAACTACCTGGCCCACGGCAACAACCAGATGGGCGGGAACAGCTGATTCAGCCACTCATAACCTTCACCAGCGACCGAAAGGCCGGGACCGTGTCCCGGCCTTCGGCGTTTCGCGGGAAGCGTTCCAGGCCGCCTGGGGAGGGAGAACTAGGGAGTTTCTCAGGGATTTTGCTCTCGGCTCAAGCGACAGTGGGCGGCGTCGGCCACCACGGACGAACACGAGCGTAACCGCCGGCCGCACTCCACCCCATCCCCCGTCCCGGATGAATCCGGCACCAACGGGGAACGAACAGGCCGCAGCCGGTACCGCGACACGGGCAGGAAAGTCCTCC
>Ga0335077_10010002_pt1 | contig 11784 bp, 11 predicted proteins | sample Lox_Sample_31_FD_207151 | JGI IMG/M metagenome (GOLD analysis project Ga0335077, IMG submission 207151) | Soil microbial communities from Loxahatchee National Wildlife Refuge, Florida, United States - Lox_Sample_3.1 | ecosystem: Environmental > Terrestrial > Soil > Wetlands | place: USA...
GCTCTTGCGCAACTGCCACAGAGCGTAGCGAATATCTTGGGCTATTCCCGTCATGGTGTTCCTGTCCCCTGCAGTACTTCGGTCATAGATCGAAGCCTTGGTTCCGCTGGAGCATTCCCTCTCCCTATTAGCAATACGACGCCACGGGACTTCGTGTTCGAGCCATAAATGCGTATTCTGTGCTGCAGATCTGTTGCCAGATTTTCGGGATATAAGGCGTTGCAGACGAAGAAGGAAGAGGGCGGTCGGCAGACATTGACCCGAGCCAGTGTCCGTTCACTGGATCTGAATGTCCAAGAACGGACAACTCTGACCTGCACTTCCATCAGTTGTCAGCATGTCTGCACCGCGTTCAAACCGCTCAGAAGAAGAACTCTACCTGCACAGTGTGTGATCCACATCACAGGCGAGACAGTCCGCAATCGGGATCTGGAGGTCTCCGAGCGGATCGTCGGCAATTGAGAAGCTGGCTTTCGGTTTGCTGGTTATACTTGCAGAACCTGGAAGTAGTCCTTATGTGAGTAGCGTGAACAGGCCCGTAGCAACGAGGGCAGCCGCCCAGACCAAGTTGAAGTTGAACCAGGTCTTACGGAGAAGCACTAGCCCGAGCCTCCGATAGAATGCCCACGCGACCAGCCTTGTGACAACAAGATAGCCGAGCGCGTGTGGATTCCTGTGAGAACTCGCGATGAACAAGGCGATCAACACGAGCTTTCGGCCGCGGAGAAGTCGTTTCGATTGGTTCAGGACGCAGAAGTATATTAAGTTCCTGTTGATTCCGAAGAACTTTGTTTGGCGGCTAGACTAATTCCGTCTTCGGGTTCAAGAGAATCCCAACAATCGCTCCCAAAATAACTTCCAAAGCCGAGAGAAGACGTTCCTTGAGGACCAGTCGAACTAGTGGAACTTTGGAGGGATGGCCTCGGTTCCTTCAATGCGACACGTCAATGAGCAACCCTCGAACTGTTGCCGGTGTCGCGCAAGACGATTACATCGGAGACAGAACTAAAACGGAGCATCGCCAGAGATTTGCCGTCGGGGGACCAACGGAAATCCTGGATTCTCTCAGCATCATTAAAGTTCGTCAGCTTGTGCCCCTTTGACCCGTCCACAGGCTGAAGCCAGATGTTGTCCACTCCCGCCTCGTCGATCACGAAGGCAATAGATTTGCCGTCAGGAGAAAAGCGGAATCCGGCACTGTCGGGCGGACCCTGAGTACGGAATACCGCCTTCAGAGCGGGATTGAGGTCGAGGTTTCGCACGCCGGAGTCCAGGCCGTCGAGAACAATCCGGTTGGAGTAGGTCTTTGATTCAGGATTCAACAGCTGCGTAAATATCGCCAGCATCTTGCCGTCGGGAGAAAGTGTGGCCTGCACCGTGAGCGAATTCGGAGGGTTCGCTCCTGGCACTACTTCCGGTTTGCCACCGCCCGAAGGGATTCGCGAGACGCCGTTCGTGATTAGCTCTGAATAGTACAGCCACTTCCCGTCCGGCGAGCATCCCCAAAGGCCGCCGAATTCTTTGGAGGCAAGCGCCACGGCATCGGAGCCGTCAGGATTCACCCGCCAGATTGCGTTGCCGCTTCCTTCGCCGTGAATCATCCAATTCAAAGCAATCCAGCGGTCGTTGTCGCACGACACCGGATCGCTGATCCAGGCCGCGGGATCGCTCAGAATGGTTACAGCGTGGGTGCCATCGGTGTGCTGCCGGACCAGGCGATCCCCGTGCGAGATGAGCAGTTGCCCATCCCGTGTCCACGAGAAGCTAGGCAGGGTTTCACGGGGTGCAATACCGGGCACGGGCGTAAGCGGGCCTGCTCCGTTGGACGGCATCAGGACGATCTGGGTGGAAGTTTCCTTCTGCACGGTTGCCAGCGTGCGGCCGTCGGCTGAAAGGGACAGATAGGTGTGGTCTGTCAGATCGTTGGTTATGGGACGGAACGCACCATCGGGATAGGAGAACAGTCCGACCTGAGTTTGGACCGACAGATGCTCTCCGCGGGGCACATAGGCGACAAAAATTCCTCGTCCATCCGGCACCCAGGCATTGCCCAAAATGATCTTGTCCGCGGGTGCGACGAACGGTTCCACGCGCCCGCGTGCAAAATCAAAGAAGCGAATCTGGCTGAGAGATTTACTGTTCGCGGTCAAGTTTGAAATGGCGATGCGCTCCTCATCAGGAGACCAGGAGAGCTCGGCGGCCGGACCGTTTGGCGCGGCTTCGACATACAGTACTCTCTCGTTACCGCCGTCGGCGTCGGCCTGCAGCAATCGCCACTTGTTCAACTCGGGGTCGTTGTATCGCGCATATACGATGCGTTTGCCGTCTGGTGAAAATATCGGGCCTCCGTCCACGTCCTTGGCAAGCAACGTGGGCGAACCGCCGAGAAGCGGAACCCGGAAAAGATTAAACGCTGTTGCACTGCCCTCGGTCTCTCGGAAATAGAAAGAGTTGCCGTCGGGCGAGAAGACGAGCGAAGCGAACGACTGTCCCGACGTCGGGAGCACTTGCGTGTTACTGCCGGTGGGAATATTTCGCAGCCACAGGCTTTCGTTGCCGTTGTCGGATTGCACCGTAAGCAGGAACCTGCCGTCGGGAGAAATTGCGGCATTCTGCACTTTGCCAGTGTTGGTTAATTGGGTGATGGAAAAGTTCTGAAAAGGAGTGGCGGTCGGTCGTCGCAAAAGGGTGTATACGCCGTAAGCGGCGGCGGCCACGATCAGCAGTCCGGCGAGCAGAGCGGTCCCGGTGGCGGTCTTGTGCCGCCGGATGGTGGCAACGGCAGAGGACGATCCACTGGAGGGCGCTGATGGGTCAACGGCCGAACTCGCGGCGCCGGACGATTGCCCTGCGGATGCGCTGGCTACAGGGACTGGCGAGGCTGCGGAAAAAGCCGAGGGTTCACCGTTCGAGGCAAGTGGACGCCCGCTCGAATCCAGATCGCGCTTGATACGCTGCAGATCCGTCCCCATCTCGGCGGCTTGCTGGTAACGCAAATTGCGATCCTTTTCGAGCGCCTTGTGGGTGACTTCTTCCAATCGATGAGACAGATCGGGGTTCAACCGAGCCGGCGCAACAGGAGATTTATGGAGAATTGCGTCGAAAATCGCAGCCGAGGTCTCGCCGCGGAACGGCAGCGTTCCCGTCGACATTTCATAGAGCACCGCACCGAACGAAAAAAGATCGGTGCGATGATCCAGTTCCTTTCCCAGCGCCTGTTCGGGCGACATATACGCGACCGTGCCCAGCGTAGTGCCGGGACTCGTGAGGTGCTGGTCGGTGCCTTCCACGGTAGCCTGTAGTCCCCCGAGTTGAGAAGAGTGGGCTTGTTCCGCCTTCACCTTGGCTAGCCCAAAGTCGAGCACCTTCGCATGACCTCGTTTGGTGATAAAGATGTTGGCTGGCTTGATATCGCGGTGCACGATTCCGGCGGCATGCGCCGCATCGAGCGCATCCGCAAGTTCGATCCCCAACCGCAGAATCTCGTCAATTTCCATCGAACGTCCGCCGATCCTGTGTTTCAGGGTCATCCCTTCGAGGAACTCCATTGCGATGAAGGCATGTCCATTTTCTTCGCCAATGTCGTGGATCGTGCAGATGTTGGGATGATTGAGAGCCGAGGCGGCCTGGGCCTCACGCCTGAATCGAGCTAGCGACTGTGCATCTCCGGCCACTTCGATTGGCAAAAACTTTAGCGCGACGAACCGGTGCAGTCGCGTGTCCTCAGCTTTGTAAACCACGCCCATGCCGCCGCCGCCCAGTCTTTCCAGAACGCGGTAATGCGAGATGGTTTGACCGATCATGAGTGCCGCAGAAACCTCAGGTCGCCGTATGTTAGGGCGCTACTGCTGAAGAAGTCAAAGTCTACCCTGTTCAGGACGGATCGTGCGTGTTTTGTCGGCAACTCTTACCTAGTGGAATGCTCCGCGTAGGCCTCATTCAGGCACGATGCCGACAGACTTCGCCGTGCCTCTGAACAACGAACGAGATCGGGACAATACAGGGTCGCATAGTCAAACTAAGACTCCGTTAGGCGAAACCATGCCAGCCCGGTTTGTGCACCCAGCCACCGAAAAGGCTCATTCGGAACATAATCCAGCCTGGCATTGAGGAAGGGAAACTGTTTCCAGGGTTGCTCACGCCCGGCCTCCAGATCGGCAATGATTCTCCCAAAGACTGACGTCAGATTCACGCCATGTCCGCTGTAGCCGAGTCCGTAGAAGATGTTCTTATTGCTTCCAGTGCAGCCGACAGAGGGTGACTCGTCGAGAGACCAGTCAACTACTCCATTCCAACCTGCTTCGAACTCCACTCCCGACAGGCTGGGGTAGATTCGTACCAGCTCACGCTGGAGTTGAGCAAAATGGGAAGCTCCGTTGCTGGCATTGCCAACCCCGCTATTGAAAGAGTAGCTGGGGCGGCCTCCACCAATGTGGATACGGCCGTCTTCGGTCAAGCCGAGATAGAAGACTTCGGTGCGGCTGTCATTGAACGGGACTCGCTTGCGCCATCCGATCTCGGCCAGTTGCTGCTCGCTGAAGGGCTGCGTCACTGCCGCGTATTCACGGACGGGAACAATCGAGTTTCGGAAGAATCCCAGTCTTGAGGTAAAGGCGTTAGTCGCCAACACCAGCGACTTTGCCTTGATCGAATGTCCGCTGCTCGTGTGAAGAAGGTTCTCCCGCCCTTCCTCAATGCTGACCACGGTTGTGTTTTCGTAAATCTCCGCACCCGAGTTCTCTGCAGCAGCCTTGAACACGTGCACCAATTTCATGGGATGGATGTGTCCACCGTTGGGATCGAAGAAGGCTGCCTCGTAGACTTCAGTGCCGATGGCGTCAACAAGTCGCTGCTTATCCCAGAACTCAACCGGCAGGCCGAGGGATCGTGCTTGCTGCACATAGGCCTTCGCCGCTCGTATGTCCTCGGATGTACCCAGCACTTGCAGAGCCCCATTTGTCTCCAACTCGCAGTCGATGCCAGTGGCCGCACTGAGCTTCGACAGCGTCCGGATGTTCTCGGCCGTCAGGTCGTAGATCTTCTTGTCGATTGCCGGCGCTGTGCTGAAACGCATATACCGATCTGCGGTCATGGTCAGCACCATGGCGCCGTTTCGTCCCGAGGCTCCGTTCCCACAGCCCTTCGCTTCCAGGACGACGACGCGCTTGTGCGGGGCGATGCTACGGATGTAGTAGGCAGTAGAGAGTCCCGTGAAGCCGCCGCCGAGTACCGCGACATCCACGGCGATGTCCTCCTTCAACGGCGGATTCTGCAGCGGCTGACTTCTCGCCCAATAGCTGCGGTTGGGCTCAAACTCCAACGGTTCACGCCAGATCCTGGGAGAGATCTGGTTCAGACCGACGGTTCCGAGCAACGCACCACCGCCTGCGAAGGCTGCCTTTTTAAGAAAGCGGCGACGGCTTGAGAGCTCTTGCATGAGGGATAGTGGAGAAATTCAGAGTAAGAGATCGCTTTGTACTCGGCAAGCTAAATGAATTGATCGGCGCCAAACAGCACTCGCGGTCTAGAGGACGCCAGCAGCGCGGACGTAAAACAACATGAGGCAGGTCATCACGCGTCACGCGTAACGAGGCGAGGAGTGCCGGTGTCGCGGAATTTATAGAGGAGAATACTGCATTCCTGCTCTGTACCCCACCTGACCCCACCTGTATCTTTATTCCTGTTTATGCAAGGGTGGAAACCCACGGACCGATACGGTGGGATTTGTTCCAGTCGAGTTCTACGCTGCTACCCTTGTACAATCGTGAAAGGATGGCACCCCTGCCGTTTCGGAGACTTGTGGTCGAAGTGTGGTCCCGGAACTGATGGGCCACCCGCTGGAGAGTTGAACCGCCGAGGCCAGCCTTTTCAGAACTCACACATCCAGTGTTTCCGGTCAATACCTCATAAGGCGAGTTACTGGTGCCTAGGGTTGTTCGGGAGCCGCCGAGCAGTCACGCCAAATTATGTGAGTGGGCACCAAGGTCTGGGCGCCAATTCGGCGAGGTCTCAGCGCCCTAATGGAAGCGAGGGTTACGGCCGACAGAAACTATTTTCTCGCTTCGTTAGACCCGATTGTCGAGGTTTTTCTCTAGCGGTTGGGCAGCTCCGTATGGCTACAGTGGCAAAAGCAAGCCCAACATTAGCCAGACAATGCATGACGCACAGAACGGCGGCCGGAAGGAGCGATACAAGCGACGGCCCAGCACAACCCAGATCCCCGGGGACGAAACTGCCCGGCATCGCCGAAATTGCGCCAGGAGCCGAATTATAGAGGTCAAAAACCCTTTGATAGAACGTATGCGACGCAGACGTAGCGGCCTGAAGCAAAGAACAAGGCCCGAAGACCACTGTGGGAGGTCTCGGGCCTCGTCTTCTTCCCGTCCAACACGGAGTGGTCATGGGCATGAACTCCGCGACAGCTGGGGAGAGTGTTTACACCGCTCGGGACCGCCGGAGCTTCTGTCCCAAAGAGAAGAAGAGCATATGCGCATTCGCCATCAGTAGTTGTAAAGAATGTGATCGGTGGCTGTAAAGAAATGGTAAGAGGGCAATTTGAAATATATGACCGTTCCGATGGCGTTTTCGGAGGCGGCCTGCTTGACGCATCAATGCACGGTCATTGCTTTGAGACCTCGTCAATTACGAGAAGGGTTCGACTCCCTCCCCTTCAAGCATTCATGAAAAGAGAAGTCTGCTTTTGTCCCATCAATGCGAGTCAGGCAGAAACATCGCCGCCCGCGCACTGAATTCTCAACAGTGAAATGATCTATCCCTATACCGACCACCTCTTCGGCACGTGGATGCCTCGTAATTAAGGCTGTGAGAAATGAATGATATGGTTCTCGGATTGCCAGCTTGAGCGGCTGTTCATACAGCAAGCCTTCAACGAATTGATCAGCGGCCTTCCGTGTCTCAAAACTCCGATGCCCGATTGTTACCGTTTTGCCGCGGCCCATTAAGATTACCTTCGACTCCGCATCTGCGGAAGCCAGAAACTTCTTAAGTCATTTGAGCGTGTCGTCCCTGATCTCAAGTACGAAATCGCATGATGGCAATCATCAGACTGAGAATAGACGTAAGGTCCACATTGCGCCACAGATTTCGATCGCAAGGTTGCGATGATCGGGATCACATCTTCGCTGCTTGTGAATTTCCAGATGACTTCGGAGAACAACCATTACATTCAGAATCTTCTGGTAACAACTTTCCGCTATCCCCCAAAGGCACGGCCCGATTCGCTATAATGCAGCGCGGTAGGTTACAACTGACCATCCTTCGATTCCTTTGGCGGCTCTAATTGAAGAAGCCCTAAACCTTGCAGGGTGCCCAAAGCACGCTCGCGTTCTTGGTCGGTGTACCAGGTAGGAGCATGATCTTCTAGCAGTGCACACACCTCTACCAAAACCTCTGTGGGAAGTCGCAGGGCTACAAGGATCCGATGACGAACTCTCTCCGAATACCACGTGGGAGCGTACTCTTCTAGTAGGACACTCAACTCTGCCAGAACATCAGATGGATGCACAATTGGAGTCTGTAGCCGGTCTTCAGTTGCGCTTGGATCGAGCGGTCGTGCGTGTTGTTCAACGCGAGGCGTCAATTTCACAGTGTTTTTGCCTGTACCAGGAAGGCGCACATCCTCCGAGAAATTCGCAGAAGTATGTCAACGCACAAGGAGGCCATTATTGAATCAACCGCAGCTTTAGGAAAGACTCTAGATAGAGATGCAAAGCATTGGTCACTGCACCTCATTCTCCGGTCTTCGCTGATTTTGTCATAGCGCTTGAATCTCCTTTCAAACCGACATTACTCCATCGCAAGCTGGACTTTGCATGAGGAGGCCGAAGAAGAATTAGAACTCGAATCGCGAGCAGGAGTGGTAAAAAGATATTAACGAACAAGTAAATTCTCTGTTAAGCCCTTTACCGTAAGATTTACTTCAATGAAGTCACCGGAAAATCGGAAAAAGTGCATTTTCTGTTATCCACGCCTGGAAAAGGGAGAAGTGAATGCGTGCGCCGAACAGTGTCCCGGCCGCTTGCGCTTCGTCGGATTGCTCGATTGCTCGTGGTCTTTACGCAGTTCCACCGCAAGCCGAATTGGAACCCCCCACCACATCAACAACCCAACCCCTATGGCGCTGTCCCAAGTGCGGTGGGCCCATGGCCGTCGTGGAACGATTCACCGCGGTGCAACTCCAACTCCGTTCTCCACCACTCCTGGTCAGGGCTGCATGAACTCACTCGTTCACAACCGCACTCGCTACGTTTTCAGAGCGCCTCGCCGAAGTGTCTCTCCCTTCCACCCAGACATCTTCTTTCTATCCCTGCCTAGGTCCATTTCCGCCATCGACTCATCGACTCGTCTTGGCCCAGTGCACTCCTTTCTTCTCCGCCCGTCTTGATCACTCCCGCGAACTTCTACACCTCTCCCTCGCCCCATGCAATTTGCATAAGTCTCGCGTCCGCCGCGCCACCGGCTTCCTTCTGACGGCTTTTTCGAACGCGACGCCTCACACTCTCTTTCAGCCTTGCGCACTCATCCCGGCGTCGCGTCCGAAAAAGCACTAGCGTGATCCGGGAGTTTCTGAGACCGATTCACAGAAGCCGAATTACCGGGAACTGGGATCGTCCCGCTGTTGCTGGTATCAACGGCGACACCGAAGGCACTACTACTAGGCAACACCAGGTCCGAGAGCAAAATAACTCGTCCCAATGGCCTGCTTTTTCCCTATCAATTGCGGGAGAAGATTGATTTGTACCTGTCCCAGTAGGCGTATCCCAAATAAGCGGTCAGCACAAAGACAACCACACCGAGCCATAAGAATGAGGGCATCAACCGGCCATTGACGATAACAATTCCTACAACATCGGGCGCGAGGAATAATGTTGCTAACGCCGGGAAGATGCCAACCACCAGCATGAACCCTGCAACAATCTCCGTTACCTTCACCATCTGAAAAATGCCTGAGGCCCAAAATACCTGCGTGAAGGCGACCATGTTCGCCGGGACGCCTTTCGTTGAGTTGCCCATCAGCAGCCCGCTAACGCCGCTTGCGAGCATGATCAGGCCCAGCAATATTCGGACAGAAATCACCAGATAACGGTTGCGAAAATTCATAACCCCTCACACCCTCGACGCTCCGGGCGATTTTTTCGCCCGAGAATTGGGAAGCAAGTCTTCTCCCAATCTATACGATTTCTGGCTTCGCTGGACCATTACTGAGCATTTTGGAGTCATGGCACTGTGAATGAGAAGTCCGCGTGCGTGGCTTACTTCCTCGCTAGACGCGCTTATAAACGGCAACACGGACATTAGCCCAAAACCGGCTTCTGAAATAGGTCCTCCCTTGTCGCCAAGGGTTTACTATTCAACTCCAGCCAATTGGTCATCACTGCGCCGTTACTCGCGACCAATCCCAGCTAGTGCTGTGCCACGGCAAACTTCCTCGAAGCCATCCGTCCGCACGGAGGTTGCAACTTGTGAGCGGTACGCATGCAGGTCTCGCCGGCAAGGAGTAGCATTTTCTGCCATGAAAAGCGTCGAACGCCGTGATTTCGTAAAGCTAGCGGTGGCGTTGTCTTTTGCCCCGCCATTGAGGTCATTCGCTGAAGTTGCAGGCCCGTTGGGAAAGCCAGTGTTTGTCGCTGCAGGCGCGGACGCGACTGGGACAGAGCATCACGGGCCGCGCGCAGGCACGCACCTGGATTTCAAGGTCCTTAGCAAAGACACCCAAGACGGTTTCTTTCTGATCGAGCATCGCGACCTTCCGCAAGGCGGGCCGGTGCGCCATCTGCACTATGCGCAAGAAGAATGGTTCTATCTCATTGAGGGCAACAAGCTAGTGATCTAGGTAGGCGACGAGCGCTTCAAGCTTCGTCCTGGAGATTCCATACTCGCGCCAAGAAATGTGCCCCATGTGTGGGCCTACGTAGGCGAGAAGCCGGGACGGATGCTGATGGGGTTCACGCCGGCTGGCCAGATGGAAGATTTCTTTACCCTCTCTAGCAAGCAGCCAGTGGATGCGAAAATCGCAGAAGCACACGGCATGAAGTGATTGGGGCCCCCTCTCGACCTATCGAAGCTCGTTGGATGATTTTCGTATCGTCCGTAATCCGCCCGCAGAGCCTCGGAAGACCTCCCTACGAGACATTTCTAGTGGAACTATTTCTCTATTGTTGCAGCAGGTGGGCGCGGAATTTGATTATGCAACGCCGCCCGGCGACCCGTGCTAGTATCGTTGCCGCCATGGCTACCATTGCTGCTTCTCCTGGTCCGCTTGTCTCGCTCGCGGGCCGGGACCGCAAGTTCTACACCGGGATCGCCATCGTGATGCTGTTCACGGCGCTGATCGGCTTCTCGCGGACTTACTTTCTCGGCCTGATCTCCGGGCATGCGACAACTGTCACCGGCCGCGTTCCGAACGTAACGGTGCACGTGCACGCGCTACTGTTCACGTCATGGCTGGTGCTGTTCATCGTGCAGACGAGCTTGGTCGCGACGCACCGCGTGAAAGTGCATCGCAAGCTTGGCTACTTTGGGGCGGCTCTGGGGGCGGCAATGATCGTAGTCGGCGGCCGCACCGCGGTCGAAGCGGCGCGGCTCGGCGCGGTGCCGCCGGGTGCCAACCCATGGAGTTTCATGGCCATCCCCTTTGGGGACATCACAACCTTCGCCATCTTCTTCCTCGGCGCCGTCCTCTGGCGCAACGACAAGGAGAAGCACAAGCGGATGATGATCCTCGCCTCCGTCTGCCTGATGTCGGCGGCGCTGTTTCGCTGGCCGGGCATCGCGCACGTTGGACCACTGGCCGCCTACGGCCTCACGCTGCTGTTCCCCATCGCCTGCGTGGTATATGACCGGTGGTCACGCGGGCGGGTCCATCCGGTGTACTGGTGGGGGCTAGCAGTGATCACGCTTGGCGTCCCGGTGCGTGTAGCGCTGCTCAACAGTCTGGCCTGGCGGCACGTCGTGCAGTCGCTGTTCGGCTAGCCGGCAGCTTCCGCCACCCAGGTGACTTCCATATTTACCGGTTGACCCGAGTCATCCTAACGACGAGTGCGATGACCAGTAGCGAGGGCAAAGCGAGTTCGTGGTTGGTCGGCGATTGGGAACTTGACTTCTGGATTGCCCGTTACTGTGGAGCAGCCGAGGAACACGCCGAGTCTCCACTTTGACGGCCTGGCCTTTGCGCGTCGTTTCCACCGGATTAGCAGCCTAGAAGGATGATACAAAGTCGCGTTGGACTACGCCGGAGATGAATGCCTGCACTTCTTCACGATGGGAAGCAACGCCCGAATGCAAGCAGCAACTTGGGCGATCCTTGAATGCGAATCTTCCGCCGAAGCAGTGCCCATGCGAGGTTGGCTTCCTTGCGCAGAAATCGCAGCCAGGTCTGGCTGTCGGCAGTGAGTCGCAAATCAGGTTGCCTATTGTGCCCTTCGGAAACCTGCAACTTTTCATCTCGAATCGTGACTGTCGCTTTCACTTCATCCTCGCCGGTGAACGTGAAGTGATAAACAGCGTCAAGACCCTTTGACTGGCCCTTCTGAAAGACGAAGTTCAAGCCTCGCAGGAACGAGCGAATGGTTCCTTGGCCGGCAAGGCCGTTCGACACACGCTTGACCCTTTTGTGCGGAAAGCGGCGCGCAACGAACTCTTCGGCGTCAGAGTTGGCGACAACATAGACGGTCTCCGATTTGTTCTGCAGGGGGCGAACGACATCGTCCAGAAACTGCTTGCGATTCGTGAGGAAGGGCGCGATTACATCATCACCCGCAGGGC
>Ga0335077_10010003_pt1 | contig 11784 bp, 11 predicted proteins | sample Lox_Sample_31_FD_207151 | JGI IMG/M metagenome (GOLD analysis project Ga0335077, IMG submission 207151) | Soil microbial communities from Loxahatchee National Wildlife Refuge, Florida, United States - Lox_Sample_3.1 | ecosystem: Environmental > Terrestrial > Soil > Wetlands | place: USA...
CCGGACGAATTTCGTACGCGTTACGAGAGTTCTTCAGCCGCTCTCACCACTACTTCCAAGGAGAACATGCCATGAGGGAAATCGTCTTAACCGATCGCGGTCCCAAGCCCATCGGGCCGTATTCGCAGGCCATCAAGGTCAACGGGCTGCTGTTTGTCTCGGGACAAGTCTCGATTGATCCCAAGAGCAACGAATTTGTCCCCGGAGACATTCGTCAACAGACCGAGCGCACGCTTGAGAATCTGAAGGGCATCGTGGAAGCAGCAGGGAGCAAGCTGGGACACGTGGTGAAAACCACCGTTTTCCTGAAGAGCATGAGCGACTTCGCCGCGATGAACGAAGTCTACGCGCGTTATTTTTCCGCGGCTCCGCCGGCCCGCTCCACCGTGGCGGTGGCGGCCCTGCCCAAGGACGCACTCGTCGAGATGGAAGTTATCGCCACCATCTAGCGCCAAGACACATACGGGCGCAGCTTTCTCCGGAGCGTTTGCGAAGGAACGCTGCGCCCCCAACGCCGTCCTCTTAATTTCGTAGGAATAGAACTGAAGATTGCCGCCTTATTGCGGCCGGTCCGGACTTTCCAAGGCTTCTTGGACCGCGAAGAACGTCACCAGCGCCACTGCGCCGATGGCGTACCACGCGAACTTGCTCCTCGCCGCCATCAACGGCGGCCTTCCCGATCCCTTGGTGCCCGCACCTTCCGGCGGAGGCTGCTGCTGCGCTTCCTCGCTGCCATCCAGCACGATGCGATACGCGCTGCCTTCCGGAATCACCCGCGAATCATCGCCCACGGTAATCGTCAGCATGCCGCGCGTGCACGTCACTACCAGTTGCCTTGCATCCAGCAAGGTCACTTGTCCGATGGTCGGCTCATCCGACTTTGCCCGGATGACCGCCTTGGAGGCGATCAGCAGAAATGCTTTGGCATTCGCCGTGGAAAATGTCGCCGAGCCCCTTTGCAACGTTGCCACCAACGCGCCGTTGTCTTCGCTGATCGTGGCTGCTGAAGATTGCGACAGCAGGAATCGCGCTGCCTGGGCCCGTAATTGCACGCTTCCCGCGTCCGCGGTGCTCAGCGTGTCGCCGGAAAAGATCGTGGTGCCTACCGCTGCGCCCGTTCCGCTGACGCTCGCGCCGTTCGCCGCGACCACCGTTCCCAAAGCGGCCGCGGGAGCGCCCCACAGCGGAGCGTTCAGTAACAAAGATGCCAGCAACACCGCTACAATTTCGCGCGCGCGCGCCATTGAAGCCTCCAAAGAGGGCTACGCGCAGAATACTCACCCCCCTTCGCGCCGTCAATAAATAATCACCTCGTGCACCAAAGAATCTACAGCCTGTCCCCCGGGCTCCGCCCTAGCCGCCGCCCATTTCCGCTGCTACAATGCCTCCACACATGGCTGACTGGAAGCAAATTACCGCCCGCATTCGCCGGGCCCGCACCAGCAAAGATCCCGCCGGGCAACTCTCCGGCTTGTTTGAAAAGACGCGCGACGCCATGGTGGCGTTTGAGCTGGCGCGCTTTTTTGAAACGTCCGGACAAAATTCCGACGCCGCCAAGTGGTATGTCACCGCCGCGGAGCGCTTTCGCCGCGCGGACTGGAAAACCAAAGCGCAGGAAGCCGCCGTCAGGCTCGGCGCCGACATCGCTGCCGCCAGCGCCGATTCTTCCGGTGACTCTGGCCTGGCTTCTGCTGCCACTCCCGGACCTCCGCCTTTGTCGGCGCCCGAGGAAAGCGACGACGCATCCGCCGCCGCTTCGGAAGCGGAGGCGCAGTCCGAGGATCAGTCCGCCCAGCCGGTCGCTGCATTGGCCGAAGCTGGCGACAAGAAGCGTCGCCGCCGCGGCCGCCGGGGAGGCCGCAATCGCCGCAAAGGCGAAGCTCGCCAGGACGTGGCCGTCGCCTCCTCGGCGCACGCAGCCACCTCGCCCGCGGTGCCAACCAAACCGCCCAGCAGGCCACCCAATGCTGCCGAACCGTCCGCAGAGCCGGTATCTCAACGGGGTACCCACCGCCGCGCCATCCCGGCGCTTCCCCTCGAACCCACTCCCGATTTTTCCGCCGCTAACCTTCGTGCGCGCTCTGGTGACCCGGGTCTGTCCTCCCGTTTGTCGGTGCTGGAGATGCAGCTCCGCCGCCTGTTGACCTGCCCGCCCGTCCAACTCAACGAAGCCGATCATGCCCCCGCCGGTCCCGGTGTGCTCGTTCTCACGGATTCCGACCTCACCAGCTACTACTACGTCGAAGCCTGCCAGACCCTGCGCATCGCCGTTGGAAACCTGCTGCGCGGAGGTGCCAGTCGCCGCGGCGCGGAATCCATTAAGCCGCGCCTCGCCGAGGATCTGGGCATCCCCGAATCGCGGGTCGCAAAATATCTCGCCGACCATTGCGTCGTCCGCTGGCTCCAGCTCGATGAAGGCGCTTCGCACTTCGCGCATTTCGTTATCGCCGTCCTTCGTCCTACCTTGAATGAGTAATTTGTTGCACAGCAAACTCTGCAAAACTTTTCCCAAACGGAACAGCCCGGCCGAAAATGACAAACTACTGGTCCTTTTGTCCTAAAACTCACCCCCACCCCCAATGCAGTTCAATGCAGCTAATGGCAGTTCAACCCCCGTTTTTGACCGTTCGCTGCAGGACCCTGGCGCAATCCCCTGTTAACGGTCAAACTATACGTGGACAAAGACTTATTGGTCGTACCAGCTACTCGTGGTACGGTAGTCTGGGCTTGGGGGCAGCAGAGCGAGCCCGTCCTAAACCAATTTAGGTAGTAATTGGCCTTCATCTTTTGAAAGCGAGGGTAGAGTTTCATGCCGAACAATTTGGGGACGCAAATTCTGAGATCCTTCGATTGGGCCGTGTGCAAAACCGCCGCGGTGACCTTTAACACCATTCAATTCTTCAACAAGCGCAACCCCAATCCGAGCGTCACGCCGCAGTGGTCGGACAAGCCGCTGCTCAAGTCGTGGGAAAAGACCAAGCCCACGCTGGGCTGGCCGCGGCAGACCGACTCGCTTTGCCCCGCCTGCGTCAAAGAAGCGCGCACTGCCATCATCGAAGGCAAGAAAGACTGGCGCGACCTCATGCACGAAAAGGTCGGCGAGATCAAGGCGCAGATCATCGAGCGCGATGGTCAGGTCTGGATGGTGAAAGATTGTCCGCTCCACGGCCACTACGAAGACATGATGGCCGTTGACTCCAAGTTCCTCGATTGGATCGAAAAGCAGTTCCCCGGCCGCGATATTCCCGCGCACAACGACGAAGACCTGCACAAGCACGGCTCTTCGACTGTGCGCTACGGCCGCGGCTCTGTGCTTACCGTCGACCTCACCAACCGCTGCAACATGATGTGCGATCCGTGCTTCATGGACGCCAACCAGGTTGGCTATGTCCACGAACTCGGCTGGGAAGAAGTAAAAGAAATCCTCGACAACGCGCTCAAGATCAAGCCGCGCCGCCAAATGTCCGTGCAGTTCTCCGGCGGCGAGCCTACCATGAGCCCGTTGTTCCTCGACGCCGTCGCCTACGCCCGCAAGATCGGCTACAACTCCGTGCAGGCGGCCACCAACGGCATCGAATTTGCTAAGTCCAAGGAATTCTGCAGGAAGGCCTTTGAGGCCGGTATGCGTTACGCCTACTTGCAGTTCGACGGCATCGGTAACGACGCCAATAGCCATCGCCAGATCGGCAACCTGTTCGACGTCAAGCTGCGCGCCATCGAAAACATGCACGAAGCGGGCATCGAAATCGTTCTCGTGGTCACCATCGTCAACAACGTGAACAACGATCAGGTCGGCACCGTCGTGAAGTTCGCCATGGAAAATCCCAAGAAGATCGCTTTCGTCAGCTTCCAGCCGGTCTCTTTCACTGGGCGCGACGAAGACATCACTCCCGAGCGCCGCCTCCGCCAGCGCTACACGCTGTCGCACCTTGCGAAGGACGTGAGCAATCAGGTCGGCAAAGTCGAGCCCACGCGCGACTGGTTCCCCATCTCCTTCATCAGCACCTTCGCGGGCTTCGCGGACATGGTCAAGGGCAACGAGTCGCAGTGGGGCTCGCTCTCTTGCGGCTGCCACCCGAACTGCGGCGTGGGCACCGCGCTCATGATTAACAAGGAAACGAAAGAGTGGGCACCCGTTCCACGCTTCCTGAACGCCACGCAGCTCACGAAAGATGTCACCGCTATCACCGACGCCGCGCGCGGCAAGGGCTTCTCCAATTTCATGATGGCTATGGCCCTTCTGAAGAACTACCACCCCTACCAGGGTCCCAAGGGCTTGAAACTGTGGGACCTCTTCAAAAAGTTCGACAAGACCTGGGCGCTCACCAAGAAATCCACCGTCAAGTACGGCCGCACGTCCCCGGATCGCAACTTTGAAGACGCCATGAAGCGCCGCAAGACCGACCCGTGGAACTTCCTCTTCATCGCCGGCATGTGGTTCCAGGATCTTTTCAATTACGACTTCCGCCGGACCGAAATGTGCATCATTCCCTACGCCACGCAGCAAGGCGAAATCTCCTTCTGCGCCTACAACACCGGCATCGGCTGGCGCCAGATCATCGAGAACATGCACAAGAACGCGACCGTCGCCGAGTGGTACAAGACCCACGGCAAACACGAAATCTACGCTAAGGGCAAAAAGGTCAATCTCGAAAGCTACGAGCACTCCCTCAAGATTGACGCCGATGACGCCGCCCGCGTCCGCCATCTCGAGCACGACATTCCTCTGACCGCCGCCGAAGAAGAGCGCGCCCGCCGCAAGAAGGCCTACGAAGAACAGGCCAAGGTCCGCGCCATCTACGAAGAGTTGGTTCTCAAGAAGCCCCAGCCGACTGTCGTTCAGATCGGCAGCGTTTCCGACATCGCCAAAGCCACGCCGGCCAACTTCAAGCCGCTCTCCATCGCCCCGGCCAATGGCAACGCCGCCCCGAATGGCAACGCCGCCCCGAATGGCAACGGCCATTCCAACGGTAACGGCTCCACGGTTCCCAAAGCTCCTGAGCAAGCCGCCGAAGCCGTCGCCGGCGACTAATTTCGTACCGCCGGCTTTTTCTAGCCGGCCCGTGAGATGGGCGCAGCATGCCGTGCCCGATCTTGGCAACATCGTCCGGTTTCAAACAGGCTCCCAGATGGGAGCCTGTTTTGCTTAAGGTTCGGACGGAGAGACGTTCTGGAGCGCCGCAGAGATTTGGTAAGCCGCACTGTGAACCTAAGTCCTTTATCAGCAACACTTACAAAAAACCTGGGGGACCCTGTCCTCTTGAAATCGCAAACAGGACCTGACCTATGACCCCAAGCACTCTGCCGCTAGCTGGACGCGTTGCCCTTGTCACCGGTGCCAGCCGCGGGCTTGGCAAAGCCATTGCTGTCGCCTTAGCTGAAGCTGGCGCCGATGTCGCCGTGAACTACCGCGCGCAGGCCGAAGCCGCCGAGTCTGTGGCGCAAGCCATCCGCGCTCTCGGGCGCAAAGCCATCAGGATCCAGGGTGACGTCTCCAGCAGCGGCGACGTCGAACGGCTCGTCTCCACCACGGAAAAGGAGCTGGGCTCCGTCGGCATTCTCGTGAACAACGCCGGCATCGGCAAAATCATTCCTACTGATCAGGTCACCGAAGAAATCTGGAACGAATATCTGCGCGTCAATCTCACTTCCGTTTTTCTCGTCACCCAGCGCGTCCTCCCCGGCATGCGCGCCGCCCAGTGGGGCCGCATCATCAATCTTTCCTCCGTCGCCGCGCAGTACGGCGGCGTCATTGGCCCGCATTACGCCGCCACCAAGGCCGGCATCCTCGGCCTGACGCGCTCTTACGCGTCGCAGTTCGCCCACGAAGGGATCACCTGTAACGCCCTGGCGCCCGCGCTGCTTGAAACCGATATGGTCGCCGGCCTGCCCAAGGACATCGCCAACCGCATCCCCATGCGCCGTATGGGCTCCCCCGATGAAGCCGGCCGCCTAGCGGTCCTCTTAGCCCAGAGCGACTTCATCACCGGGCAAACCATCAACCCCAACGGCGGCCTGTACATGACCTGATCTTCGGGATTGCGGGATTGCTCCCTCAGGCGATTCCTAGGGGCACTCTTGGTATAATCGAGCGGAGAAACAGCAGAACGAACAGGCGGACCAAAGCCATGCCCATTTACGAATACATCTGCGAGGATTGCAAAGCGCAATTCGAGAAGATCGTCATCAACCGGCACGAGCAAATCTCGTGCCCGCACTGCTCCAGCAAAAAAGCGACGATCCAGCTTTCCGTCTTTGCCACCGCCAGCGCCAACGGCTCCAAGCCCTCCGGCGGCTCCTCCAACTCCGGCGGAGGAGGCTCCTGCTGCGGCGGCGGTTGCGGCTGCCACTAGCCCGCGTATTGCTGTAGATTCATTGTCGGCTTATGGCTAACCGAACAGCAGGGATTTTTATCTGCTCATTGTTCTTGGGCATAGCCGCGTTCCTCTTTTTCTACGCCCGTCCGCTGATGTTTCTCGAGCAAACGAAACGAGAGTTCCGAGATTCGCCTGAGATGTGGATTGTTCCTAAGCCTCTTATTCCTGGTTCGATTGTCCGCGCCGTTGCGAAACCACCCACGTTGTCTTATTTCGGCTATCAATTCGAGTCGCCAACCGCCGAAGTGAAGGAAGAACGAAAAATGGAAGGCGTTGTTGTCTTGAGCTTCTCTGACTGCGCAGTCACAGCAATCTTAAGGCCTCAGCCGGGCGGAAGTCTGGCTCAGATCACAAAGGCCGGACCGCCCGGACTGCACCGCTCCATGGAAAATGTGGTTGGCAAGGAGGCCAAGGGCTCAGACTACGCCCTGCGGCGCAAAGTTCTGAATACCACGCCAGGATGCCTTAGCGTCTATGCCCTGCCCAGTCAGATGGTGCGAAATTCGGTACTGCTGAGGCTCAAGGGCATCGAATCGCAGCGCTTCAAGAACGGCTTGTACAGCTTTGAGACTCCTTCCATACGGGGATTTCAGGAGGGAGACATCACTCTTGATAAGAGCGTCATTATCGAAGCTTTCGATTTTCAAGATCGCGGGTTGACTCTTACTGTTGGCAGGAAACCGGGCAAGGCCTGCTTCGGTCAGCCCGAACTGAACCAAATTGTTTTCTCGCTTCGACCCGCCGCCTCTAGCGAGTAGAATCATGCCGAGCGGGATTTCGTTCTAGGGAATCCATGTCTATTAACTCGCCGGAAGAATTGGAAAAGCTGAAGACCTGTGGGCGGATTGTGGCCAAGGCGCTGAGGGCTATGGCTGCGGCGGTGCGGCCCGGTGTTACGACCGCCGACCTGAGCGCGATTGCGTCGAAAATTCTTGCCGAGCATGGTGCGCAATCGTCGCCGCCGCTGGTCTACAAGTTTCCCGGCGACGTGTGCATCAGCGTGAACGATGAAGTGGTGCACGGGATTCCGGGGCCGCGCGTGATTCAGCCGGGCGACTTGGTGAAGCTTGACCTTACCGCTGTCAAGGACGGCTACCACACGGATTCCGCGGTTACGATTCAGGTGCCGCCGGTTGCGGAGCAATCGCGCGCTTTGGCGCATTGCGCGGAGCGGGCGTTTCGCCAGGCGCTCACCGCTGCCCGCGCCGGTAATCGCACGCGCGACATTGGCCGCGCGGTCGAGCGCGAAGTGCGCCGCCGCGGTTTCCACATTATTCCAGAGCTTGGCGGCCACGGCGTGGGTCACACTATTCACGAAGAGCCGCGCATCCCCAACTACGCCGAACCCGCCGCCCGCCATCTGCTGACCGAAGGCCTGGTGATCACCATCGAGCCCATCATCGCCGCCGGCACGAACCGTGTCATCCATGATCGCGATGGCTGGACGGTGCGCACCGCCGACCGCAGCCTTTCCGCGCACTACGAGCACACCGTGGTGGTCACCAAAGGCGAACCCATCCTGCTCACAGCCGCCTAACGCGCTCCGGCAAAGACGCATCCAATGAAAATGCTGCCCGCGCGCTCCCAACTGCTCTTCTTCGTCAGCGCCGCGCTCGTTCTTTTGGCCATTCCCGGCCCTGCCGTTCTTTACATCGTTGGCCGCAGCATCGGCCACAGCCGCAACGCCGGCTTCGTCTCGGCGCTGGGTATTGGCGTTGGTACGCTGGTGCACACGGTCGCGGCCGCCGTCGGCCTTTCCGCGCTGCTGATGTCGTCCGCCACGGCCTTCAGTGCCGTCAAGTATCTCGGCGCCGCGTATCTCGTCTTTCTGGGAGTGCAACGGCTGCGCAGCCACGAATCGCTCGCTGCGGCTTCCGATGCTGCGGGCACGCGCGACAGCCTCAGGCGCGTCTTCGGCCAAGGCATTGTCGTTAACATCCTGAATCCGAAGACCGCGCTCTTCTTCTTCGCGTTTGTGCCCCAATTCATTGACCCATCGCGCAGCCACGTGGCCACGCAGATCGCTTCGCTCGGCGTGCTCTTCGCGTGCATGGGTACGACCAGCGATTCGATTTGGGCATTTTTCTCGAGCAGCGTAGCCGGCTGGCTGCGTAGCAATCCCCGTTGGACGCGCAGCGAGCGCTACGTGTCCGGCGGCATCCTCATTTCGCTGGGGCTGGCCACGGCCTTCGCGGGTCACTCTGCAAAAAAATAGGGCGGAGCAAAAGCTCCGCCCGCATCTCTGTTCGTAGCCCGTGATCCTGCGGCGGGAAGCGTCGCCGCTTCAGTTGCGTGCTTTCACAACCAGCCTTTGCTACGCACGGCTTCAGGCCGTCGCTTCCTTGCCTTTGGCTGCCAGATTCATGATCTCGCGCACGCCTGCGGCGGCCACCGTCTGCACGGGTTGCGTGATCTTTTTGTACACGTCGCTGGCCGTGTCCGTCACTTTCCTGCCCGTGCTGATGACGCGATATCCCTTGTTCATCGCGCCGAATCTGCCGATCCAGAAGCGCTCGACCCAGGGCCGCTTGTCCGCGATCCACGCCTTCGATGAAATGTTGGGTCCTTCCACCCGCCACATCGAATCGATGACAAAGCTTTTTGCTTTGTCGAGAATCGGGTCCATATATTTCTTGTTTTTCTGAAACTGGTCCATCCAGTCCTTACCCGGCCGCCCATTCATCAGCGGGCAGAAAATGATGGCCGAGGTGTTGGAACCGGTGAGCAAGTAGCAGCCCAGGAGAGGGCACTTCGAGAATACCGCGGGCGTCAGCAAATGTCGCACCGGATCGCTGGCCGCCAGGGTGAGGTCCGCCCGGCCTGCTTTCATCTCGCGGTACTCCAGCGCCCTCCTCCGGATGATTACCGCAAGCACGCCCATTTTGCTGGCGATGGAAACTCCGCTGGACGCCGCGCCACCGACGCCGCTCGCCGCCAGCGCGGTGTTCACGACGGTTTCAACGGCCTGGATCGCGCCTTTTGTGAATCCATCGTTGGCGCGGCGGTCCAACAGCTTGGCCACGGCGTCCAGAGCGTCCTTCGACCCATTGGGATTGACGATTTGCACGGCTTCGATGGCCTTGAAGTGCGTCTGCACATCCTTCACGGCGCCATAAAGCGATTTCGCCGCATCCACTCCGGATTTCACGCAGCCGATGTACGGCACGACGGAAGCATACAATCCCACCATGGTTTGCACGCCGACGATTTGCATCACTTCGGAGTTGCTGCCCGCGCCGGTCAGTTGTTGCGCGAAGTTGAAAGCCACATCCAGCGGATTCAAACTGCTCGAGAGACCGTAGAAGGTCACGCTTTTCCCGGCAGCCTCGGCGCAATCGCTGGCGATGTCTGCGGCGGTCTGCGCGATGTCCACCGCCTTTTCGCCGCTATCTTCCGCAGAAACAAAGCGCGCGCCCTGAAAAAACGTCTTGAAGTTATTCGCGACCCCGTCACGAAACGCTTGAAACGCCTCGTCCTCGCGTTGTTGGGCCTTGGGATCGCTCAGCGGCCCCTTGGCCGGGCCCAGCTTTCCCTGTGTGGGCAAGGTGGGCTGCGACGGCTTAATCAACGACTTGATAGGCTTGAATGGATCCATGTTTTCCTCCCCGAGGTGGCCGAAGGACGGTCGAGAGCTTTCGCGTCTTCCCGGCAGTGTGGTTTCATGCGAGAACTGCGGCGTCAAGCAATCGAATTTCTTGAGAGGTTTTTGCTCATAACCCGCCATCCGAGCAAACGGAAGAAACTCGCAATCCGCGCGGGTCGCCCCGACTATATCGCGAAATTTCGGCGCAGGCGAGCTTTTAAGGTGCGGAGCTGGTCCGGCGCGGAATAGAGGATTCCTTGACAATCGCAACCGCGGAACGTATATCGAAGCGATGACGCCGCCAAATAAGGTCGATGTTGCCATCGTTGGCGCTGGAATTGTGGGGCTGGCTCACGCTTATCTGGCGGCACGTTCGGGCCGCAAGGTCGTGGTGTTCGAGCGCAATCCGGCCGCGCTTGGCGCGTCCATTCGCAATTTCGGCATGATTTGGCCCATCGGGCAGCCTGCTGGACGTCTGCATGAAATGGCTTTGCGCAGCCGCGAACTGTGGCTCGACATTCTGCAGGAAACGAATCTCCCGTACTTCGCCACGGGCTCGTTGCACGTCACGTACCGCGAAGACGAAGCCGCCGTGGGCCAGGAGTTCGCAGCGAAGGGTCCCGCGCTCGGCTACGACTGCGACTGGCTCTCCGCGGAAGAAACTCTGGCGCGCACCAGCGCGGTTCGTTCCGAAGGTCTTTTAGGCTCGCTTTGGAGCCCGACGGAAATTACCGTCGACCCACGCCAAGTTATCCAAACGCTTCCACACTTTCTCGCGGAGCGCTACGGCGTACAATTCCACTTCAACACGCCCGTACAGCACGTCGAACCTTCGTTCCTCGAAACTACCGAGCACAGCTGGCAGGCTGCTTCGATCATCATCGCCCCCGGCGACGATTTCCAAACCCTCTTCCCCGAATGCTTCCGCGATAGCAAGCTCACGCGGTGCAAGCTGCAAATGATGCGCACCACGCCGCAGCCGCAAAGCTGGCAACTAGGCCCGTCGCTGGCCTTCGGCCTGACCTTCAAGCACTATCCCACCTTCCAGATTTGCTCAACGCTGCATGCGCTGAAAGAACGCATTGCGCGCGAATCTCCCGAACTCGAAAAATTCGGCATCCACGTTATGGTGTCGCAAAACGCGCGCGGCGAGTTGACGCTTGGCGACAGCCACGAATACGGGCTCGCGGTGAATATTTTCGATAATCCCGCGATAAACCGTCTCATTCTCGATTTCGCCAAAGCGTATCTGCGGGTGCCCGCGCTGGAAATCGCGGAGACCTGGCACGGCGTCTACGCCAGGCATGCGGAGCATCCTTTTCTCGGCGTCAGCCCGGCGGCGGGCGTCCGCGTCGTCACCGTCACCTCGGGCATCGGCATGACCATGTCGTTCGGCCTCGCCGAAGAAACGTTCAGCGAAATGGGCGCGTCCGCTTGAAACTGCTTAATCCTGCGCTGCCACCGAACACGGTCCAGGTTCCGCGCTTGAAGGCGGTGGTCCTCGATTGGGCCGGGACCACCGTGGATTTTGGGAGCCTGGCTCCGGTTTACACGCTGCAAAAAGTATTTGCGGCGGCGGGCATCCCTCTTTCCAATGCGGAGACCCGCCGCGACATGGGTTTGCCCAAGAAAGATCACATTCGCGCCATTCTCGCTTTGCCAGGCGTTCGGGATGCTTGGCAGGCGCGTCGCGGCCGCTCTGCGAACGAGGCCGACGTCGAGGCGCTGTATGAGCAGTTCATTCCGCTACAGCTTTCCCGTCTTGCCGAGCACTCCGCACTGATTCCGGGCGTGCGCGATGCTGTGCGACAATTCCGGCAACGC
>Ga0335077_10010004_pt1 | contig 11784 bp, 8 predicted proteins | sample Lox_Sample_31_FD_207151 | JGI IMG/M metagenome (GOLD analysis project Ga0335077, IMG submission 207151) | Soil microbial communities from Loxahatchee National Wildlife Refuge, Florida, United States - Lox_Sample_3.1 | ecosystem: Environmental > Terrestrial > Soil > Wetlands | place: USA: Florida...
CGTGCGATGCCACGGACCCAAGGGAGTTGGGGGACGCGGTCCATTGTTGACGCGCGCCAGGCTGACGCACGCACCCGACGATGCCGCCCTCATCAACGTGCTCGAGGACGGCATCCGCGGCACGGAAATGCCGGGAGCCGGGGCGATGTCCGATCGCGAGATCCGCCAGGTGGCGGCCTACGTCCGGTCGCTGGGCAAAGTTCCCGTTCAGTCCGTGCCGGGAGATGCCGCACACGGGGCCGAGATCTACCGCGGCAAAGGCAACTGCGCGGGCTGTCATTCGATCCACGGTGAGGGCGGTATCGAAGGGCCGGACCTCTCCGCCGTCGGGGAGGCACGCAGCGCCGCCTTCCTGCGCGAATCGATCGTCAATCCCGGTGCTGCCGTACCGGACGATTACCTGCTGGTCACCGTGGTTCCGAAGGAAGGCTCGCGCGTCAGCGGTGTCCGCGTGAACGAGGACTCGTTCTCGATACAGGTGCGCGACAGTTCCGGGCGCACGCATTCTTTCTGGAAAAGAGACCTGGCACAGGTGGAGAAGCAGCCCGGCAAATCGGAAATGCCCTCGTACCAGGGGCAATTGTCGGATTCGGAGTTGACCGACCTTGTGGCCTACCTGGCCACCCTTAAGGAGGCGAAATGAGAGCGGCCCTGCTGTTCTTTCCCGCTTTGCTGGCGGCGCAGGTGAATGTTCCCTTCGAACGCATTCGCGATGCCGATCGCGAGCCCGGCAACTGGCTTACCTACTCGCGCGACTATTCCGGCCAGCGGTATTCTCCGCTCGACCAGGTCAACACCACCAACGTCAGCAAACTGCACATCGCCTGGATCAAGCAGGTAGACGAGGCCGACACCTTCGAGACGTCTCCAATCGTGGTAGACGGGACCCTGTATCTCACCGAGCCTCCCAATGTCGTGGAGGCTCTGGACGCCGTCACCGGCCGATCGATCTGGCGTTACCGGAAGGAGTTGCCGAAGGATCTCCGTCTCTGTTGCGGCAAAGTGAATCGCGGGCTGGCGATTCTGGGAAACACCCTGTATTACGCCAGCACCGACGCGCACCTGATTGCTTTGGACGCGCGCACCGGCGTCCCGCGTTGGGACGTCACCATGGCCGATTACAAGAACGGCTATTCGAGTACCGGGGCGCCGCTCGCGGTGAAAGACAAAATCATCACCGGGATGGCCGGCGGCGAATTTGGCACCCGCGGCTTCATCGACGGCTACGACGCCAAGACCGGCAAACGCGCGTGGCGCTTCAATACCATCCCCGCAAAAGGCGAGACGGGGAATGACACCTGGGCGGGAGAGAGTTGGAAAACCGGATCGGCCACCACGTGGGTGACCGGAGTGTACGATGCCGACACCAACACGGTCTTTTGGGGCACGGGCAATCCCGGGCCGGACTGGAACGGGGACGTTCGCAAGGGCGACAACCTGTACTCCGACTGCCTGATCGCTCTCGATCCCGATACCGGCGCCAAGAAGTGGCACTTCCAGTACACCCCGCACGACATGAACGATTGGGACTCCACCCAGACCCCCATCCTCGCCGACGGCATGGCCGCAGGGCAGCCGCGAAAGATGGTGGTGCTGGCCAATCGCAACGGCTTCTATTATGCGCTCGACCGCCTCTCCGGCAAGTTCATCGCCGGGCAGCCGTACGTGAAGCAGACCTGGGCGACCGGTTTGGATGAAGCTGGGCGCCCCATGCGGATTCCCGATGCCGAGCCGAGTGTGGAGGGCAAGCTGATCTATCCGAGCCTCGGCGGAGGTTCGAACTGGTACAGCTCGACCTTCCACCCGAAGACCGGTTTCTACTACGTCAACGTCAAAGAGGAAGGCGCCATTTATCACAAGGGGGAGGCGGAATATCGCGCCGGGGCATTTTTCAATGGGGGCGGCCAGACCGGCTATAAAGGAGAGGAGCCCTATGGCGCCGTGCGCGCGCTGGAGGTGGGCACCGGCAAGCTGCAATGGGAGTACAAGCTGCACCGGCCGTCGCACGCGGGCCTGATGACCACCGCCGGGGGCCTGGTATTCGGGTCGAATCTGACCGCGTTCTTCGCCCTGGACGCGCAGAAGGGGAGCCTGCTGTGGCACTTCGAGACAGGCGGCTGGATCGACGCCAATCCGATCAGCTACATGCACGCAGGCAAGCAATACGTCGCGATCGCCTCCGGGCACGCCTTGCTGGTGTTCGCTTTGGACTGACAATCGCGTTCGGCCGATCCACGGAGGGGTTATGAGGCTATTCGTCGCCCTGATTCTCGCTGGAATCGCGTTTGCTCAACAGGCTCCGCATCAGCATCCGGCCGCGCCGGCCGTTCCGTTGCAGCCACTGGCACAGCAGGTGCGGCAGTTGGAAGACGCGCTGAGTTACCTGGGGCAGTCGCTCCCGGCCGCCGACCAGCGCCGCGTCAACGAGGCCATCGGGAATCCCGATGAAGCCGCGGCCGTGGCACAGCTCCAGGCGATTCTGGATCCCTATGTGCTGCTGTCGGTGGACATCAATCCGGAGAGCCGGGTGAAGGTCGAGCAAGGACCCGCCAGGCCGGACCTGGTGGAAGCGGGCACGCGGCTGTTTCTGGTCAAAGTGGCCAACAACGGGCACGTGACGGCGCCGCTCAACGTCGAAAGCCCGAACAGCGGACCGGTGTATGTCCGGTCGAGCGGCAATCCCGCGCCGCCGATGGAGATGACGCCGCGCGATTCGGCCGACCGTTGGGCCGATATCTCGCTTTTCCAACAGCCGCCCATGCGGCGGCGCCTGACCGGGCTCGCGGTGGAATACGCCATCCTGGCGATCTACAGCCGCGACGCCGGACAGCGCTCGGCGAAGATCGCCTTCAACGTCGGGCAAGGGACACAGGACATCGGCTTCCGCAACGACGTCATGATTCTGTTCAATGCGGCGCCCGCGCGGCGGATCACGATGCGCGTCAAGGACGAGAAGGGCCGGCCCACGATGGCGTCGTTCCTGATCCGCGACCGCCTGGACCGCATCTACCCTCTCCCGGCCAAGCGTCTCGCGCCCGACTTCTTCTTCCAGCCGCAGATCTACCGGGCCGATGGCGAGACCGTTCAGTTGCCCGCGGGCTATTACACCTTCCAGTACACCGGCGGCCCCGAATACATCACACACACCAAGGAATTCGATGCCGGAGCGGGGGGTCCGAGCGAAATCGCGTTCCAGCTGGAACGCTGGATCGACCCGTCGCAGTACGGCTGGTTTTCGGGCGATCACCACATCCACGCCGCCGGCTGCTCCCACTACATGAATCCGACCGAAGGCGTCGAGCCCAAAGACATGATCCGGCAGATCCTGGGCGAGAACCTGAACACCGCCAGCGTGCTGACCTGGGGACCCGACTACTATTACCAGAAGCAGTTCTTCACCGCGAGCGACCATCCGCTCTCCAAGCCGGATCGCATCATGCACTACGACCTGGAGGTTTCCGGCTTCCCCTCCAGCCACGCCGGCCACATCGTGCTGCTGAATCTGAAACAGCAGGACTATCCCGGCGCCAAGCGCATCGAAGACTGGCCCACGTGGGATCTGCCTATTTTCAAGTGGGCCAAATCGCAGGGCGCGGTGGTGGGGTTCGCGCATTCGGGATGGGGGCTGCAGATCTCGAGCAAGGATCTGCCATCTTATGAGATGCCCAGCTTCGATGGCATCGGCGCCAACGAGTACATCGTCGACGTGACGCATCCCGATACCGTAGACTTCATTTCCACGGTCGATACGCCGTACCTGTGGGAGCTCAACATCTGGTATCACACGTTGAACGTGGGCTTCCGCACGCGCATCGCGGGCGAGACCGATTTCCCATGTATCTACGACGGGCGAGTGGGGATGGGCCGCACGTACTCCAAGATCGACGGCGGGATGAGCTATCTGGGCTGGTTGAAGGGCCTGCAGTCCGGCTTCAGCTACGTCTCCGACGGCAAGACCCACCTGATGAATTTCCGCGTGAACAGCACGAACCCGGGAGGAGAGATTCGATCGCCGGGCCGGATGAATGCCACGGTCACCTTGAGCGCTGCCGCCTACCTGCCGGAAATACCCAACGAAACGATTCGCAGGACGCCGTACGACCAGAAGCCGTACTGGGACGTGGAGCGCGCGCGCATCGGCGACACGCGCGAAGTGCCCGTGGAGATTGTGGTGAACGGGAAGGTCGCCGCGAAGCAGAACCTGCTGGCCGATGGCAAGGTGCGCGAGATGAAGTTCGACGTGGCGGTGACGGAGAGCAGTTGGATCGCCGCGCGCACGCTGCCCGCGGCGCACACCAATCCCGTCTTCGTGCTGGTGGGGGGCAAGGGGATACGCGCCTCGCGCGCCAGCGCGGAATGGTGCCTCAACGCGGTGAACCAGTGCTGGACGCAGAAGGCCCCGCGCATCGCGCCGGCCGAGTTGACGGAAGCGCGCCAGGCCTACGACCACGCCCGCGATGTTTACCGGCAGTTGATACGCGAGTCGGACCACTGAATTCCGTGCTCCGCAAGCTGTCAGCGATTGCCGGCTCGGCGATCTTCCTGGTGATCGCGCCCGGATTCGTCGCCGGCCTGGTGCCGTGGTGGATCTCCCATTGGCATGCCCAGGCTGCTTTCTTCGGGCTGACGCCACTCCGCTGGTTGGGCGCCTTTCTGATCGCCGCCGGCGCCGCGAACCTCCTCGATTCATTCGCCCGGTTCGCACTGCAGGGGCTCGGCACGCCGGCGCCGGTCTTTCCCACCCGCCACCTGGTGGTCACCGGACTCTATCGCCATGTCCGAAACCCGATGTATGTTTCCGTGGTGAGCGCAATTCTAGGTCAAGGCCTGTTATTCGGAAGCGCGTCCCTGTTGGAATACGGCGCCGTAGTTTGGGTGCTGTTTCACCTCTTTGTCCTGCTTTATGAAGAGCCGACCTTGAAGGCGGACTTCGGCGCCGAGTACGAGGAATTCTGTGCCGGGGTGCCGAGATGGGTTCCGAGGCTCAGGGCCTGGAAGCCGCGAGCGGGACGCTGACGGGCAGACTCTGCAATCCGCGGAAGATCGCGCTGGGAGCCCACTCGGGCTCCCGATACAGAGTGAGATTCGGGAAGCGCTCCACCAGGGCGCCAATCGCCGAGCGGCCCTCCAGCCTTGCCAGGTTGGCTCCCAAACAGCTATGGGCGCCCGCGCCGAAGGCGAGATGCGCGTTGTTTTTGCGGGCGACATCGAACTCGTCGGCATTCGGATACTGGCGTGGATCGCGGTTGGCCGCGCCCAGCATCGTCACCACCAATTGCCCGGCCTTCACGGAAACGCCGGCAAATTCGCCATCCTCAAGAAACACCCGGCCCACGAATCGCGTGGGACTTTCGTAACGCAGCACCTCCTCCACCGCGGACCGCAGCAACTCCGGGTCGTCACGCAGTGAGCGCCATGCGCCGCCATGCTGGAGCAGCAGGTAAACCGCATTGCCGATCAGGTTCCGGGTGGTTTCATGCCCTGCCAGCATCAGCACTACGCACTGGATCGCGAGTTCCTCGCCATCGATCACCGCGCCCTCTTCATCCGGCCTCAGCATACGCGAAAGCAGATCGTCCGCCGGGTTCTTCCGGCGTTCGGTAATCAGCCCCTGGAAAAGCGCAGTCGCGTCCAGGATGGCCGACTGTGCCCGCTGCGCCAGTTCTATGGTCGCCTGGGGAGCGCCTATCAGGTCGGCGATTCCCTGCGTCCAGCGAATCAGCCACTCGCGATGCTCTTCGGGGACGCCGAGCAATTCTCCGATTACCATCGTGGGCAGCGGATACGCCAGGTCGCGGATCACATCGCCGCCCTGTTGTCTGGCGATGCTGTCGATCAGAAGATCTGTCACTACGCGGATGCGCGCATGTAGCTCCTCGACGGCGTCCGGCGCAAAGCTGGGATACAGCAGCTTACGGATTTGCCGGTGAGTCGCGCCGTTCTGAAACACCAGCCAACGCCGGAACAATTCGCCGAACGGTTCGAACTGAGCGCGATCTTCGGGCGGAAGCGTGTGGATGAACGAATCGGCGCCCGCGGAGCTGAGCCGCGGGTCGCGGAGCAGATCGATGCATTCGGAGTAGTGGCCGCAGATCCACGAGCCGTTGAAGAGGGGGGCGAGTTGCATCGCCTCGCCTTCCACCAGGCGGCGGTACACGGGATAAGGATGGCGCAGAAATTCGTGATCGAGCATAGTTCTGGCCAGTCTACTCTTCTCGCAGCGCGGTTGCCGGTTGCACACGCGTGGCGCGCATGGCGGGAATGGCGGTGGCCGCCGCGGAGACGACGGTCACGAGGAGCGCAGCCCAAATCAGCGACCGGGGATCCTCCGGCGCCACGCCATAGAGCAGCATGCGCAGCCACCTGCCGGCCAGCAGCGCGCCCCCGAGCCCGCAGACGACTCCGCATCCGGCCATCGCGCCCGCCTGGAGTCCGAGCATCCCTCCGACATCCGACGCCTTCGCGCCGAGCGCCATGCGGATGCCGATCTCGCGCCGCCGCTGTTCTACCGAAAAGGCCAGCAGGCCATAGATCCCGACAGCCGCCAGCAACGTCGCGAACACGCCGAACATCGTGGCCAGCGCGGCCGTGAGGCGCTCCGGCGCGGCGCTCGCATCCACCTCTTCCGCCAGGGTGTGGATCTCGGTGAAGGGCAGCGCGGAGTCGAGCGATGCCAGCGCCGCCCGCACCGGCTGGATGGCAGCCTCGGGCGCGATCCGGGTGCGCACGCAAAGCACCGAGAGGCTGGTGTCGGTCGCGACGTAGTAGGTCGGCGTCATGGGCTCGCGCAGCGAACGATATTTGGCGTCTTTCGCCACTCCCACGATCACGAAATCCGCAGGCGCGGCGACTTCCATGCCGTTGCCGAAACGGCGGCCGAGCGGATCCTGATCGGGAAAGAAACGGCGGGCGAATGCCTCATTCACCACCGCCGGCGCGGGCTTCGGCGCCCTGATATCGCTCGTCGTGAAGCCCCGGCCCTCCAATACCCGGATTCCCAGCGCGTCGAAGTACTCCGGCGAGACCCAGTTCAGGCTCGAGTTGAGAAAGTCGGCTCGTGTTACCTTCTGTCCCGCGGGTGCGATGGTGCTCTTGACGCCGCTGCCGCGCATGAGCGGGCGCGAGGCCGCCGCCACCGAAACCACGCCGGGAATCTCACGAGCGCGCGAAGTCAGGGCCTGCCAAAACGATTTTGCCTGCGCGTCGGTGTACGCCGAGAGGTTGGGGTAGACCGTGAAGGTCACAACATGTTCGCGATCGAAGCCCGGGTCGAGGCCGCGAAGCTGCTGCAAAGTGCGAACCAGCAGGCCCGCTCCCGCCAGCAACAGGGTGCACAGGGCCACCTGAAACACCACCAGCGCTCTCCGGCCCGTCCATCCGCGGCTGGAGCGGACTCCCCGCAGGACGGTGTCCAGGCCGATACGCGAGGCAGACAGGGCAGGCGCCAGCCCGAACAGCACCGCGGTCAGCACAGCGGCGGCCAGCGAAACCAGGATGACGCGGCCATCCGGCGTGAGGTCGAGCGCCAGGGTCATCTGCGCGGTAGCGAGATCGCGAATCGGCGGGAGCGCGTGCACCAGCAGCGGCGCCGCGATCCACGCCAGCATCCATCCGCATCCGGCCCCGATTGCCGCCAGCAACAGGCTTTCCATCAGCATTTGGCGCACCAGGCGCGATCGCGTGGCTCCCAGTGCCAGCCGCACCGCCACCTCGCCGCGCCGCGCCGCGGCCCCCGCCAGCAGCAGTCCGGCCACATTCGCGCAGACCATCAACAGCAGGAGCCCGACGGAAACGGTCAGGAGTTCGAGGGCTCCTCCGAACTTGTCCCGCAGGACCGAGACGCCGCGCTCCAGCGGATCGATCTCCATCCCGCGGCTGAGCTCGAGCTGAGCGTCCCGCGCGCCGTATTGCGGGTCGCGCCCGTACCAGTCTTCGACCGCGGCCCGGAAAATGGCCAGGCACTCCGCGTGGGCGCGCTCGCGCGTCACACCCCGGCGCAGCCGCCCGCCGAGATCCAGCGTGACATTCTCGACCTTGGCTTCGTTCTGGGAGTTGGCGAGCAAGGGCAGCGCTCGCAGCGGCACGCGAATATCGGGAGCGCTGTCCACCGTGATGCCGTTAAACTCGCGGGGCATCACGCCGACGATCGTGAACTGGTGTCCGTGCAGGGCGAGGGTACCGCCGATGGCGGCGCGGTCCGAGTGGAAGCGTCGCTGCCAGAATCCGTAGCTGAGAACGGCCGGCATCGATCCGGGGACGTCCTTGCCGTCTTCCGGCGACAGAGCGCGGCCGAAGAGGGCATCCACGCCCAGTTGCCGGAAGAATTCGGGAGTAGCCAGGTGCACCCGGACCTGTTCCGGCGGCAGGGGCTCGTTCATGGCCACCAGCATCTCGTACTCGCCGAAAACGCCGGACAGAGTCGTAGAGCGCTCGGCGAGCGCGCGGTAGTAGTTGTAAAAGAAGTAGCTGCGCGTGCCGAGCTGCGGGATCTTCTGCACCAGGCGGACCAGTTCTTCCGGGTGGCTGACCGGCAAGGATCGCATCCACACGGATTCGAAGGCGCTGAACATGAGCGAGCTGGCGCCGATACCGATGGCCAGCAGGCCGGCCGTCACCACCGTAAATCCGGGCTTCTTCGCCAGCATCCGGGCGGCATAACGGAAGTCGCTCATGCCGACCATGTTAGCGCCAACGCCGCCTCTAAGGACTTGTCTGGAGATAACTCCGCTCTCTCAGACTCAGGGAGCGGGCGCAGTTATTCCCAGAGAATCCTAAAGTTCGGCCGTCATTCCGCCGATCAATCCTGCGTGACGGCAGACGAAGTGATTGACTTGGAATTGATGCTCAACCGTTTCCACCGGCTCATTGCCGAACTGGTGCGGGGAGCCATCGCGCGGAATTTGTTTCAACCGTGGGAAGTGGACCTTCTGTTGGACATCGAAGGGTGCAGCCTCGATCCCCGCAAACGCGTCGAAATCCTCCGGCGGTATGAGAAGGCCGTAACCCGGCAGTTGGAGACCGGTCCCGGGCCGCCGATGAGACTGTCCGAGTACCTTCAGCTCAAAATGACGCGGCGCCCCTCGATCGAGTAATTGCCGCCCAGGACGATGCGGATCGCTTCGGAATAGATCCGGTGCTCTTCGGCCAGGATCCGGGCGGAAAGCGAGTCCACGGTGTCGTCGTCCCGGACCGGGACGGCGGATTGCACGATAATCGGGCCGGCGTCCAGTTGTTCATCGACGAAATGGACCGTGCATCCCGTGATCTTGACGCCGTGTTCCAGTGCCTGATGCTGCGCATCGAGCCCTGGAAAGGCGGGGAGGAGCGAAGGATGGATGTTGAGAATCCGGTTGGGAAACTGGCGGATGAAGAAACCGCTGAGAAGTCGCATGAACCCGGCGAGCAGCACCAGGTCCACCCGCTGCCGATGTAATTCCTCGACCAGCATACGGTCATAGATTTCGCGGTCGAGGCCTTTCGAGGGGATCGAGACAGCGGTCAGCCCGCGTTGACGGGCGATCTCCAGGCCGCGCGCTTCGGGGCGGCTGGAGATCACCACGGCGATCTCGGCGTCGATCTCTCCGCGAGCGACGGCGTTGGCAATGGCTTCGAAATTCGAGCCGCGGCCCGAAATCAGGATACCGAGCCGCTTCACCGGTACTCCACCAGCGGGCGTCCACGCTTATGGGCGATCACCGACCCGATCCGGAAGGGAGTCTCGCCCAATCGGCTCAGAACCGCTTCGGCCCGCGCCGTGCCCCGTGCCGGCACGGCGAGGATCATCCCGGCTCCGAGGTTGAAGGTTCGGCGGAAATCGTCCTCGGGAATGTTGCCGATCCTCCGCAGCACCTCGAAAATGGGCGGAATGCGCCACGACGTCGTGTCGATGGCGGCCGCCAGGCCTTTCGGCAGCATACGCGGGGTGTTGTCCGTGATCCCGCCCCCGGTGATGTGCGCTGCGCCGCGCAAGAGTTTTGCCGCCACCAGGGCGCGGATCGGTTTCAGGTAGCTGCGGTGAGGCGCCAGCAGGACATCGCCGACTGCCGAACCGATCTCGGGAAGGAGCGTTTTGGGCGAATAACCCGCTACCTCGAACAGCAGCTTCCGCGCGAGTGAATATCCGTTGGTGTGCAGGCCGCTCGAGGGCAGCGCCAGCAGCGCATCGCCCGCGCGGATCGTCGTGCCGGTGAGCAACTCCGCGCGTTCCGCCGCACCGACGATAAATCCGGCGAGGTCGTACTCCGATTCGGCATACATGCCGGGCATTTCGGCGGTTTCCCCGCCAATGAGAGCACAGCCATTCTGGCGGCAACCTCGCGCGATCCCCGATACCACCGCACTGGCCACCGCGGCGTCCAACTTGCCGACCGCGAAATAATCCAGAAAGAAGAGCGGGACCGCTCCTTGCACCGCGATGTCATTGACGCAGTGGTTCACCAGGTCTTCCCCGACGGTATCGTGCCGTCCCGTCAGAAAAGCGACCTTGAGTTTGGTGCCGACACCGTCGGCCGAACTGATCAGCACCGGCTGGCGAAAGCGGGATAGCTGAAAGGCGGCGCCGAACGAGCCGATGTCGGTCAGAACGCCCTTGGTGAACGTCCCGCGCGCGAGTCTTCGGATGGACGACACGGCGCGGCTGGCTTCATCGATATCGACACCGGCATCGCGGTATCGAACCTGTTTGCGGGTAGGCAAATCTCAGTATACCCGGGCGTCCGTAACCTGACCGCGGGCGGAATCGCCATATATCCAATTACGCCGCCAGGATCGCGGGGTATATAATACGGCAAATCACTATGAAGAAACTCGCAACTGCGCTGCTCGTGGTGTGCGCATACGCTTCCGCCGAGGCTCCCTCGACGTTCGCGATCCGCAACGCCAGGATTGTGACGATCAGCGGCCCGATCATCGCCAAGGGAACGGTCGTCGTAAAGCATGGCCTGATTGATGCGGTAGGCGAGAACGTCGCGATCCCACCCGAAGCATGGGTCATCGATGGCGAGGGGAAGACCGTGTATCCGGGCCTCATCGACCCGCTGAGCACGGTGGGGATCCCCGGCGCCGCTCCGGCAGCCGCGACGACCACCGGACGCGGGGGACGAGGCGCGGCCACACCGGCCACTCCCGCGACCCAAACCCCGGCCGCCACGGAGCGTGCCCGCGGTCCCGAGGATCGGCCCGCCACCACCAGTTGGCTGATCGCCGCCGACGAGATCCAGACCTCCGACCGCCGCATTGAGACCGTGCGAGCCGCAGGATTCACCACCGCCGTCACCTTCCCGACTCGCGGGATTTTCGGCGGGCAAGGCTCCATCATCGACCTCCTGTCGGGCGAGAAGCCCGGGGAGATGGTGCTGGTGCCGTCGGTGGGGCAATACATCTCGCTCTCGCGCGGCGGAGGCTTCGGCGGCGGGTTCCCCAGCGCGCTGATGGGCACCATCTCGTACATCCGCCAGATCTACCTGGATGCCGCGCATTACCAGTTGGTCAAAGACGCGTACGCCAAAGATCCGCGGGGCATGGCGCGCCCCGAATACGACCGCGCACTCGAAGGCGTCATCGAGTCCAAGCGCATCCTGCTGCCGGCCACTCGTCTGGTGGAGATGGACCGGATGCTGCGCTTCGCCGCGGAACTGAAACAGTCCACGATCCTCTACGGCGCGCACGAAAGCTATCGGCCGGAGGCCACGGAGCTTTTGAAAAAGTACGGCGTTCCGGTGCTGGTGAGCCTGCGTTGGCCCGAGCCGCCGCGCGATGCCAACCCCGAAGACGTGGACAGTCTTC
>Ga0335077_10010005_pt1 | contig 11784 bp, 14 predicted proteins | sample Lox_Sample_31_FD_207151 | JGI IMG/M metagenome (GOLD analysis project Ga0335077, IMG submission 207151) | Soil microbial communities from Loxahatchee National Wildlife Refuge, Florida, United States - Lox_Sample_3.1 | ecosystem: Environmental > Terrestrial > Soil > Wetlands | place: USA...
CGCTGAGGCTTCCCGCTCAGCCGGAGCCGCGCAAGCTGGATGCCGACACCCTCGCCCGGCTGGAACCGGCGGTGAGCCAGTCTGAGTGCCCCGTGTGCGGCGCGCTGCCCCATCAGCGGTGCCGCAACCTGGCATTCCCCCAGCATTTCGCGCCGACTCATCCTGAGCGCAGGAGCCGCCCGTGACCGGGGTCCAGCAGTCAAGGCGCGCTGGCTCTGCGCGCGAGGACCAGCCGGTACCGCGGGCTGCCGTCCTCGCGTCGGCCCAGAGCCGTCAGGGGGACGGCCGTTACGGTGAATCCGGATGCTGTCAGGTCGTTGCGGACCGCGTGCAGCGGGCAGGTGCGGTAGTACATGACGAACGTGAGGACCCGAAGGCCCGCACCGGTGCCGCAGCACACATCCAGTCGCCAGTTCACGCACGGACGGGCCTTTAGGCGAGAACAGCTCCCCAGGGTAGTTCCCGGGCCACTACGGGGAGGTCCGCTGGCAGAACGACGGCCGGCGGACCCGCGCCAGCCGGATGCCGACGAGGCTTGCAGGCCAGCCGCAGGTGCGGGCGGCCCTGCAGGCGGCAGCCGCGAGCGACCACGACCCGCTCGTGCGGTGGGCAGCCCGCTATGCCCTGCGCGTGGACGTACTCCCGGACGCTGAACCACCCGGATAATCTGCGCCCCGGTACCTCAGGCGTTCGAGCCTCGCGCGAGGCGCGCCTTCGTCATCATTTCGGCGTTGACAGCCATCACACTCTCGCACAGTGCGGCCAGCAGCGTGCCGAGCTCTACGAGGTCGTCCAGGTCAGGGGCGGCATTCCCGTCTTCAAGGTGGTGCTGAGCCTCCCTCGCTGAGTTGAGCGCTTCGTGCAGAGCGCGATGTACGCCGATCGTCGTCGTGTCGGTGCTGCTCATTTCGCTCCTGGGCTAGGTCAGCGGCCTATGGCGCCGCGTACGTCCTCATGATCACTGACGGCCAGGATACGCAGAAACGGAACCGGGCTCCGGCCTGTCACCGTAACTTCCCGCGGCGCGGCGCGGCGCGCAGCGGACGCTGTCGCGCGTCCTGCCGCCCGGCAGCCGGTACCGCTCTGGGCCCGCCCTTCCCGATCACCTCGCAGATCGAAGGCTAGTGCCCCGCAGTTTAGGTTTGGCCCGTTGGCGCGACCGCGCTCCCTCGCGGGCCGGAATCCTCGTGTGGATATCCGGACCCGCCCTATTCCTGCCAGTCGGCGGAAATCAGCACCAGCGCCACCACGCACGCGCCAGCTCAGCGCCTACGTTTAGCGGAAAGCCTGGATAAACCAGCCCGCCGCCACCAGGAAGATGATCGCCAGAATTACAAGGGCAACAGCCCCAGCACCAATGATTATTGCAGCGACAGTTTCCATCATGCCCCTATCCTGATACCTCCACCTGCCTGCAGAGTCCACCCCCTGTCAGGCTCACACCAGGGACTTCGGCCTCTTCCAGCGGGGCTAAAGTCCTGTTCATAGGAGGTCTGCAGGCCCTGAACCAGCCCCAAGCCGCCTATCCTGTCGACGGCGACCAAACAGGCCTGGCCAAGCTGAGGAGGCAACGATCTGCCATCCGGCAACGTCACAAAAGTTATGCCCGAGCATATCGGCAGGTCGGTGCGCGTTATCAACATCTCTCGATGGTCACCCATCCCGCATGTTATGCATTATCACCCTTGAGACTTGAGGAAGCGCTCTCCACGGTTTCATGATCGTGGCCAGAAACGGCCAAATACGGTCCCAAACTGGTCGCGATCATGGTCGGTGCCCGAAATGCCGCAACGTTCCTGTAAGACAGCACCCGGCACCCGGCCCGAACCGGTGAACGGCGCCGCGGTGGCCCGCCTGGCGAGGAAAGCGTCGTGGGGGCGGGCGATCCACGGGCTGCCGTCATTGCGGTCGATGCGGAACACGTAGGTCTTGTGCACACTGAGCCTCGTTGCCGCGACCGGGTCAATGCCGTAACGCTGCCGAGCTTGCCATAGACATCGATACCTGTCAATATAAATGTATGTCGAAGTCCTTGGTCGTGCTCGATCCCGCCGGCCCGGCGGCGTGCTGCCCGCCGCTATCGGTCCAGCCACTGTCCCAGGCGCAAGCCGAGCAGGTCGCTCCGCTGCTGAAGGCGCTCGCCGACCCGGTCCGGCTGCGGCTGATGTCCCTGGTGGCCTCCCACCCCGGCGGCGAGGCCTGCGTCTGCGATCTCAACGAGGCGTTCGACCTGTCCCAGCCCACGATCAGCCATCACCTGAAGGTCCTGCACGAGGCCAGGCTGCTGGACCGCGACAAGCGCGGCGTCTGGGTCTACTACCGCGCCAGGACCGAAGCGCTGGCCAGCCTCGGCACGCTCATCGGCAGCCCGGACCCGGTTCTCACGCGGAGTCCCTGACCCTGGTCTTCGGTCGGATCAGGCCGGAACGGGGGGCGGGCTGAGGGACGTCCGGCGGGACTTGCGACCCTGCCGGGCGAGGCCGGGATCGGCTCACGCCGGCGGCGGTAGGACCATCCCCGGGCGGCGGTGCCCCGCGGGATGGTGACGGTGCGAAGGGAGCCAGCATGGCAGCCCCGGCCCGGATCTGGAGATTATGGCACACGCCGACGTCACCGTCTTCGTCCGGTAGTGAAGACACCGCGGCGCTGCTGGGTCAATCCTGTAGCTCGACCTTGCCCTGGAGGTAATCCTCCCGGCTGATCTCTCCGCGCGCGTAGCGCAGCCGCAGGGCATCCAGTGCTTCCTGCCAGCCTGGCGGTTCGGCGGCGCGGCTCTGGCGGGAGCCGTCCCGGTGCCGGCTGCTCAGGACCTTTGCCGCCACGACTCCGCTAGTCGCCGCCACGACCAGGCCCAGCAGGCTCCACAGCAGGATCAGTATCCAGGGGTACCCGGCGCCTGCAGTGCCCATCATCCCGCCCATTGCCTCTCACTTTCTCGCCAGGCCGGATATCGGCGTTCCCGAGCCCGCGTGAACGGGCCTTGCCCGCCCAGTCCAGGGTCCGCGGGCGCAGGTGGCGTAGAGGCGCACGTCCTCAGCCGCGATGACCAAGGACTTCCCCGATCGGCTCGTGGCGGTGAGCCGGGCCTTTCCGGATTTCGGCTATTGAGGTCAGCTCATGCTGTTATCGTCGGCGTGCCCTGTCTTGTCCTGGCTGTCGGAAGGGTCACCTGATGCTCTTGTCCGGAGCGAGTTCCGCCCGGCTGGTGGTCGCTGCTGCTGCCGTGCTGACGGCCGTGGCCGGCAGCGCCGTCGCCGGCAGCGCCGTCGCGCTCGGCAGCACTGCGCGCAACGCCAGTAGCGCAAGCCGCGCGAGCGGTCCGGACACGTTGATCGTGCACCCGGCCGCACACCACGTCCATGGCGCGTTCATGGCGCCGGTCCCGTTCAGTGACGCCCAGTGCGAGGCCACCTTCCAGATCAGCTGCTACGTTCCCGACCAGGTCGAGGCGGCGTACCACCTGCCCGCCCTCTACGGCCGCGGCATCTCCGGCAAGGGCCGGACCATCGTGGTCGTCGACGCGTTCGGATCACCGACGATCGCCGATGACCTGCTGGCCTTCGACCAGTATCTGGGCCTGGGCACTCCGCCGCTGCGTATCGTCAAGGTCGGGCACGTGCCGGCCTTCGACTCCGGCAACGCCGACATGACCGGCTGGGCCGGCGAGACCACGCTGGACGTGGAGTACGCGCATGCAGGCGCACCGGGCGCGAAGATCGTGCTGGTAGAGGTGGCCGAGGATGACCTGCAGCATCTCGCGCTCGCGGTCCGGTATGCGATCCAGCACAAGCTCGGCGACGTGATCAGCCTGAGCTGGGGGGAGCCTGAGCAGGCTCTCGGGCGGGAGTTCGTCAGATCCTACAGTTCCATCTTCAGCCAAGCCGCGAGCAGCCACATCACGATCGTCGCCTCCTCCGGCGACAGCGGTGCGTCCGGTCAGGACGAGAATGGCAACTATTACCACCATCCGGTCGTGATCTGGCCCGCCACCAGCCCGTTCGTGACGGCCGTCGGCGGCACCAAGCTCAACCTGAACGCCGGCGGCGCCCGCAACGGCCTCGATACGGCCTGGAACGATACATACAGCACCGCGGTGAACGACTTCTTCTTCGGCAACGACGGCCCGAACCCGCTGGCCACCGGTGGCGGGAAGTCCGCGTACTACGGCAGGCCCGGCTATCAGAACGGCGTGCGCAACGTCACCGGTAACCAGCGCGGCATCCCGGACATCTCGATGAGCGCATCGTGCAGCGTCGCGGTGAACGTCTTCGAGACATACACCGGCGGGCAAGGCGGCTGGACCGCATCCTGCGGCACCAGCGAGTCGGCGCCGATGTTCGCGGCCGTCATCGCGCTCGCCGACCAGGTGGCTGGCCATCCTCTCGGGCTGATCAACCCGGCACTGTACGCACTCGCCGCAGGCCACGCACGGGGCGTCGTCCCGGTGGCCTCCGGCAACAACACCGTCTCATTCCCCGGCGGAGGGGTGCATGGCTACTCGGTCCGGCACGGCTACAACCTGGTCACCGGGCTCGGCACTGTCAACGGACAGTACCTCGTTCCGGAACTCGCGCGCTCGGCATAGCACGTCAGCCAAGCGGAGCGGAAAGCATTTGATGATGCCCGGTTCAATCTCGAGCACATCCGGGTGCTGACGTCAGAAACCCGGGTAGCCATCTCGCCAGATGGTTGCGCACCTCGGCGTCGCGGGAGAAAGTCGGTCGGCGCTACGAACTGGACCTGACCCAGCCGGACGGCCGGGCGGTGGGTGCGGACGTGTGGCGCCGCCGTGACCAGAGCGGCAACAGTCGTGCCGCCGCGGAGCGCAACGCGGTCGCCGAGGGCGTGGCCGGCCGGGTGGAGCTTGCCGACGCGGATGCGCGTGACCTCCCGTTTGCGTCCGGGTCGTTCGATGTGGTGGTCAGCAGCCTGGCGATCTCCAACATCCGGGAAGCCGGCGGGCGGGCGCAGGCGCTGCGCGAGGCGGTGCGGGTGCTGCGGCCCGGCGGGCGGCTGCGCATCGTCGATGAGGGCGCGGACCGCTATGCCGTCGTGCTGCGGGAGGCCGGCTGCACCGGCGTGGCCGTGCGCCAGCTGGGCTGGCGGACCTGGTACGGCCTGCCGGGTCATCACTTTCCCCTGGTCGCAGCCGCCCGGCCAGCCGCCCAACCATATTTACCGTTCGGCGCGGCTGCGGCTGCAGGAGCGCGTTGTGCTGCTTGAAGTCCTCCCATTGCACGATGGCGTCGGGATAGACCGTCGCCAACCCGCTGACAGGAGACCGCCCCGGAACGTTCGATCGGCGCGGCCTATGCCATGGGACCGGACCGGCCGCGCGGTCACGGCGCTCGCTGAGGCCGACGTGCCGAGGTGGGCTGCGGCGCGGTTTAGTCTGCCTGTACTGCCTCGCCGCATTCCGGGCAGAGGAACGGCTTGCGCTTGGCCCTGGACCGCAGGTAGGCGAAGAGGATGAACGGGAATCCCATCTTGGGGATGTCCCGGGTAGCCCGGACTGCTCCGTGGGTGGCGCATTGTCCGGTCTGGGTTTGGATTTCTGTGGCCATGAGCTTTCCTCCTGTGTCGTGGGCACGGGTCGCGGGTTAGCGCCCGAGCGGCTGCCAGCTGAACGTGCGCAGGGCGACGAGCAGGCCCGCGGCGCCCCATGCGGCCACGATCAACAGATCCAGGCCGGCGAAGCCGAGCCCGGTGGTGTGCGGGTTGTAGGCGATGAGCAGCGCGTTGGCCAGGTGCCGCACGGGGAAGATCTCGCCGACGTCGGCGAGCCAGTGCGGCAGGATCGAGACCGCGACGAACACCCCGGAGATGAAGTACAGCGGCAGCAGGAGCGCCTGGGTGACCGGCTGCGCGGTGTCCTCGTTGCGGATCAGCGAGGTGAGCGCGTAGCCCAGACAGCAGAAGGAGGCGGCGCCGACCACCACGGTGACCACCAGGGCCAGGGCGGTCCGGCCGGGGACGTGGGCGCCGTAGGCGGCCCAGCCGATGCCGAGCAGCACCGCGGCCATGACCACCGCGAGGACAATCGCGACGAGCACGCGGCCCGCGATGATGGCAGCGGCCGGGACCGGCGTGGCGCGACGCCGCTTCAGCACGCCGCGTTCGCGCTGGGCGGTCACCGAGGCCACCAGGTTGCCGAAGCATGCGGCGATCACCCCCAGGGCGATGATGCCGGGCACGTAGTACACCGAGATGGGGATCGGGCCGCCTGCGACCTGGGTGGTGTTGCCCCGGCCGCCGAACACCGACGCGAAGATCACCAGGAACAGCACCGGCAGGGCCAAGGTGAAGAACTGGCCCTGGCGGTTGCGGAGAAAGGCGCACAGGTCATAGCGGGACTGGTGCAAGGTCACGCGGATCATGGCCGGTCCTTTGTGGACGTTGAGCCGGTCAGGGACAGGTACACCTCTTCCAGGGTCGGGCGGTGGACGTCGAGGTCGGGCAGGTCGAAGCCGCGGCCGAGCGCCCAGTTGCCGAGCATCTGCAGGTGAACGAGCGGGCTCTCGCTGTGCAGGACGGTCAGTCCAGCCGCCCCGGGTTCGGCGAGCGGGCCCAGCCCGGCCGGCAGGTCCCGCGGCGCAAGGCCGTCCGGGAGGGTGAAGCTGATAGCAGTGGTCATGTGGTCCCGTCCGCCCAGCGTCCGCGGCGTGCCCTCGGCCGCGATGTGCCCGGCGGACAGCACGGTGATCCGGTCGGCCAGGTACTCGGCCTCGTCCATGTAGTGGGTGGTCAGGAAGATCGTCTTCCCGAGCTTGCGCAGTCCGGCGACGACCTCCCAGGCGGCCCGGCGGGCGGACGGGTCAAAGCCGGTGGTCGGCTCGTCGAGGAAGATGAGCTCCGGGTCGCCGATCAGGGCCAGCGCGAAATCCAGCCGGCGCCGCTGGCCGCCGGACAGCCGCGTGGCCAGCGTGCCCGCCTTCGCGGTGAGGCCGACCAGGGCGATGGTCTCGTCGATGTCCCGCGGCTTGCGGTAGTAGCCGGCGTACATGGCCACGCACTCGCGCACGGACAGGCCCGGCTCGGGCTCTGATTCCTGCAAGACCACGCCGACCCGGTCGCGCCACTCCCCGTCGGCCGTGGCCGGGTCCTGCCCGAGGACCGAGACCTCGCCGGCCGTACGCTGCCGGAATCCTTCCAGGATTTCTACCATGGTGGTCTTGCCCGCGCCGTTCGGGCCGAGGAAGGCGAAGATCTCCCCGTGCCGCACTTCCAGGTCGATGCCTGCGACGGCCTGGTGGCTGCCATAGCGCTTGACCAGGCCGCGGACGCTGATCACCGGCTCCACGCGGGCTGATGCGGTGCCTGCGTGGCCTGCGCTGCGGTCGCCGCTGATGCTATCCATCTCGCTCCTCAGGCCGGTGCTGCCAGCCAGCTTGCCGTGACCTGCTTTGTCTCGTCTTCGGCGCGGCGGTGGAACTTGACGCCCGCCGAACCTGGACCCTAGGTGGATGGCCTCCACCCCCGGGTGGAGGCCCCGGGCCGCGGATCCACCTGCCAGGCGGGAGACGACAGGGACATCCCGCCGTACCGTTGAGGAGTGAACTCCGGGGTCGCCGCCACGGCCGACGTGTCGGAGCTGCAACGGGCGCGGGGTCGCGAGAAGGCGACCTACCTGTGGATCCGCGTGCTCGGGGGAGCGGCGATCGCGTTCGTGGTGATTACCACGTTTCAGGCCCGGCCGGCTCCGGGCGGCGCTGGCCAGGCGCTCGGGGTGGCGTTCGCGCTCATCGCGTTCTGCGGCGCCACGATCGCCGCGATGTGGCTGACCTTGCCCCGTCCTGCGGTCCAGATGGCAGTGCTGCTCCTGGCCGTGGCCCCGCGGCCGCGCTGGTCGGCCTGCAGGGCAACGGCGCCGCGTTCCTGGGGGTGTTTCCCGCGCTGTGCCTGGCCGCCTTCGCGCTTCCTGTTCACCTCAGCGCCGTCGCGGCCGGCGCCGCGATCGGGGCGGTGTCCGCGGCATGGGTAGCTGACGGGCGCGCGGGCATCGCGGGCATCGTGCTGAATGACTTCGCGATCGTGGCCTTCTACGTCCTGTCGTTGTTTGCCCGCAGGCTCAGCGAGAGCAACCGGCGGGCAGAACTGCTGCTGCGCGAGTTGGAGCAGACCCGGGCCGCGCAGGCGCGGGCCGCCGCGCTGGCCGAGCGCCAGCGCCTGGCCCGCGAGATGCACGACGTGCTGGCCCACTCGCTGTCCGGGCTGGTGCTAAACCTGGAGGGAGCCATGTTGCTAGCCGACCAGGGCGGCGCCGACCCGCGGGTCAGCGACGCGATCGGCCGTGCCCACCGGCTGGCCAAGACCGGGCTGGCCGAAGCGCGGCGCGCCATCGGCATGCTCCGGGACGACGCGCTTCCTGGCCCGCAGCGGCTGGGCGACCTGGCCGCCGAGTTCGAGGCTGACACCGGCGTAGCGTGCCAGGTCACGGTCACCGGCGCCGAGACCAAGCTGGGCACCGACGCGCGGCTGACCGTGTACCGGGTCGCGCAGGAAGCCCTCACCAACATCCGCAAGCACGCCCGGGCCAGCCGGGTTGAGATCCGCTTGGCCTATGAGCCGTCCGGTACCCGGCTGGTCATCGAGGACTTCAGCCGATGCGGCGAACGCCCCGCCCCGGACGAAGGGACCGGTTACGGCCTGACCGGCATGAAAGAACGAGCCGAGCTGCTGGGCGGAACGCTCACCGCCGGGCCCACCGACGGCGGGTTCCGGGTGGACTTGCAGGTGCCCGCGTGACCGGCCCGATCCGTGTCCTGGTGGCCGATGACCAGCGCGTGGTCCGCGAGGGCCTCGGCACCCTCCTGGGGCTGATCACCGGCATCGAGGTCGTCGGCACCGCGGCCGATGGCAACGAGGCCCTGGCCCTGGCGATCCAGCTCCGCCCAGATGTCGTGCTGATGGACCTGCGCATGCCCCGCTGCGACGGCATCGAGGCCACCCGCCACCTGCACCAGCACGACGCGGGAATCAAGGTCCTCGTGCTCACCACCTACGCCGATGACCGGTCCGTCATCGACGCACTGCGGGCCGGTGCCCGCGGCTACCTGACCAAAGATGCCGGCGCCGCGGAAATCCGCCAGGCCCTCGAACGGGTCACCGCCGGCCAGCCCGTTATCGACCCGGCCGTCCAGCAGCACCTGCTCGACGCCATCGCTGCGGGCGGGCCCCGCCACGGCGCCGAGCCCACGCCGCAGTTCCCCGACGGGCTGACGGCCCGCGAAGCCGAAGTGCTCACGCTCATAGCTCAAGGGCTGTCGAACAGCGAGATCGCCAGCCGGCTGATGGTCAGCGAAACCACCGTCAAGAGCCACATCAACCACCTGTTCGCCAAGACCGGCGTGCGCGACAGGGCCCAGGCAGTCACCTATGCCTACCAGCACGGGCTCACATAAGACCCCCCAGCACGCCTCCGTTGCTGATGATCAACCTTGGCTAGGTGGCATTGGGCCAGGAGGCGGCGGATCGATCGTGGTGGCCGGGTACGGGCTCGCCCTCGCCGTCGGCCTGTCCCGCGCGATGCGGTCGCTGAAGCACCTGCTGGCGCTGGCTGATGAGCTGCGCGGGCGCGGTGTGGGCCTGGTCGTGCTGGAGCAGCAGATCGACACGACCACGCCGACCGGGCGGCTGGTGTTCCATCTCCTCGGCGCGATCGATGAGTTCCAGCGGGAGCTGATCGTCGAGGGCACCCGGGAGGGCCTGGCGGCTGCCCGGGCCCGCGGCCGCACCGGGGGCCGCAAGCCCAAGCTGAACGCCCAGCAGGCCGCCACGATCCGCCGCATGTACCAGGCCACCGGCCCGGACGGCAGGCGGCAGCACACCGTCGCCGAGATCGCCGAGGCCGTCGGCGTGCACCGCACCACCGTGTACGACTACCTCAACAAGGAGCGCTGACATGGACGACCGCCCGCAGGACGCCACCCGCCACGCCGGGCAGGTCGTCCGCCGGATGCTGCTCCGCCGGAACATCGCCGTCGACCCCGAGACCGCGCAGCTCGTCGCCGACGCCGTCCAGGCCGCGCTTCAGCCCGCCGCGCCCTCCCGGCCGCAACGTCGGCGCCCGCGCGGCCCCGCCGGCAGCGAGCCGCTAAGCGTCGGCGTAAACCAGAACCAGCTTCTCCTGGGCGAGGGTGGCTCCCGCCGGCCGCAATGGGCTTTCCTTGAGCCGCTGTGGGCCCGTTCCTGATGTCCAATGTCGCGTCCGCCTCGCCGGTCGAGGGTGTCACGACAGCGGGCATGGTTCTTCCTGAGTCCAAGTCGGTGAGTCCGGCCGATCTGCCGATGCCGCGCATGCTGGTAAGAACTCTGCTACCGGGCCCATTTCGCTGAGCTTGGCGGCAGGGGGTGCTAAATGGTGTTGTGGAGCCGGAAGATGGGCGTTTGCGGATCGCCCTTCGCCGGATCTTGGTGACCTGGTTGAGTACTGGACGCTGGCCAGCGGCGAGCGGCCGGGTCCCGCGGCGGGCGTTCCGCCACGATGAGTCTGACGCGGACGGCGGCGGCCCGAGACGATCACATCAGGAGCAGATGACATGAGAACTCCCCCGGCGGGGCGTACGAAGATCCCGCGCGATCCCGAGGATGACTACACACCCGGCGCGGCTGAGGCCCGCCGGGCTTTCCTGCATGCGCAGACCGGCGCAGGACTGGACCACGTGTCCCGCTATTCCTTCGACCCGTCGATTCTGCCCGGCAACATCGAGCACTTCACGGGGGTCGCCCAGGTGCCGATCGGCATCGCCGGGCCGCTGCTCGTCAACGGGGAGTACGCGCAGGGTGAGTTCTACGTTCCCCTGGCGACGACCGAGGGCACCCTGGTCGCGAGCTATAACCGGGGAATGAAGATGCTGCACCAGGCCGGCGGTGTGACGACCACGGTCCTGGACGACGCCATGCAGCGCGCGCCCGCCTTCGTGTTCGGGAGTGCGCGCCAGGCGCGGGCTTTCGGGGCTTGGCTGACCGAGCACTTCGCGGAGATCAAGCAGGCGGCTGAGAGCACCACCCGGACCGGGCGGCTGCGCGGCATCGAGCAGTACTCCGCCAGCCGGATCCTGTTCACGCGCTTTGACTACACCACCGGTGACGCCGCGGGCCAGAATCTCACCGGGAAGGCGACCGCTGCGGCGTGCGCGTGGATCACCGCCAACTACGAGGGCATCACCGGCTTCTACCTGGAGTCCAATTTCGCCACCGACAAGAAGAGCTCGCAGGTGAACATCTTGCACACCCGCGGCAAGCGGGTCGTGGCCGAGGTGACGATTCCCGCCGCCTTGATCGAAGAGCACCTGCATACAACCAGCGGCAAGCTGCTTCGGGCGTGGCAGGTTTCCAACCTCGGCGGCTTCATGTCCGGGGTCAACAACAACGGGCTGCACTCGGCCAACGGAATCGCCGCCCTGTTCATCGCCACCGGCCAGGACGCCGCCAACGTCGCGGAGTCCTCCGCGGCCCTCGGCTTCAGCGAGATGCTTCCCGGCGGCGATTTCTACGGCTCGATCACGCTCCCCTCGCTGATCGTCGCCACCTATGGCGGCGGCACAGGGCTCGCCACCCAGCGGGAATGCCTGGAGCTGCTTGGCTGCTACGGGACCGGGAAGGTGCTCAAGCTGGCCGAGATCATCGCGGCGACCGTGCTCTGCGGCGAGCTCTCGCTCGGATGGGCGATCCTCGCCCAGGAATGGGTCACAGCGCACGACCGCCTTGGCCGCAACCGGCCCTAGCCTCCCCGATAGCGCTCGCCGGGATGTCGGCCAGCCGGGGAAGGGCAGCTAGGCTGGG
>Ga0335077_10010006_pt1 | contig 11784 bp, 10 predicted proteins | sample Lox_Sample_31_FD_207151 | JGI IMG/M metagenome (GOLD analysis project Ga0335077, IMG submission 207151) | Soil microbial communities from Loxahatchee National Wildlife Refuge, Florida, United States - Lox_Sample_3.1 | ecosystem: Environmental > Terrestrial > Soil > Wetlands | place: USA...
GCAGGAGCAGGAGCAGGAGCAGGAGCAGGCCTCGGGCCCGCGACGCTGGCGGCGCTGCCCGCGATCGGCGCGGGGCCGCCGTTCCCGCTGTTCGAACCGCCGTTCCCGCTATAAGAGGAGTCGCCGGAATCGGCCGCGCTAGCGCCGCCCGCGCCGCGGCCGGTGCGCTCCTGGTCCAGGCCGGCCGCGATGACCGTCACCCGGACCTCGTCGCCCAGAGCGTCGTCGATCACGGCGCCGAAGATGATATTCGCATCGACGGCGGCCGAATTGGAGACGAGCTGGGCGGCCTCGTTGATCTCGAACAGGCCGAGGTCCGAACCGCCCTGGATGGAGAGCAGCACGCCATGCGCGCCGTCGATGCTGGCCTCCAGCAGCGGGCTGGAGATCGCCATCTCGGCTGCCGCGACGGCCCGGTCGTCGCCGCGCGAGGATCCGGTGCCCATCAGCGCCGAGCCGGCGCCGGACATGACCGACTTCACGTCGGCGAAATCAAGGTTGATCAGCCCCGGCGTGGTGATCAGGTCGGTAATGCCCTGCACGCCGGAGAGCAGCACCTGGTCCGCCGCCTTGAACGCGTCCAGGACGCTCACGTGCCGGTCGGAGATGGACAGCAGCCGGTCGTTGGGGATGACGATCAGCGTGTCGACCTCGCTGCGGAGCTTCTCGATGCCAGCCTCGGCCTGCACCACGCGGCGCTTGCCCTCGAAGCCAAACGGCCTCGTCACCACGCCGATGGTGAGCGCACCCAGGGACCGCGCCACGTTCGCGACCACGGGCGCGCCGCCGGTGCCGGTGCCGCCGCCCTCGCCCGCGGTGACGAAGACCATGTCGGCGCCCTTGAGCACCTCCTCGATCTCCTCGCGGTGATCCTCGGCGGCCTTGCAGCCGACATCAGGATTGGCCCCGGCGCCGAGCCCTCTGGTGAGCTCACGGCCGACGTCGAGCTTGACGTCGGCGTCGCTCATCAGCAGCGCCTGCGCGTCGGTATTGATCGCGATGAACTCGACGCCCCTGAGCCCCTCTTCGATCATGCGATTGACGGCGTTGACGCCGCCGCCGCCGATTCCGACGACCTTGATAACCGCCAGATAGTTCTGCGGTGCTGCCACGAGGAGGGTACCTTTCCGCTCGTTTTTATCTCGGCCATCCCGGCAGGCGGGGGGCGTTTTTCGATACTTCCCTTAATTCACTGCCAGGATATGTTCCGTCACCATCAGGTTTCACCTTCAGGTTCAGATTTAGAGTTTTTACCGTCCGCACGATTGATACGGACAGTAGGGTCGGACGGCACCCGGGTCAACTAACCACGCAAGAACCGGTCAGCGTGTCGCGGATCGGCGGGTCCGGGGCATCGCGGCCGATCACCCGGTCAGCACGGACCCCGGCGCGCTCACGTCGTAGTAACGCATGTGGGTCGGCAGCACGGCGGTCAGCTCCTGCGCCTTGGCGGCAGCCCGGTCGGTGCCGCCCCACAGCACGGTTGTCCCGTCGGCCAGCCGCAACGTCACCCGGTCCGGCCGCGGCGCGGTGACGGACTGCACCGCGTGCCGCAGCCAGGCGGGCAGGTCGCCGACGACCGCGGCGGCCGCGGCGAAATCCGGGTCACCGCGCAGCGAGCGGCCGGCCACGGCCGGATAGAGCGGGAGACCCGCAGGCCGGCTTGCGGCCCACTGCAGCACCACGCCGGCCGCGTCGGCCAGGTCGTATCCGCCGCCGGGCGCGGTCAGGGCCAGCGCCGGCGTCCACTCCCGCACCGTGATGACCACCCGGTTCGGCCAGGACCTGGTGACCTGCGCGCTGCGTACCTGCCTGATCGTGTCCACCCGGGCGGTGACCCGGCCCGTGTTCACGCGGATCAGCGGCGTGCCTGGCTGGATGGCGGCGGCGGCGAGGACATCGGATGCAGGCACCAGGTGCGTGCCGGTGACGGTCACCGAACGGACCGCGAGCAGCGAGGAGCCGAACAGGACCCAGACCGCCGCCGCCCCGATGCCCGCGGCCGCCAGGGCGAAGAACGCCGCGCGCCAGGCGCGGCGCCGTTTTCCCCCGTTGACACCAGAAGTCGCACTGTCACCAGCGGCGTCATGACGGGAGGCTTGGCCGTCCCTGATGACGCCGCCGGGCCCGGTCACTCCGCTGGCCCCCCCAGAATCTGGACCAGCCGCGGCCCGAGCGCGGTGATGTCCCCGGCCCCCATGGTCAGCACCAGGTCGCCGGGCTCGGCGATCGCGTCGATCACCACGGCGACCTGGGCCGGGTCGGGCACGAACCTGGCCCGCCCGCCAGCGACGGCATCGGCGATGAGCTGGCCGGTCACACCGGGTTCCGGGTCTTCCCTGGCGGCGTACACGTCGAGCACGATGACCTCGTCGGCCAGCCCGAGCGCGGCGCCGAACTCGGCCGCGAAGATCCGGGTCCGGCTGAACAGGTGCGGCTGGAAGATCGCGATCACCCGGCCCTTGGTGGAGCCGTCCGCGATGTCCCTGGCCGCCCGCAGGTCGGCGGCCAGTTCGGTCGGGTGGTGGGCGTAGCTGTCGAGCACCCGCACGCCGCGCGCCGCGCCCTTGAGCTCCATCCGGCGTCGCGCGCCGCGGTAGCCCGCGATGGCTGCCGCCGCCCGGGGCGGCGCGAAGCCAAGCTCGGTGGCCGCGGCGAACGCGGCGGCCGCGTTCAGGGCGTTGTGGTGACCAGGCACGCCGACGGTCACAGGGGAGAAGATTTTACCGAACGGGCTGCAGTCAGCCGCCACCGCAAAGCTGATCGCCATGCCCTGGGACGCCACGTCCGCGATCCGGTAATCGGCGTGCGGCGATTCGCCGTACCGGCGGACCCGCGCCGGGTCCAGGTGCGCCGCGACGGCCTCGGCCCCCGGGTCGTCCGCGCAGGTCAGCACCATACCGGTGACCCGCTGGGCGAACGCGGTGAACGCCGCCTCGATGTCCGCCAGGCTCGCGTAGTTGTCCATGTGATCGGCCTCGACGTTGGTGATGACCGCCACGTCGGGCGCTAGCAGCAGGAACGACCCATCGCTCTCGTCCGCCTCGGCGACGAAGTACAGGCCGGCACCGTCTTCCGCGCCGAGCCCGGTTTCGGTGAGGATCCCGCCGATGACGTAGCCGGGGTCGGCGCCGCATTCGCGGAGCACCGTGGTGATCATGGAGGTGGTGGTGGTCTTGCCGTGCGTCCCGGCGACGGCGATCACCCGGCGCCCGGCCATGACCGAGGCCAGCGCCGCCGCCCGGTGCATCACCCGCATGCCGCGCCGGGTGGCCTCGGCCAGTTCCGGGTTGTCCGCGCGGATGGCGCTCGTCACCACCAGCGTGTCACCGGGGCCGAGGGCGCCGAGGTGGCCCGGCGCGTGCCCGACGTGCACGCTGGCGCCGAGCGCCCGCAGGTCACCGAGTATCGCCGAATCCCTGATGTCGCTGCCGGAGACCGCGATGCCCCGGGCCAGCATGATCCGCGCGACGCCGGACATGCCCGCCCCGCCGATGCCGGTGAAGTGCACCCGGCCGAGCCGGGCGACGGGCACCGGCTCAGCCGGCCCGATCAGGGTCTTCAGCATCCGCGCCGTCACCGCTGCCTTTCCCTCCGTGCACGATCTCGATGACCGCCTCGGCCAGCCGACGGTCCGCGTCACCGCGCCCGAGCGAGGCGGCCGCCTCCGACATGTCTGCCACCTGGTCGATGTTGACCAGCACCGGCAGCAGCGTGTCGCGGATCCACTCGGGCGTCAGGTCGGCGTTGTCCACCAGCATGCCGCCGCCCCGGCGCACGATCGGCAGCGCGTTCAGCCGCTGCTCGCCGTTGCCGATGGGAAGCGGCACGTAGGCAGCCGGCAGGCCGACCGCGGTAAGCTCGGCGCAGGTCATCGCGCCCGCCCGGCACAGCGCGAAGTCCGCCGCGGCGTAGGCCAGGTCCATCCGGTCGATGAAGGTCGCGGCCACATAGGGCACCCCGGGGGGCGCGGCCGGGGCCTCGGCGGCGTTCCGCGGGCCGATGACGTGCAGCACCTGGACGCCGGCCTCGCGAAGCCACCTGGCGGCCCCGAACACGGCGGCGTTGAGCGCGCGGGCCCCCTGCGAGCCGCCGGTCACCAGCAGCACGGGCAGGTCGGGGCGCAGGCCGAAGTTCGTGCGGGCCTTGTCGCCGAGTCCCAGCCGGTCGAGATCGGCGATCTCGCGCCTGATCGGGATGCCGACGTACCTGCCGTTCCTGAGCTGAGCGTCCGGATGGCCGGTGAAGACGTGCGAGGTGAACCGGGCGCCGAGCCGGTTGGCCAGCCCGGGCTTGGGGTTCGCCTCGTGCACGACAATGGGGATCTTGCGGTGCCGGGCCGCGAGGTAGGCGGGCGTGGCCACGTACCCGCCGAAGCCGACGAGCGCCTGGGCCCTGGTCCGGTCGAGCGCGGCCGCGGCCGCGTTGACCGCCCCGGCCAGCCGGCCTGGCACCGTGAGCATCCTGGGCGTCACGGACCTGGGCATCGGCACGGCGGGGATGAGCTCCAGCGGGTACCCGCGCAGCGGGATCAGCCGGGTCTCCAGGCCGCGTTCGGTGCCCAGGCAGGTCACTTCGGCGTCCCGGTCGATCCGGCGCAGGGCGTCGGCCAGCGCCAGGGCTGGTTCGATGTGGCCGGCAGACCCGCCGCCGGCAAGCAGTACCCTCATGCCTCGTCCCTGAACTGGGCTGCGTAACTCGCGCCGCCTTATCTGCGCCGGCGCTTGGATAGTCCGAGCCAGCTTAGAACGCGCCGGGGCCAGCCGGGGCCACGTGCGGCCAAAGCCTCACGGGCGCCGGGCTCCATCCGGGCGAACGCCATCAGCATGCCGAGTGCGATCAGCGTCACCAGCAAGGATGACAGCCCGGCCGAGACGAGCGGCAGCGGCACCCCGGTGATCGGCAGTACGCCGATCACCACGCCGATGTTGACCACGGCCTGCATGACGATCCACGCGGTGATGGCGGCCGCGCCCAGGCGGCAGAAGACGTCGGGCACGCGCCGGGCGATCCTGAGCCCGGCGAAGGCCAGGCCGCCGTACAGGGCGACCACGCACAGCGTGCCGATCAGCCCGAGTTCCTCGCCGATGATGGCGAAGATGAAGTCGCTGGTGGACTCCGGCACCCAGCCCCATTTCTCCCGGCTGCCGCCGAGGCCCACGCCGAAGATGCCGCCCGATCCGATCGCGTACTTGCCCTGGATGCTCTGCATGTAGGGGCCGGTGGGGCCGCCCTGCTCGTTGAGGTAGCCGAGGATGCGGTCCAGGCGGTATTTCGACGAGATCATCATGAGCGCCACGGCCAGGGCTATCAGGATCAGCATGCCGGCGAACACGCGCCCGGGGGTGCCGACGACCCACAGCAGGGCGAGGAAGATGATCAGCAGGATGAACGTGGTGCCCAGGTCGTTGCCGGTCATCACGAGCAGGCACAGCACGCCGGTGCCCGGCATGAGCGGCACGAGCATGTGCCGCCAGTCGGCCAGCTGACCCAGTTTCTCCTTGCGGGCCAGCAGGTCGGCGCCCCACACCGCCAGGGCAAGCTTGGCGACCTCGGATGGCTGGATCTGCTGGCCGCCGATGTCGATCCACCGGGCCGCCCCGTTCTCCGAGACGCCGACGCCGTGGACGAGCGTGAGGCAGAGCCCGACCACCGCAACCGCAAGCAGCGGGTAGGCGAAGGCCCGGAACACCCGCGGCGACGAGCGCGCCGCCAGCCACATCAGCGGCACGCCCACGGCTGCGCCCAGGAGCTGCTTCTTGAAGTCGGAGTACGGCGAGAGCCCCGCGGTCAGGTCGGCGACCGACGCGGTGGACTGCACCATGACAAGGCCGAGCCCGAGCAGCAGCGTGGTGATGCCCAGCACGAGGTAGTAGGACGTGAGCGGCCGGTCCAGCAGCGCGCGCCACATGCCGACCCGGTCCCGCACGCCGCCCAGGCCAGGCAGGCGCAGCGCGTCCTGCTCGGGCAGGTCAAGCTCGGCGAGATCCTCATGCATGATCCAAGTTTGTTGGCCGGCCCGTGATGAGACCCGGACATCCGGCGCGTGTCGCCCGGATTTCAGCCGCCGGAATGTATCGTGGTCGGTAGCTGAAGCTGCCTCGGTTATCTGGCATGATTCGATCCAATGAGCAAGTCTGAGTCTTCTCGTTTCCCGGTGACGGTTTCCCGGCTTCCGGTTACGCGCTGCGAGGTCTGCGGGCGCACCCTGGCCTACCGGCCCGGCCAGGCCAGCGCGGTGCTGACCCAGCACTACAACCGGATGCACCCCGAAGCCCTCACCGGCGCGCCGGACAACAAGCGCTGACGGACTACCGCCAGCCGAACCCGCCCGGGTACGCTCCTGGGGAGCTGCGGATGTGGGCGATCGGCGTCTGCATGCTGCGTACCTGGGTGGCCCGCGGCGGCCTGCGCCGGCAGCGCGGTTAGGTCTGATCAGCTGCCAATGAGCGGAAGCCGGGGCCTGCGAGACGGGACCAGCCCGTTCGGCTCTTAATCTGGGATCATGGCAGAAACGCTGACGATGATGGCGGTACACGCGCATCCCGACGACGAAGCGTCGAGCACGGGCGGCGTGCTGGCGGTCTACTCCGGCCAGGGCATCCGGACCGTGGTCGTGACCTGTACCAACGGCGAGTTCGGGGACGCGCCCGGCGGGGTCAAGCCCGGGCAGAACGGGCACGACGAGCGCGAGGTGGCCCGGCATCGCCTGGCCGAACTGCGCGAATCCTGCACCATCTTGGGCGTGACCGACCTCGAGCTACTCGGCTATCACGATTCCGGCATGCCGGAATGGGACTACAAGGACCGGCCGGACGCGTTCTGCAACATCCCCGAGGGGGACGTGGCGGCGCGCATCTGCGGCCTGATCGACCGGTACCGGCCGCAGGTGCTGATCACCTACGACGACCAGGGGCCGTACCAGCATCCCGATCACGTGCACGCGAGCCGCTGCGCGCAGGCCGCGTTCGCGAAGAGCGGGAGCGTGGCCAAGCTCTACCTCAGCGCGATGCGCGGCAGCGACTGGCGCAAGATCTGGGAGGCGCTGCGCGAACTCGGCGCCGAGGTGCCCGACTTCGAGAACGCCGACCCGGAACGACAGCGGCGGGGCCTGGAGTCCGAGCAGCGCATCACCACCACCGTCGACATCCGGCCGGTGCTCCCCCGAAAGCGCGCGGCATTGTTCGCGCACGGCAGCCAGATCGGCGGCGAGTCGTGGTTCAGCAAGATCCCGCAGGATATCGCCGAGGCCACCTTCGGGCGGGAGAGCTTCATCCGGGCCAGCGACACGACCGGCGCTCCGCTGCCCGAGGACGACCTGTTCGCGGGCCTGCGGCCATGACCGCCGAGTCGTACGCGGCCGCCGAGTCGTACGCGGCCGCGGCGGGGCTGGTTGAGCGGTCCGCCGCCGCGTACGCGGCGGCGGTACCCGTCGCCCCTGAAGACGACGGGTTCTTCGGGCCCGCGAGCGTGACCTGGCGGGTCAGCGCCGACCTGTCCGCGCCGGTCGCCGGGCTGCGTTCGCTGCTGATGCAGGCGCTGCACCCGCTGGCCATGGCCGGCGTCGACCAGCACAGCGACTGGCGGACGGACCCGGTGGGCAGGCTCGCGGCCACCTCCGCGTACGAGGTCACGGTCACCTTCGGCGACCGGGCCAGCGCCCGGCGGGTCGCGGGGCGGGTGCGGGCCGTCCACACCCGCGTCCGCGGGGTGGACACGGTGACCGGCCAGCCGTACGCGGCGAGCGACCCCGCGCTGCTGCTGTGGGTGCACGCCGCCCTGGTGGATTCGGGCCTGGCCGCCAGCGCGCTGTTCGGCAGGCCGCTGCCGGCCGGAGACGCCGACGCCTACGTGGCCGAGATGACCGTCGCGGCCGAACTGCTCGGCGTGCCAGGCGAGATCATCCCGGACAGCGTGGCCGCGCTCGACCGGTACATCGCGGGTGTCCGTCCCGAGCTGCGCCGCACGCCCGCGGCCGCTGAGTCGATGAGCTACCTGCTCGACCCGCCCGGCCTGGACGAGGACATCGCCGAGCTGTGGCAGGACATCAGGGACGCCGCCGTGGCGGCGCTGCCCGGCTGGGCCCGCCGGATGTACGGCTACCCCGAGCCACCGCCGCTCACGGCCCAGCAGGCGGCACAGCGCCGGACCGAGATCCGGCAGGCCCTCGGCGTGCTCGACGCGGTGTTCCTGGGTGAACCCGGCGTGCTCGAGGTCCGGCAGAGGCTGACGGCGCGGATGCGTTCGGCGGGAAAGAAGTGAAGGTAGCTCACGGAGCGACTGGAGTGACGGATGGTCAGGCGGGGCGGGCGAGAAGGCTGGCCGTGGGTGCGGCGATCGGCGGGGCGTCAATTGCCGCGCTGACGCTGCTGCGCGGCCGGCGGGCCGGGACGGGCAGCGTGCGGGTGGAGCGGGGGCTGGCGGCGCTGCGACTGGCGGTGCGCGGCGGGGCCCGGTACGCGGGCAGCGCGCCGCGGCTGTTCGCCAGCGCGGGCGAACACCGGGAGGCGCTGCGCAATGACCTGGCGCTGCAGACCGCCGAGGACGTCGCGGCCACCCTGGGGACGATGAAGGGCGTGCTGATGAAGCTGGGCCAGATGGCCAGCTACGTCGACGACGGCCTGTCCCCCGCCGCTCGCCGGACGCTGAGCCGGCTGCAGGACAGCGTGCCGCCGATGAGCCCGGAGCTGGCCGCCCAGGTGGTCACCGAGGAACTGGGCCAGCCGCCGGAGCGGGCCTTCGCCACCTGGGACCCCGAACCCATCGCCGCCGCCTCCATCGGGCAGGTGCACCGCGCGATCACCCACGACGGGCGGGCGGTCGCGGTGAAGGTGCAGTATCCCGGCATTGCCGAGACCATCGAGGCCGACCTGGGCAACGTCGGGCTGCTGCGCCGGATGCTGAAGATCACCGCGCCGATGCAGGACGTCGACGCCCTGCTGGCCGAGCTGCGGGAACGTGTCACCGAGGAGCTCGACTACCGCCGGGAGGCCCGCAACCAGCGGACGTTCGCCCGCTACTACGCCGGGCACCCCACGATCCACATTCCTGAGATCGTCAGCGAGCTGTCCACCCCGCGGGTGGTGACCAGCGACCTGGCTGACGGCGCGCGGTTCGCCGAGCTGACCACCTGGTCACAGGCCGAGCGCGACCTGGCCGCGGAGACGATCTACCGCTTCGTGTTCCGCAGCTTGTATCGGGCGCACGCCTTCAACGGCGACCCGCACCCGGGCAACTACCTGTTCCATGGCGGCGGCCGGGTCACCTTCCTGGACTTCGGCCTGGTCAAGCACTTTACCGCCGACGAACTCCGGCCGCTGGTGGCGATGGTCAAGCACCTGTGCGTGGACGACGACCCGGAAGGCTTCCGCCGGGCCATGGAGGACGCCGGCTTCCTGGCGCCCGGTGCCCCGCTGCCCACCGACATGATCGTCGAGCATATGGCGGTGTTCTACGACACCGTTCGCGAGCGGGGCCCGCGGACCATGACCGGAGCGTACGCCTCGGCGGTGACCAGGCGCTTCTTCGACTTCCGCAGCCCGCTCGCCGCCTACGTGCAGATTCCCAGGTCGTACGTGATCCTGCAGCGGATCAACCTGGGCCTGTTCGCGCTCCTCGGCGAGCTGTCCGCGACCGCGGACTGGCGCTGCATCGCCGAGGAGATCTGGCCCTTCGTCCAGGGTCCGCCGTGCACCCCGATGGGGACGGCCGAGGCCAGGTGGCGAGCCGCCGGAGCCGGGGCGGGAAACCGGGATCGTTCGGCCGGGGGGCCGGTGCGGGACGGGGCGGGGGTTATCGTTCAGCATGGGGCGAGGAGATGGCGAGGGCGGGCGGGTGAGCCTGCGGCCGCTGGCCGCGAGCGACCAGGATGAGTTCGTCGCGCTGGCCCGGGCCCGCGTGGGCCTGCACCATCCGTGGTACACCATGCCGACGACGCCGGAGGACTTCCGCGCCTACCTCGCCCGGTTCAGCCAGCCGAGCACCGAGGGGTTCCTGGTCTGCGTCCGCGACGGCGAGGCGCTGGCTGGCCTGGTCACCATCGATTCGATCATCCGGGGGCGATTCCAGTCCGCCAGCCTCAGCTATGCGGCGTTCACGCCCGCGGCCGGACGGGGTTACATGTCCGAGGGGCTGGCCCTGGTGGTGCGGCACGCGTTTACCGAACTGCGGCTGCACCGGCTCGAGGCCAGCATCCAGCCGGCCAACCACGCGTCGCTGCGGCTGGTCCGGCGGCAGGGGTTCCGCCGGGAGGGCTACTCGCCCGGCATGCTGTTCGTCGACGGCGCCTGGCGGGACCACGAGCGCTGGGCGATCATCCGGGAGATGACCGCCCTGCCCCCGGCGGACCCGCATCCCACGCTGCCCGCCCGCTGAGCCGGCGGGTCAGCCGACGTAGAAGATGCCCAGGCCGAGGGCCACGCAGATGCCGGCGATGATCCAGAAGCGGACGACAATGGTGGTCTCGGCCCAGCCGGCGAGCTCGAAATGGTGCTGCAGCGGTGCCATCCGGAACACCCGCTTGCCGGTCAGCTTGAACGAGCCCACCTGGATCACCACCGACAACGTGATGATCACGAACAGGCCGCCGAGCAGGAACAGCAGCAGTTCGGTCCGGGTGGTGATGGCCAGCCCGGCGATCGCGCCGCCGAGGGCGAGCGACCCGGTATCGCCCATGAAGATCTTGGCCGGCGGAGCGTTCCACCACAGGAACCCGGTGCAGGCGCCCATCACGGTGGCGGCCACGATGGCCAGGTCCTGCGGGTCGCGGACGTCGTAGCAGTTGGAGGCGAGGAAGACGGTGCAGTCGTTCCGCAGCTGCCAGATCCCGATGATCATGTAGGCGGCGAGCACCAGGATGGCCGCCCCGGTGGCCAGGCCGTCGAGGCCGTCGGTGAGGTTCACGCCGTTCGAGGTCCCCCACACCATGATGACGACCCAGAGCACGAAGAGCACCGGCCCGATGGAAAGGCCGAAGTCCGCCAGGAAGGACAGGTGGGTAGACGCCGGGGTGAGGTCGTATCCGTCCGGGAACCTGATCGCGAGCAGCGCGAACACCCCGCCCACGATGGCCTGCCCGGCCAGCTTGGCCCCGCTGCGCAGGCCGAGGCTGCGCTGCATGTACAGCTTGATGAAGTCGTCGGCGAATCCGACCAGGCCGAGGCCGGTCATCAGGAACAGCACCAGCAGGCCAGACGCGGACATGGCGTTACCGGTGACCAGGTGACCGATCAGGTACCCGGCCAGCGACGCGATGATGATCACCGTGCCGCCCATGGTGGGCGTGCCCCGCTTGGACAGGTGCCCGGCCGGGCCATCCGACCTGATCTCCTGGCCGTAGCCCCGCCGGCTGAAGCCCTTGATCGCCAGCGGGGTGCCAAACAGCGCGGCGAACATCGATACGGCAGCGGACAACAGAACGGTCTTCACCGGTCCGCCTCCCCCAGCAGAGCCATGGCGACGCTTTCCAGATGGGCCGCGCGGGACGCCTTTACCAGTACGACGTCTCCGGGCCTGAGGAAGTTCGCCAGCAGGCCGAGCGCGGCCGCGCCGTCCGGCGCCGCGAGCGCCTCGCCGGTCCAGGACGGCACCCGCCGCGCGCCGTCGAGCAGCGGTGCGGCCTCCTCGCCCACCGCGATCAGCCCGGCCAGCCCGGGGCCGGAAACCCGCGCGGCGTACCCGCCGATGGCCTCGTGGCTGGCTCGCGAGGTGTCGCCGAGCTCGGCCATGTGGCCGAGGACGGCGAACCCGCGGCCACCTTGCGCCAGGTGGGCCAGGGCGTCGAGC
>Ga0335077_10010008_pt1 | contig 11782 bp, 11 predicted proteins | sample Lox_Sample_31_FD_207151 | JGI IMG/M metagenome (GOLD analysis project Ga0335077, IMG submission 207151) | Soil microbial communities from Loxahatchee National Wildlife Refuge, Florida, United States - Lox_Sample_3.1 | ecosystem: Environmental > Terrestrial > Soil > Wetlands | place: USA...
CTCCACGTCGTCCGGCGGCATTCCCACTCCCGCCGCCACTCGCTCGCGTATCCCCGCGGCGATTTCCTCCCGCCGCGCCGCGTTCCGCTCCGCCGTTTCCGCCACTACCACCAGCCGCTCCGTCCCGCTCGATTCGTCCACCATCCCGAACGCCACCACGCACCCTTTCCGCACTCCCGGCGTCGCCGCGGCCTGCTCTTCGATTTCGTGCGGATACAGGTTCCGTCCCGCTTTGATGATGATGTCTTTCGCCCGCCCGGTTATGAAAATCTCGCGCTCCGCAAAATACGCCCGGTCGCCCGAATCCAGCCATCCGCCCTCGCGCAGCAGCCCCGCCGTCGCCGTCGCATTCCGGTAGTATCCCGATGTCGCTGACGGGCTCCGGAACCACAGCCGCCCTTCCACCCGCTCCGCCACGTCGTTGCCCGCGTCGTCCACAATCCGCACTTCGTTCCCCGGTATCGGAAATCCCGCGGACACAAACCCCACGACGTTCGAGTCCGCCGCGCTCCCTGGCGCGTCTCCGTTCCGCCCTGCCCGCTCCTCCTCGCTCGCCGGAGCCGCCACAGCCACCGCGCGCCCGTCGTTCTCCAGCGCCGCGCGGTCCAGCCAGTCCACCCGCCACCCTCGCATCGGCGGCGTAAAGCTCACCGCCACGGAATTTTCCGCCAGCCCGTACACCGGCATCAGCGCCCGCCGGTCGAACCCGTACCGCGCGAACCGCCCCGCGAATCGCTCCAGCGTCGCCGGATTCACCGGCTCCGCCCCATTCAGCATGTACCGCATCGACGAGAGGTTCAGCCCCTCGATCCGTTCTTCCGGCACTTTCCGCACGCACAGCTCGTACGCGAAGTTCGGCGCCGCCGTCACCGTCCCGCGATGTTCGTGGATCGCCCACAGCCACCGCTCCGGCCTCGACAGGAACGCCAGCGGCGACATCAGCGATAGCGGCGCTCCCGCGTACATCGGCCCCATCCACGCCCCGATCAGCCCCATGTCGTGATACAGCGGCAGCCAGCTCACCGCCCGGTCCGCCGGATTCATCCCCACCACCGCCAGTATCGCCCGCAGATTCGCCAGCAGGTTCGCGTGCGTCAGCGTCACCCCTTTCGGGTCTCCCGTGCTCCCCGACGTGTATTGCAGGAACGCGATGTCCGAGCCCGTCACCCGCCTCGCCCCGGAAAGCTGTCCCGGCTTCGATCCCAGCTCCGCAATCTGCCCCGCCGTGGTCACCCGTTTCAGCGAGGGCACCTGCGGCCCCACCAGGCGCGCCACTTTCTCCGCCCGCCCGAACGTCACGATCGTGGTCACCTCCGCGCTCCGCAGGATGGCCGCCTGCCTCGCCGCGTACTCTTCAATCCGGTCCGCCCTCACCGGCGGATAGATCGGCACAGGAATCGCCGCCGCCATCTGCGCTCCCAGGAACACGTGGAAAAAATCCACGCACGTCGGCAGCATGATCCCCACACGGTCCCCTGCCGCCACTCCCAGGTTTTCCATCCCCCGCGCGAACGCCGCCACCCCTTCGAACAGCGCCCCGTACGTGATCTCCCGCGTTTCCCCGCTGTCTTCCCGCAGCCGCAGGTGCCGCCGCCCCGGCTCCGCACGCGCGCGCCTCCGCAGCACGTCCAGCAGCGTCTCCGCCGATTCCAGCGCCAGTTCTTCCGCCGTCGCCGCGTTTTCCCGTTCCGCAAACAGCCGGTGCGCCTCCCCCGTCGCGCCACTGCGCGCCCCTCCCTGCCCCTCCGCCGCGCGTCCCCCCGCACGGCTCTGCCCCAATTGCAGTTCCAGCGCCGCGATCACGTCCCCGATCGTGTTGGCTTCGGCAAACAGCTCGTCCGGCGGCCGGATGTGAAACACGTCTCCCGCCCGCACGATCAACTCCACTCGCTCCAGGCTGCCCAGCCCCAGGTCCCGTTCCAGGTGCAGCGCCTCCACGCTCTGCGCATGCGCCGCGCTCCGGATTTCCTCCATTCCCCGGTGGCTGCCCAGTTCGTCCAGCAACTGCTGGGCGATATCCAGCACCCGCTCCTGAATGGTCAGACGGTCGACGCGTGTGGCCGTGGTGCTCATCGCTTAGGTCTGGGTCGGAACCTGCTCGCTGTGGCGGGACTGCCCCTGCCTGCCGCCAGGCCCCGCTGGCAGGCCGCCTGTTGGCACAGGCTATCACGCGCCTCTAAGGCCAGCAATACAGCCAGGTTTCCCTGCCTCCGCAACCCATGATACCTCCGCGGCATTCCCCGCCGGCAATCCCGGCCATTCACCGCCCGCGCCGCGGTTCCGCAGACGTCCCCCCATGGCGGTACGCAAGTACCAGCAAGAATGTGACCCCCGAGCTATCGACCCCGCACCGCACCTTTGCGATTCTCCTTCGTGACGGCGGGCGGTCCAGCGAAAGCGAGTGACCCCCGGCCTGGAGCGGCAGATGGTTCTGGCAGTCGGATTCAGCATCTGCGCGGCGTTGTTCCTGCTCAGCAGGATTGGCCAGCCGGCTTTGATTCCGGCGCGCCCTCGCCGCAAAAAGGAGTAACCGGGTCCGCCCAGGCGGACCAACGATTTCGAGCTTCAACGAGTCCCTCCCCCATGTCCACCCCAGGCGGCCGGCTCCCCCCCGGCCGCTTTTTTTTTCCGCGCCCCCTGACTCTCACCGTAGCGCTCAACGGAACGCCGGCTTCCAGCCGGCCTTCGGTCCCCTGTCCTGTATTCGGTGGATAGAGACACCTCAGCCGTGCAGTCGCCCCGTAACGCCGGCTTCCAGCCGGCTCTCGGTCCTATGTTTTTTTGTTTTATATCCGGTGGGTAGAGATATTTCAGCCGGGCAACCGACACCCGCCGCGGTGCCTGCCGATTTGCTTATCCGCGCGCCGTCCGCTACCGCGCCAGCCGGCGCGGACGGTAGGCGCTCAGCGGCCGCGGACGCATCCGCAGCGGCGCCAGTGGCGGCGGCACGTTCTGCAGCGGCGCTCCGCAGCACGGACACTGCGGCTCATGCACCTCAGTCACGCGGATCCAGTGTCCCCGCGCGTCGCACATCGGATTAATGCATTGCACGGTCCAGCCGGGCAGATACTGCATCGTCTCCCCCTCCCTGCCGGTGTGCGGCAGAGACCCCTGAAAAAGAGCCGGAAGCAGTTCCCAAACTGCGCGGATTCTCTACCCCAAATCCTGTAGTGTCAAGAACAAGATACCAATAGGTGGTAGTGCGGTTACCAGACCCCCTCGCCCCTCCTTCGCTTCTGTCCCTCATCGATCGCCTTCCATCGGCTCCCGCGCCACTCCCCATCCCTGTCCCTTCGTACAGTGCCGTCTAGGCGTCTCCTTCGAGCCTCCTTCTTGCCGTTTCTTGTTAGAATGGACTTCCCCAGCCTTCAGCGCGCGCGGGCGCTGCTCTCAGCTCATCAACCCGCGGCTCACTGCCCGGAATGGCCGCCCACGCCCCCGGACGCGAAGGAGATGGAGATGATTCGCCGGCGGACAGCTCCCGTTTTTCTTTCGGTTTTTGCTGCCTGGGCTCTGGCGGCCTGCACTGGTACTTCCACTGTGGGAGTGGGCGTCAACCAGGACCCGCCCATGATCACTTCGCAGCCCTCCGCTCAGACCGTGGCCGCCGGATCCACCGCCACCTTTTCCGTCTCCGCATCGGGCGCCTCTCCGCTCTCCTTCCAGTGGTCCAGGAACGGCTCTTCCATCTCCGGCGCCACCTCCGCCGCCTACACCACTCCTCCCACCGTGTCCGGCGACGATGGCGAAATGTTCGCCGTCGCCATCAGCAACTCCGTCGGCTCCGCCACCAGCAACTCCGTCCGTCTCACCGTCACCGCCCCGCCCCCGCCGCCTCCTCCGCCCGCGCAGGGCACAGACGTCACCACCTACAAGAACGATCTCGCCCGCACCGCCCAGAACCTCACCGAGTCCGTGCTCACCACCTCCAACGTCAGCTCCGCCACCTTCGGCCTGCGGCGCAACCTCTCCGTCACCGGCCATGTCGACGCCCAGCCCCTCTACCTCTCCCAGCTCTCTGTCGGCGGCGCCATGCACAACGTCGTCTTCGTGGCCACCGAACACGATATGGTCTACGCCTTCGATTCCGACACCGGCGCCACCCTGTGGAGCGTCTCCGTCGCCAACGGCGAATCCGTCGGCGACGATCACAACTGCGGCCAGGTGTCCCCCGAAGCCGGCATCCGCCACTCCCGTCATCGACCGCACCGCCGGCGCGCACGGCACCATCTTTGTCGTGGCCATGACCAGGGACGGCGGCGGCGCCTATCACCATCGCCTCCACGCCCTCGATGTCACCACCGGCGCCGAATTGCTCGGCGGTCCCGTCGAAGTCCAGGCCACCTACCCCAACAACGGCGGCCACACCACCTTCGACGCGCACCAGTACAAGGAGCGCCCCGGTCTGCTCCTGCTCAACGGCATCGTCTACACCATGTGGTCCTCTCACTGCGACGTCCAGCCCTACACCGCCTGGATCATGGGCTACAACGAATCCTCCCTGGCCCAGGTGCGCGTCTTCAATCTCGCTCCCAACTCCGGCGGCGCCGGCCCCTCCATCTGGATGGCCGGCGGCGCGCCCGCCGTCGATTCTTCCGGCAACATCTATCTCCTGGCCGCCAACGGCGTCTTTGAAACCTCGCTTGATGCCAATGGATTTCCCAACAAAGGCGACTACGGCAACGCTTTCGTCAAACTCTCCACCGCCGGCAATTCCCTCTCCGTCGCCGATTATTTTCAGGAAGTCGGCGAGATGAACGAGAACTCCGCCGACATCGACCTCGGTTCCGGCAGCGCCATGGTCCTTCCCGACCTCCAGGACGGCGGCGGCGTCACCCGCAGCCTCGCCGTCGGCGCCGGCAAGGACGGCCACCTCTACGTCGTCAACCGCGGCAACATGGGCAAATACAATCCCGGCAGCAACAACATCTGGCAGGATCTCTCCAACGTCCTTCCCGGCGGCGTCTGGTCCACTCCCGCCTATTTCAACAAGACCGTCTACTACGGCGACGTGGGCGGCAGCCTCAAAGCCTTCTCCCTCAACAGCAGCCTCAAGCTCGTCATCCCCCCCGCGCAAACCTCCACCACGTTCGGCTACCCCGGCACCTCTCCCGCCATTTCCGCCAACGGCACGTCCAACGCCATCGTCTGGGCTTCCGAGAACTCCTCGCCCGCCGTCCTCCACGCCTACGACGCCTCCACCCTCATGGAGCTCTACAACAGCTCCCAGGCCGGCTCCCGCGACCACTGCGGCAACGGAAACAAATTCATCACCCCCACCATCGCCGACGGCAAGGTCTTCCTCGGCACTCAGAATTCTGTCTGCGTCTTCGGCCTGCTTCCCTGAGCCGGCCTCCCCCGCCCTGCTTCCTCCCGCTCCGGCTCGCGCCTTTATATCGCATTACGATAGAGGTTGTGCTTCATTCGGGATGCTCCTTCTTCAATGCGCGTGCGCTCCTCGGTGGGAAGAGCCCATGCTGCGTCGCGCCGGCGCGCCCCATCGGCCCGGGCGGGCTCTAAAATCTATGCCCAGGACTCACCGTGCCGGGCGCCACCGTTCCCCCCGCTTCTTCAGGTAATTCCGGAACACGTATCCCCACGGGATAATCGGGATCAAAATCATTCCCATCGCGATCGCTTGGAAATCCTCTGTGAATTGCGCCGTATGCACCCCCGCCCTCCATTGCGGCAGCCCGTAATCGATGAGCCAGATGGTCTTCCACACCAGCTCGTACAGAAGCATCGGAAGCATCTGCACCGGGTAGCGGAGCCCGAAACACGCAAGCACCCATAGCGCGCCCAGCATGCTCGGGATTACCCCGCGCGCCGTCGGCTCATGGCCGATCAACTGCGGCAAGAACACCACCGCCCCGCCGATAACCAGCAGCAGGTACATCGCGCGCAGTATGTAGAGGCGAGCGAGCGAGACTTCCCTCTCCAGGGGGGCCGCGGCGGACCCCGAATCTGTGGCGCCATTCAATGTCATTTCAAACCTCCCTTCTCTTCAAGTCCCACGCTGGCGCCCTCCGTCGCCGAGTCCTGTCGGAATTCCAGCAGGTCGCCCGGTTGGCAGGCCAGCACTTCGCAGATCGCCCCAAGCGTCGAGAACCGCATCGCCCGCGCTTTGCCGGTCTTCAGGATCGACAGGTTCGCAAGTGTGATGCCGATGCGCTCGGCCAGCTCGGTCAGCGTCATGCGCCGCTCGTGCAGCACCTCGTCGAGCTTCACCAGAATGGCCATCAGACCGTGCCCTCCAGATCCTCCCGCATGCGCGTCCCTTCCAGGAACACCTGCGCGAGCACGAACAGCAGCAGGATGGCCAGCCAGCCCGTGAGATCGAAATTTCCGTTGATGTGCAGCGGCACTCCGCTCCTCGAGACCGCGGAGGCAATCGCCACCACGCCGATGTGCAGCAACTCAAGGCCCAGCAACCCCCAGGCGATGGTCCGCAGCCGCCCGGCATTGTCCTTGGTGAATGGCTCGCCCGTGCGCACCGATTCAACGATTCGAAGCAGCCGGCTGAACACCACGTAGGCCACCGGAGTGCCCACGATGCCGATCGCCATGATTCCGCGCATCCCGGCAACCACTCCCTCGTGACCCGCCACTGCGCCCACCCCCAGCCCTCGCCAGGTCCATTCCTCAGCCTGGAAGCTGATCGCCAGCAGCGCAAAGATCAGGACTCCGAGAATCCAGTTCAGGACGATCAGGATCCGCAACGTCACCCAGGTCGCCAGTAGCACCGTCGAATGTTTCATCGTGGCCTCCGTCCTAGAACTTATCGACAAACGATAAACTATTTATCGTTTATCGGCAAGTCTTAATTTCTGAAAGAACGATCTACTCTTAAACCGCGTCTTCGGCGGTCCCCCTTCCAGCGGCGAAAATTGAGCCGCAGAGCCTCCCGTTTTCATCCCCGGCGGGCCGCGCCCGCCCCGCGCCTCGGCACGTGCTCACCCGCCGCGCGGAGCCGCGGCCCGCTCGCGCCAACGAGGCGTAAAATCAGGGTCCGGTAGTCTCCTGATAATGGAGAGGAGGAATCAGCCATGCCGCTCTCGTCCAAAGCCATGGCACTTTCTGCCGGGATTTTGTGGGCCGGAGGAATCCTCTTCGTCGGTCTGTTGAATCTGGCCCTTCCCAGCTACGGCGCGGAATTCCTGCAAATCTTCAGTTCCGTATATCCGTGGTTCCACAACACGCACACGATTGGCAGCGTCATCATCGCCACTGCTGACGGATTCGTGGATGGCGCCCTGGCCGGTCTGCTTCTCGCCTGGATTTACAACGCCCTCAGCGGCGCCGCCAGGCCCGCTCCGGGCGCGCCGCACGGCGGCTGAGCCCGCGCCTCTCGTCCTTCCGCCCCTCACCTGCATCTCTTCGCCCTGGTGCAGGCCATCCGTCACGCCTCCAGGAGGCATGCGCGGTTCTCCCGGAGTATGCTAGTGGCAGCAGTGCGTGAGGACCGCATCTTCGTGAAGAGGTTTCCAGCCGTCGTGCTGCGCGGCCTGTCCGCTCTGGCTTTGGCGGCCATTCTCGCCGTGTGCCTCCGCGCCCAGGGCGCGGATAGCGCCCCGCCCCCCGCAAAACCTCAGGACCCCGGCCCCGTTCTCGTCGAGCTGTTCACCTCGGAGGGCTGCCCGCACTGTCCCGAAGCGGACGCCATGCTCGAAAAGATGTACACGGAGCAATCCGTCGAGGGCGCGCAAATCATCGCTCTCGAAGAGCACGTGGATTACTGGGACCGCCAGGCCTGGGTCGATCATTTCTCCTCACACGCCTTCACCGCCCGCCAGCAGAACTACGCGGACGCCATGGACCTCGATGCGCTCTACACCCCGGAAATGGTCGTTGACGGCCTCGTCGAATTCGTCGGTAACAACGCCGGCCGCGCCCGCGCCACCATTTCCGCTCTCGGCCGCGCTCCCCTCGCCGTCATCCACTTTCTTCCCTCCGGCTCTTCCCCCGCCAACTCGCCTCCCTCCGCCATGCGCGTCCGCCTCCAGGCCTCCGCCGTCTCCCGCGACTCCGCCGCCGATCTCTTCCTCGTCGTCGCGGAAGACAAGCTGTTCTCCCGCGTCGCCGGAGGCAGCAACGCCGGCGAGAGCTGGCCCCATTCCTCCGTGGCGCGCTCCCTCCGCCTGGCCGGAAAACTTCCCGCCGGCCGCGGCGAGCTCTCCCTCACCGCGGAGGTCGCTGCGCCCGAGCCCGGCTGGCGCGTCGATCATTTGCGCCTCGTCGCTTTCCTCCAGGAGGAAGACAGCCTTCGCGTCCTGGCTCTGGGCTCCGCGCCCTTCTCCGCCTTCCTTCCCGATGCGGCCGGCGCCACGCGCCCCGCCGCGCGCCGCTCCGGCCCGGATGCTTCCCCCGCCGTATCGAATTCGCGCCGCGGTTCATCGAACTAGCCATGGACTTGCATTTCACCGAGCGTGCGGGAGTGGCTTCCGGAGGATGCGAAGGCGGAGGGCCGCGCTTGAAAATCGATAAGCCCGATTGGCTCGAGCAGATGGAGGGCATCCTCGAAACCCTCAACGAGGGTGTGCTCATCGCCGACGATTGCCAGCACATCCTCTTCATCAACGAGCGCATGGAAAAGCTGCTCGGTATTCCCCGCTCCGCGATCCTCGGCAAGACCCCCGCCGCCATCTACAGCGGCAACGAATATCAGTTCCTCGAAACCCAGGTGGAGACCTCGCGCCGCCGCGGCCATCACCGCTTCGAATTTTTCGTCCCCCGCCAGGATGGTTCGCGCGTTCCCGTCATCGTCAGCTCCCGCGGCATCGAAGACCCCGACGGCCGCATGTTCGGCGTGGTCACCTTCACCGACATCACCGAGCAGAAGAAAGCGGAGAACGACCTTCGCGACGCCAATCTCCAGCTCCAGATGCGCGCCGAGGAAATCCAGCGCGACCTCGTCCTCGCCGCTCGCGTCCAGCAGTCCCTCGCTCCCCGCACCCTCGAGTGGGGCTCCGCCCTCGTGGAGACCTACTACAAGCCGGTCCTCTCCATCGGCGGCGATTTCGGCCTCGTCTCTCCTCACGGCAAGCATCTCGACCTGCTCATCTGCGACGTTTCCGGACACGGCATCAGCTCCGCTCTCCTCGCCAACCGCATCTACACGGAAACCGTCTCGCTCCTCCGCGGCGGCGCCCACACCGGCAGGCTCCTCCAGCGCCTCAACGAATTCGTGGTCAAACAGATCGGCATCAGCGGCTTCATGTTCACCATGGCCGCTGCGCGCCTCGATGAAGACGGCCGCCGCCTCACCTTTTCCGCCGGCGGCCATCCCCCCGCTTTCTGGATCTCTCCCTCCGGCGAGGTCCGCTATCTCGAGGCCCGCTCCACCATCCTCGGCGCCATCGAGGACGCCGTTTCCGAGGACTCCATCGACGTCTACGACTTTTCCCCCGGCGACCGCCTCATGATTTATTCCGACGGCCTCACCGAAGTCTGGGACGCCGAGGGCGAAATGCTGGGCATCGAAGGTCTCGCCAAACTCGCCAGGCAGACCGCCGCCCTTCCGCTCTCCGCCATGCGCGAAGCCGTCATCCGCGGCGTCGTCGGCTTCAGCGCCACTCCCGTCCACGACGACATGTCCCTCGTTCTCTTGGAGGTCCGCTAGCCGCGGTCAGCCATTCCGGAGCTTCGGAACTCGCCGCGGGTTTTTTTCTCCGCGCCTGCCTCTGCTACAGTTCTCCTGCCATGGGTTCCCTTCATCTCAGCGTGGACATCGCCGCCCCGCTCGACCGCGTCTTCGTCTTTTTCGTCCCCCAGCGCATGCCGCTGTGGTACGCCCCGGAAATGGAAACGTGTTTTGAAATCTCCGGCGGCGAATCTGACTTCCGCCCCGGCCAGAAAGTAAAAATCACCGGCCATCTCGGCAAACGCGAAGTCTCGCTCGTCGCCGTCGTCCAGCGCTACGACTGGCTCCGCGCACTCGAATGGGAGTTTCACGACGCTTACGGCGTACGCGGCCGCCAGAGGTGGGAAGTCGAAGAGCGCAGTGGTGGGGCCGGCAAGGCCCCTGTCCCGGTGCCAGTAACCACACGCGTTATTATGCACGAGTGGTATACATTTCCTGGCAGGTTGGGTCGCTGGCTCGACCCCCTCCTCATGCGCCCCAGCATCCGCGCCCGCGACCGCCGCATGCTCGACCGCCTCAAACGCCTCGCCGAACCCCGCAGCGCCCCTTCCTAGCGGCGCTTCTGGTCTGCCCTGACGCCGGACGGGCTGCGCCCCTCCCTGTGCCTCCGCTCCGGGTCCATCGCTTGTCATCCCCGGCGCGGCGAGGGACCTGTTTTTTTCCCCTCTCGCCACTCTCCATTCGCTCTTCTCTGCGTCCGGATAACAGAATTATGTTAACTAGATTCGCCGTTCACAAAATGGACCAAAACGCCCCTCTTGCCGGCATTTCCGGAATTGGGATTTTTCACTTTTCGGCTCCCCTTTTCCGCTTCTCAATCCTTCTTGAACTCATCCAATCGTAGTCCGACCAGAGAGGCTTATGGCACGCAGGGGTTTCGTCGTTTTCGTCGCCTTGCTTCAGTCCGTTCTTTGCCTCGCGCATCTTTTTCTTTACGATACCTGGACGTTTTCTCCCTCCGGCGGCGACGTCTCCGGCGCGCCGTGGATCAAATTCGCGCTCGCCGCGTTGTCCGTCAGTTTTGTTTCCGCATCGCTCCTTGCCTTTCGCTTTTCCAGCGCTCCCGTTCGCGCGTTCTACACCCTCGCCGCGGTCTGGGCCGGCCTGCTGAACTTCCTGCTCCTCGGCGCGGCCTCCGCCTGGATTGTTTTTGGAGCGGCGCGGCTCGCCGGCGTCGCGTTCGATTTTCATCACGCTGTGGAATGGCTGCTCGGCGCCGCGGCAGCCGCGGGAATTTGCGGAGTGGTGAACGCCGGCTGGACGCGCGTCACTCGCATCACCGTGCGGCTCGCGAATCTTCCCGCGGCGTGGCGCGCACGCCGTGCCGCGCTCGTCAGCGATCTGCATCTCGGCCATGTGCGCAACGGCCGTTTCCTCCGCCGCGTGGCCGCAAGAATTGCGAACGAGAAGCCGGACGCGATTTTCATCGCCGGCGATTTCTACGATGGAACCGCGATTGACGCGCGCCGCGCCGCACGGCCGCTCGCCGCGCTCCGGGCGCCGCTCGGTGTGTATTTCGTGGCCGGAAATCACGAGCAATTTCGCGACGAAAGTATTTTTCTGGACGCCATCGCCGCCGCCGGTGTCCGCGTGCTTCGCGATGAACTGGTGGACGTGGACGGCATGCAACTCGCGGGCGTTGCGTTCCGCAGCGCGGCGCGCGTGGAGCGATTTGCTTCAATCCTGCGCGATCTGAAATTGGATCCCGCTCGCGCCAGCATCCTCTTGACGCACGCGCCCGCTCATCCGCAGATTGCGGAAGCCGCCGGAATTTCTCTCCAGCTCTGCGGCCACACACATCTTGGCCAGTTCATTCCGTGGACGTGGATGGTGCGGCGAATTTACGGCCGGTTTGCGTATGGCCTGAGCCAAATCGGCGGCATGCAGTCGTTCACATCGAGCGGAGCGGGCACCTGGGGACCGCCTCTCCGCCTCGGCTCCCGCTCCGAAATCGTCCTCCTGGAATTCCAGCCCGGGTAGCTGAGGACGAGACCATCCTGTTCAGCCCGGAAACTGCAGTCCCTGCAGATACTTCAGCATCTGCTTGGTTTGGAGTCCAGGATTTCTGAACCAGTCCGTTGACCAAATCCGATAGAGCTTCCAACCGTAGCGTTCAAGGATCTCTTGCCGCAACCTGTCGCG
>Ga0335077_10010009_pt1 | contig 11782 bp, 11 predicted proteins | sample Lox_Sample_31_FD_207151 | JGI IMG/M metagenome (GOLD analysis project Ga0335077, IMG submission 207151) | Soil microbial communities from Loxahatchee National Wildlife Refuge, Florida, United States - Lox_Sample_3.1 | ecosystem: Environmental > Terrestrial > Soil > Wetlands | place: USA...
CCGCGGGGTCCCGAACAGAAACGGCGTGGTCAGGCCGAGATCGCCACGGGTGATGTTGTACTCGACGGTGACGAGCAAGCGGACCGATTCCGCGAAGGCCCACGTGGCCAGGGCGAGATAGATGGCACGCATCCTGAGACACACGGTCCCGAGCCCATACCCGAGCAGCGCCGCCACGACGACGCCGGCCGCAATGCTCGGGAGGATCGGCATCCCGGCGTACAGGACGAGCAGCGCCGAGGTGTAGGCGCCGATCCCGGCGAAGGTGTGGTGGGCGAGCGAGAACTGGCCCGTGTAGCCGGCGAGGAGGTTCCAGCCGACGGCGAGCACGATGTAGTAGAGGCTCGTCGTGAGCACGTGCGTCTGGTATTCGGACACCGCCCACGGAAGCCAGGCGAGCGCCGCATAGGCCGCGAGACAATAGCCGAGGCGCCGGCCGAACGCGAGCACGACGTCAAGCCCCGAGGAGCGCGTCGCGGATGAGGTCGCGGAGCTGCTCCGCGAAGTCCTCGCGCGGCCCCTCGCGGCGCACGCGGCCCATCTCGAACATGTAGAGGTACTCGGAGACCTCCACCGCCTTGGCGATGTTCTGATCCACGAGCAGGATCGTCACTCCCTGGTCCCGGGCCGTCAGCAGCCGGACGTACACCTGGTCGGAAAGCTTGGGCGAGAGGCCGGCCGACGGCTCGTCCACGAGCAGGAGCCGGGGGTCGGTCATCATCTCCTTGGCGATGGACAGCATCTTGGCCTCGCCGCCCGAGAGGGCCGTTGCCCGCATCCGCTGCTTCTCGCTGAGCCGCGGGAATGCCGCATAGGCGCGCGCGAGCATGCGCGCCACCCGGGCCGTGTCGCGCCGGAACACCCAGGCGCCGAGCTCGAGGTTCTCGCGCACGGTGAGCTGGGGGAAGATGTTGCTGCCCTGGGGGACGTACCCGATGCCGAGCCGCTTGACGGCGTGCGGTGTGAGGGCCGCGATGGACTGCCCCTCGAACAGGATTCGTCCCTGCCGCGGATGGAGAAAGCCGAAGACGGTCTTCAGCATGGTGGACTTGCCGGCGCCGTTTGGGCCGATCACGCCGGTGATCGAGCCCGTCTCGACCGTCATGCGCATGCCGGCCAGGATGTCGATCCCCTCGACATACCCCGCGACGACGTCGTCCAGCTCGAGGAGAGGCATTCAGCGCCCGAGATAGGCCTCGAGGACGAGGGAGTGATTGGCGACCTCCTCGAAGGAGCCCTCGGCGATGAGCTGCCCCTCGTGCATGACCGACACTCGCGGACAGAGGCGGCGCAAGGTCCCCATCTCGTGCGAGACGATGAGGAAGGTGACGCCGGCCTCGTCATTCATGCGGAGGATCGTCTCCATGATGGTGTCCTTGATGGTCGGGTGCACGCCGGCAAACGGCTCGTCCATCAACAGGAGATGGATCGGATGCACCATGAGTCCCCGGGCGATCTGCAGCAGCATGCTCTGGCCCCCGGACAGCTGCTTGGCCGGCGCGTGGCGCAAACGGTCGAGCGTCACGAACGCGAGGAGGTGCCGGGCTCGCTCGACGATCTCGGCGGTGGGTCGCCCCGCGCCCCGATCGCGCTCCGCCAGCGCCGGCACGAGGACGTTCTCCATCACCGTCATGTTGCCCCAGAGCTTGGGGATCTGAAACGTGCGGGCCACACCGCGCGCGGTGATCTGATGCGGACGCAGGTGATCGATCCGCTCGCCTCGAAGGCGAATCTCTCCCGCGTCGGCCCGGTAGAGGCCGGAGAGGAGATTGATCGTCGTGGTCTTGCCGGAGCCGTTTGGCCCGATGAGGCCTCGCACTTCTCCCGCGCGGACCGTCAGCCCGAGACCGTCCACCGCGACCACGCCTCCGAAGTGCTTGGTCAGCGCGCAGGTCTCGAGGATCCATTCATCGCGGACGGGCGAGGACTGGACGCTCGCCATGGCCAGGCTCAGACCAGTGGCTCCCAGAACCGCTGGATCTCGATGATGTAGCCGTTCGGGTCTCTGACGAAGGCGTTGTAGATCCGGTAGGGCGGATTGTCGGCCGGGGCCTTGACGATCTCGGCGCCTTCGTTCGTGAGGTGCCGGCACCAGTCGTCCACGTCGTCGGTCACGAGCGTGACCGTGAGACCGGTCGCCGGCGCGCTCGCAGAAGCCGATGTAGGCGTCGCCGCTCACGTGGTAGACGCGACAGCGTCCCTGGTCGCGCGCCAACCGAAGACCGAGGACGCGCTCGTAGAAGTCCGCCGTCCGCGCCATGTCGGGCGTGTCGAGGAAGGTGATCTGCTGCGTGATCGGCCGCCTGGCACGAGCCATCTTGGCCGGCGATTGTCTCATAAACATCCCTCCTGCGGGGTCCCGTCGCGGCCGTGCCCACGGCATGAGCAGCCGCGTTTGAGGCGCCGATGGGCGACATGGTACAAGGACCCAGGGTGAGCAGACCTTGCCCGGAGGAGAGCCCAATGTTCCCGACCCTGTTCTCGTCCCTGTCGATCAAGAAGCTCACGCTCCGGAACCGCATCGCGAGCACGCCGCACAGCGACGGCATGGCGGAAAACGGTCTGATCACCGAGCGGCTCATCGCGTATTTCCGGGCCAAGGCGGCCGGCGGGGCCGGGCTCGTGATGGGGCCGGCCGGTGGCGCCGTGCATGTAACCTCACCGACGCGGGCTGGCGGCCTCGAGCTCTATCGCCCCGAGGTGGCCGACGGCCTCGCGCGCCTCGCGAAGACGGTGCACGCCGAGGGGGCCGCCTACATCCCGCAGATCACGCACTGGGGCCGGCGGGGCAGTTCGGGTGACCGGCCCGAACCTCTCCTCGCTCCCTCGCCGATCCCCGAGCCCGTGAGCGGCGAGAATCCGCGCGCGCTCGGAGAGCGCGAGATCGCCCAGATCGTGGCGGGCTACGCGGAGGCTGCGCGCAGGGTCGAAGCGGCCGGCGGCGATGGGGTGGACATCGTGGCCTTCGCGAACCATCTGCCCGACCAGTTCTGGTCGCCCCTCTCGAACCGACGCCGCGACCGTTACGGCGGTAGCCTCGAGAACCGGATGCGCTTCACGTTCGAGGTCCTGAACGCGATTCGCGGCGCGGTCTCGCCGAACTTCATCGTCGGCTTGCGCATCTCGGGTGACGAGCTGATCGACGGCGGCCTCGGTCCTCGCGAGCTGCAGGAGATCGCCGGCCATATTGCCAGGAGCGGGCTCCTCGACTACCTGAGCGTCTCGGGCGGCGCCGGCATGACGCCGTGGGCGCAAGCGGCGGTCGTCCCCGGGCACTGGTGGCCCCAGGGGTGTTACGCCGGCTACGCCAAGGCCATGCGAGAGATCGCGGGGGGACTGCCCATCCTGTACGCCGGCCGCGTCGTGCGACCGGAGATGGCGGAGCGCTTGCTCGCGGATGAAGCCTGCGACCTGGTGGCGATGACGCGGGCCATCCTCGCCGACCCCGAGCTGCCGAACAAGGCGCGCGAGGGACGTTTGAGCGAGATCCGCCATTGCGTCGGCGCCAACGTCTGCATCGGCCGCCGGTACGGGCACTACCAGCCGGTCGCGTGCATCTACAACCCGAGCGCGGGCCGCGAGATTGAGATGGAACCGCTCGCGCCCGCGCGGCCCGCGCGGCGCATCGTGGTCGTCGGAGGCGGCCCCGCCGGGCTCGAGGTCGCGCGCGTGGCCGCGGAGCGCGGGCACCGAGTCATCCTCTTCGAGGCGTCCGCGGTCATCGGCGGTCACATCCTGCTCGAGGCCGCGATTCCGCATCGCCACGAGCTGCGCGGGATCCCCGACTACTACCGCCGCGAGCTGGCGCGCCTCGGCGTCGAAACGCGCCTCGGGGCGCGCGCCACCGCGGAATCGATCCGCGCCGAGTCGCCGGACGCCGTGGTCGTCGCGGCCGGTTCACTCCCCGCGCTGCCGGAGGTGGCGGTGGACGCGGTGCCTGCCATCGCTGCGGACGAGGTCCTCGCGGGCCGCGCGCTCGAAGGCCGCGTCCTCGTGTGGGACGAGGAAGCCCGATACCGGGGCCCCGGAGCCGCACTCCGGCTCGCCGAGCATGGCGCGCAGGTCGAGATCGTGACGCCCGAGCTTCACGTCGGCACCAGGCTCGACCCGTCGAACCTGGTGCCTCTTTACCGGCATCTCTTCGAGGTCGGCGTCACGCTCACGCCCAGCCACGAGGTCCGCGGCGCGACCGGCGGTGCGGTCCGCGTGCGGAACGTCTTCACGAGGGCCGAGGTCGTGCGCTCGCCGATCGACGCGCTGGTCGTGGCCCCGCTGGAGCGCATCCCCCAGGACGCGCTGTACCACGCGCTCGCCGCAACGGTCGAGACGCACCTGATCGGCGACGCTTCCGCGTCGCGGTCCACGGAGAAGGTCATCCTCGAGGCGGCGGTTCTCGGGCGACGCCTCTGACCGCTCCGGGGGCCGGCGTCAGACGCGGCGGGTCCAGTGCTCGAGCGCGGTCTCGTCGACCTCGACGCCGAGGCCGGGCCCGTCGAGCGCGAGGATGGATCCGTCCCCGTAGCGAACGGGCTGGCGAACGACGTCCCCGGCGAGGAGGAGCGGGCCGAAGAGCTCGCAGCCCCACGTGACGGGCGGCGCCGTGACGGCGACCGCGAGATAGGCGGCGGTGCCGAGCGACGTCTCGATCATGCAGCCGACGTACGCGCCGAGGCCCGCCGCCTCCGCGACCCGCGCGACGGCGAGCGTGCCGAGAATGCCGGCGGACTTGGTCACCTTGAGACCGAGGATGCTGACGCCGCCCAGCCGGGCGATGGCGAGCGCATCCTGGGGCGAGAAACAGCTCTCGTCGGCCATCACGGGCACGGTCACGCTCTTCGCGACGTGGGCGAGCCCTTCGAGGTCCCAGCGCGGCACGGGCTGCTCGACGAAGTCGAGGCTGAAGGGCTCCATCTGCCGGATGGCCCGAAGCGCCGTCGCGCGATCCCAGCCCTGGTTCGCGTCGACGCGCAGGGCGACGTCGGGCCCCACGGCGTCACGGATGCGGCGAATCCGCTCCACGTCGCGCGCGACGGGATGCGCCGCCGTCTTGATCTTGAAGATGCGGTGCCCGCGCGCCACGAGATCGCGCGCCTCCGCGACCTCTCCCTCCGGATCTGTCACCGCCAGCGACCAGGACAGCGGCACGGCGTCCCGCACGCGGCCACCGAGCAGGCGAGCGACGGGCACGCCGAGCGCGCGTCCGTTGACGTCCCACAGCGCCATCTCGACGGCCGCCCGCGCGAACGGATTGCCCTGCACGCGCCGCGCCATCTCACCGCGCAAGCCCTCGATCCGTGACGCGTCGCGCCCGATCAGCCACGGGGCGAGATAGCGCTCGATCGTCGCGGCGACCGACTCGACCGACTCCTCGCTCCACGTCGGGCCGCCGAGGCATGCGGCCTCGCCCCATCCGACGTGGCCCTCCCGCGTCTCGAGACGCACGAAGACGAAGTTCACCGCCTCGAGGGTGGTGAACGACATGTGATGAGGACGGCGGACCGGAATATCGGCGACGACGACGCGGAGGTCGGCGATCGTCAGCGGAGCGGAGAGCGGGGCGCCACTTGGGGTCGAGCCCGGCATCGCGCCTCCTGCCTCACTCGACTCCTGGTTCCAGCAGGGTCAGCGTGCCAGCGCCAGCATCCAGCTCGGCGAGGCACCCGATGGGCAAGGTCGTGTGATCCTCCACGTGGCCGATCATGAGGCCGGATACGGCGGGCACGCCGAGCGCGCGGCACCGTTCGCCCAGGATGTCCTCGAGCGTTCGGTTCTGGACGAACGAGGCCGACGGTTCGCAACGAGTGAACTTGCCGAAAGCCACCCCGGCCACGCCGTCGAGGCTGCCCGAGAGCCAGAGCTGGGTCAGGAAGCGATCGATGCGGTAGTACGTCTCGTCGACATCCTCGAGGAAGAGGATCGCGCCGCGCAGGTCGGGCGCGTACCGCGTGCCGGTGAGGTGCGCCATCAAGCAGAGGTTTCCCCCGACGAGCCGGCCGCGGGTCACACCGGGCACCAACGTGGTCACCCGGTTCACGAGGTCGACACGCCCCTCGCGACGCTCGAAGGGCGGCGGCGCGCCCAGGCGTACCGGAACGGTCGGTTCGCACAGCACGCGCTTCCACTCCCCGAGCGTGTAGGGCGTCAACGCCCGCCAGGCGACCGGGCCGTGGAAGCTCACCAGGCCAGCCTGCGTGTGGAGCGCCATGTGGAGCGCCGTGATATCGCTGTAGCCGATCAGCACCTTGGGCGCGCGCCGCGCACGCTCGTAGTCGAGCAACGGCAGGATGCGGGAGGCGCCATAGCCGCCCCGCGCGCACCACACGGCGTCGACCGCGTCATCGGCGAACATCGCGTTCACGTCGGCGGCGCGGACGGCATCGGTGCCCGCAAAGTACCCGTCGCGATCGAAGAGGTGCGCGCCCGGCCGGACGCGGAAGCCGAGCGATTCGAGCAGCTCGATGGCGAAGCGGATGTGCTCGGGCTCGTTCGGCGCCGACGAGGGCGCAACCAGGCCGACAGTCTGTCCGGGCGACAGCCGACGCGGTCGAAGGAGGGGCGGGGCCGGCATCCTAGCCGATCAGCTCGCGGGCCCGTTCGGCCCGCTCCTCACGTTCGGTCGCGGCCCTTGCGGGCGATGAATTCGGGGAACGCCGCCTCGGCCTTCGCTCCCCGGACGACGTCCGTGGTGTACTGCCGCTCGTTCGCCCACTGTTCCTCGAGATCGCATCCCATGTCCCGGAACAGCAAGGCCTTCACGCCCATCACCGACTCGCGACGGTTCTTGGCGATCATCGTCGCCAGCCACAGCGTCTTCTCGCGGAGCTGCTCGCACGGCACCAGGTGGTTGAGGAGGCCGATGCGGTGCGCTTCCGGCGCGTCGACCGGACGGCCCGAGAACAAGAGCTCCTTGGCGAGCGGCCAGCCGATCTGGTTCGGGAGGGTCCACGTGCTGTTGATCCGGCCATAGGCGGCCGCGAGAAAGCGGAAGCTGGCGTGCTCGCAGCCGACACGCATGTCCAGCGACGAGGCCAACACGGCGGCCCCCCCATACGCGAGGCCGTTCATCATGCCGATGGTCGGCTTGGGGCAGGCGGAGATCTCGAAGCTGCCGCGGGCGCGCACGGCGCCGCGAGCGTCCAGCTCGGCCTGCGTGTACTTCTTGTCGTCCTCGCGCTGCTCGTGGATGTCACCGCCGGCGGAGAATGCGCGGTGCCCGGCGCCGGTGATGACGATGCACCCGACGTCGGGATCGGCGCTCATCTGCACGACGGCGTCGTGCAGCTCGGCGCTGAGCTGATGGTTCAGCGCGTTGAGCTGGTCGGGCCGGTTCATGGTGAGGATCGCCACGCCTTCCGATCGCTCGACGAGCACGTAGTCCGCCATGTCTTCCTCCCCCGGCGCCTGATTCGGCCTTCCCTTAGCTCTTCTTCTCGATCGCCTCGATCTCGAGGTTGATCTTCACCTCGTCGCCCACCACCCCGCCGGCCTCGATCACTCGGTTGTAGTTGATGTTGAACTCCTTCCGGTTGATCGCCGTCGTGGCCGTCGCGCCCACCCGGCGGTTGCCCTGCGGATCTTTGATCGGCGTGGTCGGGCCGTCCACCTTCAGGACCACCTCTTTCGTCACGTCACGAATGGTCAGGTCGCCCACCAGCTCGAACCCTGCCGGCGTCACGTTCTGCACCCGCTTGGACTTGAACGTGATGGTGGGGTACTTCTCGGCGTTGAAGAAGTTATCGCTCCGCAAGTCGTCGTCTCGGCGAGTAATCCGCGTGTTGACGCTCTTCGTCTCGATGGTGATGTCGGCCTTGATCGAGCTCGGATTGCCGATCGTGTATTCGATGGTTCCCTTGGTCACCTCGAAGACCCCGGTGACATTGGTGATCATCATGTGCCTGACGGTGAAGCCCGACACGGTGTGCGCGGGGTCGATCGTCCACGTCTCGGCGGTGGCGAGGGACGGCAGCAGGAGGGCGAGCGTGGTGAGGGTGGCGACGAGCATGCGGGTCAACTGGCTCATGGACGCTCCTTGTCGTGAGGGTGAAGGCTTCAGCGGTTACGTCTGAGCTTCGGGTCCCAGGCGTCACGCAGCGTGTCACCGAAGAGGTTGAATCCCAGCACGGCAAGACTGATCGCCAGGCCGGGGAAGATCGCCAGCCAGGGCGCCTGTTCCATGAACGCGCGCCCCGTGCTGCTCAGCATCAGTCCCCAGGATGGCGTGGGCGGCTGGGTTCCCAGCCCCAGGAAGCTGAGAGTGGCCTCGATCAAGATCGCGTTGCCGAACCAGATGGACGCGATGATGAGAATCGGCGCCGTCACGTTCGGCAGGATGTGGCTCCCGAGAATGTGCAGCTGCCGGCACCCGAGCGCCTCGGCGGCCTCCACGTAGCGGTTCTGCTTCGCCGACAGGACCGCGGCGCGCACGATCCGCGAGTTCCCCGGAATGATCACGACGGCGATCGCGAGCATCGCGTTCGTCGTGCTCGGCTTCAGCACCGAGACGATCGCGAGGGCCAGCATCAGGCCCGGGATGGCCTGGACGGCATCCATGATCCGCTGGAGGATCATGTCGAGCCGCCCTTCCCAGTAGCCGCACGCGAGGCCGATGATCATCCCCGCGATCGTACCGATCCCGACGGCGAGAAGTCCCACCCAGAGCGAGATCCGGCTCCCGTAGATGATGCGGCTCAGAACGTCGCGGCCGATGTCGTCGGTCCCGAACAGATGGGCCCGGCTCGGGGGCGCCAAGCGGATCTCCGGCTGGGCGGCGAGCGGGTCGTAGGGAGCCAGGACATCGGCAAAGATCGCCGTCAGCACGAGCAGCCCGATGAGCGTGGCCGAGGCGGCGCCGAGCGGCTTGCGCCGGATGGCCGCCCAGAGCGCGCGCGTCCGGCTCAGGGCGACGGTCGGCGCGACCTCGAAATCAGCGGCCCGCGCGGTGGCCGTGGCCATGGTCAGAGTTCGTCCTCACCGATCTTCGAGCTCACTGATAGTGGATGCGCGGGTCGAGCCACGCGTAGGTCAAGTCGACGAGCAGGTTCAGCGTGACGAGAATGGCAGCGACGAGCATGACGTTGGTCTGCACGACCGGGTAGTCGCGAAACAGGATGGCCTCCACGGTCAGCCGTCCCATGCCGGGCAGCGCGAAGATGGTCTCCACCACCACCGCGCCAGCCAGCAGAGTCCCCAGCTGCCCGCCGACGATGGTCACGACCGGGATGAGCGCGTTCTTCAGCGCGTGCTTGTAGACGACGATGCGCCCGGCCAGGCCCTTGGCCCACGCGGTACGGACATAATCCTCGCGCAAGACCTCGAGGACCGTCGAGCGCGTCATGCGCATGGTGGCGGCGGAGAGTCGAAACCCCAGCACGGCCGCCGGCAACAAGAACTGCTGGAGATTCCTGGTCGGCGATTCCCAGAAACTCGTGTACCCGAGCGGCGGGATCCAGCGAAACCAGATGGCTGCAAAGGTGATGACCAGCGTCCCGAGCCAGAAATCTGGCAGCGACAGCCCCGAGACCGCGACGACCCGGCCCGCGTAGTCCGCCGGCGTGTCCTGGCGGATAGCCGAGATCACGCCGATGGGCACGGCGATGGCCAGCCCGAGGATCATCGCCAGCGTGGCCAGCTCGAACGTGACGGGGATAGCCTTCTTCAGGGCCACCGCGATCGGCTCGTTCGTGAAGATGGAGTCGCCGGGGTTGAGACTCACCATCTGCCAGAGCCAGATCAGGTACTGCTCGTAATAGGGACGATCGAGGCCCAGGTCCTTGCGAAGCTTCGCGAGCTCTCGCTCCCCGACGTTGCCCGATTCCGCCATCAGCGCCGTCAGGGCATCGCCCGGCATCACCCGCATCAAGCCGAAGACGATGAGTGAGGACAGGAGCAGGACGGGGATCGCCAGCGCGAGCCGGCGGATCGCGTACTTGTACATGAACCTTCGTTCGGACCTCGGCTGCTCCGCGCGCGCCGCGCTCTACTTATCGAGCCACAGGCGCGCGAACGTCGACGCCCCGTACCCGTCGTTCCGTCTGAGGGCCAGGAGTCCGACGTTCCGCAGGTGCGGCTGCCAGATCAGGAACCCGTTGTCGGCCGGCATCCACATCCTGAGCACCTGATCGAACTCCCGGTCGACGATCTTCTTCGTGATGGCGCGCTGCTCCGCACGATCGGGAGTCTGGCGGAGCTTCGTGACGAGCTCGTCCACCTGGGCATCCGAGAACCGGAAGTAGTTCTTCGTGGACTTCGAATGCATGTACTGATAGGTCTGCTCGTCGAGGCCGACCGCGTAGCCGGTCTTGAACCCCCAGGCCATCCCGTCCCACTTGCCTTCCGCGTATCGGCCGTAGAAGGTCGTGTAATCGAGCTTGCTGATCTTGATGTTGATGTTGAGGTTCTTCAAGAGGTCCTGCTGGACGAGCTGGACCTGGGACGACATCTGCGGGAAGTATTCGTAGTAGAAGAGCGTGGTCTCGAAGCCGTTGGGGTGCCCGGCCTCGGCCAGCAGTCTCTTTGCCTCGGCCGGCCGGTACTGCCAGTACGGACCCAGCTGGGCTAGCGTGGGCATCTTGTCCTGGTAGTAGATGTACGGGATGCCCCAGCCGGGCATCCCATGGCCTTCGTAGATGGTATCGACCTGCTTCTGCCGGTCGATCGCCATCGAGATGGCCCGTCGCACCCGGACATCGTTGAAGGGAGGCTTGTCCTGAGCGAGCGCCAACCCGAAAACCGTCTGGACGTTCTTGTACTCCTCGAAGAGGGCCGTCGGATTCGTCTTGCGGATGGCCTCCGCGTCCGCGACGCTCGCCACCCACCGGATGTCGCTCTGGCCGCTCCGGAAGGCCGCCGTCCGCGTGGCGGCGTCCGGGGTGGAGAGGATGTGATACTCGTCGACGTACGGGCGTCCCTTGTCGAAGTAGTCGGGGTTCCGGGCCAGCACCGCCCGGACCTTGCGCGTATGCTCCTTGAGGGTGAAGGGCCCCGTTCCGATCATGCGCTTCTTGAGGTCGCCATCCTCCTCGAGCACCTCGCGGGAAAAGATCACCGCGACGGGCTCGGCGAGATTCTGCGGGAACATCACGTTGGGCATCTTCAAGTGGATGCGGACGGTGTACTTGTCCGGCGTCTCGATCGCCTCGATCTCGCGGAACGTGAACGACTGGACGCCTTCCTTCGCGTAGGCCTCGTAGCAGTACTTGATGTCGGCCGCTACCAGCTCGCGCCCGTTGAGGGGCGGGAGATTCTGCCACTTGACACCTTGACGGAGCTTGAAGGTCCAGATCCGGTGGTCGGGCGTGCTCTGCCACGACTCGGCGAGATCTCCCTTGATCGTGAGGTCCGTCGGGCTGGTCGCCTCGTCAGAGAACGGATAGCGCACCAGGCGATTACAGACGAGCGAGGCGAACTGGAAGAGCCCGACCGAATTCGTGAGGCGCGGGTCGAGAACCGGCGGATCCCACTCCGAGGCCCGCGTGAGGACGCCGCCACGCTTCGGCGGCTTCTGGCTGGCCGGGATCCAATCGGGGTAGGACGAAGTGGCGTCAGCGCCAGCTCGTTGCGCACGCCCGCCGGCGATGAGGGCTGTCATCGCCGCCGTCCCCCACCCTGCCCGCTCCAGGAATTCGCGGCGAGTCACTCGCGTGCGGATTGCAGTCCGGCCATGGTCGTGAGCGGGCATCAGGCCCTCCTTCCCGGGGCGTCGGGCTGCTCCAACGAAATTCTCTGGCGAACTCCAAAGCGTGTCGGCGACGTTCGCATACGCTAGCGGAGGAGTCAAGCGGAA
>Ga0335077_10010011_pt1 | contig 11780 bp, 12 predicted proteins | sample Lox_Sample_31_FD_207151 | JGI IMG/M metagenome (GOLD analysis project Ga0335077, IMG submission 207151) | Soil microbial communities from Loxahatchee National Wildlife Refuge, Florida, United States - Lox_Sample_3.1 | ecosystem: Environmental > Terrestrial > Soil > Wetlands | place: USA...
AAGTCGCCGACGTGCGCGAAGTTCCGCAGCGCCTGGATGCCGCCGGTGGTTGCGCACGCTCCGATCGAGACGAGGAACTTCGACATGCGGCGGATCTCGTGGATCCGCTCGGCGTCGTGCGGCGTCGTGATCGAGCCCTCGACGAGCGTCAGGTCGTACGGGCCCTTCGCCGTCGCGCTCGTCGCCTCCAGGAAGTACGCGATCTCGACCGCGCCGGTGACGGCGAGCAGCTCGTCCTCGCAGTCGAGCAGCGAGAGCTGGCAGCCGTCGCAGGAGGAGAACTTCCAGACGGAGAGCGTCGGTTTCTTCACGGCGGCCGTCTTCTTCGGGCGTCTTCCGTTCGTCGTCGCGCTCACAGCTCGTGCACCCCCAGCAGCGACTCGAGCTCGTCCCAGCGGTAGACGGGCCCGTCGCGGCAGATCAGCGTCGGTCCGAGCTGGCAGTGCCCGCAGAGGCCGACACCGCAGCGCATCGTCCGCTCCATCGAGATCCAGATCCGCTCGGGCGGGAGGCCGCGGTCGATCAGCGCCCGCGCGGTGAACCGCATCATGATCTCCGGCCCGACGACGAACGCGACCGCGTCGTCCGCGTCGAACGGCGCGGCCGGGATCAGCTTCGTGACGACGCCGACGTTGCCGTTCCAGCCGGACCCGGCCGAGTCGACGGAGACCTCGACGTCCATGTCGAGCCGGCCGCGCCAGCGCTCGAGCTCCTTCCGGAACAGCAGGTCCTCCGGCGTGCGGCCGCCGTAGAGGACGACGAGCTTCCCGAACTCGGAGCGGTGCGCGAGCGCGTGGTAGATGGCGGGGCGGAGCGGCGGCAGGCCGACGCCGCCGCCGACGAGCACGAGGTCGCGCGCGTGCGCGGCCTCGATCGGCCACGTGTTCCCGAACGGCCCGCGGACGCCGAGCACGTCGCCGGGACCGGCCGCGCAGAGCGCCTTCGTCACCGCGCCGACGGCGCGGATCGTGTGGACGAGCGTCGTCCCCGACGCTTCGATGTCGCCGCTCGTCGAGATCGGCACCTCGCCGACGCCGAACGCGTAGAGCATCGTGAACTGGCCGGGCGCGATCGGCTCGATCGCGTCCTCGACCGGCTCGAGCTCGAGCGTCCAGTTGTCGTGGTTCTCGCGCCGCCTGCGGGCGACGCGATACGGCAGCGGCGTCATCGAGCCGCGGAGCGCGGCGACGGGCTCAGTCGTGCTTGTCGCCATAGACGTCCATCAGCTGGAGGCGTGTGGCCTGGAGGCGGGAGACGAGCACCTGCGCGAAGCGCGTGAGCAGGTCATAGCCGAGGAGCGGGTCCTCGTCGCACTTCTTCCGCAGGCAGGCGCCGTCGAACTGGACGGCGCGGACGAGCTCGACCGCGCGGCCGGTGAAGTGCCAGCGGTGCGGCGGCAAGAGCCACGACCAGCCGACGATCTCGCCCGGGCCGACGGTCTCCACCGTCAGCTGCCCGCGGTTCGGGACGTACGCGTCGAGCGCGACGAGCCCGTGCCGGAGCAGGAAGAACGTGTCGGCCTGGTCGCCCTCGCGGAACAGGCGCTCGCCCGCGGCGAAGACCGTGTTCGAGGCGCAGCCGGCGATCAGCTCGAGCTGGTCCTGGTCGAGCCCCTCGAAGACGGGGCTCTCGACGATGAGTGCATCAAGCGTGCGCATGCTCTTCCTCCTCGGCGCGGATCGACCGCACCTCCTCCCGGATGTCGATCCCGACGGGGCACCAGGCGATGCAGCGGCCGCAGCCGACGCAGCCGAGCGAGCCGAACTGGTCCTCCCACGTCGCGAGCTTGTGCGTGAGCCACTGGCGGTAGCGGGCGCGGGGCGTCGGCCGCGTGTTGCCGCCGTGCATCTCGGCGTACTGGACGGAGAAGCACGTGTCCCAGACGCGGGTGCGCTCGGCGGTCGAGCCGTCCAGTGCGCTCGCGTCCTCGACGTGCGTGCAGAAGCAGGTGGGGCAGACGAGGGTGCAGTTGCCGCAGGTGAGGCAGCGCTCCGCGACCGCGTCCCACTGGGGACTCTCGAGGTTGCGGAGCAGCAGGTCGTGGAGGTCGGTCGAGTCGAACCGCCCCTCCATCTGCTCCACGGCGCCCGCGACGACGGCCGCGGCCTCGTCGAGGTCGCGGGGGCTCGTCGCGGTGACGGGCAGCCGCGCGAGCACCTCGGCGCCGGCGGGCGAACCCGCGCGCACGAGGAAGCGATGCCCGCCGTCCAGCAGCTCCGTCAGCGCGAGGTCGAAGCCGTCGCGGGCGCCGGGTCCGCCGGCCACCGAGGTGCAGAAGCAGAGGGAGGAGGGGTCGCCGCAGTCGACGGCGACGAGGAAGACGTCGGAGCGGCGCGCCGCGTAGTCACCGTCCTGGAAGCGCCCGCCGAGGAAGACGCGGTCCTGGATCGCGATCGCGGCGAGCTCGCACGGGCGGACGCCGACGAACGCGGTCGGCTCCGACGGCGGCGGCTCCTCGTCGACGACGAAGCCGCCGTCCTGCTGCCGCCGCGTCTGCCAGAGCCGAACTCTCGGCGGCAGCAGCTCTTGCTTCCACGAGTGGGGCCCGACCGCGTAGCCGAACAGGGCGCCGTCCTCGCGCCGCTCGAGCCGGTACGACCCGGGCGCCTGCTCGTCCGTCCAGCCGGCGGGGAGGGCGGAGGCCGCGCCGAGCTCGGCGTAGACGATCGCGCCGTCTCGCACCGTGGGCCCGACGACCCGGTAGCCCTCGTCGCGCAACGCGTCGAGGAGCGCGTCGAAGTCTTCCGCGGCGAGGACCGCAGGCTCGCTTGTGCCCTTGCTCGGCACTGGCCTCCTTCCGCTCCCAACACTCACGCGCGCAGGGCGGAGACGCATCGGTATGCCGGCCGGATCGTCCTGCGGGTTTCCCGCGCGGGAGGGCGTGCTTCTGCCGATGCGGCCCCGCGCGGCACTTGTGACGCTTGGTGCGTGACCGTGAGCAGCGTGGAGCGCCGCCGCTACCGGGCCCGCGGAGTCGTGCAAGGCGTCGGATTCAGGCCCTTCGTCCACCGGATCGCGTCGGCCCGGGGGCTGGGCGGCTTCGTCCTCAACGACGGGGAGGGCGTCGTGATCGAGGCCGAGGGGCCGGGGGACGCGCTCGACTCGTTCGCGACGGATCTCGTCGGCGCCGCGCCGGGGCTCGCGCGCGTCGACTCGCTCGTCGCCGAGGCGCTCGCGCCGTGCGGCGACCACGAGTTCGCGATCCGTGCGAGCGCGGGGGGTGCCGTCGCCGGCGCGGCCGTGGTCCCGCCCGACGTCGCGACCTGCGACGACTGCCTGCGCGAGCTGTTCGACCCGGCCGACCGCCGCTACCGCTACCCGTTCCTCAACTGCACGCAGTGCGGGCCGCGCCTGACGATCGTCCGGTCGGTGCCGTACGACCGCGCGCGGACGACGATGGCGCCGTTCGAGCTCTGCGACGACTGCCGCCGCGAGTACGAGGACCCGGCCGACCGCCGCTTCCACGCCGAGCCGATCGCGTGCCCCGTCTGCGGGCCGCAGCTGTCGATGCCGCTCGCAGACGCGGTCGCGGTGCTCCGCGACGGCGGGATCCTCGCGGTGAAGGGGCTCGGCGGCTACCACCTCGCCTGCGACGCGCAGGACGAGCGCGCGGTCGCGCGGCTGCGGGCGCGCAAGCACCGCGAGGAGAAACCGCTCGCGCTCATGACCGGCGACCCGCCGGCGCTCTGCGTCGTCGAGCCCGACGAGTGGGCGCTGCTCCGCTCGCCGGCGCGGCCGATCGTCCTCCTCCGCCGCCTCTGGGGCGCGCGCGTCGCCGACTCGGTCGCCCCCGGCTCGCCCTGGCTCGGCGTGATGCTCCCGTACACGCCGCTGCACCATCTCCTCTGGCATGACCTGCGGCGGCCGTTCGTGCTCACGAGCGGAAACCTCAGCGACGAGCCGATCGCGTTCGACGACGACGAGGCGCGCCGCCGGCTCGGCGGGATCGCCGACGCGTTCCTCTCGCACGACCGCCGCATCCACCGCCGCTGCGAGGACTCGGTCGTCCGCCGCGGCGCCGTGCTGCGCCGCTCGCGCGGCTACGCCCCGACGGCGCTGCCGCTGCCGGTGGAGGCGCCGGCGCCGCTCGTCGCCGCCGGTGCCGAGCTGAAGTCGACGTTCTGCGTCGCGCGCGGCGGCGAGGCGTTTCTCTCCGCGCACCTCGGCGACCTCGACTCCGAGCCGGCGTACCGCGCGTTCCGCAACGACCTGCGCCTCTACCTCGAGATGCTCGCCGTCGAGCCGGAGGCGGTCGCGTGCGACCTCCATCCGGAGTACCTGTCGACGAAGTGGGCGCGCGAGCAGGGCGTGCCGCTCGTCGAGGTGCAGCACCATCACGCGCACGCGGCGGCGTGCCTCGCGGAGCACGGCGAGGAGGGCCCCGCGCTCGCGCTCGTCTTCGACGGCACCGGCTACGGCACCGACGGCACGCTCTGGGGCGGCGAGCTGCTCGAGGCGGACCTCGAGTCGTTCGAGCGGCTCGCCTGGCTCTCGCCGGTTCCGCTCCCGGGCGGCGAGGCGGCAGTGCGGGAGCCGTGGCGCGTCGCCGCGCTGCACCTCGAGCGCGCGGGCCTCCCGGTGCCGTGGCGCGAGTGGGAGAGGGTGCGCGCGAGCCTCGCCGTCAACGCGCCGCTGTCATCCGGGATGGGCCGGCTGTTCGACGCCGTCGCCGCCGTGCTCGGCGTGCGCGAGCACGTGACGTACGAGGGCCAGGCGGCGATCGAGCTGGAGCAGCTTGCAGGGTTCGTCGAGGCGCCGCCGTGGCCGTGGCGCTTCGGCGAGACGACCGCGCTCGTCGCACACGTTGCCGACGAGCTCGCGGCGGGGCGGCCGCGTGCGGAGATCGCCGCGGGGTTCCACGAGACGATCTCCGCGTCCGCGGCCGCCTCGGCCTACGCCCACGCCGGAGGGCTCCGCACCGTCGTCCTCTCCGGCGGCTCGTTCCAGAATCGGCGCCTGGCGGCGTCCACACGCGCACGGCTCGAGGCGTACGGCTTCCGCGTGCTCGAGCACCGCGTCGTGCCGCCCAACGACGGCGGCGTCAGCTACGGCCAGGCGGCCGTGGCGGCGAGGAGGCTCGCATGTGCCTAGGCGTCCCCGGGCAGATCCTCGAGCGGGTCGACGACGACCTCGCCCGCGTCGACTTCACCGGCGTCCGCCGCACCGTCAGCGTCGCGTTCACGCCGGAGGCCGAGCCGGGCGACTGGGTGCTGGTCCACGTCGGCTTCGCGCTGGCGCGGATCGACGAGGAGGAGGCCCGTGCAACGCTGGCGCTGCTGGGCGAGGCGATCGCCGCGGAGCTGGCGCAATGAGATACGTGGACGAGTTCCGGGACGCGGACGCGGTCCACGCGATCGCCGCCGAGCTGCGCGCGCTCGTCGAGCCCGGCCGCCACGTGAAGCTGATGGAGGTCTGCGGCGGGCACACGCACGCGATCTACCGGCACGGGCTCGAGGCGCTGCTCCCCGAGGAGGTCGAGCTCGTCCACGGCCCCGGCTGCCCGGTCTGCGTCATCCCGATGGGCCGGGTCGACGACGGCATCTCGATCGCCGAGCGGCCGGAGGTGACGTTCGCGAGCTTCGGCGACATGCTCCGTGTGCCGGGCGGGCGCCGCCGCTCGCTGCTGGAGGCGAAGGCCCGCGGCGCCGACGTTCGCACCGTCTACTCGCCGCTCGACGCGCTCGGGATCGCCCGGCGCGAGCCGGAACGCGAGGTCGTCTTCTTCGGCGTCGGCTTCGAGACAACGGCGCCTGCGACCGCGCTGACGCTGCAACGCGCGCGCGACCTCGGCGTCCGCAACTTCTCCGTGTTCTGCAACCACGTGCTGATCGGGCCGGCGCTGCGGGCGATCCTCGACTCGCCCGAGACGCAGATCGACGGCTTCGTCGGACCGGGCCACGTCTCGACCGTGATCGGGACGCGGCCCTACGACTTCGTCTGCCACGAGTACGGCAGGCCCGTCGTCGTCGCCGGCTTCGAGCCGACGGACATCCTCCAGGCGGTCGCGCTGCTGCTCCGCCAGCTCCGCGAAGGGCGGGCCGAGGTCGAGAACGCATACGGCCGCGTCGTCCGCGACGAGGGCAACCCGCGCGCGCTCGCCGCACTCGACGAGGTGTTCGCCGTGCGCGACGACTTCGAGTGGCGCGGCCTCGGCGCGATCCCGCACAGCGGCCTGCGCGTCGCCGACGCGTACGCCGACTGGGACGCGGAGCAACGGTTCGCCGTCCCCGGCGCACGGATCGAGGACCCGAAGGCGTGCCGCTGCGGCGACGTCCTCCGCGGGCTCGCGAAGCCGGTCGACTGCGGCGTCTTCGGCACGGCGTGCACGCCGGAGCGGCCCCTCGGCACGTGCATGGTCTCGAGCGAGGGCGCGTGCGCGGCCTACTACGCGTACGGGCGGCACCTCGCACGCGACAAGATGCCCGTATGAGCGGCGAGGTCGTCACGCTCGCGGACGGCGCCGGCGGCAAGGCGTCGCGCCGGCTCGTCGAGGGGCTGTTCCTCGAGGAGCTGCGCAACCCGATGCTCGAGCCGCTCGGCGACGCGGCGCTCGTGGCGGCGAACGGCACGCGGCTCGCGTTCACGACGGACGCGTACGTCGTGCGCCCGCTGCGCTTCCCCGGCGGCGACATCGGCGAGCTCGCCGTCAACGGAACGGTCAACGACCTCGCCGTCTCCGGCGCCGTGCCGATCGCGCTCAGCGCGGGCTTCGTCATCGAGGAGGGGTTCGCGCTCGACGAGCTGCGAGAGCTCGCGGCCTCGATGGCGCGCGCCGCGCGCGACGCGGGTGTCTCCGTGGCGGCCGGCGACACGAAGGTCGTCGAGCGCGGCGCCGCCGACGGTGTCTACGTGACGACTGCCGGAATCGGATTGCTCGACCTGCGGGCCGTCCTCGGCGTCGAGCGGGTGCGGCCCGGCGACCGGGTGCTCGTCTCGGGCGGGATCGCCGAGCACGGGATCGCGGTCATGCTCGCGCGCGGCAACCTCGAGCTGGAGCTCGACGTCGAGAGCGACACGGCGCCGCTCGGCGGGCTGACCGCGGCGCTCTGCGCGCTCGGCCCGGAGCTGCGCTGGATGCGCGACCCGACGCGCGGCGGCCTCGCCACGACGCTGAACGAGCTCGCGGCCGGCGCGGGCGCGACCGTCGTCCTCGACGAGGAGTCGATCCCGGTGCGCGACGACGTCCGCGCCGCCTGCGAGCTCCTCGGCATCGACCCCCTCTACGTCGCCAACGAGGGAAAGCTCGTCGCGGTCGTCGCGCCGGACTCCGCGGACGCCGCGCTCGCCGCGCTCCGCGCGCACCCGCTCGGCGCCGGCGCAGTCGCCGTCGGCGAGATCCGCGCCGACGAGGAGCCGCTCGTCCTCGTCGACACGCCCTTCGGCGGGAGCAGGATCGTCGACATGCTCGTCGGCGATCCGCTCCCGCGTATCTGCTGAGCGTCAGTGCGCCGACGGCTGTGAGGCCACCGCGGCCGGGCACTTCCAGTAGACGTACGGGCCCTGCTGGCCGACCTGCCGGCACCCGTCGGCCGACAGGTCCGGCTGGCCCTGCAGCTTGCCGGCGCGGCAGGCCTCCACCTGTGTCCCGTCCGGGTTCGTCAGCGTGACGAGACACGTGCCGGTGAGGCCGGCCGTGCGCAGGAACTTCCCGTCCTTGATACCCACCATCACCGCGAGCGCGAGCGCTGCGACGACCAGAACCCTCGTGACCATGCGACATCCCTCCCGGTGCCGCAGGTCCGGATCTACCCGCCTCAGTGATCGGCGCGGGAGCGCCCGGGACTATCCCTCGTTCGAGGATGCGCGCCAGAGCTCGGCTGCGGCGCGGCCTTCCGGCGTCGCCAGGAAGTGCTCGAGCGGGACGTGGACGAAGGCGCCGCGGGCCTCGGCGAGGATCTCGCCGCCGTCGCCGAGCTCGCCGCGGACGTGCATCCGCCGGCCGCGCTCGCTCTCGAGCTCCGCCCGGACGAGCAGCTCCGCGTTGATCGGGACCGGCCGGCGGTAGCGGACGAAGATCCGCCCGGTCACGGCCGGGAAGCGGTACCAGGTGGCGAGCAGCCCGCACGCCTCGTCGAGCGCCGCGGCGACGAACCCGCCGTGGACGAGCCCGGGCCCGCCCTGGTGCCGCTCGTCGAAGGTGAGATGCGCCTCGTACTCCGTCGCGCCCTCGACCGTCGGATGGGGCATCCGCATCCCGCCCGGCGCGTCGCCGCAGCCCCAGCAGCCGGGGTCGTGGTGGGGCGGGATCCGCCGCGTCAGTGCGTCTCCCAGACGTTCTCGAACGTGCCGAAGCGGAGCTCGTGCTCGTAGTGGAAGCGCGTGTCGTCGACGCGGCGCATGTACTCGTCGCGGTGGGCGGCGATGAAGTCGTTGTAGGCGGCGGCCGTCTCCCAGCGGTCGAGGACGAGATACCGGCCCGGCACCTCGACGTCCCGGAGCAGCTCGGTGCCGACGTAGCCCGCGCCCTGCCGGAAGAACCGGGCCCACTCGCCCTCGGGCCCGTAGACCCGCTCGAACTCGGCCGTGTCCCGCACCTCGTAGCTGAAGACGAGCGCGATCACGCGCCGATTCGTACCACGGGGACGTTAACCTCTGCCCCCATGAGCGCCGAGCCTCTGCCCGCGGAGCAGGAACCCGGCGAGGACCGCAGCGCCTACGCGGGCGTCCTCCGCTTCTACCACCTCGCGAAGCACCAGGAGTGGATGGTGCGCGACCTGCCCTGGGGCGAGATCCCGCCGGTGCCGGAGGGCAAGGGCTCGCCGGCGCGCCGCGCCCGGCGGCTCGACGTGTGGCGGTCGGTCGTGATGCAGCAGCTCCAGGCCGACATGCTGGCGGTCGAGATGTCGGCGCAGCTGCTGAACGCCGCTCCGGACCCGGAGGCGAAGCTCTACTACTCGACGATGGTCCAGGACGAGTCGCGGCACACGGAGGCGTGGCTGAAGCTGATCGGCCTCGTCGGCGGCGAGGGGGAGCGCGACCCGCACCTCGACACGCTCGGGCACATGTTCCTCGAGGCCGACTCGCTCGAGGAGAAGGTCTTCCTCATGCAGGTCTTCTTCGAGCGGCTGATCATCCCGCGCTTCCGGCTGATCGCCCGGTCGTCGCGCGGGACCGTGCTCGAGGATCTCTGCAACCGGCTCGCGATCGACGACGGGATCCACCACGGCGCGGGAATGGCGTACGAGCGCGTTCTCCTCGTCGGCGCCTCGCCGGCGGTGCGGGCGACGCTGATCGACGCCGCGAACCGGATGCTGCCGGAGTTCGCCGCGCACGTCCTCTGGCGGCCGAAGGCGCGCGAGATGATCGGCCAGCTGATGGAGGCCCGCGACCGGGAGCGGCTGAAGACGGAGCTGAACCATGGCGTCCGCCTCGCCAACTCGCTCGGCCTCGACGTCAGTGAGGTTGCGCTTCCCTTCTAGCGGAGGCCGCCGCGCTCGAAGTGCGCGCGGAAGAAGTTCTCGGAGCCGGTGGTGGCCATCGCCGCCGAGGCGCTGATCTCGAGCGCGAGCGCCGCCGCCGCGACGATCTGGGCGAGGCGGTAGACCTTGCCGGAGCCGGCGCAGCCCATCAGGGCGAGCCACTCGCGCGGCGTCGGGAGCGTCGTGCCGCCGCCGACGGTGCCGACCTCGAGCCCCGGGAAGCGGATCGACACGTGCATCCCGCCCTCGACGCGGCGCCCGACGCCGTGGGCCATCGAGCTCGTCCCGACCATGCCGATGTCCTGGCCGGTGGCGGCGAAGATCGCGGCGATCGCGGACGCAGGCGTGAACGCGACCGACTGCATCCCGGAGGCGACGGCGCCGTGCGTCCCCGCCCACGCGAGCGACTCGAGATCCTCGGCGCTCGTCCGCAGCACGCGCCGGATCGCCTCGTCCGTCAGCGTCGTCTCGGCGATCACCGTCTTCCCGTGCCCGGACTGGAAGTACTCGAACGACGGCTTCTTGTCGCCGCCCATGTTCGCCTCGAGCATCGCCCGCTCGATCGCCACCGGCGCCTGCGGCAGGACGTAGGCCATGTTCAGCACGTACGCGTTGCGGGTCATCATGTTCGCCCCGACCGCGTCGCCGGTCGTGAACCGCCAGAGGACGTGGCACATCGGCCCGACGACGTGCGTCTTCGCCTCGCGCAGGACCGCGAAGCGGGAGAGCTCCTCGGCCTCCCCGGTGCGGAGGAATTCGCGCATCGCCGGCACCCGGCTCTCGATCCAGCCCGCGAGCTCGAGGGCGTCCGCGGCGTCTTTGCAGATGAAGCAGGATGCTCTGGTTATTCGGTCGGCGACGATGTATGTTCGGAAGCCGCCGGACTCGGAGACCGCCTTCGCGCCGCGCTGGAGCGACGCGGTCAGCCCGCCCTCGGTGTGCGCGAGCGGGACGACGACGTCCTCGAGTGCGCGCCCGCGCTCGACGACCTCGCCGTCCTCCGACAGCTCGTACTCGCCGAGCGAGACGGTCAGCTCCGCGACCGAGACGGGGATCACCGCCACCCCGGTGACGGTCTCGGCCGCCCGGACGAACGGCTCGAGGTCGGCGCCGGTCGCCGCGCCGTCGAGCCCGAGCGCCTCCTGCCGCCCGCGGATCGACGCCGCGTCGTTCTTTCGTGGGAGCTTCCGCGCCACGGCGGGAGCTTAGTGGTGCCCGGCACCTCGCAGCCCTGAAGTGCCTGGCACCTCGCAGCCCTGAAGTGCCTGGCACCTCGCGGCTCTCAGGTGCCTGGCACTTCGAGGCCCTGAAGTGCCAGGCACTTCGTCACGAGAGCGTGACCGCTTCGGTGCGCGGGGCACGGCCCCGCGGCGCTAGGCTCCGCGCCGTGGCGGCAACGATCATCGACGGTAAGGCGCTCGCCGCGAAGGTGCGCGCCGAGGTCGCCGGCGACGTCGCCGAGCTCGGCCACGTCGGGCTGGCGACGATCCTCGTCGGCGAGGACCCCGCCTCGGAGATCTACATCCGCGGCAAGCACAAGGCCGCCCGCGACGCCGGCTTCGAGTCCTTCGACCACCATCTGCCGGCGGACACCGCGGAGGACGATCTCTACGCGCTGATCGCGGACATCAACGAGGACGACAAGGTCGACGGGCTCCTCGTCCAGCTGCCGCTGCCCGACCATCTCGACGAGAACGCCGTGATCGAGCGGATCAGCCCGGCGAAGGACATCGACGGGCTCCATCCGATGAACGCGGGCCGGCTCGCGCTCGGCCGCCCGGCGCTCGTCCCCGGGACGCCGATGGGGATCATGCGCATGCTCGCCGAGTACGAGATCCCGGTGAAGGGCGCGAACGCCGTCGTCGTCGGCCGCTCCAACATCGTCGGCAAGCCCATGGCGCAGCTCCTGCTCCGCGAGCACGCGACGGTGACAATCTGCCATTCCCGCACCGTCGACCTCGCCGCGCACACGCTCGAGGCGGACATCCTCGTTGCCGCCGTCGGAAGGCTCCACGTGATCACCCCGGAGATGGTCAAGCCGGGCGCGACGGTGATCGACGTCGGCATGAACCGGACCGACGACGGCCTTTTCGGCGACGTCGATCCGGCCGCAGCCGAGCGGGCCGCGTTCATCACGCCGGTCCCCGGCGGGGTCGGCCCGATGACGATCGCGATGGTGCTCCAGAACACCGTCGCAGCGGCCCGGGCACGCCGAATTCCACTTGCCAAGCCGGTTTCCTGAGCTACACTCCGGCTGCTTCATCATCGGTCGGCGGCTCTGCCCGGGCCGTCGTTGTTTTTGTAAGGAGGAAGGAAGTTGGCTGAGGGCACCGTTAAGTGGTTCTCCAACGAGAAGGGCTA
>Ga0335077_10010014_pt1 | contig 11779 bp, 4 predicted proteins | sample Lox_Sample_31_FD_207151 | JGI IMG/M metagenome (GOLD analysis project Ga0335077, IMG submission 207151) | Soil microbial communities from Loxahatchee National Wildlife Refuge, Florida, United States - Lox_Sample_3.1 | ecosystem: Environmental > Terrestrial > Soil > Wetlands | place: USA: Florida...
TACTGCAAAATAACAGGAGTCATAAAAGACATGCCTGCAAATTCTCATTTTCATTTCAGCTTTATAAGGCCGTTGCGGGACAGTTACAGGGAAAATGCACAGGAATGGCTAAACAATAATGACCAGTCTTATATTTTAGTCAGACAAGGAGCAACAAGGGCATCCATTCAAAGTAATGTCGATGCCGTGGTCAATAAATATTTGATGAAAGAGTTGGAGCAGATTGTACATGCGTCTGCAAAGGATATGGAGAAACAGGGAAGCCATTTTCTATATCACCTGATGCCTCTAACTGATATTCATTTACATTCCGATAAATCGTATGAATTTGAAGTAAACGGGAACATTAACTATGTATACATTTTTTCAGTGATTGCTTTATTTATTTTACTCATCGCCTGCGTAAATTTTATGAATCTCTCCACTGCGAGGTCCGCAAACCGAGCAAAAGAAGTCGGGATACGCAAAGTAGCGGGTTCATTAAAATCAAACCTGATCATTCAATTTTTAGCTGAATCCGTTTTGGTAAGCTTTATTTCTTTGTTATTGGCTCTCCTCATTGCAGCTTTGCTGCTTCCCTTATTCAATCAGCTTGCCGGCAAAGAAATGAAGGCAGCTACTTTGTATTCTTCATGGCTCCTGCCCGAACTGGTCGGACTGGTATTTGTGGTTGGTTGTATCGCGGGTAGCTATCCTGCTTTTTATCTTTCTTCCTTTCAACCTGTGCAGGTGCTGAAAGGCAGAATAGCAAAGGGTTTTAAAAGCAGTTGGCTTCGCAGCGGCCTGGTTGTATTCCAGTTTTGTATTTCAATCACGCTGATCATCGGTACAATCATCATCTATAATCAGCTCGATTATATTCGCAGCAGAAAAATCGGTTACAACCGCGAACAGGTTCTGGTGCTGCACAATGCCTATAATCTCGACAAACAAATAAAACCATTCAGGCAGGAATTGCTAAAAATGTCGGGAGTGGAAAACGCCTCTATCTCCGGTAATCTTCCCACAGCATCAGGATTTAATCAAAATGGATGGTTTCGTGATCCGACACTTAATGCAAAACAAGCTGTGATCATGACTGAATTTGTGGTTGACGAAAATTATATCCCCACCCTGGGCATGGAAATACTGACAGGAAGAAATTTTTCACACGATTTCCCAACTGATTCGAGTGGTGTTATTTTGAATGAAGCTGCTGTTAAATTATTTGGATTTAAAAACCCGCTGACCGAAACATTTTACCGTCCGGGAGGATCACAGGAAAATCCCAAGGCCCTGCCATACCATGTAATTGGTGTGGTGAAGGATTTCAATTTCAGCTCCATGCACGATAAAGTGGGTCCGCTTGTCATGAGGCTGGACGAAAATTGGGGAAGTATATCCGTACGCATCAGCACAAAAAATATTCCTTCCTTACTGAACGAAATTGAAAAAAAATGGAACACCATGACTCCGGGGCAACCATTCAGCTATACATTCATGGATAATGATTTTAATAACATATACAAGGCTGAGCAGCGAACAGGGAAACTGTTCATCACGTTTACTGTATTCGCCATATTCATTGCCTGTCTTGGGCTGTTTGGATTAGTGACTTATGCCGCTGAGCAGCGCACCAAAGAAATCGGAATTCGAAAAGTACTCGGCGCCAATATCGGCGGAATTGTGGCTATGCTTTCCAAAGATTTTGCAAAACTTATTTTGATTGCTTCCGTGATTTCATTTCCGATAGCATGGTGGGTAATGAACAAATGGTTGCAAAGTTTTGCTTACCGCATCAGCATAAGCTGGTGGGTATTCATTGTCGCTGGTTTGCTAACGATCATTATCGCATTATTAACAGTAGGGTTCCAGGCAATCAAAGCTGCAATAGCTAATCCAGTAAAGAGTTTGAGAGCGGAATGAATTTTAGCCCGGCATTAAACTACCGGCTAAAAAAGTCGGCTGATCCTCAACTGTCAACCAAAAAATATGCTGAAAAATTATTTCAAAACAACCTTAAGAAATCTTTGGAAAAATAAGAGCTACAGCCTACTCAACATTTTTGGTCTGGCTGTAGGCATTGCCTGTGCCGCCCTGATATTTTTATGGGTTGAAGACGAGCTTAATTTCAATCATAATTTTGCCAGGCGTAATTACCTGTATCACGTAATGCAAAATGAAAAAAATGATGCAGGCATATCCACCAACGGTTCTACCCCCGGTCCCCTGGCTGCAGCATTAAAAGCCGATGTACCAGGTATTGTAAACAGTGGCCGACTTAGCTGGGCAATGGATGAACTGGCTATGCTGAATGATAAATCCATCAAAGAAAACGGGATGTATGCTGATCCTTCCGTTCTTTCCATGTATGCTATGCCTTTTATTTATGGTGATCCGGCAAAAGCCTTAAATAATCCTCAATCGGTAGTAATCAGCGAAACCATGTCGAAAAAGTTTTTTGGCGACAGCGATCCTGTAGGGAAAACATTAAAAATGAATGCCAGGGCTGCATACAGCGTCGACGGACTTTATACAGTTACAGGAGTTTTTAAAGATTTGCCTCAAAACTGCTATTACCATTTTCAATGGCTTTCTCCCTATGAAACATGGGAGAATGCAAATGACTGGTTAAAACCCTGGAGCAATAATCTTACTGAAACAATTGTTGAACTTTCACCAACAGCCGATCTCGTATCCATCAATAAAAAATTGTCGAACTATTTAAGCACTAAAATAAATGGCGCGACCAACCAATGCTTTTTGTTCAGCATGAACGACTGGCATCTGCGTGCCAATTTTGTAAATGGTGTGCAGGATGGAGGCGATATCAAATATGTAAAGCTTTTTTCAACAATAGCATTCATCATATTACTTATTGCGTGTATCAATTTTATGAATCTCGCCACCGCCGGATCGGAAAAGCGAGCTAAAGAAGTGGGTGTACTTAAAGTGATGGGTGCAGGAAAGCAGGGTCTGATTGGAAAATTTATCAGCGAATCATTGATGATGTCATTTACAGCCGTGATTTTAGCTGTTGGATTGGTGTATATATTGATGCCTTTTTATAATGAACTTGTAGAAAAACAATTGTCAGTCGATTTGTCCAATCCGCTGCATTTGAGTTGTGTTTTAGGCATTGGGATTATCGCCGGGCTGGTAGCAGGAAGCTACCCTGCATTTTACTTATCATCGTTCAACCCAGTCGGGGTTTTAAAAGGGATAAAAATAAAAAGTTCTGCCAGCGTCATCTTCATCCGCAAAGGACTCGTTATCACACAATTTACAGCTTCGGTGATTTTGATCATATCGACGATCATTGTTTACCGCCAGGTTCAGCATATCAAAAACAGAGATATTGGATATAACAAAAACAATTTAGTATATATGGGTTTGCAGGGTAACATGAAAGATCATTTCAGCGCAATCAGAAATAGTCTTATGGCAACAGGGTACGTAGAGAACGCGGCGACAAGTCTGCACAATGCCTTACATGTATATAGTTATGGTGATGGATTTACCTGGCAGGGAAAAAATCCGAATAGCAAATTACGCATTCATTCAAATGTAGTGAGCCCCGAATATGTTTCAACGATGCATATGAAAATGATTGCCGGCAGGGATTTTTACCCCGAAAATACTGACAGTACCAACGTTATCATTAATGAAAGCATGGCGAATGTAATGGGCAAAGAGGGAAAGATTGGCGGCACTATTACCGCCGGCAGGTTTACGCTAACCATTGTAGGCATTACTAAAGATTTTATTTATAATGATGTGTACGGAGAAGGTTCGCCACTCATATTCTTCTGCGGTAGGTACTCTGCCACAGAGATGGCGCTGCGATTCAAACCTGGTGTGAATCTGATTCAGGCCATAGAAAAAACCGGGGAAGTGATGAAGTCGGAAAACCCGGGATTTCCATTCGAATACAAGTTCGCTGATACGGAGTTTAATGCACTGTTTACCTCCGAAACCCTGATTGGCAGACTGGCCGGAGTATTTTCGATACTTGCCATTTTCATTTCCTGCCTTGGCTTATTCGGGCTATCCGCATACACTGCTGAACGCCGCACCAAAGAAATTGGCATTCGTAAAGTCCTTGGTGCCTCTATTGTGGAGGTGACAGGATTATTAACGAAAGAATTTTTACAACTGGTTGCCATCTCATGTCTTGTTGCTTTCCCTGTTGCCTGGTGGTTTATGAACAATTGGCTGCAGGGTTATGCGTACAGAACAACATTACATTGGTGGGTATTTGCTTCAGCAGGAATCGCAGCTTTATTCATTGCCTTGATCACAGTAAGTTTTCAATCCATCAAGGCAGCAATGGCAAATCCGGTTGAGTCATTGCGAATGGAGTGAGCAATACGAAATCCCGTTTATTTCGGGATGAAGAGTTTGAGAACAGAATAATGTGAAAATGAAAAATAAAAGACGGCCTTCTGCCAACTGCCATCGGCCATCTGTCAACTGTTAACTGTCAACTAAAAAATATGTTCAGGAATTATTTCAAAACAGCATTCAGAAATCTTGTAAGAAACAAAGTTTACTCATTCATTAATATTATCGGACTGAGCCTTGGCCTGGCCAGTGCCATGTTGATTATTTTATATATTAAAGATGAAGTGAGCTATGACCGGTTTCATAAAAATGTCGGCAATATTTACCGTATAGTCACACAGGGTGTTGAGAAGAATGGGGTTAAAGGTCGTAAAGACCCCAACACAGGTTACTTACAGGGTCCACGCTTTTCGAAAAATGTTCCTGAAATAAAATCTTTCGTTCGCATACAAAGTGGAGAGGAGAATATAAAGACCGGCGCTGAAGTAAAAAACCAGGATTTGCTCTACGTTGATTCAACTTTCTTTGATATATTCTCTTTCCCGTTAATTAGAGGTGACGGTCATACCTGTTTAAAAGATCCTTATTCAGTCGTTCTTTCTGAGGACGCCGCAAAAAAACAATTCGGCACTATGGATGCCATCGGCAAAATTGTAATGTTGAAGGATGATAGCGTTTTCGTTCCGCATAAAGTAACAGCTATTGCAAAAAAATGCCCGCAAAACTCTTCCGTAAAATTTGATATGTTGTTACCCATCAGGGAATCAAAATCAGACGAAATAAACAGTGAGAATTATTTTAGTTTTTTCCTCAACACATTCGTCGTTTTGAATCCCCATGCGAATATTCAGGCTGTCGACTCTAAAATGACTAAGTTTTATAATGAAGATTCAAAAGATGCTATAACATCTCTAAAAGCCAGGTTTGGCAACGAGGTAGACAATTGGAAAACTGATTATTTATTGCAGCCATTTCTCGATATGCATATGAACACTGAATTGCCTGCACAAAATGGCCTTTCAGGTGCGAGCAACCCAATGTATTCTTACATTCTATCCGGTATTGCCTTATTTATCCTGATGATTGCATGCATCAACTTTGTTAACCTGACTGTCGCGCGTTCTGTAAAACGTGCAAAAGAAATTGGCATTCGAAAAGTTATTGGCGGCGACAGAAAACAACTCATCATTCAGTTTTTAGGAGAATCTTCCCTTCTTTGCGCCATTGCATTTGCGTTGGCAATACTATTGGTACAACTTATATTGCCTGTGTTCAACGATCTTTCCAACAAAGCGCTTGCGCTTTCTTATTTGTTTGATGCAAAGCTCATTGGTGGCTATCTTTTACTTTTTGCGCTCACCAGTCTGCTCGCAGGCTTTTATCCGGCGCTTGTTTTATCCGGATATAATCCCGTGCAAACTTTATACAGCCGCTTTAACCTGGCCGGTAAAAATTATTTACAGAAATCACTTGTAGTATTGCAGTTTGCACTGGCTTCGTTTTTAATCATCGCTACATTTACTATTTATCAACAATTCAATTTCTTAACGAATGAAAAATTAGGTTACGATGACAGCGATCTGGTGATTGTTCACAACGATTTTAAAACACATGATGCCGCAGAACTTTTTAAGCGTGAATTGTTGAAAGATCACAATATCCTGAGTGTTGCACCCCGCAATGGCGGCCAATGGGGAACTGTAGCAAAAGTGAGCAACGATTCAACGATAGGGTTTGATTACGAAACGGTGGATGAAGCTTATTTATCAACATTGAAAATCCCACTGGTACAAGGCAGAAATTTCTCAACTGAATTTTCTTCTGATTCGGCAAATTCTGTTTTGGTGAATGAAGCATTTGCAAAAAAAGCCGAATGGAAAACCCCTGTTGGACAGACCCTGAACTTTTGGTACCAGGACAACAAAAAATACACTGTGATCGGTGTAGTGAAGGATTATCATTATGAACCACTAAATCAAAAAATCGGTCCACAGGTATTTACGATGAAGAAGAGTAACAGGTATGGGATGGTTTATATAAAAATTATGCCAGGCAGTGCAGCAGCAAGTCTTCGCACCATTCAGAAAACTTTTAAACAGCTGTTTCCCTTAAGTCCGTATAGTTACACATTCAAGAATGAAGAAAATACTAAAAGTTATGAGGCCGAAGCAAAATGGAAACAGATCATGCTGTTCGGCGCCGTTCTCACCATATTCATATCCTGCATTGGATTGTTTGGATTATCGGTATTGGCTGCAGAAAAAAGAACCAAGGAGATTGGGATCCGTAAAGTGCTGGGCGCTTCAGTTACGGGAGTCGTGACGATCCTTTCAAAAGATTTTTTAAAACTGGTGTTCATTGCAATGATCCTGGCCATGCCCGTCGCCTGGTATTTTGCCAACAAGTGGCTGCTTAACTATGCTTACCGCATTCAATTGAGGTGGGAAATGTTTGCCATTGCAGGATCCATCGTGTTGTTTATTGCATTGGCAACGGTAAGTTTCCAGGCTATCAGGGCGGCGATTGCGAACCCGGTGAAGAGCCTGAGAACCGAGTGAAGCAAACCTCCGGAGTTCCTGGGAACCCCGGAGGTTTTTATACTGTCAATTATCATCCGTAAACTGTCAATTAAAAATTATGTTTAAAAATTATTTCAAGACAGGTCTAAGAAATTTATCAAGACACAAAACCAACTCGATCATAAACATCGCCGGATTAATGGTTGGCTTTGCCGCTTTCCTGCTGATATTTCTGGTAATTCAATATGAACGGAGCTTCGATGACTTTCACGCCAACAAAAAAGACATATACCGTGTGAATCGTATTGGTAAAAACCTGGTGAACCAGGAATACCGGGCTGGCGTACCTTTCCCGGTAACCCAGGGATTACGCAACGATTTTCCGCAGCTTTCCAATGCCGCTGCCATTTTTGAAGAATATGGTGTACAGGTTAATGTTACTTCGCCCGATGGCTCTCTCTTGAAAAAATTCAAAGAAGACGGTGTATTTATTACGGAGCCGCAGTTTTTTCATCTGTTCGATTTTCCTTTGGCCGAAGGAAATGCCGACAAGGCAATTAGTGAACCCTATACTGTTTTACTCACGAAGTCCATCGCTGCAAAATATTTTGGTGATTGGAAAACAGCTATTGGCAAAACGCTGGGCATCTTTGGCTTCAACATGAAAGTGACTGGCATTCTAAACGACCCTCCGCCGAATACGGATTTCCCGCTACGGGTTGTAGTCTCATACGCAACGCTTGTTAAGAATGTGAACATGAACAACTGGAGCAGCATTTCTGATCTGAACTATTGCTTTGTTCAGCTCAACAAAGGTTCTTCGCCGAAACAGTTTAATGAATTGCTGAAGGGTTTTGTAGACAAACACATCAAAGCTGTTAACCCTAATTATGATCTTTTACTTCAGCCGCTGAGTGAAATACATTATGATGAACGTTTCGGAAATTTCAACGGCCGAACATTCAGCAAAGATTTAATTCTTGCGTTAAGTCTTATTGGCCTTTTCTTATTAATTATAGCCTGTGTAAATTTTATCAATCTCACCACTGCACAGGCAGTGAACCGCGCCCGTGAAGTCGGTGTGAGAAAAGTTTTAGGGGGCAATCGCGCACAACTCGTATTCCAGTTTTTAGGAGAAACAGGATTAACCAGCCTGCTGGCGCTGATCGGTTCCATTATCATCGCCATCGTCTTCATTCCTTTCTTAAACAGCTTGCTGGATATTCATTTGTCGACTGACATTCTGTATACAGGAAGGTCAATACTATTTATTATTTGCGCTTTAGTGTTGGTTACTTTTCTCTCAGGCTTTTATCCGGCACTCGTGCTATCCGGGTTCAAATCTGCAACTGTACTAAAGAGCGCAATAAGCATGGACCACAAAAAAGGAATTTTCTTCAGAAGAGGGTTGGTCGTTTTTCAATTTGTGATTGCGCAGGCGTTGATCATCGGGACATTGGTGGTCGCCTCACAGATGGATTATTTCAGGAACGCAGATTTGGGATTCCGGAAAAATGCAATCATTAATGCCCGTTTCCCCAACGATAGTCTGAGCCGGACAAAAGTGGATTTGTTGAGAAATGAATTATTAAAGATGCAGGGAGTTGAAAATGTCAGCTTCAGCAGTTTTGCGCCATCTGAAGGGGGCGGCTGGTATACTGATCTGCGCGTGAATGGCAATCACAGCAACGAACCCGACATGATCGTATGCATGAAACCTGCTGATACGAGCTATTTTCATTTGTATGACTTACAACTTGTAGCCGGCAGAATATATTTTGAATCAGACACCACACGTGAATATGTAGTCAATGAGGCTGTAGTGAGAAAGCTTGGAATTCAGGATCCAAAAAAGGCAATAGGCAAACTCATTGAGGTAAATGGGCCAACGGCATTCCCGATCGTTGGCGTGGTCAAAGATTATCATATAAACTCCCTCCGCGATCCTATCGGCGCCGTAGTAATGACCAGCAGCAAGCATCAATATGGTTTGGCAAATATTAAAATAGATATGCGTGATGCGAAAAAAATTATCGCGTCTATGGAAAAAATCTGGAACAGAAATTTCCCTGATTTCGTTTTTGAGTACAATTTCCTGGATCAATCCATTGCCCTCTTTTATGAGCAGGAAAACCAACTTGCCCAGCTATATAAAATATTTTCGGGCATTGCCATATTTATATCATGCCTTGGGTTATACGGATTGATTTCATTCATGGCCATTCAGCGGAGAAAAGAAATCGGCATTCGAAAAGTTTTGGGTGCCCCTGTTCAGGATATTGTGATCATGCTTTCGCGTGAGTTTACAATCCTCATTGCCCTTGCTTTTGTGATCGCTTCGCCGATAGCCTGGTATTTCATGAATAAGTGGTTGCTGCAATATACTTACCGGGTTACGCTGGGGGTATGGTTTTTTGCAGTGACGATTTTAGGCTCGCTGTTCATTGCCTGGCTGACTGTTGGATATACGGCAATAAAAGCGGCAATGGAAAATCCGGTGAAGAGTTTGAGAACGGAATAGGGCGATGGCCGATGATCGTTGGTCGATGTTAGTTGAGACTTGCGTCAGAAGTCGGCCATCCGCCAACGATCACCGGTCATCTTTAAACAGTGAACTGTCAACTGTCAACTAAAAATATTATGCTGAAAAACTATTTCAAAATCGCATGGCGGAATATGATAAGGGACAGGCAATTCACCTTGCTTAATTTAACCGGGTTGGCAACCGGTCTTGCCTGCACATTATTAATTTATTTATGGGTGGCCGACGAATTGAGCATTGATAAATTTCATGCCAACAATGCGCAGCTTTATCAATTAATGGAGAATAGAAATTACCCGGGACATGAAGGAATTACTGATGAATCTTCGGGTCTGTTAAGCAAAACCGTCAAAGCACAAATGCCCGAAGTAAAATATGCTTCGCCTGTAGCGCCACCGAACTGGTTTCAGAAATTCACCCTCAGCGTTGGTGAAAAAAATATCAAAGCATCAGGTCAATATGTTGGAGAAGATTATTTCAAAATGTTTTCCTTCAATCTTATCAAAGGGGCTAAAGAAGATGTTTTGAAAGACAAAAGCTCAATCGTTATTTCAGAAGACCTGGCAAAAAGACTTTTTGGCACAACTGAAAACGTTCTTGGTAAAGCGATCCGTTTTCAGCAAGACACTACCTTTTTTGTTTCGGGAATTTTTGAAAATATTCCGCACAATTCTTCCATTCAATTCGATTTTGCCTTATCGTTCGAATATTATGGAGATGTTGCGGGATGGGTTCGCACCTGGGGCAATACAGGCCCGCATAATTATGTAATGCTAAAAGAAGGAACAGACATTAAAGCTTTTAACAAAAGGATCTCAGGAATAATTCAAAAAAATTTCGATGATAAATACCGGACTGTTGTGGCTATTCCTTTTGCAAGTACTTACCTCGCCAACACATTTACTCATGGTGCACGCATTGGCGGAAGAATGGAATATGTGCGGCTTTTTTCAGTGATCGCCCTTTTTATTCTTACCATTGCCTGCATCAATTTCATGAACCTCTCTACTGCAAAAGCATCGCGAAGATTAAAAGAAGTAGGAATAAAAAAAGTGGTAGGCGCGGTGAGAAAGCAGCTTATTTTTCAATTTTTGAGCGAATCGGTTTTGCTTGCTTTCATTTCAGTTGTTCTCGCTTTGCTCATTGTGTTTCTGTTATTGCCGGAGTTCAATCAGCTAACAGATAAACATCTGTCGCTTTATTTCGATTCAAAGCTTTTACTGGGTGTATTGGGCATTACATTATTCACCGGCATTGTTTCAGGGAGCTACCCTGCATTATATCTTTCCAGCTTCAACCCGATCGCTATTTTGAAAAATACACTTAGTTCATCTATCGGTGAAGTGTGGGCAAGAAAAGGTCTGGTTGTATTTCAATTTGCGATCACTGTTACATTAATTGTTGCTGTACTTATCATCTACAAACAAATTTCACTGATACAATCTGTAAATCTCGGTTATAACAAGGACAATATTCTTCGCTTTAACGCAGAAGGCAAAGTTTTAACCAATGAAGAAAATTTTTTGACGGAATTAAAAAGAATTCCCGGTGTTGTTAATGCTTCAACTACTACCCACGCCATGGTCGGGAGAAATTTTGGAGGAAATATGGTCGAATGGCCGGGAAAAGATCCAAACGGCATTTATTATTTTGAAGGCATTTATGCGGGTTATGATTTTGTAGAAACAATGGGAATGCAAATGGCGGAGGGAAGAAGTTATTCGAAAAATTTTGCCAGTGATTCATCGCCCATCGTATTTAACGAGACGGCGATCAAAACGATGGGATTAAAAGACCCGATTGGTAAAACAATAAAATGGTTCGGATATGATATGCATATCATCGGAGTCGTGAAAGATTTTCATTTTGAGTCGCTGCATGAGCCCGTAGGACCACTCTACATCGCATTGAACCATGGACAAACCTGGGATAGAATGATGGTAAGATTGAACAGTGCCGGGCAGAAAGAAACCATCTCGCGTATTCAGGATTTATATGAACGATTCAATCCCGGATTTCCTTTTGAATTTGATTTTTTGGATACCGCTTATCAAAAACAATATGAAGCAGAAACGATTGTCTCGGTCCTTTCAAAATATTTTGCGGTACTGGCAATTGTTATTTCTTGTCTCGGGCTTTTTGGCTTAGCAGCGTTTACGGCACAAAGAAGACAAAAAGAAATCGGTATCAGAAAAATTGTCGGCGCATCGGTGAGTGATATTTTTATCATGATATCGAAAGATTTTCTACTGCTTACATTGATAGCTATACTCATTGCATTCCCCTTGTCGTGGTGGGCAATGAATAAGTGGTTGCAAAGTTTTGCCTATCGCATCAACATCAGCTTATTAGTATTTGCAATAGCGGGCGCGTTAATCATTCTTATTACATTGTT